>Ga0116224_10000630_pt1 | contig 26978 bp, 26 predicted proteins | sample Sb_taG_9_FD_89699 | JGI IMG/M metagenome (GOLD analysis project Ga0116224, IMG submission 89699) | Peat soil microbial communities from Weissenstadt, Germany - Sb_50d_b_LC metaG | ecosystem: Environmental > Terrestrial > Soil > Wetlands > Peat | place: Germany: Weissenstadt | collected 2010-09-21 | reverse complement strand
GCTGGTCGACGCTCGTCTTGAGGCCAATCGCAAAAAAGCGGCGGCGTAAGCCGCGCGGTCCCGCGTTTACGCGACTTCGACGTCCTCCCAGAAACCGAAGCGTCCGCCGACTTGCGCCATCCGCGGCTGCGGCTTTTCGTACGACCACGCGGCGCGCCGGTGCCGCCTGCCGTCGACGACGACGTCGTAGAACTGGACGCCGTGGGGACATTCCAGGTCTTTTGGGGTCTTCTCGACCTTCTCCAGCCAATCCATGCGCACCGCATTGCGCGGAAAATATTGGTAGCCCTGGGCCTCGATGATGTCGTTGCTCAGGGCGACGATGTGGCCGTCAATGCTTGCCTTCATGGCGCGAACCCTCCGTCTAGAACGCTATAACGTATTCACTCGGCGGCCGAAGCCAAGGGGACCTCCTGCACGCGCGTGACGGCTTCACCCGGCACCAGCTCGATGCGGCGGCCGTGGAAGGCGTTGAGAGTGGAGCGATGCCCGATGGAGATGATGGTCGTGTCCTTGAGGCGGTCCTGGAGCAGACGGTAGAGCACCGCTTCGGCGGCTTCATCGAGCGCGGCCGTCGCTTCATCGAGGAAAAGATAATCGGGGGCGTGCAGCAGCGCCCGCGCGATGGCGAGCCGCTGCTGCTCGCCTTGCGAGAGCAGGCGGTTCCAATGCGCTTCTTCGCCGAGCCGGCCGACGAGCTGCGGCAGTCCGACCGCGACCAAGGCCTCAGCGACGCGGGCGTCGTCGAATGTGCCGGCCTCCGCCGGAAAGCCGACCGCCGTCGCCAGCGTCGCCAAAGGGAAATAAGGCCGCTGCGGTGCCAACATCACCTTGGCGCCCTCGGGCACCATCACCTGGCCTGATCCGAATGGCCAGATTCCGGTGATCGCGCGGAACAGGGTCGATTTACCGGAGCCGGACGGCCCGGTGACGAGGACGCGCTCGCCGGCGGGAAAGGCGATGTGCTCGGCGGCGACGATCGGCTCGCCTCCGGGTAGCCGGACGTTGAGCCGATCGACCGCGAACACGGCTCCGCTCTTGCGAGGGACGAGCTCGACGGCCGGCGGTGTTACCGCGGCGGCCTCTCCGGCCGCGATCGCCTCTTCGAACCCGGTCAAGCGGGCGATCACCGCGCGCCATTCCGCGATCTGCCGGTACGCGGTGATGAAGTAGGACAGCGCATTCTGCACGCTGTTGAAGGCGGATGCCGTCTGCATCAAGCCGCCGAGCTGCATCGCGCCGGAGAAGTAGGCCGGGCTCACCACGATATAGGGAAAGATCACCGAAGCCTGCGAGTAGCTTTGGGTGAAGAAGGTGAGCTGTTTCTGCCGCTGCATCAGCGCGAGCCAGTTGGCGACCACGTTGCCGAAACGGTTGAGGTGACGCTCGCGCTCGGCCGCCTCGCCGCCCAGCGCTGCGATCTGCTCGGCGTTTTCGCGCGTGCGCACGAGATTGAAGCGGAAATCGGCTTCGAAGCGCTGCTGCTGGAAGTTAAGCGGAATGAGCCGCCAGCCGATGAGATGGGTGAGCGCCGTACCGATCACGGCATAGATCAAAGCCGCCCATACCAGGTAACCCGGAATGCCGAGGTTGGCGCCGAACAAAGTCAGGGGCGCGTGTACGGACAAGTTCCACAAGATGACGACAAACGAAAACAACGTCACGATGGAGCTGAGCAAGCCGATGCCGATTGTAAGCGTGTATTGCACGAACATCTGCAAGTCGTCGGCGATGCGCTGGTCCGGATTGTCGGCGGTGTCGCCGAGCAGCTGCATGCGGTAGTGGTTGGCGGATTGAAGCCACTGGCGCAGATAAGTCTGCGTCATCCAGCGGCGCCAGCGGATTTGCAGCCATTGATTGAGATAGAGCTGATAGACCGCCAGTACGGTATAGACGGCCGCGATCCCGCAGAAGAACAGGATGGCGCTGACGAAGGCGTTCCAGTCGTGGTCCTGCAGCGTGTTGTAAAAACGATTGTACCACTGATTGAGGATGACCTGGATCGCCACGAGCGAAAGCTCGATCGCGATCACCGAAGCCAGCAAAACGCGGCCCGGCCAGCGGTCGTCCGAGCGGAAATAGGGCACGGACAGCCGCCAGATCGTGGCGATCGTCGAGGCAAGGCTTTTCAAAAGTTACTCCTGTCTTTATCGCGCCCGCGACGCGAAAATCCGGTGCCGTGTGCGGCACAAAAAGCCGCGTATGCCCAACATGAAACCCGGACATTCATTGGGGCATATCGACGCCGAACTTAAGGCAAGTAAGTATTGTCGCACGCTTGCTTTTCACAATAACATAGCCTTCGGGCGACGGGGGTTCCCACGCTAACGGGATTTGGATATGGCGGGGCAGTTCCGGCCCAAGCCACTGGGTTCGGCAGCATTTTGTCCATGTTCCACCATAGTGCGCCAACGGCGAATCGGCCGGTTTGCGAGGCTGCTTTGCACTGAGAACAGGCCGTACATGCAATAACGGCCGCTGAGGGAGAGAACCGCTATGTGGAATCAAGTTTACGATCCGTTCGGCAACCCCGCCCTCTCGACAATTGCGGCTGCCTTGCCGGTCGTGTCGTTGCTCGTCCTAATCGCGTCCGGGAAGGCCAAGGCGCATCTCGCCGCGGTGATCGCGCTGGTCGTGGCGATTTTGGTGGCGATCTTCCTGTTCACGATGCCGGCCGGCTTGGCCCTTCGCGCCGCGGTGCTCGGCGCCGTCATAGGCTTCTTCCCCATTGGATGGATCGTCCTTAACGTCATCTTTCTCTATCGCCTGACTGTGGCGACCGGCGCCTTCGCGACCTTGTCGCAGGCGATCGGCGGCGTCACGCGTGATCGGCGCCTGCAGCTGCTGCTCATCGCGTTTTCCTTCGGCGCGTTTTTCGAAGGTGCTTCCGGTTTCGGCACGCCGGTCGCGGTGACTGGCGCCATCCTGATCGGTCTTGGGTTCTCGCCGCTTGCCGCGTCCGGTCTTTCACTGATTGCCAATACGGCACCGGTCGCCTATGGCGCGCTTGGCACGCCGATCGCCGGGCTTGCCAGCGTCACTGGACTCGATCCGTACCTGCTTGGCGCGATGGTCGGGCGGCAATTGCCGTTCTTCTCGCTGATCGTGCCGTTTTGGTTGATCTGGGCCTTCGCCGGCTTTCGCGGCATGCTGCAAATCTGGCCGGCGATCCTGGTCTGCGGCCTGACATTTGCGATTCCGCAATTCCTGATCTCGAATTTCATCAATCCGTGGATTGTCGACATTGGCGCCTCGCTCATCTCCATGGCCTGCCTGATCGGATTCCTCAGAGTTTGGGAGCCGGAGGAACTGTGGCTGTCGCCCGCATTGCGCAGCCGCGACGACTCCGCCGCCACCATACCGCCGCCGCCGGCGACGAAGACGGCCGCGCTGACAACCGCCGTAGTCCTGCGCTCGCTGCTGCCGTGGATCATCGTCTGTGTGATGTTGCTGGTCTGGGGCACCGGTTGGTTCAAGAGCCTGGTCAACCCGATCTTCACCTGGAACTACCCGGTCGCGGGCCTCCATAATCTGGTGCAAAAGGTGCCGCCGGTGGTTGCAAAGCCGACGGCGGAGGGCGCGGTATTCGCCTTCACTTATCTATCGTTCACTGGCTCGGGCATGCTGCTCGCGGCGATTATTTCCGGCTTCGTTATGGGGTTCTCGCCGGCAAAGCTCGTCGTCGAATACGGCCGCACCATCAAGGTCTGCGCATATTCACTGATTACCATTTCGGCAATGCTGGCGATCGGTACGTTGACGCGGTTCTCCGGCATCGATGCGACACTGGGCTTGGCGTTTGCCGGCGCCGGGATACTGTATCCCTTCTTTGGTACGTTGCTCGGCTGGCTCGGCGTTGCACTTACCGGCTCCGACACGGCGTCCAACGTGCTGTTTGGGGGCTTGCAGAAGATCACCTCGGAACAGCTTGGTCTTTCGCCGATCCTCATGAGTGCGGCCAATTCTTCGGGCGGCGTCATGGGCAAGATGATCGACGCGCAGTCGATCGTCGTCGCGTCGACCGCAACCAACTGGTTTGGGCACGAAGGCTCGATCCTGCGTTTCGTGTTCTTTCACTCGATTGCGCTCGCTTGTCTCGTCGGCATCCTGGTGATGTTGCAAGCCTATGTGTTCACCGGCATGATCGTTCACTAGCCGGTTGGGCTTATCGGAATCCTCGCGGTTTTGGCCGCGGGGTTTTTCGATTCGGCGCTGAGAATGTGCAAACGAACCGCCGCTTTGGTTTGCAATCAACAACTATCCTGCGTGGCGAAAAAAAGCCTTGGCCGGGTGCCACGCTCCGGAGTAGATCATGGTGAGCCCACCGGCGATCCTCGCCTAACTCTCTCCGCTCTACCCCCGAACCGGGAAAACAAAATGCCTCGCCTGCGCCGGCGTCTCGCCTGCTGCCTCATAGTGATCCTTGCGAGTTCAACAAGCCCAGCTCTGGCGAGCGATCGCGCATTCCCGTTCGATCGCGAGCTCATGCTCGACGCTTCGCCGATGCCCGGCACCAAGGGCGTCCCGATACTGGAGATCGACGCCAACGGCGCTGTCTCGATCGAGCTTTGGTGCGCGCGGCTGCACGGCCAGGCCAATGTCGGCGAGGATTCCATCAGCATTGTTTCCGGTCCCGCCGATCCGGCGCAATGTGCGCCGGACCGGCAGAGCGGCGACGAGAAGCTTTTGGCGGCGCTTGCGCAGATGACGAACTGGCGGCGCCGCGGCGACATCATCGAACTGCGCGGCGCGACGACGTTGCGCTTCCACCTGATGACGAACTGAAGGCCGGCGGCTTACGACTTGGTCGCTCGCGTCATGAGGAAGTGCATGTGGATGGCGTTGTCTTTGTAGACGTCGTTGGCCAATGCGTCGAACTCGGCGCGAATCTGCGCAAGCTTGCGCGGGTCGCTCTCCAGCGAGGCGACGAGCTTGGTCAGCGGGCCGATGGTCTTCTCTTGCGCAAGGCGGAAGTGGTGAAGGCTTAGATTGGGCATGATCAGCGTATCGCGCTCGAACGTCAGATCCTTCACAGCCTTGCCGAGGCGCTCGCGAATAATATTGGGGTCGCCCCACAACGGTGGCGGCGCCGGCGGATCGACGACCGCCGGAGGCGGCGGCATGTTGCGCGCGACGAAGGCAAACATGCGTCCGGTGAAATGCTCGGGCGGCCAAGTAGAAAATGCAATGCGGCCGCCGGGCTTCAGCACCCGCAGCATCTCCTTGACGACGAGGGCGGGACGTGGCGCGAAGATGTGGCCGAATTGGCTGAGTACGACATCGAATGAGGCGTCCGGATAAGGCAGCGCCTCCGCGTCGCCCTCGACGAAGTCGATATCGACCTCCGCCAAAGTGGCGTTGTGGCGAGCGCGCTCCACCAGCACCGGCGACAAATCGAGCCCGGAAGCCTTGGCGCCGCGCCGCCCCGCGGTAACGGCAACGACGCCGGTTCCGCAGGCAACATCGAGCACGCGCTGTCCCGGAGCCACTTCCGCGAATTTCACCAATTTCGCGGCGGGCACGGTTGTAGAAGCCTCAACCGGACCAAACACCGCCCATGCTTCGCGCTGGACTTCTTTGAATCTTGCGAACGGATCGATGTCTGCGGTTGCCATGCTTACTTCCAGAATTCTCGGGTATGCTCGCGCACCATAGCGCAAAACGGGCGCGGTCTGCACCGCGCCCCTTTCGTTTCGACGATAAGCGAAAGGATCAGAAACCCATTCCGCCCATACCTCCGCCGCCGCCCGGCATCGCCGGCATGGACGGTTGCTCTTTCGGCACTTCGGCGACCATGGCTTCGGTCGTGACCAGGAGGCCCGCGACCGAGGCCGCGTCCTGGAGTGCCGCGCGCACCACCTTGGCCGGGTCAACGATGCCTTTCTCCACCATGTCCACATACTCCTCGGTCTGCGCGTCGAAGCCGAACGTCTCCGACTTGTTTTCGAGGATCTTGTTGACCACGATCGAGCCCTCGACGCCGGAATTCTCGGCAATCTGGCGCAGCGGGGTCTCCAGCGCCTTGAGCACGATGTTGATGCCGGCCTGCACGTCGGCATTGTCGTTATGCAGCTTGCCGATCGCCTTCTTGGCGCGCAGCAGCGCCACGCCGCCGCCGGGCACGATGCCTTCCTCGACCGCGGCGCGGGTAGCGTTGAGCGCGTCCTCGACGCGATCCTTCTTTTCCTTCACTTCGATCTCCGTGGCCCCGCCGACGCGGATTACCGCGACGCCGCCGGCGAGCTTGGCGAGACGCTCTTGCAGCTTCTCGCGGTCGTAGTCCGAAGTGGTCTCCTCGATCTGCGACTTGATCTGCGCCACGCGGGCTTCGATGTCCTTCTTCTTGCCGGCGCCGTCGACGATGGTGGTCTTCTCTTTCTCGATCACCACCTTCTTGGCGCGGCCGAGCATCGCCACGGTCACGTTCTCCAGCTTGATGCCGAGATCCTCGGCAATGAGCTGGCCGCCCGTGAGCACGGCGATGTCCTCGAGCATGGCCTTGCGGCGGTCGCCGAAGCCCGGCGCCTTTACGGCCGCGACCTTCAAGCCGCCGCGCAGCTTGTTCACGACGAGCGTGGCGAGCGCCTCGCCTTCGACGTCTTCGGCGATGATCAAGAGCGGCTTGCCCGATTGAACTACCGCTTCCAGCACGGGCAGCAGCGCCTGCAGCCCGGGCAGCTTCTTCTCGTGCAGCAGCACGTAAGCGTCCTCGAGCTCGGCCAGCATTTTCTCGGCATTGGTGATGAAGTAGGGCGAGAGATAGCCGCGGTCGAACTGCATGCCCTCGACGATTTCGACTTCGGTGTCGAGCGCCTTGGCCTCCTCGACCGTGATCACGCCCTCATTACCGACCTTCTGCATTGCCTCGGCGATCATCTTGCCGACGGCCGAGTCGCCGTTCGAGGAAATGGTACCGACTTGCGCGACTTCGGCCGATGAGCTGACCTTCTTTGCGCGCTTCTTGATGTCCTCGACTACGGCCTTGACCGCGATATCGATGCCGCGCTTGAGGTCCATCGGATTCATCCCGGCGGCGACCGATTTGACGCCTTCCTTGACGATGGCGGCCGCGAGCACGGTCGCGGTAGTGGTGCCGTCGCCGGCCTCGTCGTTGGTCTTCTGCGCCACCTCGCGTACCATCTGCGCGCCCATATTCTCGAACTTGTCGTCGAGCTCGATCTCCTTGGCGACCGTGACGCCATCCTTGGTGATACGGGGTGCGCCGAACGATTTATCGAGGATGACGTTGCGGCCCTTGGGGCCGAGCGTCACCTTCACGGCATTGGCGAGAATGTCGACGCCACGCAACATCTTGTCGCGCGCATCGGTGGAAAATCTTACGTCTTTCGCGGACATTTCAATTCACTCCTGGGTTTTGTTTTTTGGGCGGCCCTGATGCGAAGCTTTCAGGAAATCACACCCATGATGTCGGACTCCTTCATGATGAGGAGGTCATCGCCATCGAGCTTGACTTCGGTACCGGACCATTTGCCGAACAGCACGCGGTCGCCGGCCTTGACGCCCATGACCACGAGCTTGCCGTTCTCGTCGCGGCCGCCGGGACCAACGGCGACGATTTCGCCCTCCTGCGGCTTCTCCTTGACGGTATCGGGAATGATGATGCCGCCCTTGGATTTTTCCTCCGCATCGATGCGCTTGACGACAACACGGTCATGCAGGGGACGGAATTTGAGCTTCGCCATGATCACCTCATCGCCGCTCGCGGAGCGGTCCAGCGTTGGAGAAAAACACTTGCGATTTAAGATACTTAGCACTCTTCATCTTTGAGTGCCAGCAAACCATCCGGGACATAAGGTCTGACATCGGGACTGTCAAGCGGCGCAGCCGAAGGGCGCCGCAAATCGGCGGCGGCGGCTTTTGCCGCCGCAAAATCGCGGCACGGTCGCGAGGGCCTAGCCCTAGTGCGGTGGATTTGAAGTTCCTACGATTGAGCGGCATCCTCGTTTAGGTAGGAACTTCAAATCCAAAAACCGCACTAGAAATGATAAAGTCGCTAGTGTCCCCTTTGATTCCGAAGTTCGCACGAGAGTGGACCGCTAAGACCTGCGAACTTCAGAATCGGGACACTAGGTACGAAAACTCGCCACCATGCCGGCCAAATGTTCGGCCAAAGGGGCGGCGACGGCCCCGCGGTTGATCGAGGCGATACGCTTCGCAATCCGGGATTGGGAGAGAGCCTTTTATGAGCGCGTCGCTGCGCTACTTCCGATGCGCTGGCGTTTTGGCGTTGTTACTCGCGCTTTGCGCCTGCACGACCAATCCGCCGGCGATCGAGGCGCCGCCGATGGCGGCGCCGCCCGCGGCTCCGGAGATTCCCGCCTCAATCAGGCCCGAAGAAATCGTCGGCCGCTGGGGCTATGGCGCCTATCACAACGACACGGACCGGGCGCGCACGGAGGCTGCGGCGCGCAGCCAGTGCGGCCAGCCCGTGATCATCAATCGCGGTCCAAATGGCGGCGTATTGATGTACCTCGCCGACAGCGCCCAATTGCGTGAGCTCAATCTCAAAGGCAGTCCCAGCAGCAAGAATTATATCGGCCCGCCGGGCCCGGCCGGCGGCATGGAGGATCGTGAGATCGTGTCGTTCGACGGCCGCGCGCTGGTGTTGCGCTGGGTAAACCCGGAAGTTGCCGCCCGTTACGGCACCGGAGTTTACGTGCGCTGTGGACCGGAAGGCATGGCGCGCCGGCCGCATTGACCGGCACTGCGAGCGGAATGCTCAGGCAGACTTGGCCTTAGACTTGGCCTCGCCTTCGAACATCGTGTCGACATCGCTCTGCGAGACGTGACCGCGATCGTTCGGCAGACGCGGACCATGCGCGGACGGCGCGGCACGGCTGCGTTCATTGAGAGCGCGGGCGATCTGGCGCTCGATCCGGGCCAGCATCGCCATCACTTTGGCCACGCGTTGGCCGGTGAGATCCTGATAATTGCAGGCCTCGAAGATTTGAATGACGCGATCCCGGATGTCCTGGGCGAGCCCTTGCTCGAGGTCGCTCTTGAGCGCCGCCGACAACGTGTTGGCCGCCTGATCGATGTCTTCGGCCGCCGCGAGGATTCGTTGCGTCGCCTGCTCGCCGCCTGCCATGACCGCTTCCAGCTCGTCGGCGATGCGGGTCGGCGCCGCCGCCGGCGCGCGCGGGCCGTTGCCGCCGGCAGGCTCCGGCTCCGTTCCGCTGATGGCGGAATGAACGCGGCGCAGCTCGGATGTGAGGCGCTGGATTTCGTCGTGCTGCGACGCTCCGGAGTCGATGGGCGATTGGGCAAACAGCGCACGCAGCGCGCTAAGCTCCTGCATGATGTCGGCAAGCTGCGGCGTCGGCGACCCATCGATCGGCGATTGCACGGAAAGCGCAGCCGTCTCTTCGATGCGAAAGATCTTGCGCGGCGCGGCCATCTCTTACCGACCAATCTCACCGATCGAAAATCTCGGGCAAGATTAGAGGTTGCCGGCTTAATGCCGCGTTCATGGGGGCGCCGCCGTCACGGCGTCGAAGCGGGACGCCAAAATGGCATACGAGCGGTTAACCATAACCCCGCGCTATTCACTCAAAATAAACTGTAACTTGATGAACAATGTACGAAGAACGCGCTCGGCGAGCCGCGCGGGAAAAAATTTACCAAACAGTCGAGGTTTGCGCCTGTACTCGTTCCGCCGGCGAACTGCGTTCGCCGGCGCTTGGGTGGCGTAAAGAGTACAGAGTCAGTGATGCAGCGTATTTGCGCTCCGGCCCTCGTTGGTCTTTCCATAGCGGCTTCCTCCGCTCCTCTTCTGATCACCGACGCGTCCGCGGCCGGTCAGCTTCTCGATCCGGGCTGGCAGATCGTTTATGCCGCCCCGTCCAATTACGGCGGTGGCGGCGGTGGCGGGGGTTTGATCCAATCCATGTTCGGCGACGGGCCGGATTTTCCCGTCACCGCCTACCAGCCGGCACCGATGTATTATCCGCCGGTGCCGCAGCCGCGCGTCTATCAGCCCGCGCCCGTTTATTACCAGCAAGCGCCGGTTCCGCAGCCGCGCATCTATCAGCCCGCGCCGGTTTATTATCAGCAAGTGCCGGCGCCGCAGCCGCGCGCCTATCGGCCGGCGCCGGTCGTCTATTACCAGCAAGCACCCGCACCGCAGCCACGCGCCTATCGGCCCGCGCCGGCGTATTACCAGCAAGCACCCGCGCCGCCGGCGCCGCCAAAGCCGCAGGCGTACCAGCCGGTCGCGCCGCCAGTGCCGCAACCGCAGGCGTACCAGCAGGCCGCGCCGCCCGCGCTGCAGCCGCAGGCACGCCAGCAGGCCGCGCCGCAATACACCGGATCGGTCCTTCCGCCCCCAAGCCCGCCGACGCTCGCGCCCGCACCGCCACCACCGCCGGCGCCGCAGCGCAGCTTCTTTCAGCTGACGCCGCCACAACAACAGCTGACGGCCCAGCCGACACCTCAGCCAACGCTGGCGCCGCAAGAGAGTGCGGCCGCGCCGACGCCCGCTCCGCCGCCGGCGCCGCATCGGAGTTTCTTTCAGCTCACGCCGCCGCCGCTGCCGCCCGTTGCTTACGCCGCGCCCGCGTCGCCTGAATATGGCGACCCGGCGCAGCAGATGCTCAATCCGAAATACGATCGTCAGGTGGTCGACTACCACGGCAGCGAACCGGCGGGCACGATCGTCATCGATACCCCGCATTATTTTCTCTACCTGGTGCAGGAAGGCGGCAAGGCGATACGCTACGGCATCGGGGTCGGCCGCCCCGGCTTCACCTGGGCGGGCGTCAAGGAAGTTTCGGCGATGCGCCAGTGGCCCGATTGGTATCCGCCGGCCGACATGTTGCAGCGGCGGCCGGATTTGCCGCGTTACATGGCCGGCGGCCCGGATAATCCGCTTGGCGCTCGCGCGCTCTATCTCGGGTCGACGCTCTATCGCATCCACGGCTCCAACGAGCCTTGGACGATCGGCACGCCGGTGTCGTCGGGCTGCATCCGCCTGCGCAACGCCGACGTCATCGACCTTTACGGGCGCGTCAAGGTCGGCACCAAGGTCGTGGTGATGTAACGATTATTCGGCGGCGGTGCGCGTGTCACTGTCGCGCCGCTGTTCTTGCTCGCGCAGCTTGACCGCGTGCTCGGCGACGAAATAGACCGGCCGGCCTTTGATTTCGTACAGGATCTTGGCGATATATTCGCCGAGCACGCCGAGCATGATGAGCTGCACGCCGCCGAGCACCATCACGCCGACGAACAGCGATGGATAGCCGGGAACTCTTTCGCCATACACCAGGGTCTCGTAGACGATCTGCCCGCCGTAGATGAAGGCGACAAAGGCGATGATCAGGCCGAGCATGGTGGCGATCCGCAAAGGCGCCACGGAAAATGCGGTCAAGCCGTCGATCGACAGGCCGATCAGCGAGCGCAGATTCCATGTCGTGCGGCCGTCGCTGCGCGGCTCCGGCTGGTAGGCGACGCGGATTTGGCGAAAGCCGATCCAGCTCGATAGCCCCTTGAAGAAGCGATTGCGCTCGGGCAAGTGGCGGAGCGCGTCGGCGGCGCGCGGCGACAGCAGCCGGAAGTCGCCGGCGTCTTCCGGGATTTTCGTGCGAGCGCCCCAATTGACCAGCAGGTAGAAGGCTTTCACCAAGGTGCGCCGCGCCACCGACTCGTTGGCGCGGTGCGCCTTGGCGGTGTAGACCACGTCGTAGCCGTCATCGAGCCAATGGCCGACCAGGGTCTCGATCAGCGCAGTCGGATGCTGGCCGTCGCCGTCGATGAACAACACCGCGCCGAGCCGGGCATGATCGAGCCCGGCAAGCAGCGCCGCCTCCTTGCCGAAGTTGCGCGACAGCGACACTACCTGGACGTCGAGCGCATTTGCCGGCAGTTGCCGGGCGATGGTGAGCGTATCGTCGAGGCTACCGTCGTCTACATAGACCACTTCGCAGGCGAGCGAGCGGCTGGCGCCGAGGGTCTGCGCGACGTCGACGAGCTTTGCGTGCAAGCGCGCAAGCGATGCCGCCTCGTTGTGCAGCGGAACCACGATCGAAAGGCCGCCGGCGGCGCCAAAGTTGCGCGCGCCCGCGCTGCCTGCGCGCGCGGTTGCCGCCGATCCGGGCTCGTTGATCGCGTTAACCAATTGGTCTGTCCCTTTGCCGGCGATCTATAGCGCAAACATTGGGCGCTGTCGCGCGGCCGTGGTGCCGCCTTTGGGCTGGCGGATGGCGGCGAACGTGATATGCGAAAGCCCAATGACTCGCGTTTCGCGCTACGAACGGGCTCGCGCAAAGCTCCTCGCCGGTTGGCGCGCCCGCGCGCTCAGCTTCAAGGCAGTCGCCTTCGGCCTTATCGGCGTGGTCAATACGGCGGTCGATTACTGCGTGTTTCTGCTGACGCGCTACGCTTTCAACCGATGGCCGGACGCGCTCGCCGCGTTTCACGCGTTCTCCGATTTCTGCCGTTGTGGCGACGCCGCGACGGTTTCTTTGATCGCCGCGAATACGGTGTCGTGGCTCGTTGCCGTCAGCGGCTCCTACGTGATGAATTCCTCGATCACGTTTGCCGCGGAATCGGGGCGGCAGCTGAAATGGCGCGCCTATTTCGCCTTCGTTCTTTCCGGTGTGGCCGGATGGCTGGCCAATACGGCAACCCTTTTGGTTGCCGCCGAAGTCCTGCTGTTGCCGGTGTGGCTGGCGAAAGCGGTCGCCATCCTGGCGAGCTTCGTGGTGAATTTTTCGCTCTCGCACTTTGTCGTTTTTCGGGTGCGCAAAGATGTTTGAACCGAGCATCACTGCGGCGCCGAACTAGTCGCCGCGCTTCCGCGCTTTTTTCGCAGTGAGAAATTCACGCATGGCGGCGGCCGGCTCGTCGGTCGCGTAGGCCGAAGCGAAGGCGTCGATGCCCGCCGCCACGGCGGCTGCGAGCGGCAAGTCCTCCCATTGCTGGATCAGCCGCTTTTGCAGCCGCACCGCCTGCGGCTTTGCGGTCAACAGCCGGCCGATCCATGTCTCGACCGCCTCGTCGAGCAAGGCGTGCGGCACGACGTGCTCGACCAGATGCCAAGCAAGCGCTTCGCCGGCGCTGAAAGTTTCGCCGAGCAGCATGATTTCCCGCGCCCGGCCCCAGCCGACAAGCGTCGGCAAGAGTGCGGCCTCGATCACCGAAGGAATCCCGAGCTTGACCTCGGGCATGCCGAACGAAGAAACGTCGGAGGCGATGCGCACGTCGCACGCCGCCGCGATCTCAAGACCGGCGCCGAAACAATAGCCATGGATTCGGGCGATCACCGGCACCGGAAGGTTGCGAATGGCATCGCAGCAGCGATGCAGGCGCGTGATGAAGGCTTTTGCTTCGCTGGGGCCGGCGATGCTGGCCATCTCGTTGATGTCGGCGCCGCCGATGAAAGCCTTCGGCCCGGCGCCGCTTAATACGACGGCGCGCAAACGCTCCTCGTTGGCAAGCATATCCAACGCATCGACGAACGCGCCCATAAGCGCGCTATTCATGGCGTTGAGCGCTCGGGCATTGTCGATCGTCACAGTGGCGACGACACCTTGTGGCCGTTCATCGCGACTAAGGTGGACCTGTCGATGGTTGGCGTTTTGCAAGCGTAGGTTCCCACTATCCACGCGCGCCAACCCGAAGTGCTTAAGGATTTCCGCGCGGAACGCTGCGATCGAGCTCGGCGGTCAGCCGCGCGAACAGCGCGTTGTCGCGCGCATAGACGTAGTCGAGCGCCGCGACCGAGACCGCCTCGGCGCCGTGTTCGCGCAGGAAGCTCGCCAGCGCATGTACATGCTTGGGCGGGCAGTGCAGCGTCAGCATGCCCGACGACGTAGGCCCGCCGAACGGCGCGGCGACGCCGAATTGCTCGCGCGCGGCGTTGAGCAAGGTCTCGCTCAGACCGGCAAAGCGGGTGCGGACTTCGCGATAGCCGTGCGCGCGTTTTTGCGCCGCGATGCGGTCGAGCAGAAGGCGCGCGGTTTCGCGGCGGGCCGCGTCCCAGGAGGCGGCGCGCGCGGCGACGAAGCTGGCCTGCGAGCGCAGGATGATGCCGTCATCGACGATTTTGAGCCCATTGGCGGCAAGCGTCGCGCCGGTCGTCGTGATATCGACGATCATTTCGGCGGTGCCGGCAGCGGGCGCGGCCTCGGTCGCGCCCGAGCTTTCCACGATGCGGTAATCGACGATGCCGTGATCGGCGAAGAAACCGCGGGTCAGGTTGGCGTATTTGGTGGCGAGCCGCATCTTGCGCTCGTGCTTGAGCCGGAAGGCGGTGGCCACGTCGTCGAGATCGGCCATGTTGCGCACGTCGATCCAGGCCTGCGGCACGGCCACGGCGACATTGGCGAAGCCGAAGCCGAGCTGGTCGATGAACACCACCGCGCGGTCGGCGTCGGGGATCATCTCCCGCACCAGATCCTCGCCGGTGACGCCGAGATGCACGGCGCCCTGGCCGAGTTGCGCGGTGATTTCCGCCGCCGAGAGATAGGCGATTTCCACGCCGTCGAAGCCGGCGATGGCGCCGCGATAATCGCGGGCGCCGCGCGGCTTGACCAGTTCGAGGCCGGAGCGCGCGAAAAATCGTTCCGCGTTCTCCTGCAGCCGGCCCTTCGACGGCACGGCAAGGATCAGCGGAGCGCTCATGGATTGCCCCCGCAGGCCGCAAGCTCCTCGATCGAGGCGGCAAAGCCGACCGCCGGGATCGGCTCGCGCGCGCCGAGCCGGGTCAACAGGCCGTCATAGCGGCCGCCGGCAATCAGCGGTCCTTTGGCGCGCGCATCGTGCAGCTCGAACACGAAGCCGGTGTAGTAGTCGAAGCCGCGACCGAAGGCGGTCGAGAACTGGATGGTGCGCACATCAACGCCGCGGGCGGCCAGAAAGCCGGTGCGCGTCTCGAACAGATCGAGCGCCGGGCCGAGCGGAATCTTGGCGTCGGCGGCGAGCCTGCGCAATTCGCCGGCGGCTTCGTCGGGATCGCCGCGCACGGCGAGGAAGCGCTCGATCAGCGCGCGGGTTTCGCGCGGCAGCCGCGTTCCGGCGCCGAGCGCGGCCTGCTCGAGAAAGCGTTCGGCAATCTCGGCGACCGAGCGGCCGCCGACCGCGGCGATGCCGGCGATGGAGAGGAGATCGGTGACCAGGTGATGCGCCGCTTTGGGGTCGGAGCCGGCGAGCGCGGCGAGCACGCCCTGATATTCCGGCGGCCCGCTGGCGCCGGCGAGCGCCAGCTGGTCGAGATCGTGCGCCAGCGACCATTTGCGATTGAAATCCTTGATCAGGCGGCGCTTCCAGACCGGCGGCAAATCGAGCGCGGCGACGAAAGCGGAAAACAGCCCGACATCGCCGACGCGGATTTCCGGCGCGGCCAAGCCGTAGAGCGTGGTCGCTTCGAGCCCGAGTGCGAGCATTTCGGCGTCGGCGGCCGCCTTGTCCGCGCGCGCGAAGGATTCAATGCCGGCCTGGAGAAACTCGGCGGCCAATCCCTCACGGTGGCGAAATACCGCGCCGAGATAGCAAAAGCCCGCCGCTATGCCGGCCGCCGGTGAAGCGAGATACGCCCGCGACACCGGAATGGTGAGGTCGGGCCGCAGGCACAATTCACGCCCATGCGGATCGCTGGTCAAAAACATGCGCCGGCGGATGTCCTCGCCGGACAAATCGAGGAACGGCTCCGCCGGCTGTACCACCGGCGGGTCGATCGGGGTGTACCCGGCGCGCACATAGGACGAGACGAGCGTCTGCGCGCGCAGGTCCGGATTCGTTGCCATGATCGACATGTTCGTCGTTCCACGCCGGCGCATGGTTAACCGATTGCCACGCGCGGACAGCCTTCCTCGGGCGGGCCTGTAGCACGGCCAGCGTCGCTATTCGATGAAGATCGAAAAGCGCCGTTAATGCTTGCGCTAGCGTGGGTTATGCGGCGTTAAGCCAGTCCGCGGCGAGCCAGCACCTTGCGCACAGCCGCGACGAGATCGGCCTCGGGCACGGATTGCTGCGCCTCGGCCTGTTTTTGCAGATGCTCCTCGCGGCCCTTTTCCAGCTTGGCGAGTTCCGCGCCGACGATCAGATCCTTGATGGTGATTTCGCCTTTGGCTTTTTCGTCGGAGCCCTGGATGACGACACAGGGCGCGTTGCGCTTGTCGGCGTATTTGAGCTGCGGCCCCAATTTCCCGGCGCCGAGATAAAGTTCGGCGCGGATGCCGGCATTCCGCAGCGACGCGACCATCTGCTGGTAATCGGCAAGGCGGTCCTGATCGAACACGGTGACGACGACCGGGCCGTGGCCGGCGTCGATCTTAAGCTTGCCGAGATGCGCTAACGCCGCGGCAAGCCGCGACACGCCGATGGAGAATCCGGTCGCCGGCACGATTTCGCCGCGAAAGCGCGATACGAGCCCGTCGTAACGGCCGCCGCCGCCGACCGAGTCGAAGCGTTGCGATCCGTCCTTGCCGTCGGTAGAGAACGTCAACTCAACTTCGAACACCGCGCCGGTGTAGTATTCGAGACCGCGAACTACTCCGGTGTCTAGTCGCACACGCTCCAGGTACTGACGCGGCAAGATCGCGAATATGTCGCGGATTTCTCGAACGCCATCGGTACCAAGGTTGTCGACTCCCTGATCTGGAGCAACGCTATTCCACCATTTGAATAGGCCTTGGTGCGTTGCGCTGCTTGGTTTGGCAGTAATGAAAGAAAGTACGCGCGCGGCTTGTTCAGAGTCGAGGTCCGCACCTTTAGTGAAATCGCCGCTTTCGTCCTTGCGGCCCTTTTGCAACAACAATTTCACGCCATCCGCACCCAAGCGATCAAGTTTGTCGATTGCGCGCAGCACTGTTAGCCGGCGTCCTCCGTTTGGTTCACCGCCAAGTCCGATGGACTCCAAGACACCATCAAGCACTTTGCGATTGTTTACCTTCACCAAGTAGTGGCCGCTCAGCCCCAGCGCCTCCATCGTGTCCGCCGCCATCATGCACATTTCGGCGTCGGCAGCGGGCGACGCGCTGCCGACGGTGTCGGCGTCGAACTGCATGAACTGGCGATAGCGCCCCGGACCCGGCTTCTCGTTACGGAACACCCAGCCGTAGCGGTAGGAGCGATAGGGCTTGGGCAAAGTGTCGAAGTTTTCCGCCACGTAGCGCGCCAGCGGCGCGGTCAGGTCATAGCGCAGCGACAGCCATTGCTCGTCGTCGTCCTGGAAGGAGAAGACGCCTTCGTTCGGCCGGTCCTGGTCGGGCAGGAATTTGCCGAGCGCGTCGGTGTATTCGATCGCCGGCGTCTCGACCGGCTCGAAGCCGTAGCGCTCATAAACGGCGCGGATCGTCTCCATCATGCGCCGGGTCGCGGCGATCTCGGCCGGCCCGCGATCGGCGAGCCCACGCGGCAGGCGCGCCTTCAGCTTGTTGGATTTTTCGCGCTTGTCGGCCATTCGCCGTCCTTATCCCAACGGGGGGACGGCGCGGTTGGTAGCAGCGGCGGGGCAGGGCGGCAAGCTTGAGCGCCGCGTCGAATCGGCCGCAGGGCCGCGTCAGGCCTCAGCGAGCCGCACCACGATATCGGCCGCGAGCCGGGCGTAAAACCGCATCATCAGCACGTCGAGCCGCGAGGGGGCGTGGGGGCGCGCGAATACGACGGATGCCGCGCCGACCAGCCTGCCACTGCTCGCGATCAGCGGCGTCGACAGCACCGCCCGGTATCCGGTGTCGGCGGCAACGGCGCGAAACGCCGAATATTCGGCGTCGCTTCGCACATCCTCCACAATAACGGGCGCGCTGTCGCGCTGTGGAAAACCCACCTAACAACTTATGTGTCCCGTAAAAATCCGAGCAGCGACCTGCGCACGCTCAAGCTGCCGTTACGATCGTATTCGATGTAACCTTGCCGCTTGAACCGGTTCATAAAAAAGTTGATGCGTGACCGTGTCGTGCCGACCATGTTTGCCAGCACCGCCTGGTTGATAGTTACGGAAATGGATCGGCGGTCGTTACGGTCATCGCCGGCGCTGTCGGCGAGTTGCAGGAGGGTGCGCGCCAGACGTTTTTCAGCGGGATTGATCAGGTGATCGACGATGCTTTCCTGGTCATCGATGCTCTGACGCGCCAGATAGGTCGCAAACATCACCGCGAAGTCCGGCTCCTCGCGCAGCAAGCGGATCAGAGCCGATGTACTCACCCGGACGAGGGAGCAAGCGATCAGCGCGGTGGCCGTGCCCATGCGCCCGCCGACCAGGCAGCGCGTACCGAAGAATTGCCCCGGCCCGCGGATGGCGATCACCGCCTCTTTGCCGGTGGGCGTGACGGTGCTGATCTTGACCCTGCCGCTTTCGACATAATACGCCGCATCGGCGGGATCGCCCTGCAAGTAGACGACCTGCCGCGGTGCAAACCTCTTGCGCGCCTGGCCGGCGCCGCGTCCGGTGAGGACCCTCCTTGGGTCGAATGTATTTCGTCTTTGTTTGTCTCTCGCCATCGGTTACGTCGCGCGCCCGCAGCACTCCCCAAAGCTAGTGCCGATAGGTTGATTCTCGTGTTGGCATTTGTGACGGTTACGCTTCTCAGCTTGCGACAGCAATTTTTCTTTGGTCTTGGTGGAGTGCGCGTCAATGACGCAGGGCGGAGCCGGCGGGAACCGACGATGTTGCCTTCGTCGGCGTTCGGGAAAGCCGAGCCATGCCGGATTGCAAAATGCCGCGCGCTCAGAAAATCTAAAGCGCGTGGTGCGCCGGTTGGGCAGGGCCGCAACTAATGCGTGTGCCCGGTTGGCGGGGTCAGGCGTGCGGCCGGGCGCTCCGGACAGTTCCATTGCGTTTCCCGATGCCCCTATTCGCTTGATTGAGGGCTCTTGCCGAGCAGCCTCTAGCGAAGAACGATGTCGACGCCTTTTAGCTACCGTTCACGCCCAACCGCGCTTTCAAGCGCGCCCCGCGGCTGTTCATGCCCGCTGTCGTCCCGCCGCCAAGTGGTCGCAAACGAGATTTGCAAGTGCCAGCGGCTTCCGGACGTATCGCTTAGTGCCGAATAAGCGATCGCTTGCACGACTTTGCCTTGGCGGTTCCGGAAATCGGAGCGCGGATCAAAATTTGGTTCGGTGAGGAACGTCGTATCGAGCAGCACAAGATCGAAATTGATGGCGATCATCGCCTCGCGGGCATCTTCGATCGAATCGACCAAAACCACGTCGGCGATGCTCCCAAGAGCGTCAGCCACCGCGTCAGACGAATTGCGGTCGTTGCGGATGTGAAGGAGCTTGCAGCGTTTCATCGGTTGCGGCCCCCGCAAGATGCTTTCATGGCCAAACGCATCAGATCGACGGAAGTTTTTGTCCCGAGCTTGCGCATAATCCGTGTGCGATGCACGGGACGTTCGCGGGCTTATTCCAAGCCTTCTGCCGGTTTCCTTGATGGAGGCAGCCGTCGCGATCTGAACAAGCACCTCACGCTCGCGTCTTGTCAGCAGGTCGTAGCCTGGAAGCGACGGCAACGCGATTTCGGAATATAGTCATCTTGTCGACGCCCAGCGGTTGATCGCTTGGCGCGCCTGGGCAACGATTGTATCAGCACCCAGATGCTTATCGATGAAATCGAAGGGCAGGACTCAGTGTTGGCGCCTCTTGGCGCTAAACGGCACAGCGTTTACAGAATGACGGCGGCCCGCTGCTCAATTTTGAACATTGCCGAGCAAACCGTTGCCGGGCAAAAATCAAGCATCGGGCTCGGCGCACCGCAGGAAAGGCGGTCATGACCAAGATAAACGCGCCATTGGCGCGACAAACCAACGATCTCGACGCCTTTTGGCTGCCGTTCACGCCCAATCGGGCCTTCAAGCGCGCGCCGCGGGTGATCGCGCGCGCCAAGGACATGCATTATTTCACGCCCGACGGCCGTGCCGTCCTCGACGGACTCGCCGGACTGTGGTGCGCCAATACGGGCCATAACCGCGATCCGATCGTCGCCGCGATTTCCCGCCAGGCGGCCGAACTCGATTATTCGGCGGCTTTCCATTTCGCCCATCCGAAATCCTTCGAGCTGGCGAGCCGCGTGGCGGCGCTTGCCCCCGGCGATCTCAACCGGGTCTTTTTCTGCAATTCCGGATCGGAGGCGGTCGACACGGCGCTCAAAATCGCGCTCGCCTATCACAATGTGCGCGGGGAGGGAGCGCGCACGCGGCTGATCGGCCGCGAGCGCGCTTATCACGGCGTCGGCTTCGGCGGCATCTCCGTCGGCGGCATCGTCAATAACCGCAAATTCTTCGGCACGCTTTTGGCCGGCGTCGATCACCTGCCGGCGACCTATAACCGCGAGCACCAGGCTTTCACCAAGGGCGAGCCGGCCTGGGGCGCGCACCTTGCCGACGAACTCGAGCGCATTGTCGCGCTGCACGGCGCTTCCACCATCGCCGCGGTGATCGTCGAGCCGATGGCAGGCTCGACCGGCGTGCTGCCGCCGCCCAAAGGCTATCTCGAGCGGCTGCGCTCAATATGCGATAAATACGGCATCCTGCTGATCTTCGACGAGGTAATCACCGGCTTTGGCCGCCTGGGCTACGCCTTTGCCGCGGAGCGCTATGGCGTGACGCCGGACCTTCTCTGTTTTGCTAAGGGCATCACCGCGGGCGCCGTGCCCATGGGCGGCGTCATCGCCCGCCAGGGCCTCTATGATGCTTTCATGCACGGGCCCGAACACGTCATCGAGCTGTTCCACGGCTATACCTATTCGGCGCATCCGCTCGCCTGCGCCGCGGGCCTGGCGGCGCTCGATCTTTATCGCGACGAAAAGTTGTTCGAGCGGGCGAAACGGCTCGAGTCGCGCTTTGCCGATGCGGCGATGACGCTCAAAGGCCTGCCGGGCGTCCTCGACGTACGCACGGTCGGGCTCTCCGCCGGTATCGATCTCGCTCCGCGGCCCGACGCGGCCGGCGAGCGCGGCTACGAGGCCATGGAACGGGCGTTCCACGACGAGGATTTGGTAATCCGCATCGCCGGCGATACGCTGGCGATCGCGCCGCCGCTGATCGTGAGCGAGGCGCAGATCGCCGAGATCTTCGACAAGACGGCGCGGGTCATCCGGGCGGTGGCGTGAATTAACGCCTTTTCGAGGGAAGGCTTGCGGCGGCACGCCGCTTGTGGACATTTGAGCGTTCCCGGACCCAAATCGTGCTTGCGACGAGCGGGACGGGGGCCGAGACTTCCATAAAAGCCCCGGATTGGGCCGCGGAACGCTCCGGGGTGGGCGATAACGGGGTGCCTGAAATGGTGCGGCTGAGCGCCGTCTTCATCGCCGTCTGCATGCTGCTCGTCGCCGCTTCGGTTGGCGCGGTGCTTTATCTTCGCTTCGGCTACACCGTCGCCAATTCGGCCTTGATCGCGCTCGGTATCTTGAGCGTGCTCGCGATTTACAATGCCGTCGCCGGCCGCAAACAAGACCGCGACGAAGTAAGCGACCAGCTTTCCAGCGTGGCGCGCGAGTCGGGTGATATTGCCCGGCAGGTGGCGGAACTGGGCCGCCGGCTCGGTGTCATGGAGGGCAAGGTAGAAACCGTTCTCGACAAGGCGCTGTCGAGTGCGCAGCCGCTGGCTGCCGAGATCGAGGAGTTGTCGCGGCTGGTGAAAGAGCTCGCCGAATCCGTCGCCCGGCACGAGGTCGTGCTCAGCCGCGAGCGCGGCGGCGACGATGACAAGCAGGCGGCTCCCGATGCGTCGGCGGCCGCGCCAGCGCCCGCTGCGCTGACGGTGCCCGCCGCGCGCAAAGTTGCCGCGTTCAGCGGCATGGACCGCGACGGCATCATCGCCCTTCTGCTCACGGCTATCGAGACGCAGCGGATCGATCTCTATCTGCAACCCATCGTGACGCTGCCGCAGCGCAAGGTCCGATATTACGAAGCGGTGTCGCGGCTCAGTGCCGGCAACGGCGAGATCGTGGCGGCTGCGGATTTCCTGCCTTATGTCGAAGCCGGTTCGCTTTTTCCCAAGCTCGACGCCCTCTCGGTGCTGCGCTGCGTGCAGGTGGTGCGGCGGCTCTCGGTCAAAAATCGGGACATCGGCCTGTTCTGCAATCTTGCCGCGGCGACGTTGACCGATGCCGGTTTCCCGAAGTTACTGGAATTCATCGAGGCTAATCGCGCCGTCGCGCCTTTGCTGGTGTTCGAATTTACCCAAAGCGCGGTTCGCGCCATGGGGCCGGTCGAGCACGAAAGCCTGGCGGCGCTCGCGGAACTGGGCTTCCGCTTTTCCATGGATAACCTCTCCGACCTTCGCGTCGAGCCGCGCGAACTGACCGAGCGGGGCTTTCGCTTCATCAAGGCGCCGGCGGCGTTGCTGCTCAACCGGGTTGGCAGCGCCACGGCCAACATCCATTCCGCGGATTTCTCCGACCTGCTCGGTCGCTTCGGCATCGATCTCATCGCCGAGCGGATCGAAGGCGAATCGACCGTGGTCGATCTGCTCGATTACGATGTCCGCTTCGGCCAGGGTTTCCTCTTTTCACCGCCGCGGCCGGTGCGCGCGGAAGCGCTGCAGGGGGCCGCTGCGGAGGCCGGGAAAAGCGAACCCGCCAAAGCGAACGAGACGGCCGGAACAGCCGGCGATGCCGCTGTCGCCGCCCGCGGCGGCGGCATTGCCCAGCTCGTCCGCGCCGGCAGCGTTCGCAGCTGACGCGGCCGCAGACGCTTGCCCGAGACCATCGAACGATTTGCTCCGCTCGCGGCCGGCTACGACGTCCTGCTCTGCGACGTGTGGGGGGTCGTGCATAACGGGCTCGTCGCCTTTGCACCGGCTTGCGCGGCGCTGACAGGCTTTCGCGCGGGCGGCGGCACGGTGATCCTCATCACCAACGCGCCGCGGCCGGGCGCGTCGGTGCAGTGGATCCTCGACCGGCTCCGCGTGCCGCGCGACGCTTACGACGCGATCGTCAGCTCGGGTGATGTGACCCGCGGCATCGTCGAGGAAAGGCTCGGCGAAAGCGTGTTCCACCTCGGGCCGCCACGGGATTTGCCGATCTTTTCCGGTCTGCCGGTCCATTTCGCCCCGGCGGAGACCGCCGATTATGTGGTGTGCTCGGGCCTGTTCGACGACACCCGCGAGACCCCGGAGAACTACCGCGCGCTGCTCGCGGCGCTGCGCGCCCGCGCGCTGTTGATGGTCTGCGCCAATCCCGACATTGTCGTCGAGCGCGGCGAAGATCTGGTTTATTGCGCCGGCGCGCTGGCTGACGCTTATGCCGGGCTCGGCGGCGAGGTGCTCTATTGCGGCAAGCCGCATGCGCCGATCTACGAGGCGGCGCTCGGCAAAGCCGCTGCCTTTTGCGGCGGCGAGATGCCGTCGCTGCGGCGGGTGCTGGCGATCGGCGATTCGGTCAGGACCGATTTGAAAGGCGCGGCTTCGTTCGGCGTGGATTGCCTGTTCGTCGTCTCCCGAATCCACGCCGAGCAGTTCGGCGGACGCGGGGCGCCTGATTTGTCGGGGCTCGACGCGATGTTTGCGGCCGCAGGCTCGGCGCCGAAAGCGGTGATGCGGCGGCTGAAATGGTGAGCTTGCGGGTTTTCGCGCGTTCCTATGTCACCGCCTGCGGGTGAATGAGCGGAAGTGCATCCGGCCCTTACTTGGCGAACACCGCCTCGATCTTGGCCTTGAGCGTTTGCGCGTTGAACGGCTTGACGATGTAATTGTTCACGCCCGCCTTGCGCGCCGCGATCACGTTCTCGGTCTTCGATTCCGCCGTCACCATGATGAAGGGCGTGTCGCCGAGTTCGGGATCGGCGCGCTTCTCGCGCAACAGCTCGAAGCCGGTCATCGGCTCCATGTTCCAGTCGGAAATCACCAGGCCGTAGCGCTTTAAGTGCATCTTGGTCAGCGCCGCGGCGCCGTCGGGAGCATCGTCGATATCGGCGAAGCCCAGTTGCCGCAGGAGATTACGAATGATGCGCACCATGGTGCTGTAATCGTCCACCACGAGTACAGGCATTGACGGATCAAGAGCCATGGCTCCGCTCCTTGGCGCGGGAAGGGGTCTATCATTAAGTGGCTGAATATCGGGTTAATCGCCGGCAATGCGCTTGGCGGCACGGTTGTCAGGCGGCTTCCCGACTTATTCTTGACTTGGGGCCGCGGCGACGGCACCTAGCTCGCAGGTTTCTCTTAACCATTGAAGCTCTCCGAAAGTCCCCAATGGCGCCGAAACGTTTCCTCGTCGTGCGCGATAATGCGCTCGATGGTGCGCTGCGCGGCGCCGTGCTTGCCATGGGCAATTTCGACGGCGTGCATCGCGGCCATCAGGCCGTGATCGCGAGCGCGCTCGACCGCGCCAAGGGATTGGGAAAGCCGGCCGCGGTGCTCACCTTCGAGCCGCATCCGCGCGCCTTCTTCCACCCCGGCGAGCCGCTATTTCGGCTGACCGACGAGGCTGCCAAGTTGCGCCTCCTCAAATCTACCGGACTCGACGGGGCGGTCGTGCTGACTTTCGACGCCGCGCTGGCGAGCGTGACGGCGGAGGAGTTCGTCGCCCGCATTCTGGTCGGGCGGTTCGCGTTGAGCGCCGCGGTCATCGGCTTTAACTTCCACTTCGGCAAGAACCGCGCCGGATCGCCGGACTTTCTCGCCGCGCAAGGCCGCCGCTTCGGCTTCGGCGTCGAGGTGGTCGCTCCGTTTACGCTCGATGGACGTCCGGTCTCCTCCGGTCCGATCCGCGATGCGCTCGCTGCCGGACGCCTCGATCAAGCGGCCGCGCTTCTCGGTTTTCCCTGGTTCGTATCGGGCGCGGTGATCCACGGCGACAAGCGCGGCCGCGAGCTCGGCTTCCCGACGGCGAATCTGCGTCTCGACGCCGCCTGCGGGCTCCGTCATGGCGTCTACGCGGTGCGCGTCGTCCATGGCGGCCGCCGCTACGATGGCGTGGCGAATTTTGGCCGCCGGCCGATGTTCGACACCGGCGCGGTGCTGCTCGAAATCTTTTTGTTCGATTTTTCCGGCGATCTTTATGGGCAGACTATCGATGTCGCGTTCATCGGCTGGATCCGGGAGGAAGAGGATTTCGGTTCGGTCGATGAACTTGTGCGCAGGATGCGGAAGGACAGCCGCCAAGCGCGCGAGATGCTGGGGCGGGCAGGCAATACTTTCCCGCCGATTTAGCGTGGCGGACAGGGCGCGCTATCGTTCAGCCGACAGCTTGACTAGGCACAGTTTGCCTTCCGTTGAGGTTGCGGACCAAGAAACAGACGGTTCCTGCCAGCAAAACGAGGCGCAGTCGTCATCAACCGTGAGGCAGGTGTAGACCCGGAACATCAGCTACCATAACGTTCCTTGCGGTCCGAATTGGTAACTGGCGTCTTGGATTCGCGGCGAAAAGCGCATCGTTATGAACGCGCGACTAGAACACCCTTCTCGTATTAATTCAAATTCCGCCGCCTGGATTTTGTTTGGTATTTTGGTAACGGCAGCGAGCGAAGGCACGCCGGGACCGAGCGGCGCTGAATGCAAGGAAAAGATCCTTTCGCTGACCTCAGCGCTGCACTAGGCGGTGTCGTCGGACTTGCTCTCGCGGCGCTCGCGTGCCCATTGCGCCGCCAACAGGCCGAGCAGAGCGACCGGGATGATGCGCTCCCAGCCGAGCGCCCGCCCGGCCTGCATGGCCACCCCGAGAATTTTCGGATCGAGCAGCCACGAGGAGCCTTGCGCGCGGGCCGCGCGCTCGAGGATCGCGCGTTCCTTGGCGCGGCGGCGCGAAACCGCGAAAACTATCGCGCCTATCAGCGCGATGAGCAAAAATACGCCGGCCATGATCAGACCGGCGTAGACGGCGCCGAATTGCACCGTCAGCCAATCATAGGCCGCGACACAGAGAAAGGCGAAGGCGGTAAGCGAGGCGATCGCGATCACCACGACCCAAAAGAACAACGCCGCGCTGACGCCGCTCCTCGCCTGGATTGCCAGCGCGATATCGCGCATCCAGTTTTTGAACATCGCCATCCCCGCGATCCGCCGCATTTGCGGCGCCAAAACTATCCGCGTCTAAAGATCTGCGCCAAATTTGTCTGTGCCAAAACTATATGCGCCAAAATTTATCTGCGCCAAGTAGCTCCGAAGAGGAATGCCAGGCCGGCAACGAGCGCGAGCGTGGCATAGGGCCGCGTCTTGATCGATTCATCGAGCGCCTCGACAAAATGATCCGACACCTCGCGGACCGCGGTCGCCGCTTCGCGGCCCTTGTCCTGGGCCTCGGAAACTGCCTCGTCCACGCCCGATTTCGCGTGTCGCCAGGCGGCGTTGCCGGTGTTGGCGACGAGATTGGCGACCTGCTCGGCAAGGCGGTGGAAATCGTCGCGCAGGGCCTGCAAATCGCTCTCGAGGCTGCCAGCGGCTTCGAAAGCGGCCTTGCCGGCATTGCGCACCGCTTCGCGCGCATCTTTGGCCGTCTCGCGTGCGTCCTGCGCGGCCGTTGACGCGGTATTCATGACTAATCTCCATCCGTCAGGATTGGGTCCAAAATCCCACAGACAATCAATATAGGCGCGCAAAAGTTCCGTTCAATCAGGAAGTTTGACCTCCTCGAGCGGGAATAAATGGTTGAACACGACGAGGCCGACGATCGACAATGGCGCGGCGAGAAATGCGCCGACCAGACCCCATAGCCACGTCCAAAAAGCAAGCGACAGAAAGATCAGGAGCGGATTGATCGTAATCCGCCGCCCGACGATCGTCGGCGTGATGAAATGTCCTTCGGTGGTGGTGAGCGCGATAAAGCCGATCGGCGCCAATAGCGCGTGCCCAAGTGACGGAAACGTCACCAGGCCGACGCCGAACAGCACGACCACCATGACGGCCGGTCCGACATAGGGCACGTAATTCAGCAACGCGGCGCAAAGACCAAAAATCGCCGGATTGGGCAAACCCAGCAACCACGCGCCGAGCGCGACGATGACGCCCAGCACGGCATTGATGATCGTGACGACGAGGAGATAGCCGGTGAGGTTTTTCTCGATGTCGTTCATGATTTTGAG
>Ga0116224_10000625_pt1 | contig 27096 bp, 19 predicted proteins | sample Sb_taG_9_FD_89699 | JGI IMG/M metagenome (GOLD analysis project Ga0116224, IMG submission 89699) | Peat soil microbial communities from Weissenstadt, Germany - Sb_50d_b_LC metaG | ecosystem: Environmental > Terrestrial > Soil > Wetlands > Peat | place: Germany: Weissenstadt | collected 2010-09-21 | reverse complement strand
TGACGGCGGCGTCAATTTCAGCCTTTTCTCCCGAGGCGCTACCGGCGTTGAGTTGCTGCTTTTCGACCGAGAGGATAGCGCCACTCCAGCCCGCGTGGTGCCGATCGATCCCGCGACAAACCGCACCTACCACTACTGGCACGTGTTTGTGCCCGACGTGCTCTCGGGTCAACTCTACGGCTACCGGGTCCAGGGGCCTTCGGCGCCCGCGAACGGATTGCGTTTCGACCCCGCCAAGGTACTGCTCGACCCGTATGGCCGGGCCGTTGTCGTTCCGAAAAACTACACGCGCGAGGCCGCACGGCAGGAAGGCGACAACGCCCGGACCGCGATGAAATGCGCCGTCGTCGATTCGGGCGTTTACGACTGGGAGGGAGACGTCCCGCTGTGCCGGCCCTCCGCGCGCACCGTCATTTACGAGATGCACGTCCGCGGATTCACCCGCCACCCGAGTTCCGGCGTCGGCGAGAAGACACGCGGGACCTACGCCGGTCTGATCGAGAAGATTCCGTACTTGCAGCAACTCGGCATCACCGCGGTGGAGCTTTTGCCGGTGTTTCAGTTCGATGCGCAAGATTGTCCCCCGGGAAGGGTCAATTACTGGGGCTATGCCCCGATTTCGCTCTTCGCACCGCACCAGGCGTACAGCTCGCGCCAGGACCCACTGGGCCCAGTGGACGAATTCCGGGACATGGTCAAGGCGCTGCACCGGGCGCGCATCGAGGTCATCCTCGACGTGGTGTTCAACCACACCGCGGAGGGCGATCATACAGGGCCGACGCTTAGCTTCCGCGGCATCGACAACCTGACCTACTACATCCTTGAAGCGGGCGACTCCCGGTACGCCAATTACACCGGCTGCGGCAACACGCTCAACACCAATCATCCCATCGTCCGCCGCCTGATCGTGGATTGTCTCCGCTACTGGGTCGAGCACATGCACGTTGACGGCTTCCGCTTTGACCTGGCATCGATCCTCACCCGCGATGCGTCCGGGCATCCGTTGCCGAACCCGCCGGTACTCTGGGATATCGAGTCGGACCCGGCCCTGGCGGGCACGAAGCTCCTGGCCGAGGCGTGGGACGCCGCCGGCCTGTACCAGGTCGGCAGCTTCGTCGGAGACGCCTGGAAGGAGTGGAACGGCCGCTTCCGGGACGATGTGCGCGACTTCTTCCGGGGTGTGCCCGGGTCGCTGCGGCGGGTGGCAGACCGGCTGGTCGGCAGCCCGGAGCTTTACGGCCACAAGGAACGCGAGGCGGAGCAGAGCGTCAACTTCGTGACGTGTCACGACGGCTTCACACTCAACGACCTCGTCTCCTACAACCAGAAGCACAACGAGGCGAACGGCGAGGACAACCGCGACGGGGCCAACGACAACCGCAGCTGGAACTGCGGTGTGGAGGGGCCGACCGATGACCCGGCGGTGGAGAGGCTGCGCAACCGTCAGGTGAAGAACCATTTGACCGTGATGATGCTGTCGCTGGGCGTGCCCATGATTCTGATGGGCGACGAGGTCCGGCACACGCAGGGCGGCAACAATAATGCCTATTGCCAGGACAACGAAATCAGCTGGTTCGACTGGTCACGGGTCACGAAGCATGCCGACGTGCATCGCTTCGTCCAACTGCTGATCGCGCGGCGCCTGCTGCGTGACGTCGAACATGAGCGCAGGCGCGTGAGTCTGAACACGATGATCCAGCAAGCGAACAAGGCCTGGCACGGGACGAAGCTTAACCAGCCAGACTGGAGCGATCATTCGCTTAGCTTGGCGTTCGGCGCGAAGCTGCGGCAAGAAGGGCTTTTTTTCTATTTCATCCTGAATGCGTACTGGGAGCCGCTCGAATTCGAGCTGCCAACGCTGGAGGCTGGGGGAGCCTGGCGCCGGTGGATCGACACGGCACTCGATTCACCAGACGACATTGTCTCCTGGGAGAAGGCACTACCGCTGCCAGGCGCCAAGTATCGGGTCGCGGACCGCTCCGTGGTGGTGCTTTACGCGAGCAGCAAAGGGTGATCATCTCAGCTTTCGCCGCGCCGACATCGACTGACCCTGGTCAAGGTGAACCGTTGGCTGAGGTCAATTCGTGTCGCCCGGCCTGAGATAAGAGGCGAAGTCGGTGACAAGCGAATGGCCGATACACGTGAAAACCGCTGGTTTATTCTGCCGATCGTCGGCTGGTTGCCGAAGTACCAGCCTGCGTGGTTGCGATTTGACCTCGTCGCTGGCCTAACGCTCGCGGCCTATGCCGTGCCGGTGTCGCTGGCCTACGCCGGGTTAGCTGGGCTACCACCGCAGATGGGGCTCTATTGCTACCTGCTGGCGGGGTTGGGCTACGCACTCTTCGGATCGTCGCGCCACCTGGCCATTGGGCCGACCTCCGCCATTTCACTGCTCGTGGGTGTTACCCTGGCAGGTCTGGCCGCTGGCGATGCCGCGCGGCGGGAGGCACTGGCATCGTTGACCGCTCTGATCGTGGCCGGTGTGTTTGCGCTGGCCTGGCTGCTGCGGTTGAGCGTGCTGGTGAATTTCATTTCCGAAAGCGTTTTGACAGGCTTCAAGGCCGGCGCCGCGCTGGTCATTGCCTCCACGCAACTGCCGAAGCTTTTTGGTGTCAAAGGGGGCGGAGACGACTTTTTTGAACGCATGGCTCAGCTCGTCCAGCAGGTGCCGGGCACCAGCCTGCTCACGCTGGCCATCGGCGTGGGCGCGATCTTGGCGCTGTTGCTGGGAGAGAAGTTCCTACCCGGCCGGCCTGCTGCGCTTGCCGTCGTGCTGCTCGCGCTAGCAGTGGCTTCGCTGGGCCAGATCGACCAGTACGGTGTGAAGATCGTGGGCCAATTGCCCGCTGGGTTACCGCACTTTCTGGTTGCCGGCGCGAGCCTCGGCACTGTGCGAGCCGAGGAACTCCGGCAACTGATCCATCTGGCGTTTGCTTGCTTCTTGCTGGCCTACATTGAGAGTATATCGTCTGCGCGAACCTGTGCCCTGAAGCACCGCTACACGGTGGACCCGTCGCAGGAGTTCCTGGGATTGGGGGCAGCCAGTCTTCTGGTCGGCCTGTGGCAGGGCTTCCCAGTCGCGGGTGGGTTGTCGCAGAGCGCGGTCAATGAGCAAGCAGGGGCGCGCACGCCGTTATCGTTGGCTTTCGCATCCGCTGTCATTGCTCTGGTGCTTGTGTTCTTTACGAGCTTCTTCCAGCGCTTGCCGGAGACCGTTCTTGCCGCGATCGTACTCATTGCTGTAAAGGGTCTCATTGACCTCAAGGAGCTGCGATACCTGTGGCACGCCAGTCGAATCGATTTTGGCGCAGCCGGAGTGGCGTTGGGAGGCGTGCTGGTCATGGGCATCCTTGACGGAGTGATTGTCGCTGTTCTGGCCTCGGTTGTGATGCTCCTGTCGAGAGTCGCGCGGCCTCACGTGGCCTTCCTTGCCCGCATTCCCGGGACCCACCGATTCTCCGATGTCGCGCGCCATCCGGAGAATGAGCCCATCCCCGGCGTGCTGGCGTTCCGCGTCGAAGCGTCACTCGTGTATTTCAATGCGGATCATGTCCTGCAGACTGTGCTTCAGCGGGTTCAGAGCGAGTCCGAGCTGCAACGCGTGGTGTACGACCTTTCGACCACTCCCTATGTGGATGTCGCCGGAGCCCGGATGCTAAGGCGGCTGCACGATGAACTGGCCAGCAAGAAAATCGGGTTAAGGGTTGTTGGGGCGCACGGCGAGGTCCGGGACCGCTTGCGCTTCGAGAAACTGCAAGACTGGGTTGGCCCGATCAATCGCCACGTCTCGTTAGGCGAGGCGGTGGGCATGGGCACACTGCCCGTGGAGCCGCAGAGTCATGACGAGATCAGCAAATGATTGACGCCATCCCTTACTGGGAGCCGCTCGACTTCGAGCTGCCAAACCTGGAGGGAGGTTCGTGGCTGCGACGGATCGACATGGCTCTCGATTCACTGCGCGACATTGTCCCGTGGCAGACGGCACCAGAGGTTCCCGTCGATACCTACCGGGCCGAGGCGCGCTCCGTGGTGATGCTGTTCGCCAGCGGCCAGGGGGTGATTTCCTTGTGAGACCGTCATTTGAAACCCCAGCAGGGCGAATGCGCCAGCGCGTCTCAGGGGCATGGACGACGCCCGGCCGCTGAAATGCCTTGCTGAGCAACTCAACCCGTTCGCGTCTATCATCCGCCCTCGCGCCTTGGTGCCCGCAAGGTGGCGACTACGCAGGCCGACGGCGGTAAAGGAGCGTGTCGCCGAGTCGTACCGACTCAAACCCATCGACGATGCCATACAGGGTCTCCGCGGAGCCGAGCAGCAGCCAGCCGCCGTCGGCCAGCGCCGCGCGCATCTGGGCGACAACGCGGCGGCGCGTATCGTCGTCGAAGTAGATCAGCACGTTGCGGCAGAAGATGGCGTCGAAGGTCCCCAGGGCGCTGAACGGCTGCACCAGGTTGGCCCGGTGGAACTCCACGAGCCGCCGCACCGGCTCGCGCACCGCCCAGCGCTCGCCGCGCCGCTCGAAGTGGCGAGCCAGTTGGGCCGCGCTCAGGCCGCGCGCCGTCTCCTGCCGCGTGTACTCGCCGGCCCGCGCTATCGCCAGCGCTCGCGCCGACACGTCGGTCGCCAGGATCGAGAAGGTTCCCTCGCCGACCCCTCGCCCCCCACTGGCCTCGATGAACTCGGCGACGATCACGGCGAAGCTGTACGCCTCCTGCCCGGTGGCCGCGCCGGCGCACCAGAGGCGCACCCGCCGGCGGCGTGCCAGGAGGTCGGGCAGGACGTGACGGCGGAACGTCTCGAACGGGTGGCCGTCGCGGAAGAATGCCGTCTCGCCGGTGGTGATCGCCTCGACGACGACGTCCTGGAGCGCCGCGCCGCCCGGCTCGCGCAGCCGCCGCGCCAGTTCCTCGAAGCCGGAAAGTCCGCAGTCGCGGACGACGGGCTCCAGCCGGTGACGGATCAGGTACGCCTTGTCCTCGGACAACGTGACTCCGCACAGGCCCTGAATGAGGCGGCGCAGTTCGTCGAATACAGGGCGCGGCAGGTCCATGTCATCCGCCCTTCCGGTTGGCGACGAGCGCCCGCACGACGGCGGCAATCTCGCGCAGCGGCAGCACGGCGTCGGCCAGCCCGGCGGCCACGACGCTGCCGGGCATGCCCCAGACAACGCTGCTCGCCTCGTCCTGGGCGATGACGCAGCCGCCGGCGCGCTTCAGGGGCCGCAGGCCGGCGGTGCCGTCGGCCACGCGGTCGCACGTCATCCCGGTCAGCACGACCGCAACCGCCTCGCCGCCGAGCGCCGCCGCTGCCGAGCGGAACAGTACGTCGGCCGACGGTCGGAAGCCGTTCTCCTTCTGCTGGTCGTTCAGCACCGTGACGATCCCCTGCTCCGGCCCCGCGCGCAAAAGCAGATGCCGGTCGGCCGGCGCGATGAAGACGGTGCCCGGCACCGCCCTGTCCCCGTCGCGCGCCTCGACGACCGGGCGGCCCGTCTGGCGCGCGAGCAGGTCGGCCAGTGAGCGCGTGAACTCCCGCGACCCCGCCGGCATGTGCTGCACCACGAACACCGGCACGTCCAGCCCCGCGCAGAGTTCGGGCAGCAGTACCCCCAGCGCCTGCGGGCCGCCGGTCGAGGCTGCGATCAGCACCGCCCGGATCGTGCGCACGGCCCGGAGGGCGGGGCACGGAGCGCCGGAGGGAGACGGAGCCAAACTGCGCCCCGCGCCCGGCGCCCCGCGCTGGCGGCGCGCCATGAACGAGCGGATGCGCGGGATGAGTTGCTCGCGGAGTGTTCTTAGGTTGGCCTCGGCGGACGGGCCGTTGGGCTTGGTGACGAAGTCGAAGGCGCCGGCCTGAAGCGCCCGCATGGTCACATCGGCACCGCGGCGGGTGAAGGCGCTGACCATGAGGATCCCGACCGGCGGGTCATTGGGCCGTCCGGCGTTGAAGCGCTGGATGGCCTGGAGCGTCTCCAGGCCGTCGAGGCCCGGCATCTCAACGTCCAGGGTCACGAGGTCCGGCGGCGTGGCGCGGATGAAGGCTAGCGCCTTCTCGCCGCTGAAGACGGAGCCGGCGACCGCGATCCCTTCCTGCCCGGCCAGGGCTGCTTCCAGCGCGGCGCGGAAGATACGCGAGTCATCGACGATCAGTACTCGTGCGGTGTCGGACATCGATGGACACTCGGCGGGTCAGTTGGCCTCACTTCATTCTAATGCGAGCTGACCTTGAAGTGCCCCACCAGTCGGCCCAAGTCGTCGGCAATGGCGGTCAGCTGCGCCGCCGCCTCGTTCACTTGCCCCGCGGCGGCACTGTTCTCGCGCGTCGCCTGGCTGACGCCGTGGATGTTCGCCGAGATCGTGTTCGACGCCTGGGCGGCCTCGGCGGCGTTGCGCGACACGTCGGTGGCGGCCTTGGCGCCCTCGGCGGCGTTGCGCGACATGTCGGTGGCGGCCTTCGCCACCTCCGCGATCGAATGCGCAATGTGCTCGACGCTCTGGCGCGCCTCGCCCACATCGGCGGCGACCTTGTTGGCCGTCGCCGTTTGGCGATCCACCGCCTCCGACGCCCGGGCCGCCGACTCGTTGATCTCGGCGATCACGCCGGCGACGCTCTGGATGATGGCCACCGCCTCGCGCGTGCTCCCTTGCACGCCCTCGATCTTGCGGGCGATGTCCTCGGCGGAGCGGGCACTCTGGTTGGCCAGTTCCTTGATCTCGTTGGCCACCACCGCGAAGCCCTTGCCCGCCTCGCCCGCCGACGTCGCCTCGATGGTCGCGTTCAGCGCCAGCAGGTTCGTCTGCAGGGCGATCATCTTGATGACCTCGGTCACCTTGTTGATCTCGCCGGCGGCGCGGTCCAGCTGGCGCATGGCGTCGGTCGCCTGGTCGGCCATCTGGCGGGCTCGCGCCGTCCGCTCGGAGCCCTCCCGCGCCTCGTCCGCCACGTCCCGCAGCGACGCCGTGATCTCCTCCACGGCCTTCGCGACAGCGGCGACATTCTTCGAGGTGGCGTCGGCCGCGGCGGAGATGGTTCCGACGTTCACGCTGATTTCCTCGCTGGCCGACGAGATGCCGCTGACGTTCATGCTCATCTGCTCGGCGGCGGCGGCCATGCTGCCGACCGTGGCCGAAAGCTCCTCGGTGCCGGCGGCCACGCTCGCCGCCTGCCCCGCCATCGCCTCGCTCCCCTGGAGCAGCTCCTGCGACACGCCGGACAGGCCGCCCGCCGCTTTCGCCACGCCGCCGGAAGCGCCGCGGATGTCGGAGACGATCCGCGACAACGTCTCGGCCATGCCGTCGGCCGCGGCGCTGAGGTGCCCGACCTCGTCGCCGCGTTGCTCGCCCATGCGCCGCGTCAGGTCGCCCTCCGCCAGCCCCTGGAACACCCCGACGCCGCGGGCCAGTGGTCGCGTGATCGACCGCACCAGCACCAGCGCCAGGCCCACCCCGAGCAGGGCGCCGACGACTCCGGCCGCGATGATCATCCACCGCGCCTTCTCGTAGCTGGCCTGGCTGGCGGCCCGCCCCGTCTCCATGTGCTCGCGCAGCACGCCGAGCAGCTGCCCCAGGACCACGTTGCAGTGGTTGGAGTGCTCGTAAGTCTTCGTCAGTGTGTACTGCGCCGCCAGGTTGTTGCTGTTGACGTGCGCGTATTCCTGCACCTTCGGCACCACCCGGCGCAGGTCGGCGTAGGCGCCCAGGACCGGCCCGAATTCGGCCTTCTCGCCCTCGTCCAGGGTCGCCGAGAGCTGTTTCAACTCCGCGCCGATGTCCTTGAGGAAGGCGGCGATCTCGCCGTCCAACCGGTTCATCTCCTTTTCGTCGCCGGAATAGACGAGGCCGTTGAGGCGGTTCATCACCCCTGCCGTATGGGCGATCAGCCGCGCCGCCAGCCGCAACTTCTTCAGCTGCTGCGCCAGCCGCGTGGGGTCCTTGGCGGCGTCGATGGCGGTCAGCTCCTTCTCGGCGCTGTCGATGAGGCCGGCCTGGAACTCCCGCGTCGATAGGACGATCTTGAGGACGTCATTGTTGATCAGGGCCGCGGCCTTGGGGTTCGTGTTCAGTACCGCAAGGCGCAGCAGTTCCTTCTGCGCCTCCTGATACTTCTCCCACGAGCGGTTGAACTCGTCCAGCTCCTGCCGCTCCGGACTGCCGGGGTCGCTGCTGATGAGGCGGACCAGCTCGACCCGCAGCTTGTTGGCGCTGGCAGTTTGCTCGCGCGACTGGTTGGCGAAGGCCACCGACTCCTTGTCGTCGGCGCTGATGACGCTGTTCTTTTCGGCCCGCACCGCCGCGAGGACCGCCATCCGCAGCTCCGAGCCGACTTCGATGGCCTTGCCGTCGATCTCGACGAGCTTGCGCAGGTGGTCATTCACCTGAGCCAACTCGTTGACGCCCACTAGGGCGATGGCCAGGACGGTGAGCACCAACACCGCGACCAGGATTCCGATCTTCGTCGCCAGGCTGAGGTTTTTCACGACGCACCCCTTGCTTGCGCTGCGGGCCGGTTGACGGCATCGAGGAGCTGGTACGGGTCCACGAGGACCATCAGTTCGCCTTCGGTCTGGCCCACCCCCACGAGCAGGCCGCCGGCGCGGGCCGGGGCGTCAGCGGCGTAGCGCTCGACCTGCCCCGCACCGAGCCGCACCATGTCGCCGACGGCGTCCACCAGCACGCCGAACGACTCCCCGACCGCCGGCTTGAAGATGACCAGACGGCTATCGGGTGTCACCGCCGACTCGCCCAGGTGGAGCAGGCGCCGCAGGTCGAGCACGAGATGGAGTTGACCGCGCAGGTTCACCAGGCCGACGATCGATGGCGCAGCGTGTGGCACCGGCGTAACGGCGGTCCGCGTGTTGACCTCCTTGACTGCGCGCACGTCCACGCCGAACAGCCGCCCTGCCAGGCGGAAGGTACAGCAGAGCTGCTCGCCGCCGGCCGCGGAGTCATGCATCGCTCGCGACCTCCGGTCCGGGGAGCAGGGCGGCCACCGCGGCGAGAAAGCGCTCGCGGTCCAACTTGACCTCGTAGCCGTCGAAGCCGCAGGCCAGCGCCCTGTCGCGGTCGGCGGGGCTGTTCAGCGTCGTCAGGGCCAGCAGCGGCAGCCGCGCAAACGCCGGCTCGCCGCGCACCGCCCGCGCGAAGGCCCAGCCGTCCATCACCGGCATCTCGATGTCCGACACCACCAGGTCGAACGGTCCGTCCCGCAGCCGCTCCAGCCCCTCTGCGCCGTGGACCGCGATCACCACCTCGTACCCCTCGCTCTCAAGGTAGCCCGCCACCAGGCGGCGGAAGAACTGCGTGTCCTCGACCAGCAGGATACGACGTCGTCCCGCCGGCGCGGGAAGGGCGGGTGACAGGTGCTCGGGACCGCTCGCCAGGTCGGCCAGCCGATATAGGTCCAAAAACAGCGTCATCTGCCCGCGCACCAGCGCCGAGCCGAGCAGGCCGTCGGCGCGGTAGGCGGCGTCGCTGAAGTCGAGGAGGACCGTCTCCGTGTCGATGATCTCGGAGAGGAGGACGCCCAGCGGCCGGCGCAGATTTTTCGGGAGCAGCAAGAGCATGACGGGCCGGTCGGGGCAGGGCGAGAGGCCCAGCAGGTCGTCGAGGCGGAGCACGGGCGTCGGCACGTCCTCGACGGCAACGAATTCGCGGTCGCCGACGCGCTCGATGCGGCCGGCCTCAACCGTCTCGATGCGGCGGATCAGAGCCAGCGGGACGGCCAGCTGCTCGCGTGGGCCGTAGCGGAATAGCAGTACGGTGTGCGACTCGGCCGGGGTGGCGCCGCCGGGGCCGTCCGCGTCCGGCTGGGCCGCTGTTTCCCAGGCGACGCTGGCGTGCCGCGCGATCCCCTCGGCGGCGAGGATGAGCGCCGCCCGACCGTCACCAAGGACTGTGGCGCCCGAATAGATCGGCAGCGCCTTGAGGGCGGCGTGCAGCGGCTTGACGACGATCTCCTCCGTGTCGAGGATGTCATCAACGACCAGCCCGAAGCGCCGCGAGCCCACCTTGACGACGGCGACGTGCAGCGGGGCGGCCGATCCGTTCGCAGGGTGCTCCCCGCCGGCGTCCCCGTAGAGCACCCGGGAGAGTCTCACGAGCGGCATCAGCCGGCCGCGCAGCCGCACCATTTCCTGGTCATACGCCAGTTCAATCCGCGCCTGGGCCTGGCCCGGCCGGAGACAGACCAGCTCCTCGACGTCCTTCTGCGATATGGCATACGTCCGGCCGCCGCCGCTGACGAGCAGGCACGGGATGATGGCCAGCGTCAGTGGCAGATGCAGGGTGAAGACCGTGCCGCGCCCGGGCGCCGAGTCGATCTCCAGGGTGCCGCCAAGCTGGTCGAGGTTCGTCTTGACCACGTCCATGCCGACGCCACGGCCCGAGACGTCCGTGACCTGCTGGGCCGTCGAGAAGCCCGGCATCAGGATCAGCGACAGCACCTCGCGGTCGCCGAGGCGTGCCAACTCGGCGGGGGGGCGCAGGCCCTGCTCCAGCGCCTTGCGGCGCACGACGGCGGCGTCAATGCCGCGGCCGTCGTCCCGCACCTCGATGCGGATGCGGCCGCCGAGGTGGCGGGCGCTGAGGACGATGCGCCCCTCCTCCGGCTTGCCGGCGCGGCGGCGCTGCTCGGCCGGCTCGATGCCGTGGTCGCAGGCGTTGCGGATCAGGTGAGTCAGCGGGTCGGATAGCGCCTCCAGGATCGTCTTGTCCAGTTCGGCCTCGGTGCCGAGGACTTCCAGATCGATCCGCTTGCCGAGTTGCCGGGCGAGGTCGCGCACCATGCGGGGGAACTTGCCGAACAGGTTGCCGACCGGCTGCATCCGCATTCGCATGGCGGCGTCCTGCAAGTCGCTGGTCACCGCGTCGAGGCGCTGGGCGAGGGTGCCCAGCGCCGGGTCACCGGGTGCGATGACGCGCACCACCTGGTTGCGCACCAGCACCAACTCGCCGGCCAGCGTCATCAGGCGATCGACTAGCGGCACGGGGATGCGGATGCTGCTCGCGCGCTCGTTGGCAAGCGTCGGCGGCACGGCGGTCGGTGCTGGTGGCGCAGGCGCTGGTACCGCGGCAGGCGGCGCTTCGATCACGATGACCTCAGCTACCGGCAGCCCGAGCGCCTCGTGGAAGGGCGCCGGAGACAGGGCGACGGCGACTCTGGCCTCGAGCCACACCGGGCCGGCGGGCAAGGGTGCGTACAGGTCGCCGCCGGGGACGTCAATGCGAGCGTCGAGAAGGGTGCCGATCTCCTGCACGCGGCGGACAACGGCGACCGGTGCCTGCCCGTGCCGGTGGCAGTCGGCGAGATCGAGCCGCACCCGATAGACGAACTCCTGCCCAGCCGGCCGCGGCGCCCGCACTTCATCAGAGCTGGGAGCGGGGGCGGTCGCGGGCACTGGAAGGGAGGGCGACGGCAGCGGCTCCGGCGGGACGAGGCGCCGCAATCGGTCGAGGATCGCGCTCACGTCGGCGTCGTTGCTGTGCTCGACGTCGTCCAGCAGGGTCAGGATGCGGTCGGCGCCGGCAAGCAGCGCGTCAGTGGTGCCCGACTCCACGGCGAACGTGCCCTGGCGCATGCGCTCGAACACCGCCTCCATCGCGTGCGCCAGTTCCTCGACGCGGCGGCAGCCGAAGAAGCCGGCGCCGCCCTTGACCGAGTGCAGCGCCCTGAACAGGCGGTCGATGCGGTAGCGCGACGACTCGCCCTGGGGCTGCTCCAGCGCCAGCAGGTCGTCGGAGACGTTGGCGAGGTGCTCCTTGGCCTCGCCGACGAATTCGTAAATGAGCGGGCGCGGCCCGGACATGTTCAACCGTCCTCTCCGACTCGGCGATAGGACCGGTCGAGCCGCGTCGCCTGCAGGAGGAGGCAAAGCAGCGGCCGTGCGTTGATGATCTCCAGGGCCGTCGGCCCCGCCGCCAGCGCCAGCAGCGCCAGCAGCGCCACGCCGGCCGGCTCGACATCCTCCACGGCCGCAAGGTCGAGTCGCACCGCCGGCGCCTCAGCCCGCAGCAATTCCGCCAGCCGGGCGCGCAGGGCCTCGGCCTCCGCGGCGCCGAGGTTGCCAGTGGGCCGCAGCGTTGGTGGGCCGGCCTCGGCGGGTGCCGGCGGCCGTCCGCTACGGACGGCGGCCAGCTGGTCGAGCAGTCCGCGCAGATCGTCCTCGGTGACGACCCCCTTGTCAGAGGCGTCGGAGAGGGTGACCCGTTGCAGGGCATCGACGCCGCGCAGCAGCGCGTCGATGCCGTCGCTGCCCAGCAGCAGCTCGCCTCCCTGGGCGGCGACGAAGCAGTCCTCCATCGCGTGCGCGATGCGCACCGCCGGCTCGACGCCGACGATCTTCGCCGCCCCCTTGATGGAGTGGGCCGCCCGCATCAGCGACTCCAGCCGCTCCGCGGCGCGGGCGTCCTTCTCCAGCGCCAGCAGCCCCTCGCTGAGCGCCGGCAGGTGCAAGTCGATCTCCGCCCGGAACAGCTCCAGCAGGGACGGGTCATACGTTAACCTGTTTGCCTGAGTCATATGTGCCTCGCCGATGAGGTCAGGAGTCCTCTCAATGTACCACGGCCGTCGGCGGAATGGGACACGGCGGACGCGGATGCACCAGATTGTCACGGAGCAACTCTGCGCCAACCGCTCCCGTCCGCGCCATCTGCCTCGCATTTTCCGATAATGGCCACATGACCCCGACCGAACATCCCGTGACCGTTCTGCTCGTCGATGACCAGGCCATCGTCGGCGAGGCAGTGCGCCGCATGCTCGCCGCCGAGGGCGACATCCAGTTCCACTTCTGTTCCGACCCGGCACAGGCAATCCCGACGGCCAACGAGATCGCCCCCACGGTCATCCTACAGGACCTGGTGATGCCGGACATCGACGGACTGACACTGGTGAAGTTCTTCCGGGCCAACGCGACGACGCGCGAGGTGCCGCTGATCGTGCTGTCGAGCAAGGAGGAGCCGGTCGTCAAGGCGCAGGCCTTCGCCGTCGGGGCCAACGACTACGTTGTCAAGCTGCCCGACAAGGTGGAGTTGATCGCGCGCGTCCGCTACCACTCGCGCGGCTACGTCGCGCTCCTGGAGCGCAACGAGGCGTTCCGCAAGCTGGCCGAGAGCCAGCGGCAGCTCGCCGAGGAGGTGGCCCAGGCGGCGCGGTACGTCCGCTCGCTGCTGCCGGCGCCGTTGACCGGCGCGGCGGCGCGCATCGACTGGCGCTTCGTGCCCTCGACGACACTGGGCGGCGACTCGTTTGGCTACCACTGGCTCGACGAGGACCACCTTGCCGTCTACCTGCTTGACGTGAGCGGGCACGGCGTCGGCTCATCGCTGATGTCGGTATCGGCGATGAACGTCATCAGTGCCCGCAGCCTGCCCGACACCGACTTCCGCAACCCCGGCCAGGTGCTGCAACGGCTCAGCAGCGCCTTCCCGATGGAGAAGCACAACGGCCTGTACTTTACCATCTGGTACGGCGTCTATCACAGAGGGACGCGGCGGCTGTCCTACGCTGGGGCCGGCCACCCGCCGGCGCTTCTGATCAAGGGCCCCGACCGGGCCAACGCCACGCTGAGTCGGCTGAAGTCGCAGGGGCCAATGATTGGACTGATGGAGGATCTGCCGTACGACACCGACACGGTCCCACTCGGGCCGCACGCGTGGCTCTACGTTTACAGCGACGGCGTGTTCGAGATTGCGCGGGCGGGAGGGGACATGTGGACGATCGACGAGTTCATCGACTACTTCGCAGCGCTGCCGCCGTCTGAGGAGTCCCCGATCGACCGCCTTCTGGCGCACGCCCGCCGGTTGCACGGATCCGAGGTGCTGGCCGACGATTTCTCGATGGTGGAGGTCGAGTTCACCTGACGAACAGGTTTGCGGGTCGTTTGTCGATCCCGATATCTGGTGTGCGGCTTCGGCTCGCCGGTGGACGAATTCGCCCACCGGCGTTGGCCATTCCCTTAGCGGCCATCGAAGAATGACTTCCGTTTAGCGGCGGGTGGCAGACCCACGCGGGTCTGCCACCCGCCGCTAAACAGCGAACTTATTGATCGATTGCCGCTTAGGGTATGAGCGAGCCACGGCCAGCGACCACGCAGCGCATGTCTTCAGAGCAAGTGGGTGTACAGCGGGCGTCTGGGCAGAACCCATCTCTGGCGCGGGACTTGCTCCTATTTGTGGAAAATACCGAGGGACCCTGGAGCTGCTCTTTCCGCCTCGGAGAGAGGGCGTCTGAGTTATCCCTCCACGTTGTGATTGATCGCATCGAAGTGAACGGCTCAGGGCGCTGTCATCCGCGGAAGGGCGGGCAACTGAGGGAAGGAGACAAGTGTGCCAACCCCAAGACAAATCTTGCACGCGACCGACTTCTCGGAGCAAGCGGATGCTGCGTTTGATCTGGCCTGGTCGCTCGCGCAAGCGCTCGGCGCCCGACTGACAGTGCTGCACGTGACGCGGCCGCCTGTAGTCGTGGACTGTGACGGATTGGCAACTGCGTTGCCCCAGGTGCATACCGCCCTTTCACAAGGGAGACTCCCATGAACGACTTCGCCAAAACGGCTTCTGACCTGTTCCAACTGGGTAACAAGGTCGCCCGCCTGTACACGCACAGAGTTCTGGCCGCTCAAAACGCCTTCTTCTCGACCACCCAGGCCGCGGTCGCCGAGACGTTGACCGCCCCGCCTGTCGCCGAGCCGGGGAGTGCCTGGCAAGCGTGTGCCACCTACGCCGCGGACTGGCTCCAGCGCTGGGTCCTGTTTTGGGACACGCTACGGCAGCGCGGCAACAACTTCCTCGAACACGAGCGCGCCGGTAAGCCGTCTGTGCTCGCCTTCGACTACGAAACCGTCGTGGACGGGCGCAAGCTGCCGCGGCCGGTCAACTACGCCCTCGTGCGCATCACGCCGCCGCCCGGTGTGGCGGTCGATGAGACGAAACGGCCGTTCATCATCGTGGACCCGCGTGCGGGGCACGGGCCGGGCATCGGCGGCTTCAAGCAGGACTCGGAGATCGGCGTTGCCCTGAAGGCCGGCCACCCCGTCTACTTCGTCATGTTCTTCGCCCGGCCGGAGCCGGGCCAAACGCTGCCGGACGTCTGCGAGGCCGAGGCGGACTTCGTGCAGGCCGTGGCGGACCGACACCCGCACAGCCCCAAGCCGGCCGTGGTCGGCAATTGCCAGGGTGGCTGGTCGGCGATGCTGCTGGCCGCATCGCACCCGGACCTCACGGGGCCGGTGGTCATTAACGGCGCCCCGATGTCCTACTGGAGCGGCAGCTGGCAAGGCGGCGAGGGCGAGAACCCGATGCGCTACCTGGGGGGGCTGATGGGGGGCGCCTGGGTGGCACTGCTGACGAGCGACCTGGGGAACGGCCTGGTCGATGGGGCCCACTTCGTCTCCAACTTCGAGCGCCTCAACCCGGCGAACACCCTGTGGAGCAAGTACTACCACCTGTTTGCCAACGTCGATACCGAGCCCCCGCGTTTCCTTCAGTTCGAGCGCTGGTGGGGAGGCTACTCGTTGATGAACGAGGCCGAGCTGCGCTGGATCCTCGATAACCTGTTCGTCGGCAACCGTTTGGCCCGGGGCGAGGCCAGGGCGGAGCCGCACAGCTTCTACAACCTCAAGGCCATACGCTCGCCCATTATCGTCTTCTCGTCGGCGGGCGACAACATCACGCCGCCGCAGCAGGCCCTGAACTGGATCGCCGACGCCTACGGCAGCACCGAGGAGATCAAGGCCAACGGCCAGGTGATCGTCGGGCTGTTGCACGAGGACGTCGGGCACCTGGGGATCTTCGTGTCCGGCCGGGTGGCCAAGAAGGAGCACGCCCAAATCGTGGAGGTTCTCAAGTATATCGAGTCGCTGCGCCCCGGCCTCTATGTGATGGAGATTCACGAGGAGAAGGGCCCGAGTGGCAAGACGGAGTACGAGGTCACTCTCGAGGAACGTCGGCTCGAAGACCTGTCCCGGCTCAACCGGTTCGAGCGCCACGACGAGAAGCCCTTTGACGTGGTGGCCGAGGTTTCGGCCCTGACCAAGCGGGCCTACACCCTGTTCGCGCGGCCATTCGTCCGGCCGCTGGTGAACGAGGGGACGGCGGAGCTGGGTCGAGTGTTCCACCCGCTCCGCTGGCAGCGCTGGGCCCTCAGCGATCTCAACCCGTGGCTGTGGCCGCTGCCGGTGCTGACCTCCGCAGTCAAGGCCGGCCGCCAGGCGGCCCCGCCGGACAACGCCTGCCGCCGCGCCGAGAAGGCGGGCTCGGACGTGATCACCGCCGGGCTGAACCTGTACCGCGACCTCCGGGACGCGACGATGGAGGCCATGTTCTTCCAGATCTACGGCCCGCCCGTCGCCCTGGGCGTGGTAGAGGGGCCCGCCAACGAGGCCCAGCCGGCCGTGCCGGACCCGCGTGAGTTGCCCCTCGTGCAGGACGCCCTCGCCGCCATCGGCACGGGAGGGTATCCGGAGGCGGTGGCCCTGATCGGTGCCCTGATTGGCCGGGGAGCAGGGCGCATCCCTCTCGTCCGACTGGAGCTGGTCGATCGCTTGGTCCGCAGCGACAAGGTACTGTCGCGCCTCCCCGCGGACGCCATTCGCCGCATCAGGGCCGAGCAGGCGGTCGTCGCCGAGCTGGAGCCCGAGCGCGGGCTGCAATCGTTGCCCCGGCTGCTGGCCGACCCGGCGGACCGGAAGCGGGCGCTGGCCGTGCTGGACGAGGCGGTCGCGACCGTGGAACCGACTCCGGAGCAGCGGGTCGTGCTCGACCGAGTGCGGGCTGTCCTCGGGGCGGCCGCCCCCGGGCGGCTGTTGGGCAGTTTCGATGGGGCTTCCCGCGAGCCGGCTGGGGCGACGTGAAGAGCGCCAGCGGACGAGGCGACGGGCTCGCCTGGTTCTTCACCCGATGCCCGAGCGAGGGAGGGTTCAGCGATGGCGAAGTGGAACAACATGACCAACGTGACCTTTGACGAGATCCAGGCCGGGGCCTCGGCGAGCCTGACACGCACGCTGTCCCAGACGGACATCGAGGTACTGGCCCTGGTCTCAGGCGATGTCGATCCCTTCTACGTGGCCGGGGATGGGACAGCGAACGTGCGGCCCGCCGCGCGCACGACGGAGGCGGCCGGCGCCGAGGCCCTAATCGCCGCGGCGCTCGGCACGCGCTTGCCTGGCCCTGGGATGAAGATCCTCCGCGAGAGCCTCCAGTTCCGCGGCACGATCGCGGTGGGTGACACGCTGACGGCGACGGTGACGGCCAAGGAGAAGCGGGCCGAAGGTGCCGAGGTCGCTTTCGCCTGCCGCTGCGTCAACCAGGAGGGGGAGGAGCTGGTCAGCGGCACGGTGACCGTCGCCGCCCCGATGCAGCGGATCGCCTACGCGGAGGTGGTGCCGCCGGAGCTGACCCTGCGGCGCGGGGACGCTTTCGCCCGGCTCTTCAAAGCGTGCGAAGGTCTGCCGGCAGTGCCCTGTGCCGTCGTTCATCCCTGCGACCGCGACTCGCTGCTGGGCCCGATCGAGGCAGCCCGGCGGGGGCTGATCGCGCCGGTGCTCGTCGGGCCGGCGGACAGGATCCAGGCCGTCGCCCGGGCGGAAGGGGTGGACCTCGGCTCGTACCGGGTAGTGGCGGTACCGCACAGCCACGCGGCGGCGGCGAAGGCCGTGGAGCTGGCCAGGGCGGGGGAGGTGGAGGCACTGATGAAGGGGAGCCTCCATACGGACGAACTGCTGGGCGCAGTCGTCCCCTCGGCGGCAGGGCTGCGTACGTCGCGGCGCATCAGCCACATCTTCGTCATGGACGTGCCCTCCTATCCGCGCATGCTCCTGATCACCGACGCGGCCGTCAACATTTACCCGAAGTTGAAGGAGAAGGTCGATATCGTCCAGAACGCCATCGACCTGGCCCACGTGCTCGGCATCGAAGAGCCGAAGGTGGCTATCCTCTCGGCGGTGGAAACCGTCACGCCGGAGATCGAATCGACACTGGAGGCGGCGGCGCTGTGCAAGATGGCCGACCGCGGGCAGATCACCGGCGGCGTCCTCGACGGCCCGCTGGCCTTCGACAACGCCATCAGCCTGGAGGCCGCCCAGACCAAGAAGATTCGCTCCCCCGTTGCCGGACAGGCCGACATCCTCGTCGTGCCCGACCTGGAGGCGGGCAACATGCTGGCCAAGCAGCTCACGTACATGGCTGGCGCCGAGGGTGCCGGCATCGTCCTGGGGGCGCGGGTGCCGATCGTCCTGACCAGCCGGGCCGACTCGGTGCGGACCCGGCTGGCTTCGACGGCGGTGATGGCGCTGGTCGCACACGCCCGGCGCACCGGCAAGTTTCCGGCGAGGTGACATCATGGCCGACGCGATCCTTGTCCTGAATGCCGGCTCCTCGAGCCTCAAGTTCTCGGTGTTCCTCGACGGCAAGCCCCCCGTGCCGCTGCTCCGCGGCCAGCTTGAGGGGCTCGCTACACAGCCGCGCTTCCTGGCGCGCGACCAGGCCGGCAGCATTGTTGGGGAGCGGGAGTGGGCGTCCGGCACCCGACTCGGACACGAGGGGGCGATTGAGTTCCTCTTCACCTGGGGGCGGGGCGGAGCGCTCCGCGGGCACCGAATCGTCGCGGCGGGCCACCGCGTTGTGCATGGGGGCCTGAAGTTCACCCAGCCGGTGCGGGTCGATCCCAACGTGCTGACGGCGCTGGAAGCGTTCGTGCCGCTGGCGCCGCTGCACCAGCCGCACAACCTGGCCGCCATCAGGGCGATCGCTCAGCATGCGCCGGACCTGTCGCAGGTGGCCTGCTTCGACACCTCCTTCCATCGCACGCAGCCGCAGGTCGCCCAGGCGTTCGCGCTGCCGCGGCGCTACACCGAGGAGGGAGTGTGCCGCTACGGCTTCCACGGCCTGTCCTACGAGTACATCGCTTCGGTCCTTCCCGGGCTCGACGCTCGCGCGGCTGCCGGCCGGACCGTTGTAGCTCACCTGGGCAATGGGGCCAGCATGTGTGCCTTGCGCGGCGGCCACAGCCTCGCCAGCACGATGGGTTTCACCGCCCTGGACGGCCTGCCGATGGGGACACGATGCGGGGCGCTCGACCCGGGCGTGCTGCTGTACCTGATGGACCAGCACGGTCTGGACGCCCGCGCCCTGGAAAAGGTGATCTATCAGGATTCGGGGCTGCTCGGCGTCTCCGGGATTTCCAGCGACGTGCGAACCCTGCTGGCCAGCCCGGACCCACGGGCGGCCGAGGCACTCGACCTGTTCGTCTACCGAATCGGCCGCGAGTTGGGCTCTCTGGCCGCGGCCCTGGGCGGGCTCGACGCGCTGGTATTCACCGGCGGCATCGGCGAGAACGCAGCGACCCTCCGCGCTCGCGTCTGCCGTGACGCCACCTGGCTCGGCGTGGACCTGGACGAGGCGGCCAACGAGGCCCGCGGGCCCCGCATCAGTCGCCCTGAGAGCCGCGTCGCCGCCTGGGTCGTCCCCACGAATGAGGAGCTGATGATCGCCCAGCACACCCGGCGCCTGCTCGCCGACAGGCGCCGTTAGAGAGGAGGAACCGCTCGTGGCCACCATTCCCTCGCCGCCGCTGCTGGGGCAGAAAGCTCTGGTCCTGGGCATCGCCAACGAGTACTCGATCGCCTTCGGCTGCGCCCGCGCCTTTCGCAAGCTCGGCGCCGAATTGGCGATCACCTATCTGAACGACAAAGCCCGGCCGTACGTTGAGCCACTCGCCCGGGAGCTGGAGGCGCCGATCTTCTTGCCGCTCGACGTGCAGCAGCCCGGGCAGCTGGAGGCCGTCTTCGACCGCGTCCGCCAGACGTGGGGCCGGCTCGACATCGCCCTGCACTCCATCGCGTTCGCCCCCCGAGAAGACTTGCAGGGCGGCCTACTCAGCTGCTCGCCAGCCGGCTTCGGAGTGGCGATGGACGTGTCCTGCCACTCGTTCGTCCGCATGGCCCGCCTGGCGGCGCCGCTGATGACCGAGGGCGGGACGCTGTTCGCCATGAGCTACTACGGCGCCAGCAAGGTCGTGCCGAACTACAGCGTCATGGGGCCGGTGAAGGCGGCCCTGGAGGCGTCAGTGCGCTACCTGGCGTACGAGCTGGGGCCGAAGGGAATCCGTGTCCATGCCCTCTCGCCCGGGCCAATCAAGACGCGGGCCGCCTCCGGGCTGAAGGACTTCGACCTGCTCCTCAACGAGGCGGCGCAGCGCGCCCCCGTCGGCGAACTGGTAGACATCGACGACGTCGGCATGACCGCGGCCTACCTGGCGACTCCCTATGCCCGCAGGATCACCGGTAGCACCGTCTACGTCGATGCGGGATTGAACATCATGGCGTAGCAGCAGCTGATATCCCCGCCCGAGCCTGGCGACCGGGTTCCATTCACCTTTGCGTGAAGAGATCCCCATGAAGAAGATGGCCGGCATCGTTCCGGTGTGTGGCGCCGGGAGGAGTTCGGCAGATCGGGTCATTTGCGTTCCAGAGAGGCGACCGCGGCCAGGATGTCCATCCGGAGCGACATGTTTTGCGGAATGACCGCTAAAGGGCGCGTCATCAAGTCCCGGGCGGTGACACTGCGAGACGGCTTGTCGGTGATCAACATGGGGCACCTCGATGGGGCACCTCGTCGGAGAAGAGAAGTACCAACAAAAGTGGCAGAGCCCCCGCTTATCACCTGGCAAGTCCGATGCCGTTACAGGGCAACGAAGGGTAAAAAAGACGGAATTCTCGGTCGGTGCCTCTTTCCCCGGTGGTCCTGTCGAGGCGCTGTACTTTCCGAGGGGCGAACGCCACGATTGGCGTCGGCGCGCCGGCGCTCTTGCTCGCGTGGTGCCGGAGTACGACCTTCGCGGGACGAAGCGGGATTCAGGTTCGCTGGGTGAACCCAGGAAGTCTGTGCGGGTCTGGCCCGAGTGTGCGGTTTCAACGCACTCAACTCGCGCCTGGGCAGGTTCCGCAGTCTCTGGCAGCTGTCCGAACCCGCGTGTTGACCCGGAAGGGCGGGGATTTGGAGCTCTATCCCCTCGTCGTGGCCGGCGCCCGTCCTGTCCCCCATCATTTTGGCCCAGGATTTACTAGAGAGTTCGTGCGGTGCGAGCGCCCGCTGCCCGAATTGGCGCATGAATTGCGGGCATCCATCTTATACAGGATGGAGTTGGTAGAAGAAAGCGGGGCCGATGCTTCACAGGAGGAGCGTGCGCGAAGCCCGAGCGAGTTAGTGCGGCATTCCGCGGGGGCGGGGCCGTCTCCAGGGGGAGAGATGCCGTGACCGCCACACGAAACGATTCCCGGCAGGCCCTGGTCGCCCCGCGCGCGGCAGCCATTGCCGGCGTTATCTTCTCCGTGCTGCTGATCGTCGGGTTGGGCTTGCTTCGGTTGTCGGTCCCGGCTGATCCGAGCCAGCCGGGCGCCTGGTTGACTGACCCCGATCGCCGCAGCGCGGTGCGTTTTGCGCTCAACCTGTTCCCGTTTGCCGGGATCGCCTTCCTCTGGTTCATGGGCGTGCTCCGCAACCGCCTCGGGGCCCAGGAAGACCAGTTCATTGCGACTGCGTTTCTTGGCAGTGGGCTGCTGTTCGTGGTGAGCCTTTTCAGTGCGGCGGCCCTCGCGGCTGGCCTCCTGGAGACCGTCGGCGACGGCCACATCCAGCTCCCTAACAGCGAGACTTACTACTTCGGCCGCCGAACGATTTACACTATTCTCAACGTCTTTGCCTTCAAGATGGCGGCCGTGTTCATGTTCTCAACAGGGACGATCGGGCTGCGCACGGCCTTCCTTCCCCGGTGGGTGGCGCTGGTGGGCTATGCGTGCGCCCTGGTCCTACTGCTGGTCATCACGAACTGGGCCTGGATCGGTCTGCTGTTCCCGCTATGGGTCTTGCTGGTCAGCGCGGTGGTTCTGACGATGGAGTTCCGCAGGCGACACGAGAGCACCGCGGTTGATCCGGTGGTCCAGGCCGTCAGCCAGGACGACGGGAGGCAAGACGAGTCAGAAAGGCATGATCAGGAAACACACGGCACGTCATATCGTTAATGACGCACGCCGCAAACACACGACCGAGCCGGCGAAGCAGTGGACTCATGTGGCGATTGACCGCTCAGCGGGCCCACTCACCAGCCGGACAATGAGCCATAGAGGTGATGCCATGAAACGACGTAAGTACGACCACGAAATCCTGCTACTGCAGGGCGGCGGGGCGCTTGGTGCCTACCAGTGCGGGGTGTACGAGGGCCTCGCCGAGGCGGGCGTTACCCCCAACTGGTTTGTCGGCATCTCGATCGGCGCCGTTAACTCGGCCCTGATGGCCGGCAACCCGCCCGAGCGCCGGGTCGAGCGTCTGCGGACCTTCTGGGACCGGGCCTCCGCCTTCAACACGTTCGAGCCGCCGGCTCCCCCCGGTGGCCCCGGTAGGCTCGGCGGGATCAGGGCCGGCTGCACTGAAAGTCGCTGAGGCCCCCGAAGGGACAGAGTACAAAGCCCACAACGACGCGCGCCCGCGCCGCACAGCCTGAAGTTGCCCCGGGCAGATGCCGACTTGGTCGAGGGACTTGACCCACGGCCAGGTCAACTTGCGGCTCGGTGTGGGTGAGCCGACGTTGCCCCACCAGCGCAGGCCGCAAGGAGCGGCAGTGGAAGTCGCCACGCAAGCAGCGGCGTTCGGGCTCCGCCGCCGACAGCGGCGCACAGCCCGTCACAACGACAAGGAGTGACAGTCATGAACCTGGAAACGGTGGGAGTGCTGGGGGCGGGGCAGATGGGCGCCGGCATTGCCCAGGTGGCAGCGGCCGCCGGACACGACGTCCTCATGGCGGACGTCGCGCTCGAGGTCGTCCAGAAGGCCAGGGCAGGAATGGCCCAGCGCCTGGCCGGCGCCGTCGAGAAGGGCAAGATGGACCGGGCCACCGCGGACGGCATCCTGGGTCGGGTGCGCCCGGTCGCTTCGGTCGCGGACTTCAGGAATGTTGGCATCGCGATCGAAGCCGTGGCCGAGAAGGTCGAACTGAAGTTGAAGCTCTTCCGCGAACTTGATGCGGCCGCGCCGCCAGACGCCATCCTGGCGAGCAATACCTCCTCGATCTCGATTACGCTGATCGCCGCGGCAACCAGGCGACCGGCCCGGGTCATCGGCATGCACTTCATGAACCCTGTGCCGGTCATGAAGTTGGTCGAGCTGATCCGCGGCCTGCAAACGAGCGATGCCACCTATACCGCTGTGAAGACCTTGGCCGAGAAGTGGGACAAGACCACGACCACGGCGAAGGACTACCCGGGCTTCATCGTCAACCGCTTGCTCGTCCCCTTCCTGAACGAGGCGTGCGACGCGCTCATGAGCGGCGTGGGCGGAGTCGAGGACATCGATACGTCGATCAAGCTCGGGCTTAATCATCCCATGGGTCCGTTCCGGCTCGCGGACCTGATCGGTCTGGACACCGTCCTGGCCATCGCCCGGGTGCTCCACGAAGGACTGGGAGAGGCGAAGTACCGGCCGAGCCCGCTGCTCGTGAAGTACGTCGAGGCGGGCTGGCTCGGCCGCAAGACCGGTCGGGGGTTCTACCAGTACGAGTCGGGGCCCGCGAGCTGACGCCCACCGAGGGGAACGATCAAATTCGAGTCAAGGAGCCTGCTCAATGGGGAAGGACGAGTCGCCGAGGAAGGGGTCACAGGAGGTCAGCCTCGCTGATGAGGAGAGCGTCAAGGAGGTTCTCGTCCGCACGATCTTCGGCCTGTGGGACATCGTCAACGATTTGACCCGCCTCCGCCCCTCCCGGCGCGAGCGCTACCGGGTGACGATCTTCGGCTCCGCCCGGGCCCAGCCGGGAACGTACGTCTATGACGAGGTCAAACGAATCGCGGCGGCCCTGGCGGAGATGGGCTGTGACATCATCACCGGCGGCGGTCCGGGTCTGATGCAGGCCGCCAACGAGGGGGCGGCCGCGGCCAACGCCCCGGAGCGCAACCAATCCGTCGGGATTCGAGTGGACCTGCCGTTCGAGCAGGAGGTCAATCCCTTCGTGCGGCAGGCGTTCGAGCACAAGACCTTCTTCACGCGCCTGCACCACTTCGTGCTGACGTCGGACGCCTTCATTGTCGCGCCCGGGGGGATCGGCACCGTGCTCGAGCTCATGATGGTCTGGCAGCTGTTGCAGGTCCGGCACGTCCACGACACGCCCCTGATCCTCGTCGGCAAGATATGGGCCGAGCTGGTGGAGTGGGCCAGGACACACCTGCTGGCGTCCCGCCCACCGCTGGCCAACGCGGAAGACATGGCGATCCCTTGCTGCGTGAACACAGCCGATGAGGCGATCGCTGTGTTGCGCGAGCATCACGCGAAGTGGGTGGAGGAGAACAAGGAGTGATTGCGCCTTGTAGAGTCTTTGGCTGGGCAGTCCAGTGGTAGAGATCGATCCGGATGAGGCCGGGTCGTGGTAGGCGTCTTACAGACCTGGACAGGGACAACGATGACCAACCTGGTCGAAACACACTCTGAGAATCAAGGCGCCTGGGCGAGCGCGCGCTGGCGTCGCGCGCGTGGTGTTGCGGTTCTGGTCATGGGGTGTCTGGCCATCCTGTCACCGTTCCTGAGGGGAGAACTTGCGTCCCTCCTGGTCGGGCTGTTGTTGATCGCGTGTGGCGTCCTGGAGATGCTGGAGACATTTCAGGCCGACCGCGAGAGCGAACGACGCTCGGCCTACCTCAGCGGCGCACTCTCGGTCCTGGCGGGGACCCTGCTGCTCGCCCGGCCGCAACTGCTCTTGCGAGGACTGGCCCTGTTCGTCGCAGGGGCCTTTCTCATCGATGGAATTGGCAAGACAGTCGCTGCCGTGCGTGCGCGGGCGTCCAGTGCCTCCTGGCGAAGGCGGCTTGTCAGCGGGCTGGTCAACATCGGCCTGGCCCTGGTGCTGGCGGCCCAGTGGCCCGTTTCCGGGCGCGCGGTGGTTGCGATCCTGGTGGGAATTCGCCTGCTCAGCGCGGGCTGGTCCATGCTGCTGGGGCGCGAGCACAAGCCTGGGCCGATCGCCGAACCGCCGCCGCGCGGATTGCACCCGGATCGCCGGCTTCGCCTTCCTCCCAACCCGGAATTCGCCGCATTTGAAGAATCCCTGTCCGTAGACGAAGCGAATCAGCGCTGGATCAACGCCGTCTGGTGCTGGATCTTCGTTGTCGTGTTCTTCGCCATTCACATCGGACGGATGCACGTCGAATGGAACCTGGTCGGGATGATCGCCCCGCTGGTTGCCGCTGTGGGAGACGTGTGCACGGCGCTCGTCATTGCTTTCGGCATCATTCTCCCTTGCCGACTGGCCTGGCGCGAGCTGACTCGTCCCGTGGAGCGCCGCGCGTGGGAGCGCCAGCTTGCCCGCAGCGAGCAGGGCCGGGGACCGGGGCTTCTGGGTCGAGTGTGGCGGATCTGGCTCAGGGCTCGGTTACGCTTCTCGTGGCGGATGGCACGGGCACGGCACTCCCCGCGGGCCGCCCTGAACTGGGGGCTCCAGGTAGGCTTGCCGGCGACCGCCATTCTCATCGCCGTCAACCCCATCTGGGGATTCAGCTGGTTTTTCAACAGCGAGAGCTGGACGACCGGCATCTGGGACCGCTGGGCCGAGGCTCGCACCGATGTCTGGCGCGAGAGGATGATGGAGGCGGTTCGGAAGCACTACCCGGCAAGCAGCATTCCGGACGATCGGCTGTTCGCGGTGGAGCCGGCGGGCGTGGCGGGAAGCGACGACTTCAGCTTTCTGGTGCTCGGTGATACGGGTGAAGGCGGCGCCGCCCAGCACAGTTTGCGCGACCAGTACCTGTTCCTGGGGCGCCGACAGGACGTCAAATTCCTGGTGATCTCGTCGGACGTGATCTATCCCGAAGGCGCCATGCTGGACTATGAGCCCAACTTCTACCTGCCCTTCAAGGGTTTCACGAAGCCGATTTACGCCATCCCGGGAAACCACGATTGGTACGACGCCCTGGAAGCGTTTGCGGCCAATTTCCTGGAACCCGATGCAGCCCGGGCCAGCATGCACGCGCGGATGGAAGTGGACAACTGGTGGACCACCACGACGCCGCGCCGCATCGAGGCGAAGATCCAGGAAGCCGCCCGCCTGCGCCGGGAATACAGTGTGAGCACGGGCTGGCAGCGGGGGCCCTTCTTCGAGGTGCAAACGGAGCGGTTCGCCCTGATCGCCGTCGATACCGGGGTCCTTCGTCGTGTAGACACCGACCAGTGGGCCTGGCTGAAGGCTGCGCTGGAGCGATCCCGGGAGAAGTTCATCATGGCCATCCTGGGCCATCCGCTCTATGCCGGCGGCCGCTACCAAGGCGGGACCGACGAGCCCATTGCGGGGGAATGGGTAGCCCAGGACGGCCCCGCCGAGGTTGCCGGGTATCGTTTGGGCGCGGAGACCACCCCCTTTGCGGAGATACACCGGTTGCTCCGAGCGCATCAGGTGCAGATCGTCCTGGCTGGCGACACCCATTACTTCGAGCATTACCAGGAGCCTTACGACGCTGCAGGGGCGACGCGCACCATGTACCACTTTGTCAATGGCGGCGGCGGCGCTTACATGAGCATCGGTACGCCGCTGGATTGGCCCCGGGAGCCGGCCGTGGCCGACTGCGCCTTCTATCCGCGGAAAGATTTCCTGATCGAGAAGCTGGATCGCGAGACGCCGGTGTGGAAGGAGCCGTTGTGGTTGTGGGTGAAACACCTTCATGCCTGGCCTCTCACGGCGGAGTCGATGGCCGGGGCCTTCCTGTACAACCGGGCCCCCTACGTCCAGAGCTTCGTCGAGGTCCGGGTGGAAAATTCCAGGGACCAGGTACGGGTGATCCCACATGGGGCCAATGGTCCGCTCCGCTGGCGCGAGCTGGAGACGTTCGGTTCGCTGGTGCATCGTGGAAAAGCCGGCGAAGACGCAGTCGAGTTCGTTGTCCCGATGTCCAGCCGGCACCCCTGAGCGTCTCTGCCCGCGGAGTTGCTTACGGGTTCCACAGAAAGGGGAGGGCGTAACCGGTCGCCCGCTCTGACGTAATCAGTTCTCGGCAGCGGAGTTGCGGCCGCCCGGCGGGTAGTCAAATGGGCCTCCGCGGGATAGGGTGGTTTTGCAGCTGACACCTTATCC
>Ga0116224_10000618_pt1 | contig 27359 bp, 20 predicted proteins | sample Sb_taG_9_FD_89699 | JGI IMG/M metagenome (GOLD analysis project Ga0116224, IMG submission 89699) | Peat soil microbial communities from Weissenstadt, Germany - Sb_50d_b_LC metaG | ecosystem: Environmental > Terrestrial > Soil > Wetlands > Peat | place: Germany: Weissenstadt | collected 2010-09-21 | reverse complement strand
GCGCGCACCGCAGCGGCCGCGCGCCTGACGCCTGAGCCGGGCGAAGCCCGGACGGCGTGGGCATTTTCGTTCGGCCTGGAATATCTGGAATCTTTAGTCGGTCAGGGCCTGGTAGACGAGCTGGCGCAGCTGCGACCGGATCGGGTGGGCGCTGGACGGCAGCAGCTGGGTGAAGAAGGAGACGGTCAGCGCGGCGGCGGGATCCACGAAGAACGCCGTGCTCGCCGCGCCGCCCCAGGAGAACTCGCCCTCGCTGCCCAACGTCCGGCCGGGCGCGGCGTCCAGCACCACGGCGAAGCCGAGCCCGAAGCCGACGCCACGGAACGGGCTCTCGGCGAAGATCGGCCGGCCGAACGTCTCAAGGTCCGCCCCGCCCGGCAGGTGGTTCCTGGTCATGTAGGCGACCGTCCGCGGGCCGAGCACGGTGGCACCGTCCAGCTGGCCTGGCGGGCTGCCCGGCAGGCCGAGCAGCATCTGGGTGAACCGGTGGTAGTCGGCCGCGGTGGAGACCAGCCCGCCGCCTCCGCCGAGGTACGACGGGCGGTGCCGCGGCACCGCGCCGATCGCGTCCAGCCTGGTCGCCCGGCCACCATGACCGACCGTGTACAAGGCGGCCAGCCGGTCGCGCTCCTCCTCGGCCAGCCAGAAGCCGGTGTCGATCATCCCGAGCGGACGGAAGATGCGCTCGTGCAGGAACTCATCGAGGCCCATTCCCGAGGCGACTTCGATCACCCGCCCCAGGACGTCGGTGCTGACCGAGTAGTTCCACTCGCTCCCCGGCTGGAATAGCAGCGGTAGGCCGGCCCAGATGTCGCAGCAGGCTTCCAGGCTCGTCTTCCTCGGCGTCCCCCACTCGAAGCCGCGGGCGCGGTACTGGCTGTCGACCGGGTGGGTGCGGTGAAAGCCGTAGGTCAGCCCGGAGGTGTGGGTCAGCAGGTGCCAGATCCTGACCGGCTCGGTGGCCGGGACGGTCACCGGCCGCAGGTCGGACCCGCCGGTGTAGACCCGCACGTCGGCGAACGAGGGGATGAACCGGCTCACCGGATCGGTCAGTTCGAACGCGCCCTCTTCGTACAAGATCATCGCGGCGACGGATGTGACCGGCTTGCTCATCGAGTAGATCCGCCAGATCGTGTCCGGCTCGACCGGCAGCCCGGCCTCCATGTCGCGCTGGCCAGATGCCGACACGTGCGCAAACTTGCCGTGCCGGCTGACCGTCAGCAGCCAGCCCGTCAGCTTCCCGTCATCGACGTACCTGCGCAGATGCCGGTCGAGCCGGGTCAGCCGGACCGGGTCGAGCCCCACCTCGGCCGGTTCTGCCTCAGGATTCAGTCCGCCCATTGGGCCCGTCCTCTCGCCGGCATTGGTGCCATGCCTCGTATAGCAGGATTCCTGCCGCGACGGCAAGATTGAGCGACTCGGCGGTGCCGGTCATCGGGATCCGCAGCAGGACGTCCCCGGCTGCCAGCAGGTCGGCGGGCAGCCCGGTGCCCTCGCTGCCGAGCAGGATCGCCAGGGGCGGCCGCAGCTCCGTCTCCCAGAATGTCCCCTTGCCCTGGGCCGACTTGTCCTGTGCCGACGTCGCGGCGATGGCGACCGCGCCGGCCCGGCACCAGTGCACGAAGTCACCGGCGGCCGGCGCGACAGCGACCGGGACGCTGAAGATCGCGCCCATCGACGCTTTCACCGCGACCGGGTCGAACGGGTCGGTGCTGGCGCCGAGCAGGATCACCCCGGCGGCGCCAGCCGCGTCGGCGGTGCGGATGATCGTGCCGAGATTGCCCGGATTGCGGACCTCGTGCAGCGCGACGAACACCGAGTCCGGCTGAACTCTCAGCTCGCCGAGGCTGGCTGGGCGCTTCCTGACGATCGCGGCCAGCCCGGCTGGCCCGTCCCGGTCAGCGATCCGGCCGAACAGCTCACCGGACAGCCTGGCGACCCTGACCCCGCGGGCCTCCTGCTCGGCGAGCATCGAGGCAGCCGGGCCGCGCAGCAGGTCGGGTGCGCTGATCAGCACCTCGATGTCCGCGCCGGCCTCGACCGCCTGCCAGACCGGCTGGATGCCGCGGACGACGAACGCACCTTCCCGGTGCCGATGCCGGCGATCGGCGAGCAGGCGGATCCGCTTGATCAGCGGATTCGCCGCACTGCTGATGACCTCCGGCATCGCTCTCCCTCCGGGCGGCTCGCGGCCACAGACCGGGCTGGTCGTAGTCCCCTATAGTTAACGCCCAATGCCGCCAGGCGTGGCGCGCCGTCGGTCAGCCGGCTGGCGCGGCGGACGGCTGGCACCGGGTGGTCTCCAGGCAGGAGGCGGTGTTGAGCGCGGAGCGCGAGCGGGTAGCCGGCTTCGGCCGGATGGAGGACGGCCTGCGCCAAGCCGGTGACTGGTACCGGTGGGGGCCGTACGTCAGCGAACGGCAGTGGGGCACGGTCCGCGAGGATTACAGCGCGGACGGCGAGGCCTGGGACTACCTGCCGTTCGATCACGCCAGGTCACGCGCCTATCGCTGGGGTGAAGACGGCCTGGCCGGGTTCTGCGACGTGGAGCAGCGACTCTGCCTCGGCCTAGCGTTGTGGAACGGCAGGGACCCGATTCTCAAGGAGCGACTGTTCGGCCTGACCGGCGCGCAGGGCAACCACGGCGAGGATGTCAAGGAGTGCTGGTGGTACCTGGACGCGATCCCGAGCCACGCCTGGAACCGCTGGCGCTACCACTATCCGCAGGCCGAGTTCCCCTATGCGGACCTGCTGCGGGAGAACGGCCTGCGCAACCGGACCGAACCAGAATATGAAGTCTTCGACACCGGCGTGTTCGACGACGGCCGGTACTGGATCGTCGAGGTGCACTATGCCAAGGCCGGCCCAGACGATCTGCTGATCCGGGTCACGGTGACCAACGCCGGACCGGACCAGGCGAGCGTGCATGTGCTGCCGACAGCATGGTTCCGCAACACCTGGGACTGGGATGACGGAGCGGACAAGCCGGTACTGGCGGCTGCGGCTGACCAGGCCGGCGTCCCGACGGTCAGCGTCCCGCATCCCTTCATTGGCGCGCTTGAGCTGCTGGCCGGCCCGGGACCGGACGGCACGCCGCCAGAACTGCTTTTCTGCGATAACGAGACCAACACCAAACTGCTGTTCGGCACCGAGCCGGTCTCCCCGTATCCGAAAGACGGGATAGGTGCTCATGTCATCAGCGGCGCGGCCACCGTCAACCCGGAACGCACCGGCACCAAGTGCTCGGCCTGGTATCAGCTGACCGTGGCCGGCGGCCAGACCGCTGAGCTGCGGCTGCGGTTGCGGCCGGCCAATGAGGGGGGCGTCGCTCCCGGCGCGGGCGTCGCTCCTGGCGCGAATGTCGCGCGCGGCGCGGATGTTGCGCTTGGCGCGGACTTCGACCGGGTGCTCGCGCTGCGGCAAGCCGAGGCCGATGAGTTCTACGCCGAACTGACGCCGGCTACGTGCAGCGCTGACGAGGCGATGGTCATGCGCCAGGCGTTCGCCGGGCTGCTCTGGTCCAAGCAGCTGTTCTACTACGACGTGGCCCGCTGGCTAGATGGCGACCCGACTCAGCCGCCACCACCGCCGGAACGGCTGACCGGCCGCAACTGCCGCTGGCGCAGTTTCGACGCCTTCGACATCATGTCGATGCCGGACAAGTGGGAATATCCCTGGTTCGCCGCCTGGGATCTGGCATTCCACTGCGTGGCGCTTGCGCACCTGGATCCCGCGTTCGCCAAGTACCAGCTGATCTTGCTCTGCCGGGAGTGGTTCCAGCATCCCAACGGCGCGCTGCCCGCCTACGAGTGGGACTTCAGCGACGTCAACCCGCCGGTGCAGGCGTGGGCGGCGCTTGAGGTGTTCGCCGTGGACGGCGGGCACGACATCGATTTCCTCAGCCGGGTCTTCGACAAGCTGCTGGTCAACTTCACCTGGTGGGTCAACCGCGAGGACGCCGAGGGCAACAACCTGTTCGAGGGCGGCTTCCTCGGGCTGGACAACATCGGCCCGATCGACCGCTCGCACCTGCCGGTCGGCGGCATCCTTGAGCAATCGGACGCCACCGGCTGGATGGGGTTCTACGCGATGGCGATGGCGTCGATCGCGCTGATCCTGGACCGGTCTGGCCAGCGGCCTGGCACCGACCTGATGCTGAAGTTCCTCGAGCACTTCGCGGCCATCAGGGAGGCGCTCGACGATCGCGGTCTGTGGGATGAGGACGACGGGCTCTACTACGACCGGCTGCTGACCCCGGACGGCGAGGCGGTGCCGGTCCGGGTCAGGTCCGTGGTCGGCATGATCCCGGCGCTAGCGCTCGGGGTAGTGGATCAAGGATCGATCGAGCGCTCGATGGTGGTCGGCAAACGCTTCGCTGACTATCTGGTCGGCCATGATCTAGCCCTGCCGGATGGCTCCGGCGGATCGTACAGGTCGGGCGGGGGTGGCGGGTCGGCAGCCGGGGCCAGCGCGTCGGCCGCCGGGGCCGACGGGTCGGCAGGGCCTGGCGGGGCCGGCGGGTTGGCCGGGGATGCCGAGCGGAACGGCCAGATGCCGCGCGGACTAGTCAGCACCGGAATGCTCCGCGGCGAACCTGGCAATCAGCGGCTGCTGCTCAGCCTGGCCGGGCCCGACCGGCTCGCCCGGTTGCTGACCAGGCTGTTCGACGAGGCAGAGTTCCTCTCCCCGCACGGCCTGCGCGCGCTGTCGGCCTGGCATCGCCAGCACCCGTACACGATCAATGTCGGCGGCTACCAAGCGTCCGTCGACTACGAGCCCGCCGAGTCGACCACGCCGCTGTTCGGCGGCAACTCTAACTGGCGTGGCCCGATCTGGTTCCCGGTGAACTACCTGGTGATCAGCGCGCTTGAGCGGTATCACCGGTTCTTCGGCGACGACCTGACCATCGAGTACCCGACCGGGTCTGGCCGTCGGCTAACCCTTGACCAGATCGCGGTTGACCTGTCCGACCGGCTGATCTCGATCTTCACCCGTGGCCCGGACGACCGCCGGCCGTGCTTCGGCGGCACCGAGTTCCTCCAGGCCGATCCTGCCTGGCGGGACAACCTGCTATTCAATGAGTACTTCCACGGCGACAACGGGGCCGGCCTCGGTGCCGCCCATCAGACCGGCTGGACCGGCCTGGTCGCCGACCTGATCAGGCGCAGGCATGGCGAGGTCCGCAGCATCGGCGATGTCATCGTCGACATCGTCAGACACGCCCGCCGCTGACCTTGCCCGGAGTCGCGATGACCTACCGCGCCTGGGCGGGCGTGATGCCAGCGGTAGCGGCGCACACGCAGTCATGGTTGGTGGCAGGTACGTTTCCGGTGTGGCTCAGCGAAATGACCTCGCATTCGTGCGCGACATCATCGCCCGGCTCCAGAATTTCGGCATCAGTGCCTGGCTGTTCGGCGGAGCGGACTCCGGGTCGCCAGTCCCGCGTCGTTGCAGGCTTATCGTGCGGCTCGTCATCAGCTTTGCTGGTCTCCGGAGCGCAGCGCACGGCTCGACATGCGATAACGCGGATGGCAGCCAGCAGCCACGAACACCAGCGATGCAATACGGTGACAGGCATGGATGTCCCTTCCGGTGTGCAGGCGTACCGTCCCGCCGCGCTGACCGATCTGGCCGGCTGGCTGGCTGGCGCGACCGAAGAAGGGCGCTGGCGTCTCGTCGTAGAGTTCCTCGAGGAATACAGGCATGAGCAAGCAGCGGATCGGTGGGAACTGCTGGCAGATGAGCCCCCGCCGGTCGGTGATGAGCACTGGGACGTGCTGCTCGCGGCGCTAGCGGAGCACCTAGCCGCCAGGGATGGCCGGGGAGCCCCATCCTGGGCCGAGAGGCGGCGACTGCGCCAGTTCTGGTTCCCCTACGACACCCGTATCGCCCGCACGGACGCTCTAGTCCACGCACCCGCAGCGTTCCGCAGGCGGGGTGTCTTCATCGCCGCGCACGATCTGGAAGTCGCATGAGCGAGCGGGAGTCTCCACTACTGGACCGCGCAGGGATCTGAAGACGCTTGCCGCGCGCAAGCAGGACGTTGAAGACATCCGATTCCTCATCGGCAAGCTCAGGCTGTCATCCGCCAGCGACGTGCTGGCGATTTGCGCCGAGGTTTTCCCCGGTGAGCCGGTCCCCGCCCGCGCCCGGCTACTTCTTGAAGACCTGTTCGCTCCGGACGACGGCAGCCAGGCTCCAGTCGACCCTGCAGCAGAACGCAGGCCAGAGTCCGGCCGGAGATCCGGGACTCATTGACATCAGCGACCCGGCAGGAGCTCTGATCGACAGTCGAGCGGCCTTGGACGACGCGCATGGCTACTCGGCAGTCAACGCGGCCACGACGCCGGCTACTTCGACCGGGCTCAGGGCGCTGGTGGCGTCACCAACGGCCAGTTCGACTCGCTGCGTTCCTGGATCCGCCGTCGGCACGGCACTCGGCCAGGTCCAGATACCCCGTTCGGTCGCGAGCGTCCTAGCTGCGGCTGCGAACCGCTCTTGGGTCGTATCGAGCAGCAGGTGCATCATCGGGGTTTGCGGCGGGTCGGGGATCACCCGCACTTCTTGGACCTCGCGGAGTGCGGCAGCGATTGCCCTGGCGTGGTCAAGGTACTGCGGCATCCTGGGCAGCCGGGTAGCCAGGCAGGTATGCGCCGAGGCCGCCCCTGCTCGCCGCCCAGTCGCACTGCGCCGCAAGGTCGTCCCAAGACGGCTGCTGGCCGAGCCATCGTGCCGCTGGGCAGGAACACCGCAGCCGACTTGCCGAGCAGTCCCTCGGACCGGCCCGTGCCCATGCAGGAACCGGGTGCACTGATCGCGGAGCGCGGACAGATCGCAGTCATCGGCAGCCATGCCGACATTCTCCCTGCTCTATCCGGCACCGTGGGTCCGCTGTCGCGGCCTGGAACCCTGGCCGATGTCACCCTGTTACCCCGAACCACCCGCCAACCATCGGCGACGCCCCTGGGGGCTCGCGCCTGCGGACCGCGTCGCCGGGTGGGGTCTGGCCGACGTTTCAGCGGAACTGGCGGGCCTCAGCCGGCCGGTCCGACGGTCAGCGGCACGGTCGCGGTATGCGCCTGCCCGGATTGGTCTACCCAGCCGATGCTGATCTTGTCCCCGGGGTGGTGCGCGACCAGTGCGGTCCGGATGTCTGACGGCGCTGTGATCTGACGGCCGTCGACTGACACGATCACATCACCGGACGTCAGGCCAGTTTGGGCCGCCGCCGAACCTGGGACCACCCCGGCGACCTCCGCCCCAGATGCGGACGTGCCTGGCACTGCTGGCACGCTCTGGAATGCCACGCCAAGGAAGCCGGTGGCGCCGATGTGGGTCGTCGCCGATGCGCGGCCAGCCTCGATCTGGTCCGCGATAGCGATCGCGCCGTTGATCGGGATCGAGTAGGCCTGGGTTGCCGTGGCCGTGCCCTGGGGACCGGAGGAGCTCGCACCGGCCGCGGTGTCAAGGCCGATCACCCGTCCGGTAGTGCTAACCAGCGGCCCGCCCGAGTCACCCGGCTGAATGCCCACGTTGCTGCGGATCAGCCCGGTCAGCTGCTCGGACGTGCCCGATGCGTGATCGGACGCGGTGATCGTGCTGCGTAGCGCGACGATCTTTCCGGTCGCCACCGCCGGCGTGCCACCCTTGCCGCCCGCGTTACCCAGCGCAACCACGCGCTGGCCAGCAGCCACGGTCGACGAGTCGCCGATGGCCACTGCCGGCAGGCCCGATGCACCCACAAGTCGCAGCACGGCGATGTCGTGGCTCTCGTCGTAGCCGACCACTACTGCCGGGTAAGTGCGGCCGTTGCCCACGTCGATGACCTTGACGGAAGTAGCGCCAGCGATCACGTGGTTGTTAGTCAGCACCTCCCCCGACGAGGTCAGTACCAGCCCGGTCCCCTCCGAGACGCCCCGTTGGTAGCCGAGCGTGGAGACTACGTCGACCAAGCCCGGATCCACTTTGGCGGCGATCTGGGACGTGGTCAGCACCGCAGGCGCGGCGGAGTGCATCGCCCAGGCCGAACCCGCGGTTACCAGGGCCGCGACCGATAGGCCGATCGCCGCGAGACCCAGACCGCGGCGGCGGGGCCGCCGTGGCGGCCAGGCCGGCTCTGGCATGATCCCGCCTGGACCGGCTGGTCCCGCCGGACCCGTCCAGGAAGCTGGCCCGGCCCACGGATAGGTAGCTGGCTCGGCCCACGGATAGGTAGCTGGCTGCTGCGGCCACGTCGGCTCAACATGCCGCGGCGAGTCTTGGACAGTACTCACGGCTATGCCTTCCCCAGTAGATGTCTAGCGATCTTGTTGTCTTGCTCTACGATCGGCTAGCTGGCTGGAGAGAACCTTGGCCAGTCCTCATTGCCTGCTCTGTCTTTCCTGACGGAAAGCTGAAGATCTGGAGCCAGGCGGTGCGATCACAGGTCGGCTGGCCGGTCACGGCGCTGGCAGCACCGCGGCGATGGCCCGGCCGACAAAGCTGCCGGAGATCGTCGTGACCGCGTGATAGACGTAGTCGCGGTAGCTCAGCAGCACGGTTGCCTTGCGTCCGCCCGGCGCGGTCACCGTCAGCCAGGCGCGCATCCGCCCGGTGACCTGATTCCACAGGGCGTAGCCGCTGACCGAGGTGTCGGAGGTCCACCGGTAGCCGCGGAAGGTAATCCGGGTCCGGGTCGCCGGGCCAGCGAAGCCGTAGGTACCGCCGCGCAGCCCCCAGCCGTGCACGCCGTCGCCGTAGTACCAGTGCCAGTCCGCGTCGCCGACCACGGTCACCGCGACCGCTGCCAGCCGCAGTCCTTCCAGCCCGGCCCGGTCACCAGGCCTGGCGGCGGCCGGCGCCACTTCGGACAGCCGCTCGGCGAAGTTCCCGACCACGCGTACCTCGGGGGTATGCCTCGCGCAGGATGCGTCAAGCCGGCGCAGCCTGGCCGGAGCCGCGATGAACTGGCGGACCAGGCCCTGCGCGCAGCCGAACGTGTCGTCCATGGCGTTGATGTGCGTGTCGTTGCGGAACAGGATCCACCGGGCTGACGGACCCATTTCCCGCGCCGTCCACTTGCCCTCGGCCGGCGTCGTCAGCGAGTCCAGGTCGCCGGACATCACCAGGACCGGCAGCGATCTAGGGGCGTACGGCGCGGGCGTGATGATCGGCGGGTCCGGGCGAGCGGGCGCCGGCCAGTCCAGGCAGGCGTCGAACTCCTCGTTGGGCTCTGTGAGCCATTCCTGCACCGTGAACGGGGCGAATGCGTCGGGCGCCAGTTTGGCCACCGCCCGGGCGTATTCGGCTCGGCGCTGGCTGAGCGACGAGCGGTACGAGAACGGCTGCGGGTAGTCCAGGCAGCTGGTCGCCTCGTAGAGCCCGTCGTTGAACGAGCTGACCGGCCCGGAGCCTGACGTCGGGTAGATCTCCTGCGCGGTCAGCCTGAGCAGCGGCGCCGTGTCATGCCGCGGACCGAGCAGGGCCCGGATCGCCGGGTCGAGCTCGCGGTAGACGCCGCTGTCGGCGCCGGCCAGGTTCACCAGCTCGATCAGCTCGTTGACACCGACCCGGGTGGTCGTCACGTTGCCATACGGATCCTTGGTCTTGCCGACCACGGGATGCGCGCGCAGGTACCGCGCGGCCTGGCCGATCCGAGCCCAGGAGTCCCCGGGCGCGGCCCGATGGCAGGCCACGCTGCGCGCGCAGGAAAGGTTGAAGGCCTCCCTGGCCGCCGGAAGCATCAGCGGGTAGAACGGATTCGCCTCGGCCACCGGGTAGGCGGAGTCGAGCGTCACCGAGCGGAGCATCCGGTGATAGCGGGCGGTGAAGACCTGGCCGAAAAATGTCCCGTAGGAATCGCCGTACAGATCGACCGGTCCGGTCCGCAGCTCGCGCAGCAACAGCGCCACATCGCGCGCCGCGTTCGCCGTCGTATATAGGTCGCTGGCCCGAACATAGCCGTGGCCGCCGATCAGCTTGCGAGTGTGATTGAGTTGCCGACCACAGGCCCCGGTATCCGCGGTATAGGAGGCGTTGCTGTCGTTCAGGGTCCAGTTCTGCAGCGCGGGGCAGAGGAACGGCGACGAGTTGCCGGTGCCGCGCAGGTCGACCAGGAGCAGGTTCCGGCTGAACAGCAGCGGCCCGAACATGGCGCGGTACGCGTCGGCGTAGTCCGTGGTGGCATAACCAGGACCGCCCTGGATGGCCACGATGGTCCGCGACCGCCTGCCGTCGGTGCCCGGGTACCACTGGAAGCCGAGCCTGATCGTCCCGGCGGCGGAGCTGAAGTAGTCGTACGGCACCTTGATCGTGGTGCACCAGGCAAGCGGCGACGCGCTGCACGGCGGGATCAGCACCGACCCGACCCGGATCGGGTGCCGGTGCCTGGCGGAACCAGGCGCGGTTCCGGGCTCCGCGCTGACCTCGCGGCGGGCAACGGCGGCGGGGTCCAGCCCAGCCTGCACCGGCCGGCGGCTCGGGACGATTCCACGCCCGGACGCCGTCCTCCCGCCGGCCAACGCCACCCCACGAGCGGACGCCGTCCCGCCAGCAGACGCCGACCTGCCAGCGGCTGCCGGCCTGCCAGCGGCTGCCGGCCTGCCAGCGGCTGCCGAAATCCGTGCGGCGGATGCGCTCGGGCTCAGCCCGATCACGCCGCAGAGGACAGCCAGGCTGGTCACGGCACCAACTCGGAACGAAAGCGGCGATATCGGCATACTGCCCAGGCTGGCCAGACCGCCGCCGGCTGTCAAGACCGGCGCGGCCGTGGCCGTCGGAGGGCGATCCGGTCAAGTGATCCTCGTCGCGGTTGGTGCGGCAACCGACGGTCAGCCACGGCCAGCCCTGCCGCCCACCGCCTCGCTGCGGGTCTGGGGCGGTTGGCGGCGGGAGGCTACGGGGTCACGACGGCGAAGTCGGGGTCCGGGCTGTCGGTCAGTGCCATCAGCCGCTTCAGCACGCCGCGATCACCAGACATGGTGGCTCCGTCGGGCTTCCCGGTGGTCAGCAGCCTCAGCAGCTGAGACCTGGTCAGGGTCACTGTCAGGTCGGCTGCCTGCTTGGCTGCGGTTGGGCAGTGGATCAGGGCCCCGTTGCTGAGCTCCATCCGGTAGTTCTCATGGGTGTCGGTGAAGTGCCAGGCGATCGACAGGCGCTGGTTCCAGGCACGGGGGCCGTCGATCCGGATGGCGACCGAGTCGAACAGCTGGGTTATGGTCAGCGCCGGTGCGAAGCCAGCGCTGCTGAGCTCGGTGTGCTCGATCTTCTTCGTCCGAAGCTCATGCGCGCCGGTGAGGTAGCAGTTGCGCCAGGTCGCGTTCTCCGACCCGAAACCCAGCCGCTCGAGAACCGAGGCAAGCACCTCCCTGGCCGCCTTGCTGGCCGGGTGGGCGAATACGACATGCGAGGCTAGCTCCGCGGCGAACCGCAGGTCACCCCGCTCGGCGAACTCCCTCGCCTTAGCCAGGGTCGCTTCGACGCCACCCAGAGCCCGTACGTACCGCGACCCGGCGGCCTCCGGCGGGTGCGGCCACAGGTGAGCCGGGTTTCCGTCGTACCAGCCGAGATAGCGCTGGTAGATCGCCTTGACATTGTGGTTCATCGACCCGTAATAGCCACGGGCGTTCCAGGCTCGGTCAAGCCCGGGCGGCATCTTGATCAGCTCCGCGATCTCGCTGCCGGTGTACCCGGAGTTCATCAGCCGCAGGGTCTGGTCGTGCAGGTAGGCATACATGTCACGCTGCTCAGCCAGATAGCTGACGATCTCGGCGCTGCCCCAGGTGGGCCAGTGGTGCGAGGAGAACGCGACATCGGACTTGCGGGCGAACAGCTCGATCGCCTCGGCCAGGTACCTGGACCAGATCCGCGGGTCCCGCACCTGCGCCCCGCGCAGGGTCAGTAGATTGTGCATGTTGTGCGTCGCGTTCTCGGCCATGCACAGTGCGCGCAGGTCCGGGAGGTAGAAGTTCATCTCCGCGGGCGCCTCGGTGCCCGGAGTCAGCTGGAACACGATCCGGACTCCGTCGATGATCTCCTCTTGCCCGGTGTCCGTGATGTCGAGAGTCGGCGCGATCAGGCCCACGCTGCCGGTGGAGGCGCCAGGGCCGAGCCCCATCCCCAGTGTGCCGGCCTCGCCCCTAGGCAGGTGCGGAGCGCCGTAGTAGTAGCCACGGCGCAGCATTGCCACCCCGGCGTAGACGTTCTCCGACACCGCGTGCTCCATGAAGTGCTCGGGCGCGAGGATCGGGACCGCCGGGTCGGCGTCAATGACGCCAAGGACGCCGCCGAAGTGGTCGATGTGGGAATGGGTGTAGATGACGGCCGTCACGGCGCGGTTACCCCGGTGCCGACGGTAGAGGGCGATCGCGGCGGCCGCGGTCTCGGTCGAGACCAGCGGGTCGATGACGATGACGCCGTGGTCGCTCTCGACCAGCGTCATGTTCGAGATGTCGAAGCCGCGGACCTGGTAGATGCCGTCGGTCACCTGATAGAGACCGTGCTTCGCGGTGAGCCGCGCCTGCCGCCACAGGCTCGGATCAGCGGTATCCGGGCAGCTAGTGCGCAGGAAGCCCCAGGAGTCCATCTCCCAGACCACCCGCCCGTCAGCGGCCTTGATCACCATCGGGTCGAGCGTGCCGACGAGGCCGCGATCAGCGTTGACGAAGTCCGTTCGGTCCCTGAAGCTCGCTGCGATCTGCCCAGTTCTGGTGCCGGACTCCGCCGCCCTGGGCTTTGGCGCCCTAGGCTTGGGAGTCCTCGCCGCGGCCGGCTTCCTCGCCGCGGCCGGCTTCCTCGCCGCGGCCGGCTTCCTCGCGGCCGCCTTCGTGCGCGTGCCCTCTGCCATTGCTGACTCCCCCCGAAGTCCACTCGAACTGCGTCCCCGTATGCCCAGACCGCCCGTCCAACGCCAACGAGATCGCGTCCCCTGGGCGCGAGTTGGCCGACGAGCCCGGCAGGCTACAAGCTGATACCCATCGCGTCGAGCACGAAAGCGTGTATCTCCGCCTCGTATCTCAGCTGCGCGAACCGGCCGGAGGGACCGGTGTGCGCACCGGCTCCAAGCTCGACCCGGAACAAGATCAGCGAGTCCGCCTGGTCAGCACAGCCGCTCTGCGCGGTATGCCGGAGCCTGGCGACCCATTTGGCTGGCTCATGCACCGCCACCCGCGGGTCGTGCACCGCGCCGGTCACCAGCAGCGCCGGGCGCCGCCCGGCCGGCGGGTTGTCGTACGGCGAATAGGACCTGATGCAGGCATAGTCATCCGGGTCGCGCGGATCGCCCCACTCATCCCACTCGTTGATCGTCAGCGGGATCGACGGGTCGAGCATCGTGTTCACGCAGTCCACGAACGGCACCTCGGCGACCACCGCGCGCCACCGGTCCGGGCGCAGCGAGTAGACGGCGCCCTGCAGCAGGCCGCCCGCCGACAGACCGCGGGATACGATCCGGCCGCCATCGATTAGCGCGGGCCCGCCGGGACCGGCCAGCCAGTCGGCTACGTCGATGAAGTCGGAGAACGTGTTGGGCTTGGCGCGCAGGCTGCCCTGACGCCACCAGTCCCGGCCGCACTCCCCCGCCACCGCGGACGTGCGCGACCGCGTAGACGACGCCACGGTCGAGCAGCGACGGCAGGCTGACGCTGAACTCAGGATCGGCGCAGGACTCATAGGCGCCGTACCCGTAGAGCAGGCACGGCGCGGTGCCGTCGAGCCGGGTCTGGCGGTGATAGGCAAGCGTCACCGGGATCGGCGTGCCGTCGGACGCGGTCGCGAGGATGCGCTCGGTCCGGTACTGCTCCGGCTGGTAGCCGGGCACCTCACGGCGCTTGAGCAGGCTGCGCTCGCCGGTCGCCAGGTCAAGCGCGTACCAGGCCGGCGGCTCGATCAGCGATTCCTCGACGAGGATGACCGTTCCGGCGTCGTAGTCCTGCGCCCGGAACACCCGGATCGATCCGGCCGCCGTGGTCGCGGGAATCTCGACCACGCTGCCGCCGTCCAGATCGGTGATCGCAAGCAGCGGAGCGCCGCCGCGGCGCAGCGTCAGCAGCAGGTGATCTCCGATCACGTCGCAGTGCAGCAGCCGCGTGTCCGACCTGGCCGGGGCGACCGCCGAACAGCCGACCGGCACCCAGTTCTGCCGGTCCGGCGCGTCGGCCGGCGCCCGCATCAGGGTGGATTCCGGCGCCCCGTCGTCGGTCACCAGGTAGAACCAGCCCTGCGGCGCGGGTTCGGCCGGGCCGGAACCGGCCTGTCCGGCACCGGCCGGGCCGGTGGCCGCGCCAGCCGGACCAGTTTTCGCGATAACGGGCCGTGCGTGGTCAATGCGGTACTCCACCCCGCGTCGGCGCGGCTGGACCAGAACCGGGTCGGCGAGCGGATCGCCCAGCGGGATCAGATGTACTTCCGTGGTGTCACGCGACTCCGAAGTGATCACCGCGAAGTGCCCGCTCCTTGAGCCGTGCAGCGTGATCTCGAACCGGGCGTCGGACTCCTCGAAGACCAGCACGTCGGCGGCGGCCGGACTGCCCAGCCGGTGCCGCCGCACCTGGAACGGCCGGTTCAGCACGTCGGGGACCAGATAGAAGAGGTATCGCGCGGCGGTGTCCCAGGCGACGCCCGGGTAGCTCCGCTCGATCACGTCCGGCGTGTCCTCGCCGGTGCGCAGGTCCCTGATCCGCAGTTCATAGATCTCCGCGCCTGACGTATCAGCCGACCAGGCGAGCAGCTGGGAGTCCGGACTCGGCTGGCGCACGCCGACCTCGACGTAGCCGGTGGCCGCACCCACGATGTTCTCGTCCAGCAGCAGTTGCTCGGCAGATTCTCCCGGCCGCGACCGAAGAAACTGAAGATTCTCTCTTCCCTCCGGTGTCCTAGTGCGGTAGATAAAGCCTGATAGCGGCCATCCGACCGACTCCTCGGCCCGGTCCGGGGTACGTCCGGCCGACTCGGCGAAGAGCCGGCCTGCCAGGTCAGCGAGGGGAGCGCTGTGCACGTCGTAGAAAGCGCGCTCCGCGGCCAGGTAGTCGCGGAGTTGAGGCTGCTCACGCTCGCGCATCCAGGCGTAGTAGTCGGTCTCGGAGCGGCCGTGCAATTCGCGGACCGACGGGATGCGCGGTGCGACGGGCGGCACCGGCGGCCGGACTGCGGTCCCTGACATACCCAGAACCCTATCGCGAAGGTTTAAATAGTATAAATAGAGCTTTTCGTTCAAATCCGAGCTACCACGCTGGACGTATAACCGCAGATTGCCCCCATACTTCATACACAGGCAGCGCGGGCCGCCGCCCCCACGGCTGGACCGCCTGATCGAGGGAGAACCCCCATGCTCCGATCGAACTCCAGGCCACATTGGCGGCTGGCGGCGGCCGGTCTCGCGATCTGCGCTGGCGTGGCCGCGGCTGGCCCCGCCCTGGCGGCCAGTGCCGCGCCCGTCGGACGTGCGATGCCCGCGGCCACGGCGCACGGCCCGACCACCTTCGTGGTCGGCGACACGGCCGCGGTGGACGGCATGAATCCCTACGTCGGGCAGACGTCGCTGGACTTCGAGGTCTACGGGCTGATCTACGACGACCTGACGGACTACGGGCAGCTGGACTACTCGGCGCAGCCGCGGCTGGCCACCTCCTGGTCGGTGTCGAAGAATCAGCTGATCTGGACCTACCAGATCCGGCACGGCGTGAAGTGGACCGATGGGGTGCCGCTGACCGCCGCGGACGTCGCCTACACGTTCCAGCGGGACATCCAGCCCGGCTCCGTGGAGTTCAGCGACAACTCCGCCTACGTGCAGAACATCACCAGCGTCAAGCAGACCGGCCCGTACACGGTCGTGATGACGGTCAGCAAGCCGACCCCGAACATGGACAAGCTGATCGTGCCGATCCTGCCCAAGCACATCTGGGAGCACGTCTCGGAGAAGCAGGTGTCCACCTTCGCCAACAGCAACCCGGTTGGCTCTGGGGCGTTCATCGTGACCAAGTTCAACATCAACCAGTCGGTCGAGCTGAAGGCCAACCCGAACTACTGGGGCGGCAAGCCGGGCATCTCGAAGCTGGTCTTCCAGAACTTCACCAACCCGAGTGCCGAGGCGATCGCGCTGAAGAACGGCAGCATCGACTTCGCCGAGGGCCTGACCCCGGCGCTGTTTAACTCACTTAAGGGCGTACCTGGCGTGGCCCTGAATAACGCGCCATCAGGCAACTGGGACGAGCTGGCGTTCAACACCGGTGCGCAGACCGTGACCAACAAGCCGATCGGCAACGGAAACCCCGCGCTGAGGGACCTCAACGTCAGGCTCGCGATCAGCTACGCGCTGAACCGGCCGCAGCTGGTGAGCAAGGTGCTCGGCGGCTACGGCAGCCCGGCCAGCACGATCATCCCGCCGATCTACCCGCAGTTCCACTACACGCCGCCCGCCTCGGCTACCTACAACTACGACCCGCAGAAAGCCGGTCAGATCCTGACCGCCGACGGCTGGAAAATGGGACCAGGCGGAGTCCGGGTGAAGAATGGCAAGCAGCTCAGCCTCCGGCTCTACTGGGGCTCAGACTCGCCGACCTACAACGCGGACGCGCCGTTCATCCAGGCCTGGCTGAGCGCCATCGGCATCAAGGTCGCCGTCACCGCCATGTCGACCAGCACGCTCACCCAGGACATCGGCAACGGCCAGTACGACATGTTCATCTGGGGCTGGGGCGTCGAGCCGAATCCTGACTTCCAGCTATCGGTGTTCACCTGCGCTCAGCGCTCGGCCGGATCACCGCCGAACTACACCCCAGGCTGGTCGGACAGCTTCTTCTGCAACAAGCAGTACGACACGCTCTACCTGGCGCAGAAGTCCCTGGGCGGTGTCGCCAGGGAGAACGTGGTGAAGCAGATGCAGCAGATCCTGTACGCCAACGAGCCGTACGCGCTGCTCACCTACGACAACGACCCGCAGGCCTACCGCAGTGACCTGTTCACCGGGTTTGCCCCGCAGCCGGACGCCCGCAACGGCCTGATGCTGTTCCAGGAGGTCTCCTGGTGGAGCTACCGCTGCCTGCGCCCGGTCGGCACCAGCCCGTCGCTGACCGACCACAACATCGGCTGCCAGCACGAGATCGGAGCGCCCGTTCAGACCGTGGCAGCCAGCGCCGGCTCGTCGATCAGCGGCCCGATGATCGGCGGAATCGCCGCCGCGGTCGTGATCCTGGGTCTGGCCTGGCTGCTGCTGGCCAGGCGCCGGTCCACCACGACCGCTGACGAGCGGGAGTAGCCGGTGGCGGGCGCCATGCTCGAAGGTGCCCTAGCCGCGGCGCAGGAGCTACGCGGCGAGGAGGCCGGCGCCGCTCGCGGCGGCGCCGGCCTGGCCAGATCCCTCACCATCAAGATCGTCAGCGCCATCGTGACGCTGTTCTTCGTGCTGGTGTTCAACTTCTTCCTGTTCCGGGTGCTGCCTGCCGATCCGGCCCGCAACCTGGCCAGGGGCACCGCGCTGACCGCCAGCCAGATGGCCGCCGTCAACCGGACCTACGGGCTCGGCCTGCCGCTGCCGCAGCAATTCTGGAACTACCTGGTCCAGACCTTGCACTGGAATCTCGGGATCTCGTTCGAATACCACATCGGAGTATCTCGGGTGATCGGCAGCGCGCTCTGGCCGACCATCTTGCTGGTCGGTTCCTCGACGGTGTTCTCCACCATCATCGGGGTGTGGACCGGCATCCGCGGCGGCTGGCACCGGGGCAGCCGGTTCGACAAGACGTCCACGGCGATTAACAACACGCTCTACGCCATGCCCGACTTCTGGCTCGGCATGGTGCTGCTGATCGTCTTCGCCTCGAAGTGGTTCATCTTCCCCGAGGGCGGCATGCACAGCTTCGGCGGCGGCGGCACCGGACTCGCCGGGATCAACGACCTGCTCTGGCACCTGACCCTGCCGTGCATCGTGCTGACCCTGGTCTACCTGGCCGAGTACTCGCTGGTGATGCGGTCCTCGCTGATCGACGAGATCGGCTCGGACTACCTGCTGACGGCGCGCGCCAAGGGCCTGCGCGACGCCATGGTCCGGCGCAGGCACGCGGTGCCGAACGCCCTGCTTCCTTCGATCACGCTGATCATGCTGAACCTGGGCTTCGTGATCTCGGGGGCGATTACCACCGAGACGGTGTTCAGCTGGCCGGGACTCGGGCTGCTCTCCTACAACGCGCTGAACTTCCCCGACTACCCGGTGCTCGAAGGAGCGTTCCTGTTGTTTTCGGCGGCGGTCATCGCCGCCAACCTGATCGCCGACCTGCTGCTTACCGTGCTCGACCCGCGGGTGAGGCAGGCATGAGCGTCCAGACCGAGACGGCGACGGGTATCCCGCCGATCAGCAGCGGCAGGCAGATCGCGTGGGAGCGGCGACGGCGTGCCATGGCGAAGTTCTGGCAGGAGTACCGCAAGGACCGGGACGGAATGACCGGCCTCGTCGTCCTGGTGCTGATGATCGCCGTGGCGCTCGCCGCGCCGCTGCTGGCCAGTTCCCGCGGGCTCAACCCGACGCTGGCCACCTACCCGGTGAACGCGGCGCCAGGCTGGCACTACCCGCTCGGTACCGACTCCGACGGCCGCTCGGTGCTCACCGAGCTGATCTGGGGGTCGCGGATCTCGCTGCTGATCGGCTTCGCCGCGACGCTGCTCTCGATGGTGATCGGCGCGGTGATCGGCATCGTGGCCGGCCACTTCGGCACCCTGAACAGCTGGTTTGGCAGGCAGACCGACAACGTGCTGATGCGATTCACCGACTGGTTCCTGGTCGTGCCGTTCCTGCCGCTAGCGATCGTGCTGGCCAGGACGCTCGGCCCGTCGCTGCACGTGATCATCATCGTGATCGGCATCACGTCCTGGCCGGGCACGGCCAGGATCATCCGGGCCCAGGCGCTGGCGGTCGAGACCCGCCCGTACCTCGAGCGCGCCAGGGCACTGGGCGCCGGGCACTGGCACCAGATGTCCAAGCACGTGCTGCCCAACGTGATGCCGCTGCTGCTCGCCAACACCATCCTGACGGTGGCCGGCACCATCTTGTCGGAAACCACGCTGTCCTTCCTCGGCCTCGGCGACCCGACCCGAGCGTCCTGGGGCGAGATGCTCAACGGGGCGTTCAACAACGGTGTCGGCACCGGGAACTCGCTCTGGCTGATCGCGCCCGGCGTCGCCATCATCGTGGTAGTTATGGCGTTCACCCTGGTCGGGCACGCGCTGGAGGCCGTACTCAACCCGAAGCTACGGGAGCGCTGATGGCACTGCTCGAACTGCGCGACCTGGCGATCACGTACCGGACCGAAGAAGGGCCGGTGCCGGCAGTCCGTGGCGTCAGCCTGACCGTCGACGCCGGGCAGACGCTCGGCCTGGCCGGCGAGTCCGGCTGCGGCAAGTCCACCATCGCCGCTTCGATCCTGCGGCTGCTGCCCGGGTCAGCCAAGGTGACCGGCCAGATCCTGTTCCGGGGCGAGGACGTGCTGACCATGAGCTGGGGCAAGCTCCGGGCCGTCCGCTGGGCCGGCGCGTCGATCATCTTCCAGGGCGCGATGCACTCGTTGAATCCGGTGCAGCGGATCGGCAAGCAGATCGCCGAGCCGATCCTGCTGCACACCCCGGAGGTGACCACGGCACAGGCCAGCAGGCGGGTCGCCGAGCTGCTCAGTCAGGTCGGGCTGCCGGCCAGACGAGCCGACTCGTACCCGCATGAGCTTTCCGGCGGGCAGAAGCAGCGGGTGATGATCGCGATGGCGCTGGCCTGCTCCCCGAACCTGATCGTGGCCGACGAGCCGACCACCGCGCTCGACGTGATGATCCAGGCCCAGGTGCTGACCCTGATCGGCGACCTGGTGCGGGAGACCGGCGTCGGGATGATCATGATCAGCCACGACCTGTCGGTACTCTCGGCCACTTGCGAGCGACTGGCCGTGATGTACGCCGGGCGGATCGTCGAGGAAGGTCCGGCCCATCAGGTCTTCACCGACGCCAAGCACCCGTACGCCGAGGCGCTGGCCTGGGCGTTCCCGGTGATCGGCGACTCCAGGACCAGGCTCAGCCCGCGCGGTCTGCCCGGTGACCCGCCGGATCCGGCGCAGCTGCCGGACGGCTGCACGTTCCACCCGCGGTGCGCGGTCGCTCAGCCGCAGTGCGCCACCCGGCAGGTCGAGCTGTGGTCGGCCGGGGAAGGTCGGCTAGCCGCCTGCGTCCGGGTGCTGCCAGATTTCACCGATGAATCCGGCGCGAAGACCGTCGGGGCACCGCAGGACCAGCGTGATGAGGCGGTCGCATGAGTGCGCTGAGTAACCCCGACGTCCTCGACGCCGACCGGGGCACCACCCCGATCCTGTCCGCGGCCGGGGTGCGGGTGCGGTTCGCCGGCCGGGGCCGGCGCCGGGCTGCGGCCACCGCGGTGGACGGCGTCAACCTGGACATCGCGCCCGGCGAGATCCTGGCGCTGGTCGGCGAGTCCGGCTGCGGCAAGACCACGCTGGCCAGGACCATGCTCGGACTGGAGCGAGCGACGCAGGGCCAGGTCCTGTTCGACGGCAAGCCGCTGTCCTACCGGTCCGGGGCGCTGCGCACCTACCGGCGGCAGGTTCAGCTTGTGCTGCAGGATCCGACCGGATCACTGAATCCGCGGCACACGGTCTACGAGGCGGTCGCCGAGGGGGTGCGGATCCACCGGCTGGACAACGAGGTCGGCCGGGTGACCGACGCGCTCTCCCGGTGCGGTATGCGGCCGCCAGAACGGTTCTTCGAGCGCTATCCGCACGAGCTGTCCGGCGGGCAGCGCCAGCGCGTGGTGATCGCCGGGGCGCTGGTGCTTGAGCCCAAGGTGCTCGTCGCCGACGAGCCGGTTGCCTCCCTCGACGCCTCGGTCCGCGGCGAGATCCTGGCGCTGCTGCTCAAGCTTCGCGACGAACTTGGGCTGGCGGCGCTGGTGGTGACCCATGACCTCGGCCTCGCCTGGAACATCGCCGACCGGCTGGCGGTCATGTACCTGGGCCGGATCGTTGAGGTGGGCACACCCGAGCAGGTGTTCTCGCAGCCGCTGCATCCGTACACCAGGGCGCTGATGTCGGTGCTGCCGGAGTCCCCGATCGAGCCGATCGTGCTCACCGGCGAGCCGCCGGACGCGACCAGGATCCCGGCCGGCTGCCGGTTCCACCCGCGCTGCCCGGAATTCGCCTCCGGGGCAGCCGCCGCGGCTGGCGTCGCTGAGCGCTGCGCGAACGTGCCGCTGCCGGTCCTGCCTGCGTCGGGCGCTGGCTCGACCCAGGTTTCCTGCCATCTAGCCGAGGTCAAGCTCACCGAGGCGGGCTAGGTCCGGTACGTGCAGCAGTGCCCTCACCTGTTCCGCGGGCAGGCCACGGGAGACGTTGCCGCTCCTGCCGGTCACCGTCGGGGCGGCGAGCATGCTGTTCAGCACAGCTTCCTCGGTCGCCTCGACCACTGCGGCGAAGAACGGGTCAAGCCCTCGGCCAGTGATCCGGTCCCGGTCGGTGACCCGGCCCTCCGGGCCGATTCGGACCCGGCGGGTGATCCGGTCGCCGCGCAGGCCCGACAGATCACCGGGCGGACGTGCTGGCTCGCCGTCGCGGGGAGCGCGCAGGCCAGTGGCCAGCGCGAGGAAGATCTCGCCACTGGCGTGGTGGCCGGTCGAACCGGTCCTGGCCAGGCCCAGGCCCGCCCGGCGGGCCAGCCTGGCGCAGGCAGCGGAGTCCAGCGGCGCGTCGGTCACCGCGACGACGATGCACGATCCGCCCGGTGCCGGCTTCGCCGCAGTGCCGACCAACCGCGAGGTCGCCGCGGCGCCGGCGGCCGGCAGGCGGCGGCCGATCGGGACGCCGTCGATGGTCAGCCGCTCCTGGTCGCCGAAGTTGGTCAGCACAAGCACGCCGACGATGTGGCCGGATGGCGTCAGCCTGGACGCCGTCCCGATGCCGCCCTTGAAGCCCAGGCAGCTCATGCCGGTGCCGGCGCCGACCGCCCCCTCGGCCGGAGCCTGGCGGCCGACCGAAGCACGGGCCGCGTCGAGCGCAGCTTTGACATCGGCCGCGGTCACCTGCATCCGGCGAGCGTCGTTCAGGAAGCTGTCGTCGCACTCGGCCACGATCGGGATGATCACGTCGTCGACACCAATGCCGGCATCCTCCGCCATCAGCAGCTCGCAGGCCGCGTCATAGACCCGGCCGAGCTGCATCGTGGAGGTCAGGAAGACCGGCGTCTCGGCCAGGCCCCACTCGGCGGCGGTCAGGAAGCCGGTGCACTCCCCGGCCCCGTTCAGCACGGCGCCGCCGGCCGGCACGGGGTTGCGGAAGAGGTTGCCGCCCAGGTCGAGTACCGTCACGCCGGTCCTCGCCACGCCGCGGCCCTCCGGGGGTGGCGGCTCGTCCCGCCAGACGGTGGCGTGGCCAACGCCGACGCCAGGCACGTCGGCGATCGAAGCGGTGGGGCCGCTCGGCAGGATGCCGATCCTGATCCCCAGATCAGCTGTGCGGGTCACCCGATCTTCCGTACCCAGAATGCCGCCAGATCAGGCCTTGTCGCCCCGGACCGGCGGACGCATTCGGAGCAGGCGGCCAACTCAGGCGGCATTGACCTGCGTCAGCCTGGCGGCCTGACCGGCGCCTCGTGGCCGGCCTGATCTACGAGCGCACCGTTAAAGAAAGAAAGGCATTGTCATGGCAGCGTCGCAAACCGCACCGGGTCTGCTCGCTGACCTGCCCGTGGTCTGGCATCCGGACTGCCTGTTGCATGAGCCGGCCGGCGAGGTGTGGCTCGGCGTGTGGGAGAACGGAACCGAGGTGCCCGAGCGGGCCACCGCCACGCTTGCCGCGCTCACGGCGGCCGGGGCCCGCGTGACCGGTGCGCTGCCGCATGGCGACGACGCGCTGCTTGCCGTGCATGACGCCGAGCTTGTCGAGCACCTCGCGACCATCTGGGCCCAGTGGGAGGCCGGCGGCTACCCGGCCGACCACGGCCGGACTCGGGTAGTGCCCTACGTCTTCCCGACGCCTGGCCTGCTCGCCGGCTTGCCGATGCGCTCTCCGGTCGCGGCGCACGGACGAGCAGGCCGGTTCTGCTACGACACGATGACCCTGGTCGGGCCGGGCAGCTGGGCGGCGATCAGGGCCGCGGCCGACGCCGCGCTGACCGCCGCCGACCTGGTCGCCGCCGGGGCACCGACCGCCTACGCGCTGTGCCGGCCGCCCGGGCACCACGCGGGCCCCGGTGCCTATGGCGGGTCGTGCTACCTGAACAACGCGGCCATCGCGGCCCAGGCACTGCGGCGAGCCGGTGCGGACCGGGTGGCCGTGATCGACATCGACGCGCACCACGGCAACGGGACCCAGGCGATCTTCTATCACCGGTCCGACGTCTACTACGGCAGTTTGCACGTCGATCCGGGAGCCGGCTGGTTCCCGCACTATGTCGGGTACGCCGACGAGCGCGGCACCGGCGACGGCGAAGGCGCCAACCGGAACCTGCCGCTGCCGCCCGGCACCGGGGACGCGGACTGGCTCGAGGCCGTGGAGGTCCTCCGCGCGGAAGTGCGAGACCGCGGTGCCGACGCGCTGGTGATCTCGCTGGGCGTGGATGCGGCGGCAGCCGACCCGGAGAGCCCGCTTGAGGTCACCGACGATGGGTACCGGCGGGCTGGTGAGCTGATCGGCGGGCTCGGCCCGGCCGTCGTGGTCCAGGAGGGCGGTTACGACCTGCCTTCGCTGGGCGGCCTCGTAGTCGCCGCCCTCGCCGGACTGCTTGCTGGCACCGGATAAGGCCGAGCTGCCACGAGTCTGCCAGGCTGTTGGCTGTGCGTTCTGAGGCCGACGACCGGGCGGCGGAAGCCGCCGCACTTCCCGATCCGGCGTTCGTGGTGCTGGTCGGTCCGTCTGGCTCAGGCAAGTCCAGCTGGGCGACCCGATACCGGCCGCAGGAGGTCGTCTCCTCCGACCAGCTTCGCGGCATCGTCGGCGGCGGCGAGCATGACCTCAGCGCGTCATCCGACGCGTTCGCGGTCCTCGACCAGATCATCGCCGCACGGGCCGGCCGGGGACTGACCACGGTCGTCGACACCCTGGGGCTCGACCCGGAGCGCCGGAGCCGCTACCTCGAGCTGGCCAGGCGTGCCGGGATGCCGGCCGTGGCCGTGTTGTTCGATACCGACCCGCAGCTCTGCCGGCAGCGCAACCGGGCCAGCGACGTTCCGGTGCCGCCGCGGGTCCTCGACGCACAACTGCGCGCGATGGCGGCGGCACCCGCGCAGATCGAGAACGAGGGCTGGGACCTGGTGCTCCGCGCTCCCGCCGCGGATATCGAGCCGGCGCACACGCCGGGCGCCCGGCGGGCGCACGCCGACCAGCGGCTTGTCCCCGCCGGGGTGAGCTTCACGCTGCAGGTGTCGCGGTTTCCCTGGGAGCAGGATCCGGCCGACTGGCTGCGGTCGGTTGCCATGGCAGCGGCGGAAACCGGTTTCACCGGAATCGCGCTGATGGATCACCTGATCCAGATTCCCCAGGTCGGCCGGGCCTGGGAGCCCATCCCCGAGCCCTGGGTCACGTTGGGGATGCTGGCCGGGCTCGACACCAACCTGAGGCTAGGCACCCTGGTGACACCGGCGACTTTCCGGTCGGCTGGCGTACTGGCCAAGACGGTGGCCACCCTCGACGTGATCAGCGGCGGCCGTGCGTTCTGCGGTATCGGGGCGGGCTGGTGGGCACGCGAGCACGCCGCGTTCGGGCTGCCGTTCCCGCCGACCGGCGACCGCCTCGACCTGCTGGAGACCGCCATCGAGACGATGCGGGCACTCTGGGCGCCGGGCACTCGGCCGTATCGCGGCGACCGGGTGCATCTGCCGGAGACGACCTGTTACCCCCGTCCGGCCGGATCGATCCCGGTCATCGTCGGCGGCGGCGGAGAGAAGCGCACGCTGCAGATCGCGGCGCGACTCGGCGACGGCTGCAACCTGCCGGCTGAGCTCGCCGTACTCGACCGGAAGATAGCCGTGCTGCACGCGCACTGCACTGCGGCCCAGCGGGATCCGGCCGAGGTCGCCATCACCGTGCTCGATGTCCCGGTGATCGGCACCGACCGTGATCAGGCGGCGCGGATCACCGAGCGGCTCCGGGGCAGGACCAGCACCGCCGAGTTCGCCCGGCGGCACCACGCCGGAACCGCTGCCGATCACATCGGCCGCTACCGGCTGCTGGCCGAGCGCGGCGTGAGCACGGTCTTCGTGTCGTTGCCCGACCTGACCGGCCCGTCGGAGGTGCTTCGCTTCGCCCCGGTCATCGCGGCCTTCAGCTGACCGCCCGAGCGGGAAGGGGCCTTCTGGTGCCATCATCAGGCCGGAGACGTCCGCGGTCCGGGAGCCGCTTATGTGGCCACAAAATTGCGCTACTTTTTGCCCATGACGACCATGGATTCGCACGTCGTGGGTCTGCGGGACCTGCGTCATCATACGAGCGAGGTGCTTGCGCGGGTGCGGCACGGCGAGACGATCGACATCACCGAGCACGGGCGGCTGATCGCGCGGATCGTACCGGTCGGGGAACGCGCACCGACACCGATCCTGGCGCGCTTGGTCGCCTCCGGGCGGGCGACCCTGGCCCGTCGGCCGGGCTACCGCCCTCGCATGCACCCAGGGGATGGCACCGACAAGCTTTCCGACGCGCTCGCGAAGATGCGGGACGAGGGACGCTGGTGAGCCTCTACTACGCCGGCACATCCGCCGTCATCAAGCTCCTGGCGGAGGAGTCCCACTCCAAGGCATTCGCGGCGTTCTACGACAGTCATGCCGACGCTGAATGGGTGAGTTCCGCGCTGCTGCGGATCGAAATCACCCGTGCGGTCGCCCGCGTCATGCCCGCGCTGCTTCCTGACGCACGTGACCTGCTGACCGCCTTCTCCTACATCGCGATCGATGATGACATCGTGGAAGCCGCCATGAACGAGCCGGACCGTTCGCTCCGCTCGCTGGATGCAATCCACCTTGCCACCGCCCGCATACTCGGCCCCGACCTCGACGCCCTGGTCACCTACGACAGTCGGCTCGCCGCCGCTGCGGGCGATGCTGGACTGGTGATCGTGACTCCGCAGGACTGATGGTTCTATCCGCAGGACTGGGGTTCTCGCTGTGAGCATCATGAGACGGTGAGCGGTTCCGAATCCGATGGCCTGTTTGGCGGGCTGTTTGGCCGCGGTGCGGTCAGCACCGGCGACGAGGCGTGGTTGCAGGCGATGCTTGACACCGAGGCCGCGCTGGCCCGGGCGGTTGAGCGCGCCGGACTCGCGGTCGCCGGGACCGGGGCTGCGGTGACCGAGGCCGCCCGCGCTTACAGGTTCGATCGCGGCGAGCTAGGCCGTCAGGCGACGCTGACCGGCAATCCCGTTCCGGCCCTGGTCCGAGCGCTCACTGGCCTGGTTTCGCCTGACGCGGCCAATTCAGTGCACCGCGGCGCGACCAGTCAGGACATCATCGACACCGCGGCCATGCTGCTCGCCAGGCAGGGACTCGACGCCATCCTCACCGACATGTCGGCGGCTGCGGACGCCGCCGCCGCGTTGGCCGGCTCGCATGCCAGGACCGTCATGTCCGGCCGGACGCTGCTGCAGCAGGCGGTTCCTGTCACCTTCGGCCTGGTCGCGGCCGGCTGGCTGACCGGCATCGACGATGCCAGGCAAGAGCTGCGCCGGGTCAGGGAGACCCGGCTCGCCGTGCAGTTCGGCGGGGCGGCCGGCACCCTTGCCTCGCTGGGCGACGCCGGTCCGGCCGTCGCCGCGCTGCTCGCCGACGAGCTCGGCCTGCGCCTGCCGGTACTGCCGTGGCACACCGACCGGCTGCGGATCATCGAGCTGGCCGCTGCACTGGCCGGCGCGTCGGCGGTGCTGGGGAAGATCGCCAGGGACGTGACCTTGCTGGCCCAGTCCGAGATAGCCGAGGTGCACGAAGGAGCCGGAGCTGCCAGCCGCGGCGGCTCGTCCGCCATGCCGCACAAGCGCAACCCGGTGGCCGCGGTCGTGATCCTCGGCTGCACCAGGCGGGCACCTGGCCTGCTGGCGACGCTGGCAGCCTGCGCCGAGCAGGAGCATCAGCGCGCGGCCGGTGCGTGGCACGCGGAATGGCAGACCCTCGCCGACCTGCTCAGGCTGACCGGGTCAGCCGCGTCCTGGGCGGCCGAGCTGCTGGCGGGGCTGCAGGTCGACGCCGCCAGGATGCAGGCCAACCTGGATGCCGCGGCGGGCCTGCCGATGGCCGAGCGGGTCGCGGCTGAACTCGGGCCGGCCATCGGGCGGCTGGCGGCGCACGACCTCGTCGCCGCCGCGAGCGCCCGGGCCACGGCCGAGGGCACCGGGCTTGGCGAGGCACTGCTTTCCGATCCGGT
>Ga0116224_10000613_pt1 | contig 27551 bp, 29 predicted proteins | sample Sb_taG_9_FD_89699 | JGI IMG/M metagenome (GOLD analysis project Ga0116224, IMG submission 89699) | Peat soil microbial communities from Weissenstadt, Germany - Sb_50d_b_LC metaG | ecosystem: Environmental > Terrestrial > Soil > Wetlands > Peat | place: Germany: Weissenstadt | collected 2010-09-21 | reverse complement strand
TGGACGTAGTGTGGCGTGGACAATGGGACACAATCTCCGCCAGCCAGGTTCACGAAACTTGAATTAAATTAGGGGCGTAGTGCCTTTCCGCCCTTTACCCACAGATTTCTTTGGCCGCTTTTTTCGAGGCGGCATTCGCCCGGTCCGCAGAGCGGCGCCAAGAGCGGTTTCTAGTGTCAATGGATGCAAGCTAAGTGATTTTTCCACAGACTTTTTTGTCCGTTGTTCTGCGGGCGATGATTTAAAATCCTTTGACATGGATCATTGACCTCTGGATTATTTCCGAAACCGAATCGTTTTGGATCGAAGTGGATTCGAACTATGGCCGATCGCCGTGAACAGATCGATCAACTGCTCGCCGACACCGACCGCGAGGGATATGCCCGCGCGCTACGCGATGCAATCGCGATCCTTCAATCCAAACTCACCGAAACCAATGTCGCCGATGTCCCCAAGAAAGAAGTGACTCCGGCGCCGATCGCGCCGCGTGGCCGCGGGAGACCCGCCAAAGCGATCGCGCTTGTTCGCGACTTGATCCTGGCACAGCCGGGCTTGAAGGGGGTCGAAGTTTTCAGAACTTTAGAAGCGCAAGGAACGCCCGTAATCGAACGTACCGTTCGAAGCTGTCTGCGGCGTTTGCGCGATGGCAAGATCATCTGGCAACGTAAGGATCGTTGGTATCCTAGGCCGAGCGAAAGAGGCACGGTTGAAAATAGTTCCGTAGAGACCACTCATTAGAGTTTCTGGGGCGAGTGTACATAGGCCCGGAAAGCGGGCGGGCCGGAGCGGCTGTCTACCGCTTCCGGCCCGTCTCTCCACCACTTAGTCTTGCGACCGTGTGGCGAAATTGGCAAACGCGGCGGCTTTGGGAGCCGCTATCCCTGACCCCAGGGGTTTGTGGGTTCGAATCCCACCACGGTCACACCAAGATTTCAACGATTTTAATTCGACGATTCATTTGCCGGTTGGCGCACGATAGCTCAGTCGCCGTCCTTCTGTTCCTCTAAGAGCCTCAAAGGTACGCTCGCTATCGCTGATTTGGCGATAGTTCCAACGGAACGAAAATTCGTCGCAGTAGCGTCCAAGGTGACACGGCGACACATGATGAAATGACCCGATGATCCCTCTTTTCAGCAATGCAAAATAGCTCTCCGCCGTGTTGACGTGCGAACCATCCTTGCGCGCGTATTCGCCTTTTTCATGCGAGACGCGTTCATGTCGAGCAAACTCTCTTCCGATGATGATGTAAGGGCGCCATTCATCAGTCATCAGCGTGGCGCTCCGGTCAATATTTTTGCCGACTACTTGCCGCAAGGTGGCGGCCGTGGCGTCCTTCGTCACAAAGGAACGGGCTGCGCCACCACGCTGAACTAAGGCAACGACCGGCGTCTTTTTCTGTGTGCTACGGCCGCCTTTATGCGGTCCAGCCCCTTTGCGCGGCTTCCCGCCGACATAGGTTTCGTCCGCCTCGACTATTTCACCGCCTTCGCCAAGGAGGCCGGCTAATGGCTCTTTCGACATGGCATGGCGGATACGATGGCAGAGATGCCATGCGGTCCTATACGAGCCGAGCCCGAGCTGTCGCTGTAGCTGTAACGCGCTCACGCCTTTTTTGGCGCTGCACAGGATCGCAAAGGCCATCAGCCATATCCTGATCGGCAGATGACTGTCCTCTAGGATGGTGTTCACGGTCGCCGTGAACTGCTCCGGGCAGCCTCGGCACTGGTAGAGCCCAGGCCGGTGCGCTTTGCCTTGAAGTTTCGTCACCTCGACCGAACCGCAATGCGGGCAAAAGGGGCCGTCCGGCCAGCGGATATGCTCAAATGTTTCGCGGGCTTGATCTTCGGTCAGTTTGGATACATCAGCTAGGGTCAAAGACATGGCCAACCTCTTATTTATGAGGTTATTCTAGTCTTTGTGTTCCCTTTGTCAAGTGCATAATTCCGCATGAGGTATATAGCTCGGTTTGGGGAAAACAAATAAATTTCTCCCTTGCCGATCCAAGGAGGATTCTGTCCGGGTGCGCTCAAAGCCACGGCCGCTCCGCTTTGGCTTTGGCTTCGAAGCTTGCGATCTTGTCGGCCTTCTTCAGGCTGAGCCCGATGTCCTCGAGACCGTTCAGCAGGCAATGTTTGCGGAATGGGTCGATGTCGAATTTGACGACTCCGCCGTCCGGCCCGCGGATCTCCTGTTTCTCGAGATCGATCGAGAGCGTCGCATTGGCGCCGCGCCGCGCGTCATCCATCAGCTTTTCCAGGTCTTCCGGCGAGACAATGATCGGCAGAATGCCGTTCTTGAAGCAATTGTTGTAGAAAATGTCGGCGAAGCTCGTCGAGATCACGCAGCGGATGCCGAAGTCGAGCAGCGCCCAAGGCGCGTGTTCGCGCGACGAGCCGCAGCCGAAATTATCCTCCGCGACGAGGATCTTGGCGTTGCGATAGGCCGGCTTGTTCAAAACGAAATCGGGATTCTCCGACCCATCGTCCCTGTAGCGCAGTTCGGCGAACAGCCCCGTGCCGAGCCCGGTGCGCTTGATCGTCTTCAAATATTGCTTCGGGATGATCATGTCGGTGTCGACGTTACGGATGTCGAGCGGCGCCGCGACGCCGGTCAGCGAGGTGAACTTTTGCATCGATCAGTTCTCCCGAACCGTTTCAATGACCGGCGAAGCTTCTTGGCTGGCGAGCCGCCGAACGCGAAGCGAGAAGCTCGACCTCTCCTCGAATCGGGCGCTGTTGAAGTCCTTGAGCAGATCGTCGAGTTGGCGGCCTTCTCCGGCCTTTTTGGTAACGGCGCTCGCAGTTCTGCTCCGGCCAACTTCCTGCTGCGCCAGGGAAACGAACTTCTTGGCGCAATCCTCGGCAAGCAGCATCATGTTCGCTCGCTCGATGTCATCCGCCTTCTCCCATTGGCGGGCAATTTGATGCGCCAAAACGATCTGGTCGAGAATCGTGGGCCGATGGCCGCGATAGGCGAGTTCCTTTTCTTGGCCATGATCATCCGTCACTTCGTTCCTGAAAAAGAGACGCCCGCGTTCAACCAGCACCGAGGTGCTGAAGACGATCTCGATGAGCTTTGCCCTTCTTGTCGCCGCGTCCAACTCATCTTCGTCGAGCACGCAAATCAGCAGGAGGCTCTGCAAATCGCCTATCACCTCGTTCGCCCAGGTCAAAACATCGCCGCGACGAAGCGCCGATTCACGCGATTGCCGCCAGGCGATCGACAGACCGGCAAGCGCGATCAGGGCTGAGAGAATGGGTATGGCGGTCGTAAACATCCTTCACGAAGCTCCTACGCCGCTTCGATCGCCGCCATGTCGGCATCGGAGAGGCCGAAATGATGGCCGATCTCGTGCACCAGCACGTGAGTGATGACGCCGCCGAGCGTCTCCTCGTTCTCGGCCCAGTAATCGAGGATGGGGCGGCGGTAGAGCCATACCATATTCGGCAATTGGCCGGTCAAGGGAAACGCGCCGCCCTGCGCAAGGCCGCGGCCCGTGAAAAGGCCGAGAAGATCGAATTCGGTCTCGCAGTTCATGTCATCGAGGACGTCCTCGTCCGGAAAATCCGCGACCTGGATCACCAGGCCTTGGCAAAGATTGCGAAAATTCTCCGGCAGGCGGGCATAGGCCGCCGCCGCGATCGCTTCGAAATCGGCGAGCGAAGGAGGGCCGAGCGCCGTCCAATCCTGGGGCGCGAGTGTCATGGGAGTCTCCGGCATTCTGGGCGCCGACCATGAATTGCGCCGCTCGGCTTCGGTTGGCAGTAAGCTGAGCCGGGTTAAGCAAGGACCAGGGGATATGATGGCATGGAATATTCCACTTGGATAACGATCGCCAAGGTCGTCCTGTGGCTCGTCGCCGGGACCGGGATGATCGCCGCGCTCGCGATCCTCGTCGGCGGCAAAAGCAAGAGGGACGATCGATAATCAACCTTTGCGCCGCTCTTGCCGGCGGATGCGGACGTAGAGCGCGCCAGAGCCGCCGTGCGAGCGCGTGGCTTCCTCGAAGCCAACGACCAGGCCCCGCCATTCCGGGGCTCTGAGCCAGAGCGGAACGCTGCGGCGCAAAACGCCGGTGTCGAACCCTTCGGCCGGACGGGCGTCTCCCTTGCCGGTGACGACGAGCACGATCTTGGCGCCATTACGCTGCGCGCGGCCCAAAAAGCCGTGTAAGGCGATATGCGCCTCATGCTGACGCATGCCGTGCAGATCGATCGCCGCATCGACCGCCGTCATTCCGCGCGCAAGCCTTTGCCTCGCCCGCCGCTCCAGTGGTTCAAGGCTGGGCAATGCTGGGCGGCGGCTCTGGGCAGGCGACGGGGCAGGAGGCGTCGGCCGCGGGGCTTCGGTTTCCGCCGGCTTGTCCGGCTGAGTGCGATGCGGCTCGGGCAAGACAGCGCCCGGCCGGCGCGCCACGCCCCGCGTCACGCCCAGCCAAAGCTCGACATCCTCCTCCGAAAGGCGGCGCAATTGCTCGCGTGGCGGCCCTGAAATCTCTTTCATGCAGCTTCCCGCCACCCGCCTTCGCCGCGCGGCAGCAGCACGGCGAAATCGCACCCATGCCTGATCCCGCCGGCGAGCGCGCCCGCTACCCCGCCGCTGCCAAAGAAAATATCTGCCCGCGCCGGCCCGATGATCGCCGAGCCGGTGTCCTGCGCGATCATCAGGCGCCGGAACGGCGTGACCTCCTCCCTCTCCCAAGGCAAATCCCCGGCGAGCCAGAAGGGCAGACCATAGGACCAGATGCTGCGGTCGACCGCAATCGAACGCAAGGGCGAAAGCGGCAGGCCCGCCCCGCCGATCGGCCCATCCTCTTCGCGAAGCTCCGCATCGATGGCGAAGAAAACGTAGGATCTGTTGGCATGCATGAGCGCCGCGCCGGCCTCGCCCGGCTTCTGGCCGCGCGTCCTGATCCAGGCCTTGAGCGCGGCGAGACCCATGTCGGAGGCGGCAATCTCGCCCGATTCGATAAGCATTTTCCCGATTGACGTATAGGGATGTCCGTTGCGGCCGGCATAGACGAGCCGGATCTGCCGATGATCCGGCAGGATCACGCGCGCCGAGCCTTGCACCTGGACGAGAAAGACTTCGACCGGATCGGCGAGCCAGACGAGCGGCCGGAAGCCAGCACCGGCCTCGATTTCGGCGCGGTCGGGATAGGGAACGAGGGTTCCGTCTGTGAGCCGTCGCGCGGCTGCGAGCTCGGGAGGCAGCCCCGCGGGCCTCGCTTCGGGAGGCAGCGTGACGAGATCCACCGGCCGGGCGAGGATCGGCGCGGTGAATTCGGCTGAACGCTCGAGAGCCCCGGCGATGATCGGCTCATAATAGCCGGTAACGAAGCCGGAGCCGGCCGCCGGCATGACGCGATACGGCCGAAAGTGAGTCTCGAAGAAGCGCCGCGCCGCGGCTCCCGTTTCCACCGGCTGGGCCAGCGCCACGCGGCAAACCGCCTTCAGCGCGCAGGACGCAGCCCGCGCCGGGCGCAGCGGCGGACGATCTTTGACGATCGCCTTGGCATGTTCGGCAAAGACGCGAAAGGCTTCGAGATGATCGGCGGCGGCGAATCCGTCGAGCTCGGCAAAGGTCAGCGGCGCGAGCCGCGCCTGGTCCGGCAAAGCGCTCAAGATACAGGGCATGAATGGGCTTTTTGCCGCCGTCAGTCTATGCAGCGGCAGTTTCATCAGCCTCATCAAGTCCGAAGTTCTCCGGAGGCCCTTTAGAATTTACTGGGCCCTTCTCAGCGGCTGTTGCCGAGGGGCTGCCTGCAAACTCGATGAGCCCGAACGTATTGGGCTTAGGTCGTGCGAAGATCTCTCCTTTTCGCACATATGCTGCGATTGAGCCAGATACCCCAATTTTATTCTTTCTATTTATCTCCCTGCCCATAGCCCTCAGGAGATCCACAATATGTAGTGGTTTCCCGGCCTTAAGCAGGGCAGATCTGGCGTCTGCGACCCCACTGCCAGGGCGCAATAAGGCATCAGCCTCTTTTTCCGTTTCGGCTTCCCGCGGCAGGTGTTTTGCCACGTCGTGAAGCGCCTGCACGTAAGCTCTGGCTTCACGGATTTGCACTTCAAGCCTCCTGAATTTCCTTTTCTTTCTTTGCGATCCGTTCCTCGATTCGACTCCTATTGGTCATGACGGGCCATCCTCGTGAGAAAAATGATGGCAAATGATGGCATATTGTGGCATGAATCGCCAGGACAATTGTGCGTATGCCCCATAAGAGGTGATTCGCCAGTGACCGTGTCAGTAACTGAAAAACTCGAAGGAATTAAAGAGCTTACGCCCAAAGGGGTGGAATTCTGGCGGGCGCGAGAATTGAAGCCCGTTCTTGGATACGAGACCTGGCGCAGTTTCGAGAACGTCATCCAGAAAGCGATAACAGCTTTTGATATGGCAAATGAAAGCTCTGCAAACCATTTTGCCGGGACCAGCAAAATGGTGGAGATCGGAAGCGGGGCTGAGAAAGAGGTGGATGATTACTTTTTGAGCCGGGCGGCCTGCTACATCATTGCCATGAACGGCGAAACGACAAAGCCGGAGATCGCAGAAGCGCAAAAGTATTTTGCTGTTCAAACGAGGCGCATGGAAAAGCTAGAGCGGTTGGTTGCGGACCAGCGACGGGTCGCTCTCAGAAATCGAGTGAAGGACAGGAATGGGATCTTAAGCGGAACCGCGAAGGCGGCTGGGGTTCGACGGTTCGGATTGTTCCACGGAGCCGGCATCCGAGCCCTTTATGAGATGCCGCTTGCCGCTATCAAAGCCCGTAAGGGAACTACAGAGAGCGAGGATTGGCTGGATCGCGCCGGCATAGAAGAGCTTGCAGCGAATGAGTTCAGGATCACGCAGGCGGACTCGAAGATCAAAAGGGAAAATATCAGAGGCGAAGATCGCGCCATTACCGCCCATGTCGAAGTCGCAAAGGAAATTAGAAGCGCCATTAAGCGCTTGGGCAATAGGATGCCAGAGGATTTGCCCGCAGAGCCTCCCATCAAAGAAATTGAGCGGCGCCTAGAGGTGAAGCCGCCTAAACAGCCCGCTCCGGAGGGTCCAACTTCTTAGACCAGCGTTTTTTTAGCAGCTTTCCTCGCAATTTCGGCGCGCCGCTTCGCGACTTGGAACGCAAGCGTCTCGAGGGGCGAGCGCCCAAAACCGCCTGCGTCAGTGCCCCGTCTGCGTCGCGATGAGCTTCCAATTCGGATCGCGCGATGAGACATCGCGTGCGAAGGTCCAGATGTCGATCATGTCGACGGTCTTGTCGGGATTGCCGTCGATCAAGGCGCCGGATTTGTCATGCGTCGCGCTGACCAATTTGGACGAAAGGCGCAGCGTTATCTGGGCCAAGTTGTTGCGCATCCCGGCATCGTCGATATTGACCTGATCGATCGAGACGGCCTTCGTCGTCATGGCCTCGCCGCGGCCTTCCCGCGCGGCGATGGCGGCAGCGAAACTGTCGAACACTTCCTTATCAAGCAAATTTTGCAAGGTCTGCCGATCGCCGGAAGCGAATGCCGTCACGATCATCTCATAGGCGGCTTTCGCGCCGGAGATGAAAGCCTCGATCGCAAACCCCGGATTGGCAGCGGCGATCGCGTCGAGGCCGGCCGCGACCTTCGAGCCCGGCTCGGCGTAGGGTTGCCAGCGGTCCGGGTTCGGCGGCGGCTGATTTGCCGCAACGCGCGCCGCGGCCCCTGGCAGCGGCACGACCTTGTTGTCGTTGGTTCCGATCGTCCGACGGGAAAAAGGATCGGCGGGCGGCGGCTTTTCGTGGCCGGTCCGCGTGCCGAGAACGGAGCGAAGCCTCCACAGGACGAAAATCGCCAAAAGCGCGAATACGATGGTCGAGGCGTCGAGGGGGTCATGCATGGCGCTTGCTGCCAAATTGCGGCCAGGGGGAAATGACGGGTATTTTATCATATATGATGCGCAGGCGGGAGGGCGCATCCCGCGCCGGCAAATAATGGACTGCGCGGCGATTTTGGAAAGAATAGCACCATGCCCTTTGCTGCGGCATTCATCTTCGGGCTCGGCCTCTGGCTGTTCAGCGAAATCTTTGTCTTTGGGCTTGTCGCCGACGCGATTGGCGTGGGCGGCGCAATTCTCGCCACTTTGCTGACGAGCCTGCTCGGTGTCGCGCTTCTGCGCCGGCTCGGCAGGACGGCGCGCGACGAGCTAAAGGCCATGCTCAAGGGCGGCACATCGGTCCGCCTCGCGCCCGGGGCTTTGGAAAGCGGGGTTCTCGCCGCGTTCGGCGCCGTTCTCCTCATTTTGCCGGGGTTTCTCTCCGACTGCATCGGACTTGCGATGCTGGCGCCGGTGCTGCGGCGGCCCAAACGGACGCCGCCGTCTGCGCAGAAGCCCGAGGTCATCGAGCTTTCGCCGCAGGATTGGCGGCGAATCGATGAGGCCGATCGCAGCTGACCATCGGCTTGTTCACAATGGGCATCCATGCTACCGGCACAGACGCCGAAGCAGGCTTGGAGAAAGAAATGCCGAACGGAAACGGCGGCGCGACGAACAATGCGCCCACGCTCAACGCGATGGTGCAATACACGAAGGATTTCTCCTTCGAGAATCCGAATGCGCCGCGCTCCCTCGGACCGCAACCCAAGCCGCCGCAAATCTCGATCCAGGTGAACGTCAATGCGCGGCAGATGGCCGGGGCGGACTTCGAAGTGGAACTGCTGCTCGAAGGTTCGGCCGGGGAAGGCACCGATACTTTGTTCAAATTCGAGCTCAATTACGCCGGGCTCTTCCGGGTGGCGAACATCCCGCAGAACGAGGTCCATCCGGTGGTCATGATCGAATGTCCGCGGCTCCTGTTCCCCTTCGCCCGCCAGATCATCGCCGATTCCGTGCGCAGCGGCGGCTTTCCGCCGCTCTATATCGATCCGATCGATTTCGCCAGCCTCTATCGTCGACGCCTCGAGGAAATGGCGGCGAAACCCAAGGCGCCGGCCTCTCAAACCTAAGGCCGCGCCTATTCCGCAGGCGCGGGAAGCGGATATTGCCGCCAGATCGCCTTCTGGCCGAGGCAGGCGATGAAGGTCGCATGCGCGGCGAGTTCCGCCGCGTCGATCAGCGGCGCGAGCGCCGTCGGCCGGATCAGCTGCTGAGAGCTCCCGCCATGTGCACGCGTCGCGCCGATCGTCTGCAAGGCCAGGCTTGCCTGCCGGCCGCCCGTCAATTCAGCATAGACCTCGGCGAGGATTTCGGCATCGAGCAAGGCGCCGTGCTTGATGCGCCGGCCGGCATCGATCCCATAGCGTTGGCAGAGCGCGTCGAGACTGTTCTGCGCGCCGGGGTGGCGGCGGCGCGCCAGCGCCAAAGTATCGACGACCCGTTCGAGGCGGATGGCGGCATGGCCATGCGCCGACAGTTCGGCGTTGATGAAGCGGATGTCGAATTCGGCATTATGGGCGACGAGCGCCGCCTCGCCGAGGAATGACAGAAGCCGCTCGGCGATCTCGCCGAATTTCGGCTTGCCGGCGAGAAATTCGACCGAGAGCCCATGCACGCGGAAGGCCTCATCCGGCATGTCGCGCTCGGGGTCGAGATAGACATGGAAGGTCTGGCCGGTCGGAATCGCGTTGAAGAGCTCGACGCAACCGATCTCGACGATCCGGTGGCCGGTCGCTGGATCAAGCCCCGTCGTTTCCGTGTCGATGACGATCTCCCGCATCGCGCCTCGTCTCGATGTTTGCGCCGTCGCCGATCTTGCCCAGCAAATCGGCGACTTGGCGCTCCGTATCCTCCATGCCGCCGCTGGTGTCGATGATGAAATCGGCACGCTCGCGCTTATCGCGATCCGGCATTTGCCTGGCCATTATGGCGGCGAGCTTTGCGCCAGTCATGCCGGGGCGCGCGGCGATGCGCGCCTTTTGCACCGATTCCGAAGCGGTGACGAGAAGCACGGCATCGATGTCCTTCTCGGCGCCGGTTTCGAAGAGCAGCGGGATATCGACGACGACCAAGCGCTCGCCTTTGGCACGCGCCTCAGTGAGGAAGGCCGCGCGGTCCGCCCTGACAAGCGGATGGATGATCGCCTCGAGCCGCGCCATGGCGGCGGGATCGCCGATGACGCGCTGGGCGAGCGCCTCCCGGTCGACACGGCCGTCGCGAGTCGTGCCCGGAAACGCCGCTTCGACTAGCGGGGCCGCGGCGCCACGATAAAGCGCATGCACGGCGGCATCCGAATCATGCACCTTGACGCCGGCCGCGCGGAACATCGCCGCGGTGGTCGATTTGCCCATGCCGATCGAGCCGGTGAGGCCGAGGACGAACATTATGGCCTCTCCTCGATATCGGCGGCGACGCGCGCGCGGAGCTCCGGCGTCACTTCAGGCCTGCGGCCGAACCAGCGTTCGAACCCCGGCACTGCCTGGTGGAGGAGCATGCCAAGCCCGGCTGATGTCCGCAGTCCGCGCCGCCGGGCGCGGCGCAACAGCTCAGTTTCGAGCGGAACATAGACGATGTCGGAGACGACCGCATGATCGGGCAGAGGCGCAAGGTCGATGTCGAGCGGCGCCTGCCCCGCCATGCCGAGCGAGGTGGTGTTGACGAGAAGATCGGCGCCAGCGAGCGCCGCTGGCAGGTCGGCGAGGTCGCCGAGAGCGATCGTCGCGCCGAAGCGGAGCCGCAATTCCTCGCTCCGCGCCCGGGTGCGGTTGATGACAAGGATCCGCTCGGCGCCCCGCAGCATCAGGCCGTGAACGATGCCCCGCCCGGCGCCGCCGGCGCCGAGCACCACGACTTTTTCCAAAACTTTTCCCCAGCCGGGCACGTCTTCATCGAGCGCGGCGAGAAAGCCAATGACATCCGTATTGTCGCCATGCAGTTTTCCAGCCTCCATCCACAGCGTATTCACAGCCTCGAGGCGCGCCGCCGTCGGCGTCGTCTCCGCGCAGAGCGCAAAGGCTTTCTCTTTGTGCGGCAGGGTGACATTGCCGCCGACGAAGCCTTGTTCGCCGAGCGTGCTGAGAAAGCCTTCGAGCTCGTCGGGCGGTAGCGCCACGGCCTCGTACGAACCTTTGATCCCAAGCTCGTCGAGCCAATGGCGGTGAATCAGCGGCGAACGCGAATGCGCGACGGGCCAACCGATGATGAAAGCGCGCGGCTCTTGCGTCATCCGACGAGACTGCCTTCCTGGCGCAGAAATGCAAGCAGCGGAATGAGCGGCAGACCGAGGATCGTTGCGTGGTCGCCCTCGATCCGCTCGAAGAGATGAACGCCGAGGCCTTCGATCTGATAGGCGCCGACGCTCGCGAGCACGGACGCACTCGCCGCGGCGACATAGCGATCGATGAACTCGGGGCTGAATTTGCGGCAGGTCAGTGTCGCGCGGGCAACAGTCTCGAACAGCACTGTTTCGGCGCGCGCCACGCAAAGCGCCGAATGCAATTCGTGGCTGCGCCCGGAAAGACGTGCGAGCTGCGCCTTGGCTTCATCGACGTCGCGCGGCTTGGCGAAAACTTCGCCATCGAGCGACAGAATTTGATCCGCTCCGACGACGAGACGATCCAGGCCTGAAACAGCCAGCGCCTTGGCACGCGCCAGATGCGCGGCAATCGTCGCGGCGCCTGCGCCCTCTTCGCGGAGCGGCGCTTCGAGCGCGCGCTCGTCGATGTGCGTGGCGACGGACTCGAAGGGAATGCCCGCCGCCGCGAGAAGCGCGCGGCGCGCCGGACTTTCCGATGCGAGCAAAAGCGGCGCCTTGCCGCGCCAGAGGCCGTCGATTGGCGTCATGGCGGATGTCACCCTTGACGTCATTGCAAACGAAGCGAAGCAATCCAGTCTCTCTGGATTGCTTCGTCCCTTCGCTCCTCGCAATGACGTTTTCACACACCGAGCTTGCTGCGATGCGCCTTGTAGAGGTCGATGATGGCCGCAGCGGCTTCTTCGATCGAACGGCGGGTGACGTCGATCACCGGCCAGCCGTGATGGGCAAAGAGCTTTCGCGACTGGACGACTTCTTCGGTCACCGCGACGGGATCGACATAGGACGAATCCATCATCGCATGCAAGCTTTCGAGACGGTTCTGGCGCACCAGGACGAGCCGCTCGGGCGAGATGATGAGGCCGACGATCAGCGGCTTCTTCAAGCCGAAGATCGATTTCGGCAGCGGCACGTTCGGTATGATAGGAACGTTCGCGGTCTTGATGCCGCGGTTGGCGAGATAGATGCTCGTCGGCGTTTTCGACGTACGGCTGACGCCAATCAGCAGAACATCGGCCTCCTCGTAATTGTCAAACATCTGGCCGTCATCATGCGCCATCGTGTAGTTCAGGGCTTCGATGCGGTTGAAATAATGCGCGTTCAGCATGTGCTGCGCGCCCGGCCGAGGATTGGCCGCAGCGCCGAGATAGGCCTCGAACAGATGGAGGATCGGCTGTAGCACCGAAAGACAAGGCGCGCCGATCGCCTGACAAGCGGTTTCGAGCCGTTGGGCGAGCGCCGGATCGACGAGCGTGAACAGAACTATGCCTGGCGTGGCTTTGATCTCGACGATGGCGCGCTCGAGCTGCGCTTGGCTGCGCACCAGCGGATAGAGATGCTCGATCGACGAAACGCCCTCGTATTGCGCGGCAACCGCACGGCTGACCGCGATCAGAGTCTCACCGGTCGCATCGGATATGAGGTGAAGATGGAAATAGCTGCGCTCCAAATGAGAGATCTCGTTTTCCCGCATGGTGGGGGATGACGTGGGGATCGCGGTGGACAATTGCGATGCCGTGCTCGTGATCGGTGAATATCTCCCGCCTTTGGGTCGCCGTTGTCAACAAGCCTGCGTGGCAACGCCATTGCATGGCATGCAGAGCGCACAGGCGCCAACAAGAGCGACGACTGTTGAACAATAGCGGAAGCCAAAGTGGAAGCCTTTGGCATGGCTGAGAAAAGGGAAATAGCTTGGGCGTGCGCCTAGCCTGTGCGTAACGCGAAAAAGACGATGACCCGAGGAATGATTGTGAAAAATTCGGGATGGGCCTAATCCGAGCCCTAATAAAAAGAGCTATAGAAGATTCTAAAAATAGGATTCTTTTGAATTGGCTGAACCACACTTGGCGGAAAAGAAGATCCTGCGTGTTCTTTCCGGCGAAACAATCTCGCCCCCGCCGATTTGGCTGATGCGGCAGGCCGGACGCTATCTTCCCGAATATCGCGAACTTCGCGCTAAGGCGTCTTCGTTTCTTGAATTCTGCTACACACCGGAACTCGCGGCGGAGGCGACGTTGCAGCCGATCCGTCGCTTCGGCTTCGATGCTGCGATCATCTTTAGCGATATTCTGGTCGTGCCTGATGCCTTCGGCCAGAAAGTGTGGTTCGAGAGCGGCGCCGGCCCGCGGCTCACGCCAATCGCCGATGCGGCGGACTTGACGCGGCTTCGCGCAACGATCGATCTCAATCGGCTTGCCCCGGTTTTCGACGCGATCGGCAGGGTGAAGCGGGATCTGCCGAAAGAGACGGCGCTGATCGGATTTTGCGGCGCGCCGTTCACGGTGGCAGCCTATATGGTCGCCGGGGAGAGCAGTTCAGACCAGGCACCCGCGCGGCTCTTGGCCTATCGCGATCCCGGCCTCTTCCAGGAGCTGATCGACCGGCTCGTCTTGGGTTCGATCGATTATCTGGCGCGGCAGATCGAGGCGGGGGTGGAAATTGTTCAGATCTTCGACAGCTGGGCGGGAATGTTGCCCGAGGAGCAATTCGCGCGTTGGTGCGTCGCGCCGGTGCGTGCCATCATCGAGGCCATGCGGGAGCGGCATGCGGATGTGAAGATCATTGCTTTCCCGCGCCGTGCGGGGCTCGCCCTTCCAGAGTTCGCGGCATCTACGGGCGCCGATGCTTTGGGGCTCGATGCCGCCGTCGATCCGTTCGCCGCGGCGAAGCTGATCGCGCCTGCAACGGCGTTGCAAGGCAATCTCGACCCGTTGGCGCTGGTTGCAGGCGGCGACGCCTTGCGTGAAGCGACGGCACGAATCCTCTCGGCGTTTGCCGGCCGGCTGCATATCTTCAATCTGGGGCACGGAATCTTGCCCGAGACTCCGATCGCGCATGTCGAAGCGCTTCTCGCTCAAGTCCGTTCGGGGTGTTGATGCGTGGATAACTTCTATCTCTGGGTGAAGGCGCTGCATATCCTGGCGGTCATCGCCTTCATGGCGGGGATGCTCTATCTGCCGCGCCTCTTCGTCTATCACGCCAAGGCCGAGAACTCGGCGCAGGCGGAAACCTTCAAGATCATGGAGCGGCGGCTCGAGATGGCAATCATGCGGCCGGCGCTTGTCCTCGTCTATGCGAGCGGCATAGCTCTCGCTTTGAAGGGCGGCTTTTTCGGTGCCCTATGGCTCGACTGGAAGCTCGCTTTGGTCCTGCTGATGACAGCGATATACGTCTACCTCGTTTGGACGCGCTATCGATTCGCTGCCGATGCCAATCGACATACGGCGCGATATTTCCGCATGGTCAACGAGATCCCGACCCTTCTCCTGATCGGGATCGTTGTTCTCGCGGTCCTGAAACCCTTGTAAAACAGTTAGCTAGCCCTATATTTGCGAGAAGGGTACGCGGCGCTGCCGTCCTGTAACTCTTTGGACACACTCGGTTAAAAGCGTCGAGGAGGGGGAATTGCCTGTTGGTCGAGGGGTCAAGTTCCTGTATTGTGGGGTGCGAAGGCCTGTCCTTCTGAAAAGGTTTTGGGTACGATGATCCGCTCGCTGATCATAGCCGGCGTGGCTCTGCTTGCTTTGGCGGGCGTGGCTATTGCTGCGGATCTCCCCAGCATCAAGGGACCGCCGGCCTATGTGCCGCCGCCGCCAGCTCCGTCATGGACGGGATTCTATATCGGCCTCAACGCCGGTTATGGCGGCGGTGAGTTCTCGTTGGACACTGATCCCGCCGGCCTTCTTGTGGCGCATGCGGGCGCGCCTTCGGGCGGATTTATCGGCGGCGGTCAGGGCGGATTCAATTATCAGTTCCCGTCTTCGAATTTCGTACTGGGCGGCGAAGCCGATTTCGCCGGAAGCACGGTCCAGGGTACTTATTCTCCGCCGCCGGGCCTCGGTACTGTATCCAGCAAGTTGGATTGGCTGGGCACGGCTCGGGCGCGTTTGGGGCTGGCGTTCGGGAATATCTTGCCGTATGTCACCGGCGGTTTCGCTTACGGTCGCGTGGACACCTTCGGTGGGGCCCCCGCCGGGTTTTCCATAGATCAGACGCTGACGGGCTGGACGGCCGGCGCGGGCCTCGAATATGCCATTACCCACAACTTGTCATTCAAGACCGAGTACCTCTACGTCGATCTGTCGAACCAGAACTTCCAAGTTGCAGGCAGTCCTAATACTCACACGGTGCATCCGACGCTCAACGTCGTCCGCGCGGGTCTCGACTGGAAATTCGATTGGATCGCACCGCCGACGCCGGTGGTGGCGAAATATTGAGCGGACGGGGGCAAACTGAGCCGAGATCCGTGAGCGGTCTTGGAGATCTGACGCCGGCGGCTCCGGCTGCCGGGTCTTTTTTGCGAAACTATCCATACACATCGATCGGCTGAGCGGAGCGGCGGCGAGCAGTGCGCAAAAAGCTGCGGCCAAGTGCGGCATACGCCGCTACGCCGGCCATGGAACTCTACCCATAGCTCCTCCCTTAGCGAGCGAGCTTAACCAGCGATCGGCTCCGAGCGCCTGATCGTTGCGGTTGTCAATAAAGGCAAAACGTCCTATCTTATGAGTCTCTCCTCGCAGGTGATGTGCCGGCGCGCCATGCAGCGCCGTGTTGTGGGCACTCTCTACCTGTCCTCCAAGGATCTGGCGCCCATCCGGGCCTTCCCACCCTTCATGCGCTTCGAGCGCGCTGTCTCCCAAGGACAAGGATCCCTATGCGGGATATCAAACTTCAGGATCTAAAGGCGAAATCGCCGACCGAACTGCTCGCCTTCGCGGAAGAGCACGAGGTTGAGAATGCCTCGATCATGCGCAAACAGGAATTGATGTTTGCGATCTTGAAGCAGCTGGCGAACCGCGACATCGAAATCGTCGGCGAGGGCGTGATCGAGGTTCTGCAGGACGGATTTGGCTTCCTGCGCTCGCCCGAGGCCAATTATCTCGCCGGGCCCGACGACATCTATGTCTCGCCCTCGCAAATCCGCCGTTTCGGACTGCGCACCGGCGACACCGTCGAGGGGCTGATTCGCAGCCCCAAGGAGGGCGAACGCTATTTCGCGCTGTTGAAGGTCAATACGATCAATTTCGAAGATCCGGAGAAGGTCAGGCACAAGGTTCATTTCGACAATCTGACGCCGCTCTATCCCGATGAGCGACTGAAGCTCGAGATCGACGACCCGACCAAGAAGGATCTTTCGGCGCGCGTGATCGACATCGTCGCGCCGATCGGCAAAGGCCAGCGCGCCTTGATCGTGGCGCCGCCGCGCACCGGCAAGACGGTGCTCTTGCAGAACATCGCCCAGTCGGTCACCGCCAATCACCCCGAGTGCTACCTCATCGTGCTGTTGATCGACGAACGTCCCGAGGAAGTCACCGACATGCAGCGCTCGGTGAAGGGCGAGGTCATCTCGTCGACCTTCGACGAGCCGGCGGTGCGCCACGTGCAGGTCGCCGAAATGGTGATCGAGAAGGCCAAACGGCTCGTCGAGCATGGCCGCGACGTCGTCATCCTGCTCGATTCGATCACCAGGCTGGGGCGCGCCTACAACACGGTCGTGCCCTCCTCCGGCAAGGTGCTCACCGGCGGCGTGGACGCCAATGCCCTGCAAAAACCGAAGCGCTTCTTCGGCGCCGCGCGCAATATCGAGGAAGGCGGTTCGCTGACGATCATCGCGACGGCCTTGATCGACACCGGCTCGCGCATGGACGAAGTGATCTTCGAAGAATTCAAGGGCACCGGCAACTCGGAGATTATCCTCGACCGCAAGGTCACCGACAAACGCACCTTCCCGGCGATGGACATCACCCGCTCGGGCACCCGCAAAGAGGAATTGCTTGTGCCGCCCGACATCTTGAAGAAGATGTATGTCTTGCGCCGCATCCTCAATCCGATGGGCACGGTCGACGCCATCGAATTCTTGCTCGGCAAATTGCGCGAGACGCCGAAGGGCAACGCGGCCTTCTTCGAGTCGATGAATACGTGAGCCGCTAATCCCTCCCCTTTGGGGAGGGTGGCCGCGAAGCGGCCGGGTGGGGGTTCACGTCACCATCGAGAGGATTTTGCCGCACGAGCGGTTTCATTGGCCATGCTTGGACCCCATCCGGCGGCGCCGCTACGCGCCGCCGCCACCTTCCCCTAAAGGGGAAGGATAGCCGCACGCATTCGCTCTTCCGCCAACCCCCGCAGTGCCGCCGGATCGTGCACCGGCAAGGAACAGACTCCGCCCGCGCAGACGAAGGCCGCGCAAGCGCCGGCGGCTTTCGGCTGCGCTTCGGCCGGATGACTTGGCGGCAGAGCGTCAGATCCGTCGAGATCAAGCACCATCCTATCGCTGAAGGGAATGGCGAGCGCGCCTTCGTAAAGCGCCTGGCGCTCTGGGCCGGCGGTGACGATTTCGAGCCCGCGCAGGCGCAGATCGAGCGCGTTCAAAATCCCGGCGTGGCCGACCGGGTTGGCATGAACCGCCGATGCAAGCCTGGCGAACAAGGCGTCGGCGCGTTCGAGCCAGCGATCGTCGCCCGTGGCGCTCGCCAGCCGCACAAGAGCCGCAAGATAGACCGGGTGGGCGTTCGGGATCGCATCGTCGGCGGTCGGCGCGAGCCGCAAGATGACATCGGTCGCGTCATCCGCCGACATGGCGAGGAAGCCCGTTTGCGCGTCGACATGATGCTTCTCGATCGCCCGCGCCCAGGCGATCGCGTCGCCGAGATAATCGTGATTCGGAACTTTGGCGCCGACCATGTTGCGCGCTTCATGCAACGCCAGCGCGGCGCGCAGCATCGCGGCGTGATCCAATGCAAGACCGGGCTTGACGATGACGCCGTGCCGCGCGCTGTGCGCCAAGCGCCTTTCGCCGTTGGCATCGGTGAATTGCATGGTCTCGACAATGAAGCGGTACGCGCGCGCCGCCGAGATAATCCAGCGCGGCTCGCCGAGCGCGGTTGCCGCATTGACGAGGGCGGCGATCATCAGCCCGTTCCAGTCGGCCATGAGCTTGTCGTCGCGACCGGGGTGCACACGTTTCTCTCGCGCGGCAAAGAGCTTCGCTTTGAGCGGAGCGAGGCGGGCTTCGTCCGCCGCTGTCGCGGCCGTGGCGTCGAGCTGGTTGAGGATTGTCAGCCGCGCGCCGTTCTCGTCCCAATTGCCTTCGAGGCTTGCCCCATAGAACTCGGCGAAGAACGCAGCATGCTTTTCGCCTAGGACCGAAACGAGTTCGTCCCAAGTCCAGACATAGAATTTGCCCTCTTCACCCTCGCTGTCGGCATCGAGGCTGGCGCAGAAGGCGCCGTCGACCGTCATATCGTGTTCGAGCCATGCGACGATTTCACGCGCGCGGGTGCGCAGCAAAGGATTGCCGGTCCCGCGATGGCAGAGCGCGAGAAGTTCGAGCAGCTGCGCGTTGTCGTAGAGCATCTTTTCGAAATGCGGCACGAGCCAGCGCTCGTCGACGGAATAGCGCGCGAAGCCTCCGCCGAGATGGTCGTAGATCCCGCCTTGCGCCATGCGCGTCAGCGTCAGATCGACGAGATCGCGATAACGAGCCTCGCCGAGCCTCGCGCCGGCCCGCCACAGCAATTCGAAAATCGGCGCGTTGGGGAACTTGGGCGCACCGAGCAGGCCGCCATTGGTCGGATCGATGTAATCGGCGATCTGCGCGGCGAGGGAATCCATGATGGCAGGGCGCAAAGGCTCGCCCCCCGTTGGTTCCATTTTGGACAGCGCCTCGCGGATGACCCTCGCGTTATAGGTAATTCTACCTGGGTCGGCCCGGAAGGCACGCGCGACGCTGCGCAACACCGCGGCGAAGGCCGGCCTTCCAAATTGTTCCGTTTTGGGAAAATAGGTGCCCCCCCAGAAGGCTTCGCCGGTTGGCGTGAGGAACATCGTCATCGGCCAGCCGCCTCGTTCGCCAAAGGCATGAAGCGCCGACATGTAGAGGTGGTCGATATCGGGCCGTTCCTCGCGATCGACCTTGATGTTCACGAAGAGCTCGTTCATGACCGCCGCTATCTCTGGGTCCTCGAAGCTCTCATGCGCCATGACATGACACCAATGGCAGGCGGCATAGCCTACGGACAGAAGGATCGGCTTGTTGGCTTTTTGCGCTTCCATGAGCGCAGCCTTCCCCCACATGCGCCAATGGACGGGATTATGCGCATGTTGCAGCAGATAGGGGCTGGCTGCTTGGCTCAATTCGTTGAAGGACATGACACGGATCTCGGATGAACGGAGCGGCGCGGAACGCCGGGGCGAGGATACGATCTACGCGCTGGCCTCGGGTCAGGCGCGGGCGGCTGTCGCCGTTCTGCGTCTATCCGGCGCCAATGTGCGCAACATAGTCGCCGCGCTCGCCGGAAAACAGCCCGAGCCCCGGCGGGCGACGCTGGTGACCTTCAAAGATCCGATCTCCGGCGCGGCGATCGACCGCGGTCTCGTGCTCTTCTTCCCCGGTCCGAAAAGCTTCACCGGCGAGGATTATGCCGAATTTCACGTGCACGGCAGCCCGGCCGTCGTCGCGGCCCTGGTTCGGGCGCTGAGCGGGTTCGCGCACACCCGCCTGGCTGAAGCCGGTGAATTTACCCGCAGGGCGTTCGAAAATGGCAAGCTGGATCTGACCGAAGTGGAAGGCCTGGCCGATCTCATCGACGCCGAAACAGAGGCGCAGCGACGCCAGGCCTTGCGCCAGATGCGGGGCGGGTTGCGCCACAAAGCCGAGGCTTGGCGGTCGGCCCTGCTCGAGGCCTCGGCCTTGATCGAAGCCGAAATCGACTTCGCCGACGAGGCCGATGTATCAGTTTCGGTGCGATCACACATCGTGGGGCTTTTGGTGCCTTTGCTGGCCGACCTCAAAGCCGCGCTCGCGGCGGGCCGGGCCGGCGAACGGCTGCGCGACGGGCTCGTCGTCGTGATCGCCGGCCCGCCGAACGCCGGCAAATCCACGCTGCTCAATGCCTTGGCGCGGCGGGAGGCGGCGATCGTCTCGGAGATGCCCGGCACGACGCGCGACGCGATCGAGGTTCATCTCGATATCGCCGGCTATCCGTTGACCTTGATCGACACGGCAGGCCTGCGCGAGGCGCAGGATACGATCGAGAAGATCGGCGTCGATCGCACGCGCGCCCGAGCTGAGGCGGCGGATCTCATCCTGTGGCTGAGCGAGGCGAATGCGCCCGTGGCGCCGCCCAAGTTTTCAAAAGCTTCGAAGGTCTGGCCGATTGCGACAAAGATCGATCTTCATCCGGTCGCGCCGGCGGATACTAAGGTATTTCGGCTGAGCGCCACGACCGGCGAGAACCTCAATCTTCTGATCGACCGGCTCGCCGCCTTCGCGCGCAAGGCGACCGGCGCCGGCGAGAGCACGCTCATCACCCGCGAACGCCATAGGATGGCCTTTGCGGCCGCGGCGGCGGCGCTTGAGCGCGCCGAACGTGGCCTCGATGGGCCTGTCGAGCTGCTTGCCGAAGAGCTGCGCACGGCGATCCGGGCGCTCGAAATGCTGATCGGGAAGATCGACGTAGAAATGGTGCTCGGCGAAATATTTGCCAGGTTCTGCATCGGGAAATGATATGTTTCACGTGAAACAAATCGGACCAAACCTTTGACGAGCGCACCAGCTTCCTTCGACGTGATCGTGGTCGGCGGCGGGCATGCCGGCTGCGAGGCGGCCGCCGCGGCTGCGCGAGCGGGGGCGCGCACGGCCCTCGTGACCCTGTCCTTCGCGTCGGTCGGCACGCTCTCCTGCAACCCAGCGATCGGCGGGCTTGGCAAGGGCCATCTGGTGCGCGAGATCGATGCGCTCGACGGTCTGATGGGGCGCGTCGCCGATGCCGCCGGCATCCAGTTCCGCGTCCTCAACCGCGCCAAGGGCCCGGCGGTCCGCGGACCCCGCGCGCAGATGGACCGCAAGCTCTATCGCGCCGCAATGCAAAACGCGATCGCGGCGGCTCCAAACCTCGCCGTCATCGAGGGCGAAGCGGCGGAGATCCGCATCGCGGCAGGCCGGACCACGGGCCTCACGCTCGCCGATGGCCGGGAATTGGCCTGCGGCGCCCTGGTTCTGACGACCGGCACGTTTCTGCGCGGCATGATCCACATCGGCGATCAAAGAATCCCTGCCGGGCGGGTCGGCGAGAGCCCGGCGCAGCGCCTCTCAAAAAGCCTGCTGTCGCACGGTTTCGCTCTCGGCCGGCTGAAGACCGGAACGCCGCCGCGCCTCGACGGCCGCACGATCGATTGGGCCGGCCTCGAACGCCAGGAGGGCGACGCGGAGCCAGCGCCTTTCTCGTTCTTGACGAAGGCCATCACCGAGCCGCAGGTCGACTGTTTCATCACCAGAACGACGGATGAGGGCCATGCGATCATCCGTGAGAACCTTGCGCTGTCGCCCGTCTATTCGGGCGCGATCTCCGGCCGCGGCCCGCGTTATTGCCCGTCGATCGAGGACAAGGTGATGCGCTTCGCCGATCGCGAGGCGCATCAGATCTTCCTCGAGCCGGAAGGGCGGGATGTGCCGACGATTTATCCAAACGGGATTTCGACGGCGCTCCCGGCTGCCGTGCAGGAACGCTTCCTGCACACGATTCCCGGCCTGGCTCGCGTCACGATGCTGCAGCCGGGCTATGCGATCGAATATGACTTCATCGATCCGCGCGAATTGAAGCCGAGCCTCGAGACGAAGCGCATTGCGGGCCTGTTTCTGGCCGGCCAGATCAACGGCACGACCGGCTACGAGGAGGCCGGCGCCCAGGGTCTCGTCGCGGGCCTCAATGCCGCCGCTGCGGCTTCCGGGAGCGAGGCCATCTTCTTCGACCGGTCCGAAGCCTATCTCGGCGTGATGATCGACGATCTCGTCACGCGAGGGGTTACCGAGCCCTACCGGATGTTCACCTCGCGGGCCGAGTACCGCCTGAGCCTGCGCGCCGACAATGCCGATCAGCGCCTGACCGGGAAGGGGATAGCCGTGGCGGTTGTCGGGGCCGAACGCGCGCGCGCCTTCCGCGCCAAGCTCAACGTTCTGGCGACCGTGCGCGAGAAGGTTTCAGCGCTGAGCTTCACGCCGAACGAAGCCGCGCATTACGGCATTCGCATCAACCATGATGGCGTGCGCCGCTCGGGGTTCGATCTTCTCGGCTTCCCGGACGTGGATTTCGAAACCTTGCGCGGGGTCTGGCCGGAGCTCGCGGCAATCGACCCCGTCGCCGCGGCGCAGGTCGAGATCGACGCCAAGTACGCCGTTTACCTCGACCGCCAGGCGGCTGATATCGCGAGCTTCCGGCGCGATGAAGCGCTCATGCTCCCAGAGAGCCTCGATTATCACGCCGTGCCCGGCCTCTCGGCCGAAATTCGGCAGAAGCTTTCGGCGGTCAGACCGCGGACGGTAGGTCAGGCGAGCCGGATCGAGGGCGTGACGCCGGCGTCCCTCACCCTCCTCGCGGCACAGATCAGGCGCCGTAGCGCAAAGCCCGGCGAACGGCTTGAAGCGGCCAGCGGATGACCGCCCATGACGATTGCATGATTGCTTCGAAACGGTTCGGGCCTTGCTCCTGGACCCCGGCTCTTCGCTTCGCTCCGGCCGGGGAAGGGCCACTTCCCCGGACGGAGCGGGCGAAGATCCGGGGTCCAGGCAAGAGGCGAAACGTGGATGACTGAACGGACGCGCGTATCGGGCCGGGTGGCACAAAGCACCAACCGCCGAGACAGACAGCACGAATCTGCGGCCGCTCACATCGGTCCCGACCGCCGCGCGGCGCTGGCGCTCTTTCCTCTGCCGCCGGAAACCGAGCAGCGCCTCGCGATCTATGCGGAATTGCTTGTCAAGTGGCAGAAGACGATCAATCTCGTTGCGGCTTCGACCTTGCCGCACATTTGGACCCGCCACTTCGCCGATTCCCTGCAGGTTCAGGCCGCTGCGCCCGACGCGCGCCTCTGGGTCGATCTCGGCTCCGGCGCCGGCTTTCCCGGTCTCGTCACGGCGATTCGCCTGGCCGGCGACCCGCGCGCCAAGGTGCATCTGATCGAGTCCGACCAGCGCAAATGTGCCTTCCTGCGCGAGGTTTCACGTGAAACAGGCGCGCCGGCTATGATCCACGCCGGCCGAATCGAGGCGATTACCGAGGAGATCGGGGAACCCATCGAGGCGGTGAGCGCGCGGGCGCTCGCCCCTCTGCCCGAGCTCATCGCCTATGCCGCGAAATTCCTCGAAAGGGGCGCCGTCGGCCTCTTTCTCAAGGGACAAGATGTAGGGCGTGAATTGACCGATTCGACCATATCAAGTAGATACCTTGTCTCAACACGCGAAAGCGTCACGTCGTCTTCGGGCCGGCTTGCCACTGTCCGCGGGCGAAGGCCTGATGGTGCGGCGCAATAATCCCAAAAATATCTTGTAGGCCCAATAGTTTAGCGTGTGACGTTTAGCGGCCGGTTCTGGCTCCGGAGACGAGGCTTGTCCTATTCCCCCGATCTGCGGGTTCTGGCTCTTGCCAATCAAAAGGGCGGAGTTGGCAAGACGACGACCGCGATCAATCTGGGGACCGCGCTCGCGGCGATCGGCGAGCGGGTGCTCGTCATCGATCTCGATCCGCAAGGCAATGCCTCGACCGGGCTTGGCATCGACCGCCGCAGCCGCGGCATCTCGACTTATGACGTGATGATCGGCGAGGAGCCGCTCAAGGCCGCGATCAAGACCACTGGCGTGCCGCGACTTTGCATTGTGCCTTCGACGCTCGATCTTCTCGGCGTCGAGCTGGAAATCGCCCCGCACAAGGATCGCGCCCATCGGCTGCGGAATGCGATTCGGTCATTCGCCGAGGACGAGCAAAGCGCGCCTGAGCGCTTCACCTATATCCTCATCGATTGCCCGCCCTCGCTCAATCTCCTCACCATCAATGCGCTCGCCGCCAGCGACAGCGTGGTGGTGCCCTTGCAATGCGAATTCTTCGCGCTCGAAGGTCTGTCGCAGCTGCTCGCGACAGTCGATCACGTGAAGAAGAGCTTGAATGCCGATCTTTCAATCCACGGCATCGTGCTCACCATGTACGATCCGCGCAACAATCTCGCGACCCAGGTCGTGGCCGATGTTCGCGGCTTCATGGGCGACAAGGTGTATGACACGATCATTCCGCGCAACGTCCGCGTCTCCGAAGCGCCGTCCTATGGCAAGCCGGTGCTTCTCTATGATCTGAAGTGCAGCGGCAGCCAGGCCTATTTGCGGCTCGCCTCGGAAGTGATCCAGCGCGAGCGGCAATTGCGCGCCGCGTAACAAAGGTTGGTGAGGCGGCTTCGCGAGGCTCAGAGCATGAAGGCAGCGAACATGGCAGAAGAGACGCGGCCGCGCCTGGGACGCGGGCTGGCGGCATTGATCGGCGATGCCGGAGAGGAAAGCGCCGCGATCGCGCGGGCGCGCGGCCAGAAGAGAGTTCCGATCGCCTTTCTGCGGCCCAGTCCGCGCAATCCGCGCCGGGCCTTCAACGAGGCGGAGCTCGAAGATCTCACCCATTCGATTCGTGAGAAGGGCATCATCCAACCCATTCTCGCCCGCACTCTTCCGGGTGTTGCGGATGCTTATGAAATTATCGCGGGTGAGCGGCGTTGGCGCGCCGCGCAAAAGGCCGGCCTGCACGAGGTTCCGATCATCACCGTCGAGGCGGACGACCGGCAGGCGCTCGAACTGGCGATCATCGAGAACGTGCAGCGTACCGATCTCAACGTGCTCGAAGAGGCCTCGGGCTACCAGCAGCTCGAACGGGAATTCGGCTATTCGCAGAACGAGCTTGCCAAGGCGATCGGCAAGAGCCGCAGCCATGTCGCCAACACGCTGCGCCTGCTGAACCTGCCGGACAAGACCAAGCGGCTTCTCGCCGAAGGCGCGATCTCGGCCGGGCATGCGCGGGCGCTTCTCACGATCGCTGACGCGGATGCAATTGCCGAGCGGATCGTGGCGCAAGGCCTGTCGGTGCGCGATGTGGAGAAGATCTCACAAAAGTCGGCGGTACGCGCGTCGCGCAAAATCCCCGAAGACAAGGACAGCGATACGCGGGCGCTCGAGAAGACATTGAGCGATACCTTGGGCCTGCTGGTCACGATCACGCATCGCGGCGAGACGGGCGAAGTGCGGATCCGCTACAAGAGCCTCGACCAGCTCGACGACCTCTGCCGCAGGCTGAAGCGATAGGGTCCTTCATTGCGAGGCGCGAAGCGACGAAGCAATCCAGATTCCCGATACTGGATTGCTTCGCTGCGCTCGCAATGATCTCGGCCTCGACATCTCAGGCCTGATGTGCACCCCGATATTTGGGGAGCGGAGCGTCCCCCTCTCCCCGCCTGCGGGGAGAGGGTAGTGTGAGGGGCCGGGTGATTTGCTACGATCGCAGCCAATCCCCTCGCCCCTCACCCCAGCTCTCTCCCCGTTTCGCTGCGCTTACGGGGAAAGGGAGCGCAACCATGTGCGGGTCGGCAGCGCGATATTTGGGGCGAGGGGCGTCCCCCTCTCCCCATTCGCTGCGCTCATGGGGAGAGGGGAAGCGCAACCCTCCCCCGCTTGTGGGGAGAGGTGAGGAGAGGGGCCGGGTGAGTTGCCACCATCGCAGCCAACCCCTTCGCCCCTCACCCTAACCCTCTCCCCGCAAGCGGGGAGAGGGGACGCGATACATGTGCGCGTGGGTAGCGCGATCTTCGGGGCAAGAGGTGAACGGCCGAAGTGCGCGTATCCTCTCCCTGTGGGAGAAGGTGCCTCGCGGAGCGACGCGGATAAGGGGTTACAACGAATCCGGAATTGCACCATCCTGACCCCTCATCCGGTCGGCCATAGCCTTGCGCTTCGCGCAAGGCGTCCTTAGAAGCGACGGGCGCGCGGAGCGCGCCTTATGGCCGACCACCCTCTGGGAGAGGGTTCGCTCTACCGCACCACCAGCACCACCTCACGCCCCAGCCTCGGCAAGAGCTTGCGCAGGTCCGCCGCGCGTAGCGCGACACAGCCAGCGGTCGGCGCGAAGTCGGGCCGCGCGCAATGCAGGAAAATCGCGCTGCCCCGATATTTCCGCCGCGGGCGCATGTTGTAGTCGAGCACGATTACGACGTCATAGAGCCCGTCGTCACGCCACATGCTTTCATGGCCGGCGCGGCTCGGCAGGCGGATGAGCCTGTTGTAGGAGGGCGAGGCGGGGTCCTCGCACCAGCCGAGCGTCTTGTCGATCGGCCGTAAGGGAAGCAGCATCGCAGGGCGGCGCCCGATCCCCGGCTTGAAAAAGCCTTCAATCAGTCGAAAATGGCCGGCAGGCGTTGCACGGTCGCCTTCGCGTTTCTGCCGGCTTATGGAAGCGGCGCCGATCGCGCAGACGAGGGTTGTCGGACCGGCGTGAAGCCGCCCGCGCGGGGTCATAGCGATTCTCGGCTGTGCTGCTACCGTGAGGCGGCTCAGGCTCGCCGGCGCGATCTTGGCCTTGCGCGAAGGCGGTGTGAGATTAGGCTTGGTATTGACCATGACGATTCGGCCGAGCCCGGGTTACGTCGGCAGCTAGGTTGACCAGTTTGACCGGCCGGTTTCGGCGCGAATATAGGATCAGCCATGACGCAGGTTCGCAAGATCCTGATTGCCGATGACGACGAAGATCTGCGCGGCGAGCTCGTCGAGCAGCTTGCGATGCACGCCGAATTCCAACCTTTCCACGCGCCGACAGCGACGGCGGCGCTGGCCATGGCACGACAGGAGGCGCCGGATCTCGTCATCATGGATGTCGGCCTGCCCGACATGGATGGCCGCGAGGCGGTGAAGCTGCTGCGCAAACAGGGCTTCAAAAATCCGATCATCATGCTGACGGGGCATGATTCGGAAGCCGATACGCTCAATGGGCTCGAATCGGGCGCCAATGATTATGTGACGAAGCCTTTTCGCTTCTCCATTCTGCTGGCGCGCATGCGGGTCCACCTGCGCCAGCATGAGGCGAGCGACGACGCCTCTTTCCGGATCGGCCCCTTCACCTTTCAGCCCGACGCCAAACATCTCATCAACGAGAAGGGCGGCAAGCTGCGCCTGACCGAAAAGGAGACCGCGATTCTGCGCTTCCTTTATCGCGCCGGACAGACGGTGGTGACCCGCGAGGTTCTGCTGAAGGAGGTGTGGGGATATAATTCCAGCGTCACCACCCACACGCTCGAGACGCATATCTATCGGCTACGGCAGAAGATCGAGCGGGATCCGGCGAAATCGCAGCTTTTGATCACCGAGGCCGGCGGCTATAAGCTGGTCCCTTAAACAAGGTTAGTTTCTTGACGATTAAGGGATTGCAGAGCAATACATGCTGGCGATGTGAATAACCTATGTGGCCGTTGCTAATCGGAGCCGCCTTTGGGGCAGCGCGTCACTTGTAGCCCCAACTCACGGTCGTGAATGACAAAT
>Ga0116224_10000612_pt1 | contig 27570 bp, 24 predicted proteins | sample Sb_taG_9_FD_89699 | JGI IMG/M metagenome (GOLD analysis project Ga0116224, IMG submission 89699) | Peat soil microbial communities from Weissenstadt, Germany - Sb_50d_b_LC metaG | ecosystem: Environmental > Terrestrial > Soil > Wetlands > Peat | place: Germany: Weissenstadt | collected 2010-09-21 | reverse complement strand
GTGCTAGCGCACAATGGGCTAGCCTTGATGCGCGCCGGTCAGAGCAGGGCCCCCATGGGGGAGCCCTGCGATCTCTGGGCCGGATGAAGTGAGAATCTTTCTGGCGAATGCGGCTACGAACTTCTTTCCGGGGCAGAGAAAATGGGACAGCGTGAATGATGCCACAACGGCATGCGAAAAAGTACGGTGTCCCCTTTTCCCCCTTTTCCCCCACAACGATTCGCTCCCACTGGGCGCTGCGTCGGCGGCATGTCGCGGCGATTTTGCATTGACGGCCGAGCCGCGAAGGGGACAATTGGCGAGGCACGAGTACGTCGTCCTCCTGCTCACCAGGAACCGACACTCGGGAGGGTGACGTGACGACCTCGGTGACAAACCGGCTGCTGGCCGCATGTGTGATCGCCTGTCTCGTGGCGGTCGGTCTCTGGCTGTTCAAGCGGCCGGCCCGCACTCTGCCCGATCCGAAGGGGGACACGGCCCCCTTCGATTCCCCCAAGGCGCCGCCCCAAGATGCCTCCCAGGATTCGCCGAAGGAACCCCGTAAGGACGAGCCCGCCACTAAGGTCTCGAGCAAGACCGTCTACGAATACGCCCTCAAGTCGGTGGCCTGGATCCTCACCCGCCAGGCCAACGGTGATGGAGAGGGCACCGGCTCGCTTATCGACCGCGAGAACCGGCTGCTGCTGACCGACTACCATGTCGTCCACGGCTTGCTCGACTTCGTCGCCTTGTTCCCGGTGTACGACAAGGACGGCCGGCCGATTCGCGAGCGGGATGTTTACCGGGCGCAGGCCAGGCGCGAGGACGCCATCAAGGGGAAGGTGCTGGCCTTCGACAAGACCCGCGACCTGGCGTTGATTCAGCTCGACCGGGTGCCCGACGGGGTCGAGGCGCTGCCGTTGGCCAAGGCTGAGCCGCAGCAAGGCGAGCATCTGCACGTCGTCGGCACTCCCGGCGCCAGCGGTGCCCTGTGGGTGTATTCCTTCCACATCGTGCGCATGGTCTACAAAGAAAAAGTGGAAGCGTGGCGACAAAGACTTCGCACAAACCGTCGAAGCCAAAATCATCGAGACGAGCACGCCGACCAGCTTCGCGGACAGCGCCGGCTCTCCGTGCGTCAACGACCACGGCGAGTTGGTCGGCATCGCCCCGGGCGTGATCGAGGACGCGGACGCGATTAGTGTCTTCCTGGAGCGCAGCGAGTGTGAGGACTTCATCAAGAGGGCGTTTGCCGAGAGCCCCGAGCTGAAAGGGAAGACCTGGCAGCGGTCGAAGCGGCCGGCCCTCACTCCCGCGCCCGCGAAACCGTGACGGGATCCCGAGGCAGGGCGTCGCGGGACAGGATCAAGGCGGAGCGCGGCGGGAAGCGGCCATCGACCTCGCCGTGCGTGGCCAGGTGCAGGTAGCGGTAATTGGCCAGTTCGCCACCCTTGGCCAGTTCGGAGAACTGCTGCTCACTGGCCTGCGAGTCGAACAGCAGCTTCGGCGTGGGGTCGCCATCGAACAGGCGGCGCAGGGAGTCGACCTCGGCGCGCGTGCCAGGCAACTGCTCCCACTTGTCGTCACCGCCGTGGGTCGGCAGCCGTTTGTCCAGGCGGCACAGCTCGGCGAGGGCCTTCAGGGCGGGGTCGTCGGCCACGACCACGCCGAGCTTGCCCGGCCGCAGTTCTGCTGGGCCGGGGTGTAGGTGCCGGCCGAGGCGGTGATCGTGTCGGTGTTCTTCAGCAGGATGCCGGCGTCGTTGTAGGTCGTCATGGAGGTGCTGCCCGAAACTCGCGGCCCAGGAGTCATGGCGGACCATATCTCCGCAACTCAGGAAATGGCAGGGATAATCTAAACTATGCGGCCAAGGAAGAACAACGTCCAACCGAGTTGGTAGCCGCATTCGCCAGAAGGCGGGCCAGACGGGTGCGGAAGGATTGGCCGGTGATCGACATCAAGGATCCGGACCATATCACCTGCATTCTCAAGCAGCAGTTCCGGGAGGAAATTGCAGCCTGGCTCAAGAAAAACAGCAAGTAGCACCAAACGGTAACACGGGGCTTTCGCGTTCTACTTCGCGTAATCGATCCACAACGGCGAGGCCCACGCCAGCTGCCCATCCTCCTGCCGGACCCGGACGTAGTAATAGTGGACGCCGGTCGTCGGCTTCGGGTCGGTCCACTTCCCCTCGTACTCGCGCTGGCCCGGCTTGATCGTCTCGACCACCTCGCTGTCCTTGAGGACGTCGATAGCCGCGATGGGTCCCGTGCCGATGACGTTGATCTCCAGCCGCGGGGCCGCGTTCGTCCTGACCTCGTCGCCCATGACGTGGGCCCCGCTGCGCACGTCGAGGATGATGTCGTCGGTGGCGCCGTAGACGTGGCGCTTCTTCAGCCCGTCGAGGATGCCCTGGCGGTCGTACTTCTCCGCGAGGACGACGCAAAAAGAGATGTGAGTTGACCAGTGGTCGCTCGACGACTGGAAGCCGAGGCGGTAGCCCTTCTCCTTCAGGGCGTGGTCGATGAAGCCCTTCGGCTCCCAACCGCCGATCTGGAATGGCTTCTTCTCCCCCTTGGGGTCGTAGCCCGAGCGCGGGGCACCCAGGTATTCGTAATTCATGCGGTCGCCCTGGTAGATTTCGACGACCGGCTCCACCTGCGAGTCGTTGTCGCGCCAGTCAGTGCCCATGCTGGTGGCGCTGGTGTGGCTGGCGCAGATGCCGTCGAGCTCCTTCAGGTAGCGGTAAAGCATCTTGGTGTCGTCGGCGTGGATGCCGGCCGGCGTCTTGCTGTCGGGGTCGGCCAGGCGCGGCAGGGTGCGGACGCCGCGCTGGGCGAAGACGCAGTTGCGGTGGCCGTGCGGGTAGCTGACGCTGCGCTCGTAACTGAACATCGGCGTGAAGTGGCCGGGGACGTGGTAGGCGTCGCTGAACTTCTGCACCAGCCACCAGGAGTACTCCCGGCCGGCGCCGTTGTCGTGATCGCCGTTGCCGATCCAGTCCATCGCCGCCGCGTCGATGGCGTAGCGGAACATGTCTTCCAGCGACCCGTCCGGCCCGCCGTCCCAGGAGATTTCCGTGTGCCGGTGGAACTCGCCGCGCAGGAGCTGATACTTCTTGCCGTCCGCCTCGACCCGGTACTTGCGGATGCGCTCCACCGCCTTGCGCTCCGCCTTCGCCTTGGCGACGAGCTTCTCGTCCTTCTTGCCGGGGTCGTGCGGCACCAATTTCGGCTCGACGCGATCACCGGGCAGATTGATGTAACTCAGGTAGATATCGTTGTTGATCGTCTCGGGCGTGGTGTAGCGGCCGTCGGTGTTGTGGACGATGAGCAGGCCGCCGTCCTTGTGCGGCAGCAGCACCGGCCGGCTGTCGAGCAGGCCGTCGGAGTGGTGGACCTCGATGGGGTCGGTCCAGTGATCGCCTTCGAGGCGACGGGCGAAGGTCAGCCAGTAGGAGCCGGGGTGGGTCGAGTAGCGGGTGCCGAACTTCTGGCGGTAGGTGAGCCAGAGGCGGCCCTTGCCGTCGATGCCGACCCGCGGCGACGAGTAGCGGGCGGGGCGCTCGTAGTTCAAGGGGAGGCCGCCGACGGGGTTCGGTTTCTTCGCCTCGGAGGTCGGCAGTTCGGCGGTGGGCTTGAAGAGCTTGCCGTCCTGGAGGCAGACGACGCGGACGGAGCGGCTGCTGTAGAGCGGCTCGCCCTGATCGGCGACGAGGGCGCCGTAATCCTTGCCCCACTGCTCGGGGCCTTCCTCGTAGGCGATCCAGAGGCGGCCCCGCGGGTCGTAGCAACACGAAGGGCGCGCCTCGAAGCGGGAAGATGTGATGATTGTTGGCGAAGAGCTTTCGCCGGGACGAGACAACCCGGCGTGAATGTCATAGTCGCCATACTCGTCGGTGGTATCGAAGAGCACGGCGACTTCGCCCTTTTCGCCGGCCGCAATGCTTGGGTGCCAGCAATTTCCATCCCGAGCCTGAACGATTTGGAGCAGTACCCGGGCAGTCTCCTTCGGATACCTGTCCTCCGGGCAACGGCATTGTGCGATTCCGGCCGGTCCTTTTTGCTCCCACTTCTGGAAACTGACCCAAGTCTCGCCAGCCTGATCGGTGCAGGCGACCGGCGATAGATTTCCCGTAGATCCTGCCCCTGTCCAGCGCTGCTCGTCCGTCAATTCCGGGGCCTCTGCGGGCTTCTTAAAGAACTTCGGTATCAGTGCGCGCGCGTAAATATCGTAACGTCCCCGGCGATTCGCGCTGTACATCACCCAGACATCTCCGTAGGTTTTGGCGGCGACGGCACAGCGCACGATGTCCTGCTTGGCGTCGGTGATCGCAATCGGCTCGCTCCACTTGCCGCCGCGTTGGTACTTCACCATCACCTGATCGCCGAACTCCGGCGTGTACAGCGCCTTGAAGTCCTTCGGCTGATCCCTGTACGGCTTCTGCTGGATGCGGCGGTCGTCGTCCTTGACGTGGTAGGCGACATACGCTACCCAGAGCGTCCCATCGGGGCCGTAGCAGGCGGCGGGGAAGTCGTCCTCGGTCTTGCCGGTCGCCACCGGCGTCGCCGTCGTCACCAGGCGCACCACCGCACTGCCGCCGAGAACCGGCACGTGCTTGCCGGCCAGCAAGTCCTTCACCGACACGCTCGCCGTGCCCTGCTCCTTGCTCTTCAGCGCGACGGTCAGCTCGGCGTCGTCCTTCACGTCGGCGAGGTGCAGCACGACGCCGACGCTGTCGATGCCTTCCGTCCTGGCGACGGCGGGTTGGCGCGGCGGCACGGCGATCGGCCGCCGCGACGACGCCTCCCAGCGGTCGGGCTCGGTCAGCTTGTCGCCGTCGCGGAAGCGGTAGCCCTCACGATGGACCACCGTGGCCCCGCTGACCGTCGCTTTGCCATCCCAGGGAGTCGGCTTGTCGTCCTTGACCCCCAGCTCGATGAGGACGGCGAGCGGCGGCGTGTCCATCGACGACTTCGCCGCCCAGTCGAGCAGCAGCAGTTTGCCGTCGGCCTTCGGCTTCTGGGCGGCGAGGAGGCCGATAGCGGCCATGATGCCCAGGGCCACGACGAACAGAGTGCGACGTCGCTTCATGACGACCTCCGCAGGACCACGACAGGAATGTGCGGGCACCAACGAGGGGCGGGCGACGCCACGATTAGGGGCGCGGGGCGCGGCGGGTGTCAAGTCAATTCGCGAAATTCCGTTGGCCGCTGTAACGGGGGTGCGTTAGTCTGATGATCGTCCCCTTCTCATTCGCACACTCGCCCCGCGGAGGACACGTACATGAACCGCAATCGTAGGGAGTTCCTGGCGGCTGTGGGCCGCGGCACCGTGGCGGCCAGCATCGGCACGAGCCTCGCCGCCGACCTCGGCCTGTCGCCGGCGCGCGCCGCCGACAAGGACGACGCGCTCACCTTCGGCAAGCTGGAGCCGCTCGTCTGCCTGATGCAGGAGACGGCGGCGAACAAATTGTTGCCGGCGCTGGTCGAGAAACTGCGCGACGGGACCGACTTGCAGACGTTGGTGGCCGCCGCGGCCCTGGCCAACGCCCGCACTTTCGGCGGCGAGGACTACATCGGCTTCCACACGATGATGGCGCTGGCCCCCGCCTGGCACATGTCGCGCGAGCTGCCGAAGGACCAGGCGGCGCTGCCGGTGCTCAAGGTGCTGTACCGCAACAGCAACCGCATCCAGGAATTCGGCGGCCGCAAGAACGAAGTGCTGCACGCGAGCCTGCCGCCGGTCCACGTCAGCGAGGCCCCGTCCCAGCTGCGCGAGACGGTGCGGGCCAAGAAGGTCGCGGAGGCGGACGGCGTGCTCGCCGTCGCGGCCCGGGCCGGCGCCCAGGAGGCGCTGGACGCGGTGCTGTGCGCGGTCGAAGACAACACCGAGGTCCATCGGGTCGTGCTGCCCTACCGCGCCTGGGACCTGCTGCCGGTCATCGGCAAGGAACACGCCCTGACGCTGCTGCGCCAGTCGGTGCATTACTGCGTCAAGTCCGAGGCGAACAACTGGAACCGATCCACCGCCGGCGTGCGGACGCTGCTGCCGCAACTGCTGGAAAAGTACAAGCTGCTCGACGTACGGACCTCGACGGCGAAGCGGAAGGCCGACGACGACTGGGTCGCGAAGATGAGCGAAACCCTCTTCAAGGCCAAGGCGGAGGCCGCGGCGGGAGCCGCGGCGGAGGCGCTGGCCGACGGCTTCGACCCGGCGGCGCTGGGCGAAGCCATCTGCCTCGCCGCGAACCAACTCATCCTGCGCGACAACGGCCGGCCGAAGGGGCAGACCGCCTCGAACAAGCCGGAAGGGAGCGTCCACGGCGACTCGATCGGCGTCCACGCCTGCGACTCGGCCAACGCCTGGCGCAACCTGGCCCGCGTGGGCACCGGCCGAAACGCCGCGGCCTGTCTGATCCTCGGCGCCTTCCAGATGGCGTTCGATCGCGTGGAGCGCGGCGGCGACTTCCTGAAGTGGGAGCCGTACCCGCGCGCCGAAGGCCGCGAGAAGGTCAAGGAGGTCAACCGCGGCGACCTGCTTAAGGAGACGGAAGGGGCGATCAAGGAGAAGGACCAGGCGCGGGCGGCGGCACTGGTCCACCGCATCGGCGAACTGGGGATGCCGGAGCGGCCGGTGTTCGACCTGCTCTTGCGCTACGCGCTCAGCCAGGACGGGGCGCTGCACGCGGAGAAGTACTACCGCACCGTGAGCGAGGAGTTCGCGGCGGCGCGGCCGGCCTTCAAGTGGCGGCAGCTGGTGGGGTTGGCGCGCGTGACGGCCAGCGAGTACGGCTACGCCGCGCCGGGATACAAGGAGGCGTGCGAGCTGCTGAAGGGGTAATGACGGGGCCGCTTGCGGCTTCGTACAACCTGCGAAGCCGCAAGCGGCGAACTTTGAAGGACGACCATGATCGAAACCACCCGCCTCCTCACCGACCTCGTGCGCCTGCCCAGCGTCAACCCGATGGGCCGCGCCCTCCAGACGCCGGACCTGTACGAACACCGCGTCACCACCTACCTGGAGGACTTCTTCCGCGGCCTCGGCGTCCCCTATGAGCGGCAGACCGTCGCCCCGCGGCGCGACAACATCGTCGCCCGCTTCGAGTCGCCGGGGGCCAGGCGCACCCTCGTCCTGGAGGCCCACCAGGACACGGTGCCGACCGACAACATGACCATCGAGCCGTTCGGGGCGCACGTCGAGAACGGCCGGCTCTACGGCCGCGGCGCCTGCGACATCAAGGGCGGCATGGCGTCGATGCTGGCCGCGTTCGCTCGACTGGCCCGCGAAAAACCGCGCGGGGCCTGCCACGTCGTCATGGCCTGCTCGGTTGACGAGGAGCACACCTTCCTCGGCGTGCAGGAGATGGTCAAGCGCGGGCTGAAGGCCGACCTGGCGGTGGTCGCGGAGCCGACCAGTTTGCGGATCGTCAAGGCGCACAAGGGTGTCTGTCGCTGGCTCGTGACGACGGCGGGGCGCTCCTGCCACAGTTCGACTCCGGAATTGGGCATCAACGCCATCTACCGCATGGCTCACGTCCTTGCCGGCGTCGAGCGCTACGCCGCCGAGCTGCGCGCGTCGCGCTCCGACCCGCTGCTCGGCCCGCCGACCTTGAGCGTGGGCCGCATCGAGGGCGGCACCAGCGTCAACACCATCCCCGACCGCTGCCGCATCGAGGTGGACCGCCGGCTGATCCCCGGCGAGGACGCGCAAGCCGCACCGGGGCAGCTCGCCGACTTCCTGAAACGGGCCGGAATCGACGTGCCGTTCGAGTGCGGCCCGCTATGGATCCACTGCCCGGCGCTGGGGCCGGAGCTGTCCGGCGAACTGGTGACAGCCCTTGGTCAGTGCATCGACGCGGTGACGGGGGTACACGAGGTCATCACCGTGCCCTACGGCACCGACGCCTCGACGCTGGCGGCGGCCGGCATCCCGTCGGTGGTATTCGGCCCCGGCGACATCGCCAAGGCGCATACCTGCGACGAATGGGTGCCGCTCGACGAGGTGGAGCGGGCGAGTGAGATCTTGTACAGGCTGGCCCTGAGTGCGGGGTAAGTCGCCCTGGGCTCCCCTCGCCCCGGTACTCCGGGGCGAGGGGGGAACTGGCCGCAAGCGGCGAAGAACCGCTGCCACCGGCGCCCCTTGCCTCGGTTCCCCGCCCCTCCGTGGTCGCCGCAGATTGACAGCCCGTTGTCATCGGGTAGAGTTCCAACGTCGCGGCTCGGGGCATCATTTCGACGGCCCCGGGCGCGGTCCTCGACGGCGGGACACCCCGGCCGGGCGGATCTTGCCAACCCATCCGCCCCGGCGTCCAGGGGGCCTCGCCGCCGAGGGCTTTGCCTCGATGGTCGTGCCGGGTCGTCGGTGCGAGCCGTTCGCGCCCGCCCCGGGACTGCCGGCCGGTTCACGGCCGCCGCGGCGCTGCTTCCGGCGCGGCGGCCGTCGAGCCTGCCTCGACGTAGCGCAGCAGCTCCTCCCGGCTCATCCCCGCGATGCCCAGTTCCTTCGTCGTCCGCGCCGCCTTCCAGAAGTCGATCCCCACCGCCGCCGAAAGCAACTGGATCAGTGAGCGCAGCGTCGGCGCCGCCACGCCGAGCTGTTCGGCGAGGCTGGCCCAGGCGCCGAGGCCGTAGGGTACGTCCTCGCTCAGCCAGCGGCCCTCCAGCGAGCCCGGCGCCCGTAGCGGGGTGAGCATCCGGCTGCCGTTGATTGTCGCCCACAGGTCGCCTTGCGGCCCGAAGCCGGCCCGGTGAAAGGCCTCGTCCACCGGCAGCAGGTCGAGCCCCAGGGCGGCAGCGATGGCCCGGCGCTCGCGGTCCACGGCGTAGATGAGGTGGCACACCGCCGGCGTCACCCCCTCCTCGTAGAAGTAGAAGTCGCCGCGCGAGCGCTCGATGCGCCCCGCGTTGAGCAGCACCCCGGCCGGGTGGACCACCGGGTTCATCGCCGCCAGGCCGCTGGCCAGCACGCTCGGGTGCGGGCGCACCCCGGCGAACAACTCTTCGAGGCGCCCGCAAACCGTCTCGGTCCGCGCCGCCGGAAAGACGCCGACGCCGAGGCCCGTGACCACGCCCCAGATGTGGGCCGACGCCGGGCCAGTCTTGCGGCAGACGTACGGGGCGGTGTCGGTCTCGGCGATCACCAGCCCGTTCGACCCCGCGAACAGTTCCGGGCCGCGCCGTTCGCGCACGACCCGGGCAAATTCCAGGCTGCCGAGCGTGCCGGGCGTCAGGACCACGGTGTGGCCGCGGTGCAGGTGCGGGGCGCAGGCCTCGGCGAACGGCTTATGCGCGTAGGCCGGGACGATGAGCAGTACCAGGTCGTTGACGGCCAGCGCGTCCGCGAAGTCGGTCGTCACGGCGTGGACGCGGGCCGTGTCGCGGTAGGCGACGCCGTCGAGGGTGATCTGCCCCGTGCCCAGCAGCGGCTGCACCGTGTGACGGAAGGCGGGCAGTTCGCAGAGAGTTACCTGGAAGCCGGCAAGGGTGAGGTTGGCGGCGACGGCGAAGGCCGTGTTGCCGCCGCCGAGGATCGTCAGGGATGACACGGACATGAGTTCTCCGCGCGAAGCGCAGGGGGAAGACCGCTCGCTATCAGCTTGGAGTCTGTTGCGAGAGCCGCTTGCGGCTTAGCGGATTCCAGGCATCCGCTAAGCCGCAAGCGGCTCTCGCAACAGACTACGGGGCAGGGGCAGGGGAATCACCGAACTGCGGAAGCACCACCCTCTCGTAGCAGTCGGGACAGATGCCGTGGCTGAACTGGACGTCGGCGTGCTCGCTGATATAGGCATCGACCTGCTGCCAGTAATTCTCGTCGCCGCGCACCTTCTTGCAGTAGCAGCAGATGGGCAGCAGCCCCTGGAGCTGTTTGACGCGGGCCAGTGCTGCTTCCAGCTCGCGGACGCGCGCCGCCAGGCTCGCCTGCAATTCGACGACGCGGCGGGCGGCCCCGAGCCGCGCGCGCAGCTCGCCGCGGTCCACCGGCTTGGTCAGGTAGTCGTCGGCACCGCTCTCCAGTCCGGTGATGACGTCGTTGGAGTCGCAGCGCGCCGTGAGCAGGATGATGTACGGCGGCTCGGGGTTAGGCAGGCCGCGGACCCGGCGGCAGACCTCCAGGCCGTCCATCTGCGGCATCATCCAGTCGAGGATGGCCAACCTCGGGGCGTCGGGCGCCTGAAAGGCACTCCAGGCCTCGGCCCCGTTGCTGGTGCTGATGACGTCATAGCCCCATTGGGCCAGGTGCATTTGGAGGGCATGCCGCGAGGTGAGGTTGTCTTCCGCGATCAGGACGCGCATACGCAATCCCTCGGAAAGGCGCGTCCCGTGTTGGCTCCACGGGGCACGGGGGGTGAGGTTTTCATAGCCCCCGACGGCGTCCGCGACCAGACCCGGTCCCCGGCGACCGCGAGCCACTTTGTAAAATCCGACCGAAATGTTCTTGACAACTCAGACACGCCGTCTTAATCTCAGCGGTTATAACGATCCGGCCGACGGGGGATAGGCCCGATGGACCAATCGGACCACGACGCGACCGACGCCGAACTGGCGGTGTTACAGGTTCTGTGGGAGCGCGGGTCAGCGACGATCCGACAGCTCGCGGACGCCCTGTATCCCGGCGGCTCGACGGCGCAGTACGCCACGGTGCAGAAGCTGCTCGAACGGCTCCAGGCCAAGGGCTGTGCGCGGCGCGATCGCAGGCCGTGGCCGCACGTCTTCAGCGCGACCGTTGATCGCGACGACCTGATTGGCCGGCGGCTGCGTGCCGTCGCCGAGAAGTTGTGTGGGGGGTCGCTCACACCCCTCTTGACGCATCTCATCTCCGTCGAACGATTGAGCCCACGGGAGAGGGAAGAGCTGCGCGCTTTCCTGGACGGCCGGTGCCCCAAGCCCGGCCCGGATGAGGCGCGGCCTTGAAAGGACCCCAATGTGAGTACGCTTCTCGGCATCGGCCTTGCCAACGCGGTCATGGCGGCTGCGCTGGCCCTGCTGGCGGCCGGCGTGGGTCGGGTGTGGAGGAAGCCCGCCCTGCGCCACGGCCTGTGGCTGCTGGTGCTCCTCAAGCTGGTGACGCCCCCCCTGCTGCCCCTCCCGGTCCTCCCCTGGAAGGGCGAGGAGGAGCCGGCGCCTGCGGTCGCCGAGCCCGACCCGCCGACCGTGACCCAGGTCTTCCTGCCGCCGCCCCCCGCGCCGGTGCTGCCCGCGCCGGCCCCCAACGACGACGTCTTGCTCGGCACCGCGACCGACGGGGAGAAGATTCGCGCGGCCATCGAGTTGGAAGACAGGAGGCGGGCCAACGAGCGCATGGCCGTGGTGGACGCGCTGCCGCCCCCGGAGGCACACCTGGTCCTGGCCGCGGAGGATGAGCCGAAGAAGACGACGCTCCTGCGGCCCGCCGGCCGGGTGTGGGATTACCGCTCGTTGCTGCCGGTCGCCTTCTGGGTATGGCTTGCCGGGGCCGTGGGTTGGTTCGCGCTGGCCGCGGTGCGCATGCGCCGCTTCGCCTTGCTGCTGCACCACGCCGTGCCCGCGCCACCCTGGTTGAGCGCCGAGGCGCAGGAGCTGGCCCGGCGCATGGGGCTGCGCCGCTGTCCGCGGGTCTGGCTGCTGCCCGGGTCGATCGCCCCGCTGGTGTGGGCGCCGCGCTTCCAGGCGCACGTCTTCTTCCCGGTGCGGCTGCTGGCCCGCCTCAACGACGAGGGCCGGCGGACGCTCCTCGCGCACGAACTGGCCCACGTCCGCCGCCGCGACCACTGGGTGCGCTGGTTGGAGGTCGTCGCGCTGGGGCTGTACTGGTGGCTGCCGGTCGTCTGGTGGGCGCGGCGCCAGCTGCAGGCCGCCGAGGAGGAGTGCTGCGACGCCTGGGTGGTCGGCGAGTTGCCGGCGGCGGCGCGCTCCTACGCCCACGCCATCCTGGCGACGGTCGATTTCCTCTCCGAGGACCAGCCGGCGCTGCCGCCGGTCGCCAGCGGCATGGCCCAGGTCCACGCGATCAAGCAGCGCCTGACGACGATCCTGCGCGGCAGCACGCCGCGGGGGCTGTCGCGCCGCGGCCGACTCGGGATGGCCGCCCTCGCCCTGGTGCTGCTGCCGTGGTTCCCCGGCCCGGCCGAGTCGGGGGCGCCGCCCGCCGACGAGGCCAAGCCCACCGCCCCGGCCGACCCGCCGGCCCCCGCCGCGCCGGCCGACAACCCGGAGCCGCAGGCGTTTGACAGCCCCACGAGCCTGCCGATGGTCGTCAGCGAGGGGGTGCTCGCGGCGGTTTACTCCCCCGACGGGACGACGGTCGCGGTCGCCACCGACGACAAGGTCGTGCGGGTCTATGACCTGGCCGAGGCCAAGGTCAAGGTCTCCCTCAAAGGGCACGACGACGTCGTCAGCGCCATCGCCTTTTCGCCCGACGGCAAACTGATCGCCACCGCCGGCCTGGACACGACGGTTCGCCTCTGGGACGCCGCCACCGGTGAGGAAAAAGCGATCCTCAAAGGGCACACCAACTGGGTCCACACCGTGGCGTTTTCCCCGGACGGGCAGGTGCTCGCCTCGGGCGCCTACGACAAGACGGTGCGGGTCTGGGACGTGGCCGAAGGCAAGGAGAAGTCGGTCCTCAAGGGGCACAGCGCCAGCGTGCGCTCGGTCGCCTTCAGCCCCGACGGGACCATGCTCGCCAGCGGCAGCAGCGACCAGACGGTCCGGCTCTGGGACGTGCCGACCTACAAGGAGCGCAGCCGCCTGCGCGGCCACAAGGGGGCGGTGCGGGCCATCGCCTTCTCGCGCGACGCCAAGCTCCTTGTCTCCGCCGGCGAGGACGGCATGGTGAAACTGTGGAACCCGGTCAACGGCGAGGAGCGCGGCCAGCTGCAGGTGCCCAACGCCATCCTCACGACGGTCGCCCTCTCCCCCACCGGTAAGACCGCCTACGCCGGTGCCATCGAGGGCACGGTGCGGATCTGGGATGTGGAATCGCGCCGGCAGGTGTCCGTCTTCCGCCCCCACACCGACGAGGTCCGGGCCGTCGCCCTGGCCCCGAGCGGCCGGCAGCTGCTGACGGCGAGTTACGACAAGTCGGTGAAGTTGCACAGCACCGCCGCGCCGAAGTTCGAGCCGCAGGTGGCGCTGCGCGGGCACAAGGGACAGGTGTGGTTTGCCATTTACGCCCCCGACGGCAAGACGCTGGTGACCGGCGGCGACGACAAGACGGTGCGGCTGTGGCGCGCGGGGGCGGTGCGGCGCCGGGTCCCCGTGCCGCGCAACACCAGTACCGTCTACGGCGTCGCCTTCTCGCCCGACGGCAAGACGCTCGCCCTGGCCTGCGAGGACAACACGGTCAAGCTGTGGGACCTGGCCGCCGGCAAACTGCGGATGTCGCTCCAGGGGCACACCAAGCGCGTCTGGTCGGTCGCCTTCAGTCCCGACGGCAAGACGCTGGCCTCGTGTGCCGGCGATTACCAGCCGCACGACGAGCTGGGCGAGGTCAAGTTGTGGGACCTGACCGCCGGCAAGGAAAAGGTCGCGCTGGAGGGGCACAGGGCCACCGCCCTTGCCGTCGCCTTCTCGCCGGACGGCAAGGTGCTGGTCAGCGCCGCCTGGGACAACACAGCGCGCGTGTGGGACCCGGCGACCGGCAAGGAATTGAAGGTCCTGGAAGGGCACACCGACGCCGTGCGCTTCGTCGCCTTCAGCCCGGACGGCAAGACCCTCGCCACGGCCAGCTTTGACGGCACGGTGAAATTCTGGGACCCGGCCACCTGGAAGGAGCAGGCGTCGTTCCAGGCCCACGAGAACGGCGTCAACTGTCTGGCCTTCTCGCCGGACGGCAAGACCCTGGCGACCTGCCAGCGGCCGGTGGGAGCGCCTGGCCCCGGCGAGGTCAAACTGTGGACCGTGGCCACCCGCGCCGAACGCCTGGCGCTGCGGGACTTCCAGGGCGCGGTGCTGGCGCTGCGGTTCTCGCCGGATGGCAAGGCGCTGGCCACGGTCGGCGGTGCTTACTTGACCTTCGGTGAGGTCAAATTGTGGGACGCGAACAGCGGGGCCGTGCGGATGTCGCTGCACGGGCACCGGCAGTGGGCCGAGACGCTGGCTTACTCGAAGGACGGCAACGTCCTCGTCACCGCCGGGGGCAGCGCCCAGTCGCCAGGCGAGGTCCACCTCTGGGACGTGACGCCGACGCCGGAGCCGGTCGTCCTCACCGGCCACGGCTCCGCCGTCACCTGCGGCGCCTTCTCCGCCGATGGCAAGACACTCGCCACCGGCAGCTACGACAACACCGTCAAGGTCTGGGACGTGGCCGAACACCGGGAGCGCCTGACCCTCAAGGGACACACCGGCGGCGTCAAGGCCGTCCTCCTTTCGCCCGACGGCAAGACGGTCTTCAGCGCCGGCGAGGACAGGACGGTGCGCGTCTGGGACGCGACCACCGGCAAGGAGACGCACACCTTCGGCCCTAACCGCTTCGGCGTGGAAGGGCTGTCGCTGTCCCCCGACGGCAAGGCGCTGGCGGCGGGCTGCGGCGACTGGAAGGGGAGCGAGCCGGGCGAGGTCAAGGTGTACGACCTGGCCGCCGGCAAGGAGAAGAGGGTGCTGACCGGCCACCCGCGTCACGTCGTCGCCGTCGCCTTTTCGCCTGACGGCAAGGTGCTGGTTTCGGTGGGCGGCGACGGCACGCTGAAGGTTTGGGACGCCGCCACCTTGGCCGAACGCAAGAGCCTGACGACGTCGGCCTCCTCGCGCGCCCTGACGTTCTCGCCCGACGGCAAGACGCTGGCGCAGGCGCACTGGATCAACGAAGAGGGCGCCGACGAGCGGGCCAACCTCGCCGTGACCCTGTGGGACACGGCGACGTGGAAAGAGCGAGGACAATGCCGCGGCCACCGGGCGCAGGTCTTCGGCGTGTCCTTCGCCCCCGACGGCCGGACACTGGCCACCGCCAGCAAGGACGGCACCGCCCAACTGTGGGACCTGCCGATGAAGGAAGCGCCTCCCTCCGGAGGTGCGAAATAACGGTCTCCCCTCGCCCTGCTACTTCGGGGAGAGGGGTCGGGGGTACTCAGTACTCAGTACTCAGTACTCAGTACTCAGTACTCAGTACTCAGTACTCACTCCCACCCCCTGGCCCACCACGGGCGAGGGGCGCCAATAGAGTCACGCGAACACCCCGCCGCACCAGGCGGCAGCAAAGGAGATCCGTCATGATTCGTTATCGGTTCCTCACCGCGGCGGTGTGCGCTCTGCTCGCCGCGGCACCGGCGCTGGCGGCACCGCCGGCCGACGACTCCACCCGCGACGCCAAGGCGCTCGCGGACAAGATCGACAAGCTCATCGCCGAGCGCTGGGCGAAGGAGAAGGTCACGCCGGCCCCGGCGGCCGACGACGCCGAGTTCCTGCGCCGCGCCACCCTCGACCTGGCGGGGCGCATCCCGTTGGTCTCCGAGGTCCGTACCTTCCTCGCCGACCCGGCGCCGGACAAGCGGGCCAGGGCGATTGAACGGCTGCTCAAGGGGCCGGGCTACGTCAACCACTTCGCCAACACCTGGCAGAAGCTGCTCGTCCCGGAGAACGATCCCACCAATTTCGAGCTGCTCCTGAACGTGCCGCCGTTCCAGGCGTGGGTGCGCCGGCAGTTCAGCGAGAACGTCCCCTACGACAAGATGGTCCGCGAACTGCTGACCGCCCCGGTGGTCAGCGACGGCCAGGCCGCGATCTTCCGACTGCAGCGTGGGGAGCGCACCGAGCCGAGCCCGATGCTCTTCTACCTGGCCAAGGAAGCCAAGCCGGAGGAATTGGCGGCGGCCACGTCGCGCCTTTTCCTGGGCGTCAAGTTGGAGTGCGCCCAGTGCCATAACCACCCCTTCGCCAAGTGGAGGCGCGAGCAGTTCTGGGAAACGGCCGCCTTCTTCGCCGGCCTGTCGCGCGACACCAACCGCTTCGGCACCACACGCGAGCTGACCGACCGCCGCGAGATGGCCATCCCCGGCACCGACCGCGTCGTTCAGGCCAACTTCCTCGACGGCAGCGAGCCGCGCTGGAAGTACAAGGTCGGCCCGCGCGTCACCCTCGCCGAGTGGGTCACCTCGGCCGACAACCCGTTCTTCGCCCGCGCCGCCGCCAACCGCCTCTGGGCCCACTTCTTCGGCATCGGCATCGTCGATCCGGTCGATGACCTCGGCGACGACAAGGCCGAGCCGAGCCACCCCGAATTGCTCGACGTGCTGGCCCGTGAGTTCGCGGCCCACAAATTTGATCTCAAGTTCTTGATCCGCGCCATTACCCTGAGCAAGACGTACCAGCTCACCAGCGCCTACACCGACCCGAGCCAGGAGGAGTTGCGCCTGTTCGCGAAGATGCCGGTCAAGGGGATGACGGCCGAGCAGCTGTTCGACAGCGTGTCGGCGGCGACCGGCTACCGCGAGCAGGGCGGCCCGCAGAACCCGTTCTTCGGCGCCAACACGCCGCGCAGCGAGTTCCTGACGAAGTTCGCCTCGCAGGACAAGCGCACCGAATCGACGACCTCGATCCTCCAGGCGCTGGCCCTGATGAACGGCAAACTGGTGGCCGACGCCACCAACGCGGAGCGGAGCGTGACGCTGGCCGGCATCGCCGACGCGCCGTTCCTCGACACCGCCGGCAAGGTCGAGGCGCTCTACCTGGGGACGCTCTCGCGCCTGCCGCGGTCGCAGGAGCGCGAGCGCTTCGTCAAATACATCGAGGACGGCGGCGCCAAGAAAGACAGGAAACAGGCGCTGGCCGACGTGTTCTGGGCCCTGCTCAACAGCAGTGAATTCATGCTCAATCATTAACCGCCGAGCCGCTTGCGGCTTAGCGTTCGGTTCATCGAGCGATGAGGCGAGCGCTAAGCCGCAAGCGGCTAGACACTGGGGGACTCCTTCATGACCCGACTTCCGACCCTGTCCCGCCGCGACTGGTTGCGCCTGTCCACCGCAGGCGTCCTGGGCGCCTCGATGTCCGGCTGGCTGGAAAGCCTCGCCGCCGACACGGCGTCGAACCCGCAGCGCAAGCGCTCGTGCATCCTCCTGTGGATGGCCGGCGGCCCATCGCAGACCGACACCTTCGACCTGAAGCCCGGACACGCCAACGGCGGCGAGTTCAAGGAGATTGCCACCAGCGTGCCCGGCATCAAGATCGGCGAGCACCTGCCCAAGGTCGCCACCCACGTGAAGCACATGGCCATCGTGCGCTCCATGTCCACCAAGGAGGGCGACCACCAGCGCGCCACCTTCTACCTGCGCACCGGCTACCTGCCGCAGGGGCCGATCCAGTACCCGTCGATCGGCTCGCTGATCTCCAAGGAGCTCGGCAGCGACGATACCGCCCTGCCGAACTTCGTCAGCATCGCGCCGAACCGCTTCCTCAGCCCGGCCGCGTTCGGATCCGGCTTCCTCGGCCCGCAGTTCGCCCCGCTGGTCGTCGGCGACGGCAACGGCGTCTTCCAGGGGAACAACTATGAACAGGCGCTGAAGGTGCAGGACCTGCAACCGTCGTCGGAGATCAGCCGCGCGCAGGCCGACGCCCGCATCGACCTCATGCACGGGTTGGCCAACGACTTCGTCAGCAGCCGGCCCGGCATCGCCCCCCTGAGCCACCAGGCGGCCTATTCGCGCGCCGTCCGCCTGATGCGCACCGACGCGGCCAGGGCGTTCGACCTCCACGAGGAGCCGGACCAGGTGCGCGACCGTTACGGCCGCAACCTGTTCGGCCAGGGCTGCCTGCTGGCCCGCCGCCTGGTCGAGCGCGGCGTGCCCTTCGTCGAGGTCAGCCTGGGCTACACCAATGAGGTGCCGGTCGGCTGGGACACGCACCAGGACAACTTCAACAACGTGAAAAAGCTCTGCGGCGTCCTCGACCCGGCGTGGGCGACGCTGATGTCGGACCTGGAGCAGCGCGGCCTGCTCGACAGCACGCTGGTGGTGTGGATGGGCGAGTTCGGCCGCACGCCGACTATCAGGGACAAAGGCCGCGACCACTTCCCCAACGCCTGGAGCACCGTGCTGGCCGGCGGTGGCATCAAGGGCGGCCAGGTCGTCGGCAAGACCAGCAAGGACGGCATGAAGGTCGAAGAGCGGGCGGTGCCGGCGCCGGACTTCCTCTCGACCGTCTGCCGGGCCCTGGGCATCGACCCCGACAAGCAGAACGACTCGAACGTCGGCCGGCCCATCCGCATCGTCGAGAAGACGGCGCACCCGATCAAGGAGGTGCTCGCATGAACGTCCGCAGTTGGGTATTCCTGGTCTGCTGTCTCCTCGGCCTCGCCTTGCCGTTGGCTCCCGGTTCCGGCGCCGACACGAACGAGGCGTCGAAGCCGACTGCGGACGCCATCGACCTCGTCTTCTTCGGCGACGTCCGGCCGGTGCTGCTGCGGCTCCACGTCCGGATCGACGGCAAGCCGCACGGCGAGGTGTGGGACGCCTTCCTCGCGAAGCTGTTCAAGTACCTCGACCGCGACGGCGACGGCGTGCTGTCCAAGGAGGAGGCCGAGCGCGCCCCCACCGGGCAACAGCTCATGCGCTTGCTGCACGGCGTGTCGTACTACGACTACGAGTTGGTCCTCGGCGGGGGGCGCCGCGGGGACACCACCGCCAAGATGGCCGACCTCGACGCCGACAAGAACGGCAAGGTCACGCTCGACGAGCTGAAGGCCTACTACAAGAAGAACGCCCCGCAACCGGTGAGCGTCACGATGGGGCCCAACGGCGGCGATTCCGAGGTGCTGACCGAGGCGCTGTTCAAGCACCTCGACGTCAACAAGGACGGCAAACTTTCAAAGGAGGAACTCGCCGCCGCCCCCGAGCGACTCCGCCCCCTCGACACCGATGACGACGAGATGATCTCGGTCGGGGAGTTAGTGCCGAACCGGTTCGGTGGGGGCCAAGCGTTCGCGACGGGCATCAACTTGGGCGGCGCCGGCCCCCCCCCCCTGCCGGACGGTGCCCCGTTCTTTCGCGTCGATCCGGGCGCCCCGGCCGACCGGCTGGCAAAACGCCTCGTGACGCAGTACGACAAGGACAAGAACGGCAAGCTGAGCGCCAAGGAAATCGGCCTCGACGCGGCCGACTTTGCGGCCCTCGACAAGAACAAGGATGGCCAGCTCGACCTGGCCGAGCTGGCCGCGTTCGCCGCCCGCGCGCCGGACTTGGAATTGATGTACCAGATGGGGAACGTGCCCAGGAGCAAGGAACCGGGCGGGCTGCTGAAACTGGTGGTCCAGGAAACCCAGCGGAGCCGGGGCGGCGAGCGCCGGCAGCCGGTCACGCTCGTCAGCCCCGACGACCGGCCGCGCGCCCTGGCCGGGGCCGTGAGCAAGGGCGACGACGGCGGCTTGAAGCTCGGCCTGCCCGACGCCCACGTGGACTTCCAATCGGGACAGTCGGCGGCGCTCAACAGCGCCGGCGCCAAGCAGTTTTACGTGCAGCAGTTCAAGGAGGCCGACGTCAACAAGAAGGGCTACCTCGAACGAAAGACGCTGGAGAACAGCAATTACCCGTACTTCCTGTCGTTCTTCGCCCTGGCCGACCGCAACGGCGACAACAAGCTCACCGAGAAGGAGCTGACCGACTACCTCGATCTGCAGGCGGACGGTGGGGCGTGCGTGGTGACGATGACGGCGCACGACCTGGGCCGCGGGCTGTTCGAGCTGCTCGACGTGGCGCCGCGCGACGGCCGCCTGGGGCTGCGCGAGCTGCGCATGGCGTGGTCGCGCCTGGCCCCCCTGGACCGCGACGGCGACGGCTGCATCGCCCGCACCGAGGTTCCGCGCCGGCTGCAGCTGGCGGTGCGCCAGAGCGGATTGACCAACCCCTATTATTACTTCTCCGTCGAGGTCGGCGTCGGCTACCGGGCGCAGATGCCGGTGCCGCTGCCGACGCGCGGCCCGGCGTGGTTCCGCAAGATGGACCGCAACGCCGACGGCGACGTCTCGCCGCGCGAGTGGCTCGGCACCGACGAGGAGTTCCAGAAGATCGACACGGACGGCGACGGGCTCATCAGCGCGGAGGAGGCGGAGCGCTACGACGCCCTGCTGAAGAAGCAGCAGAAGCGATGACCGCCGGAACACCGGGACGCGGGTCGGAAAGACAATTCGTCTTTCCGACCCGCGTCCCGGTTTTCAGTCCTGATGTTGCGCCGCGCGGATCGAGTTGTGCGCGGCCTGGTGCGGGAGAGGGTGACAGGGGCGGGACTACGCAGCGCAACGATCTCTGGTCGTAAGTCCCGTTGGCTCAACCGGTGAATGGATTGCATTGCGCTGCCGACACACACACGAGTCCTGTCAACTGTCGGCGATGGCCTTCAACCTGACCAAGGCGCTGGCCGGGCGCAGCCGCAACGTGCCGGTACAGGACTTCTCCCTCGGCCTCGACTTCGGCTCCGACCCGATGGGCGCCCGGCTGGCGCTGGGCTCCTACCTGGCCGTCCAGGTGCCCGAGTCGAAACAGGCGGTGTGGGACTGGGACCAGTGGGCCTACAACCCGTCCACCGGCCAGGTCGTCAAGAAGGCCGACAAGAAAGAGCTGTTGCCCTACAACTACATCGTCTTCGGCGTCAGCCGCTGCGACGCCCCCTGATCCGGTGGTGCCGTCCGTTCCGGTCCCGTTCCCCTGCGGGAGTGTGCGCCCATGTCTCAGGTCGTTTGCGTCGTCGAGGCTGACGAGAAGAAGGTCTTCTTCACCTGGTACGAAGGGGCCCGGCGCGTTCACGCCTTATCTGCTGACCGGCTCGCGTCTGGACCTGTTCCGGACCGCGGCGCGCAGGTGCCGTGAGCAACTCGACGGGATGGCCCGCGACTACCTCGCCTGGGTCAACGCCGGCTCCGACGCCGACCGGCAGGCGTGCGATGCCGACCTGCGTCAGACCTGCTGCCGGCTGGCTCGCGCGGGGCACGAGATTTACGACCGCCTCTTCCGCCCGGCCGACGACGAGGCGAGGGCGAAGAAGGTGCGGAAGTGGCTGGAGCACCTCCGCGACCGCGGCGAGGTGGAGAGCCTGGAGTTGGTCCTCGACGGTGACGCGGGCGTGCCGTGGAACGTGGTCTACGACCGCGAGCCCGACGAGAAGGCGTTCCTGACAGGCGGCGATGCGGAGCGCTGGCGGCCGTTCTGGGGCATCCTCTACAACCTCGCCGTCAGCCGCAAGGTGGACCCGCTGCGACGTGCCCTAGCACCAAACGGTTTTCCTGGCCGATTGTGTAAAGGATGGGACGCGACACAAGCCTGACGCGCCAGCGAAGGATGCTGGCGATCCTTCGCTGGCGCGTCAGGCTTGTGTCGTTCGCCGGGCTTTACAAGAAACTGGCAAGAAACCGTTTGGTGCGAGACGGGACAGTGAGGGTCTGGTACGCGCCCACGGTGCCGTAGCCTTCTTGCACGACCCTCACCCCTCCTGGGTCTTGTCGCAGTCAACGTCCCCTTGTTGTCGCGTGAACTTCCCCTGCCGCGGGGCCACCAGGCCGAACGACAACCGAACATCGTCCCGGGCCCAGCCGCCCATCGTGGCCTCTCGAGGATGTCGTACCATGTCCGATCCCGACAGTGCCGCTCTCCGCCGGCGGTTTCAGCAACAGGAGCGCCAGGTCCAGGCCCTGCGAGCGGCAGTTTTCTCCCTGCCGGATCCGAGTGCCAACCCCGACATCCTCCGCCAACTTGCCGCGGCGGAGCAGGCGCTGCGGAGTGCCCAGCAGCCGGCACCCCCCGCGCCGGCCGGCGCACCCACCACCGCGCCGCATGGCCGCCTCCTCGGCCCTGAGACTACGGGTTTGCGAGTCGCGCCCACTGTTCACATGCACTCGCTGCCCACCGGCATCTACCACCTGCTCGACCCCGACGCCGACCCCCTCCTCACCGTCGTCGTCGGCAATGTCTCCACCGACCGCAAGCCGCGCCGCGTCAAGGCGTTCATCGAGGGGCTCTCCGCCGAGGCCGTCCGCACCGTCGAGATCGAGCGCGGCAAGGACGTCACCCTCAAGCTCCTGCCCACCCTCTTCCCCGAACGCGCCCGAGCCATCACCGAAGTGCAGCGCGCCACGCTGCACCTGCGCGTCGAGGACCTCGACGGCAAGCCCGAGTGCCACGACACCTTTCCCCTCGTCTGCCTCTCCCGCAACTCCAGCTTCAACGCCGTCATCCGGCCCGACACCGGGGAGCCCATGGACTTGACGCACTATTACGGCGCCTGGGTCACGCCCTACGCGGAGCCCGTGCAGGATTGCATCCGACGGGCCGCCGACATGTGCGAGGGCCGCATGATCCACGGCTACCAGCGCGGCCGCGACTCCGTCACCGAGCAGGTCAAGGCCCTCTACGCGGCCCTGCGCGAGGCCCAAATCACCTACGTCAACTCGGTCATCGACTACGGCGCCGGACCGGGGCAGCAGACACAACGGACACGACTGCCGCGCGAGTCGCTCGCCGGCAAACGCGCTAACTGCATCGACGGCAGCGTCCTCTTCGCCAGCCTCCTCGAAGGGGCGTCGCTCAACGCCGCCCTCGTCGTCGTGCCGGGGCATGCCCTCGTGGCCTGGGAAACGTGGCATGGCAACAACGAGTGGCGCTGCCTGGAGACGACGCTGGTCGGCTCCGCCGACTTCGACGCCGCCTGCCGCTCGGGCCAACAGATCCACGACATATACCAGGGCCAGAGCCCCAGTCCGCTGCGGATGCACCGGCTCGCCGACCTGCGAGCACGCGGCATCTGGCCGATGGAATGACGGCTCGCTCACGACTCCCCTGAGAGGACGACGGGCGAATCACGGTGCCGCGTTCTTCGCTTTGAGGCGCTCCGCCTCGGCGGCGAGTTGGCTGTCGCCGCCCCTGGCGAATTCCTCCAACACCTTCCGCCCCTCCGGCGTGCCAATCCGCACCAGCACCTCGACGCCGCGCACCGCTCGCACCTCTTCGCTGTCCCGCCCGAGCTTGCCGCTCCTCTGGCTCAGGATGAAATCGAGGCATCGCTTCGCCTCGGCCGACGGGTTGGTCCCCAGCGCCGCCTTGAGCGGCGCCTCGAGAACCTTGCCGGCGCCGATCAACTCCTCGGTGGCTTGCCCGCGCTGCTGGAATTCGTCGGCGTCGAGCCCGGCGATGAGCTTGGCGATCCCCTTGGCGTCGAGCGACGCGCCCGGCTTGAGGTTCTGCCGTACACACGGCGCTGACACGTCGCTTGCCGAGCCGCTCCGGCGGGCCGCGCTTCGCGCCGTGATGCAATGGGCACCGCTGCGATGAAGGGCCGAGAGTCCGTTTCGTCCGGCCGTCCGCTTACGTGGGTCGGCCTCCCCCGGGCGGCGGTTCATCGAGTCCCGTTCGGCCCCACTGCGGCGTCAGTGAGGGGGGCGGAGGCGGCGGCGCGGCCGCCTCGACCGTCCGCGGCGGTGCCGGCGCGGCCCGTTCCGGCTCGCCCCCTTCGGTCGTCACGGCGGGACGTGGGCCGGTGCCGCGGCCGACGCGCGAGTCGCTGGCCGGGGCCGACCAGTTGACCTGCGCCTGCGGCGGACGCAGGTGCGGCCCGTAGTTGGCCACCAGCGTCAGCTCGTTCGCCTCCATCTTGCCTTCGCGGCCGGGCACCAGCAAGAAGTCGAACACCATGTCGCGGTTTGGCAGCACGCCCAACTCGAGGTTCGGCGGACACTGTGAGCGGTGGAAGAACGCCTCGCGATACGGCGAATCGGGGTCGCGTGTGTCCGTAACGGTCAGGTCGCCCAGCCGGCTCAGGTAGCGCAGGAAGCCGAAGCCCTTCTCGGCGTTGTAGTGATAGCAGGTGCCGCGCACGCGCGAGCCAGCCTCGCCCCAGGCCGGCGGCCTGGCCGGCGCCGGCGTCACCGGCTTGAGCGGCACTGGCAGCAGGCCCGGGATCAGGTAGCCGGACACGAACACGTCGCTCTCGCAGCGCAGGTCGTAGGAGACGTTCTGAAAGCCGATCAACTCGACGCGGCAGCCCATGTTTTGCAGGGCGCGCACGACCTGGACGAAATCGCCGTCGCCGGAGACGAGGACGACGCGGTCGAGCTTGGCGGACTGCAGGAGCATGTCCACGGCCAAATCGAGGTCCGAATTGGCCTTGCTGACGCGGGCGCCGTCCTCGTTGGCGTACCACTGCACCGGCTTCTCGATGACCTTGAACCCAACGTCGCGCAGGGCGAAGTGGTAGCGCGTGGCCCGGGCGCGGTAATCGAAGTCGCGGTGGGCCCGCTCCTCGTCGAAGGCCAGGTAGGCGTTGAGGCGGATGGCGTCGGCGCCGTCGCGGGTGGCGTACTGGCGCAGGGTATCGAAGCGCATGCCCCGGCCGCCGTTGCGGGCGATGTTCTCCACGTCCACGTAGACGCCGGCGCGTAACCCCTTCGAGTTCATGCACGTCTCCCTCCCGGGTGTCGGCTGTTACTGTAGCCGCACGGGGAGGTGAAGGAAACGGGGCGGGTCAGGCCGCCGCGCTAGCCCCGACCCGCCAGCGCCGCACCGTCAACTCCCCGGGTCGGTCGGCCACGCGCAGCTCGATCACCTCGTCGCCCGACTCGGCGCCGAAGCCGTCCGCGAGCGCCCGCCCCGGCTCATCGCCCTCGGGCAACTCCTCGCGGTAGACGACGTAAACGTCCGGATGACAGGTCGCCGCCGCGGCTAGCCCGTCGGCCAGGTTGGCCCAGACGGCACTGTCCCATTGCAGCCCCGGGAAGAGCCCTTGCAGGTAGCAGGCGAAGCGCTCCCCCAGGTAGGGGCGCGGCGGCAGCAGGTAAAAGATGGACATAAGGACGATCCTCCCGGGTAAGGATCGGCTGGGGAGGGGAAGAAAAATCTCACGCAAAGACGCAAAGGCGCCAAGGCACCACTCAGCATTCTCCGCCGCTTCCATCTTTGCTTGCGGCGCCGTTCGCGTCTTTGCGTCTTTGCGTCTTTGCGTGAGCCTTTTCTAAAGTTTCTTCGTCAGGACCAGCGACTTGCGGCCGGTGCGCTCGTAGCGCTCGCGACGGGCCGGCGGCAGGTCGTCGGGGGTGCCGAGGCGGAACCCGCCCTTCTGGACGAAAAAGTTAAAGGCCTGCGTCGAGAGGCAAAACAACTCGGCAGCGCCCAGCGCCCGCGCCTGCGCCTCGGCGTAGTGCGTCAGCTTGGCGCCGATGCCCTGGTTCTCGAACGTGCCATCGACGCAGAGGCAGGCCAGTTCCGCCTTGCGCTGCTCGGAGTAGGGATGGACGGCCACGCAGGCGACCGGGTTGGCATCGACCTCGAAGACGAAATACTCGCCGATCTGCCGCTCGATCTCCTGCCGGGTGCGGCGGACCAGTTCGTCGTTCTCGACGCCGGCCTGAATCAGCTTGAGGATCGACCGGGCGTCCTTCTTCTGGGCGCGGCGAATGGCCTGGTACTCGTTGGCGTGGACGAGGGTGCCGACGCCCTCGTTCGAGAAGACCTCGGCGAGGAGCCCTTCCTCCACCTTGGCGTCGATGATGTGGACGCGCGGCACGCCCTCGCGCGCCGCCCGGACCGCGTGCTCCAGCTTCGACACCATCGTCTCGGCGATCTCGGCCCGCGCCCCCGTGAGGAGCGCCTGGGCCTCCTCGACCGAGAGTTGCCGGAGCGACTCGTCGCCGCGGCGGACGATACCGCCGGCGCTGAGGTAGATGAGCTTGACGGCCCGCAAGGCGCGGGCCACCTCGACGGCGACGGCGTCGGAGTTGAGGCGGTAGGTGCGCCCCTCGCCGTCGCAACCGAGTGGCGGGATGACGGGGACGATGTCGTGCTCGAGCAGCGCCTGGAGCATGGCGACGTTGACGCGCTCGACCCGGCCGGTCATCTGGTAATCGACGCCGCGGATGATGCCCGCGGGGTGGGCGACGAGGGCGTGGCCGTAGGCCCCGCTCAGATCGACCGCGGCGAGCCCCTCGATGACCTCGTGCGTGACGCGGTTGGCCGCCGTCAAGGCCATCTGCAGCGTGGGCGCGTCGGTGACGCCGGTGCCGTCGATGTTCGACGGCGCCTGACCGGTCTGCTCGGCGAGGCGCTTGATCTGGTGGCCGGCCCCGTGGACCAGGGCGACACCGACGCGCAGACTGCGGAGCAGGGCGATGTCGAGCAGCAGGTTGGAGAAGTTTTCGTCCTCGACCACGGCCCCGTCCATCGCGATAACGAAGACGCGATCGCGGAACTTCGGCACATAGCGGAGGATTTCGCGCAGGTCGGTCAGGTGCAGCATCTTGTCCGTTGTCCCTCGTCCGTCGGGGCGGAGTGGCCCGTATCCTGCCGTTGGTCGGCGGTGTCTAAGCATTATACATTAACAGAACCCTTCGCCCCCCTCGGAAGGGACTGGGGACGAGGGACACGAGACAAGGGACAAGGCACATGGCTGAAAAGGTTGTCATCATCGGCTCGGGGCCGGCGGGGTGGGCGGCGGCGGTCTACGCCGCGCGGGCGAACCTCAGCCCGCAGGTGTTTGAGGGGGCCGCGACGCAGGAGAACCAGATCAAGGGGACGGCGCCGCTGGGTCAGCTCAACCTGACCACCGAGGTCGAGAACTATCCCGGCTTCCCCGCCGGCCCGATGCGCGAGTACCTGAAGACCGCCCTGCCGGAGCAGTATCAGCCCTACTGGGTGCAGGAGAACAAGCCGCAGCGCTCCCACGGGATCGAGGGGCCGGAGCTGATGGAGCTGATGCGGCAGCAGGCCAGGAACTTCGGCACGCGGGTCGAAACCGACGACATCGTGAAGGTCGATTTCCGTCGCCAACCGTTCGTCCTGAGGTCGCTGGGGGGGAAAACAGTGGAGGCGCTGGCGGTCATCGTCGCCACGGGGGCGCGGGCCAATTACCTCGGACTGCCTTCGGAGGACCGCTTCAAGAACCACGGGGTGTCGGCGTGTGCGGTGTGCGACGGGGCCCTGCCGCGTTTCCGCAACAAGCCGCTGGTCGTGGTCGGCGGCGGCGACACCGCGGTCGAGGAGGCGACTTACCTGACCAAGTTCGCCTCGCGGGTTTACCTGGTCCACCGCCGCGACACGCTACGGGCGAGCAAGATCATGCAGCAGCGGGCGCTGGACAACCCGAAGATCACGATGAAATGGAACTCCGTCGTGGACGAGGTCCTGGGCAACGACAGGGACGGCGTGACGGGGGTCCGGTTGCGGAGCACGACGGGCGGCGGCACCGAGGAGTTGGCCAGCGGCGGCATGTTCGCGGCCATCGGCCACACGCCCAATACCGACTTCCTGGAGGGGCAGCTGGAGTTGGAGGCCAACGGCTACGTCAAGTGGACGACGCCGCAGCGGACCAACACGAGCGTGGAAGGAGTGTTCGCGGCGGGCGATGTAGCGGATAGTTATTACCGCCAGGCGGTTACCGCGGCGGGGTCGGGGTGCATGGCGGCACTCGACGCCGAGCGCTGGCTGGCGGCGCGGGGGCATCATTAAGAAGCCGCTTGCGGCTTAGCGTTCGCTTCACCCCGGTGAAGCGAACGCTAAGCCGCAAGCGGCTGGGTTGCGCAAAAAACAACGCCCCCGAGGGTCTCCCCTCGGGGGCGTTCGACAATTCCCGGCGATGACCTACTCTCGCGCTATTCGCACTACCATCGGCCCCGGATGCTTAACGGCCGTGTTCGGGATGGGAACGGGTG
>Ga0116224_10000605_pt1 | contig 27803 bp, 24 predicted proteins | sample Sb_taG_9_FD_89699 | JGI IMG/M metagenome (GOLD analysis project Ga0116224, IMG submission 89699) | Peat soil microbial communities from Weissenstadt, Germany - Sb_50d_b_LC metaG | ecosystem: Environmental > Terrestrial > Soil > Wetlands > Peat | place: Germany: Weissenstadt | collected 2010-09-21 | reverse complement strand
GATGGGCTGCGTTGCAAGCAACAGGCGCTCGCGCGCGATCCGCGATCGCCCGGCGTTCTGGTGCAGATCGCCATCTCTTACTGGCATCAGCGGAAGTACGACGACACGCTTGTCTGGGCCCAGAGAGCGCTCGACGTCGACCCGAAGCATGTGCTGGCGTGCCAATTCATTAACCACGTCTATTGGAAGATCGGGGACGTCAATAGATTCGCGGCCTGGACCATCAGCCAGGCCATTGCGTGGGGCTTTTCCGAAGAGAGAGTAGCGGTGTTGAAGCAGGTCACCGCGAACACGCAGCAGGTGTACGCGACGGCCGGCCTCTCCGGGGTGAGAAGATTCATGGTGGAGCAGATCACGAACCCGCAACTGGACTTCGACATTTTGCTGAAGATGGCATTCTTCCGCGCCGCTCTGTATGGGGCGGCAGGTCGCCTCGATGAAGCGTTCGACTGCCTTGATCAGGCCATTGCATACGCGACCCAGCACTCGTGCACCTGGCGGTCGCACCGGAGTGGGACAGCATGCGCGGTGACCCGCGGTTCGCGGAACGTCTGCGATCGATGGCGCTTCCTTCGGTCGCCTATGACAACATCGGCAACGTGTAGCGGATGCGGCGCCCTACCCAAAAGCATACGGTGACGGCGTAGTGCGCGAAAGTTCGTAGGCTCCAAGGAAAAGGATGAGCCTAGTCCTGCGCCGCACCTTGCACTTCATCGTCAACGTCGAACAGGTCAATCCCGAAAGACACCGCAGCGCGATCGCATTGAAGAACGCCAGTGCAGTCCGCGCGGGTTCTAACAGCCGTTTGATTACTGCCGGATAACGGGCTAAGCGGAAGTTATGGCCCGGAACAAACTTTCAACTACGCGGGCCAGAAGTCGGCTTCCAGGAGATCTCCCGGAAGCCCGTTACTGATCCGAACGGCGAACCGGTAACTTCCGTATTGCCCACACCGGCACTCGCCCAGCACGCAACTAACGGCTTCGGATTGGCTTCGGTGAACACCATGCCGCAGCAATCAGACAGACTGTAGTCACGATTGAGAAAACGATGGGAATAACAAAAAAGTATTTCCAGCTCAAAACCGTGATGGCGGCAAAGCACAGGGCGAACGCCCACGCAGTGCCGCGCATGAGCGCCAAAGACTCTGGCGGAAGGCCGCCTAGCTGCCACGCCAATACCACCGCGAGTAGAAGAAACACGCTGACAAAGAGTCCGAACCCAACATAAAAATCCCAATACGTCCGGCTAAACCCCATTATGTAAAAGTGAGTTGACCGCATGGAGCCAAGATCCACTGCCCACTTGGGATCTGACCAGGGAAAACCAGATGTGTGTCCGGCGTCAAAAAGCAGCAAAAGAACGGCGGCGATTCGATAAAATGCAGACGCTTTCATGTCCTGCCTCCCGCCAGTGACGATCATTCTTTGCGAATCACGAATCTGAAAAACCTCTTGTTCTGGCTTCCTGCCGGCCCCCTTCAACCGCTGCCCTATGTCTGTTGGAGTTTTGGCCCACGTCCGTACCGTTGTGTCGCGTAGCCCACGATGAGGCCCACCATGCCTCCAGGCAGCATGATCTGGAAATAATAACCGTGCTGCATCTGGGCGACGATGAATGCCAAGAGCAGTCCGACGCCGAGACCGAACACAATGCCCAGCGCCAGCGAATGCACCTTGCGAGCGAACACCCCAATGAGGATACCGGCGATGATGCCCTTGATTGTGGATCCGATAACGATGCCAGCGATCTCCGCCCGCGCCTCCGGCGTGAACCAGGCGGTCATCCCGTCGATGGCACCTAGGATTGCTCCCAACAGGAGGCCCAAAAGAACCTTGTTCATAGGTCACCTTCCTCTCTCTATTGTGGTATTACCCGTTTTTCGAAGTTTCTTTAACGGCGCGCAAACAAAATAAACAGAACGCGCATGATGAGATAAACCGCAACCAGGACTACCGCGGTGCGATGCCGGGCGAAAACGCGACCCGAACGTTCGAGCAAGCCTTCCGGGTAGGCGCTCACCGGTTCGCCGTTCAGATAGTGCGTGATGTCGGCGGTCATCTCCCGTGCAGACTGGTAGCGCGCGTTAGGATCGGCAGCCATCGCTTTCTCGCAGATTGCTCGCAATGGACGAGGCACGCTGCCGGAGGCCGCAGGCAACTCTCCCGGTGCCGATCCCGTCAGCATGAACGTCAAGATCGCACCGAGCGAGAAGATGTCGGTGCGGTGGTCTACCTCAATATCGCCGCGCGCCTGTTCGGGCGACATGTAACCCCGGGTACCGAGGACGCTGCCTTGACCGGTCACGCGCAACGAGTTCTGCGTCGGCTGCGCCGCTGTAGCGATTTCGGTTTCCCCGGCTTCCAGACTGGTAACGCCAACTTTCGCGAGCCCCCAGTCCATCACGAGCACCTCGCCAAAGGCGCCAATCATAACGTTGTCGGGTTTCAGGTCGCGATGAATGAAGCCGCGGGCGTGGGCAAAATCGAGGGGCTCGGCAATGCGTTCCAGCAGCCCAAGCCTATCCGGGAGGTTCAGGGTGGCGATGTGCTGCGCGAGGGTCTGTCCCTCGACATACTTCATGCAACAGAAGGCGCGACCATCCGCCAGAGTGCCCGCGTCATGCACGGGAACTATGCCGGGATGCTCCAGGCTGGCCAGGATGCGCGCCTCCCTGAGAAGGCGCACGTCGAGATCGTCTGCGGGCCCTGCAAGATCAAGCACTTTCAACGCCACTCGGCGCTTCAGCACCGTGTCCTCGGCCAGCCACACACTGCCCATGCCGCCACAGGCCACATATCGCAGGAGGTTGTAGCGAGTCCCACTGAGGTCGGGCCGCTGCATATCGGCCTGAAGCCTGGCAACCACCCTGTCCGGCAGACTCTTCATGTGACCTTCACTCCGAACAGCGCTTGGGCTTCGCGGCGAAATTCCTCCTCACTAGTGGTCATCTCCCGCAATTGGTCGAGAACGCACCGCCGGAACTCTCGCCGGGCAAAGGCGAGGTAGTTGGTCACATCAGTGGTAGCCAGTCCGAACTCGGTGGCGAGTTGCGCGTAGGAAGGTTTGGGATCAGCGTCCTCAAGATCGTAGCGCTCGAACAACTCGAACTGGATCAATTTGCCCCCAGACTCACAGCTAGCCTGAAGCCTCGCCAAACCGAGGACAAAAATACTGCGGACCCACTCCTTGTCGAAGCTGTCCTCCGGGGATCCGGACAGCAGCTCCGTCGCCACTTCCTTCTCAGCCTCCATGAAGTCGAGGCATAGATGTGCACTGCCAACGCCGCGTTTCAGCCGCTTGGAGTTCCGTGTCTGATTCATGAAAAGCCGGTCAGCACACGTGCGTAGAAAAGTGCGCAGGCGTCCTTTACCGCTGTCGTAAGAATCGAGGAATTCCTTTTCCAGAAGACGGGTGAAGAATTCCTGCGTGAAGTCGGCAGCGTCTTCCGGAGCGATGTTCCACTTCATGCGCACGTACTTGTAGACAGGTCTCCAGTACGCAGCGGCGATAGCTTCGATCGCCCACGATCGTGTGGCGGGGTCGTTGCTCTGCGCGGCCGCTAGGAGAGAGTGGCGCGTCATGGGGAAACTTCCGCCGTGTGAGTTCTGGGGCAATCTAGTTGGGTTTCGAGCGCAGTTGGAAGTGTAGTACTCAGGTCACATGGCGACAAGCTATGCGGTTTAGCGACGAGTACGACCGGAATCGCCTTTTCGGTGCAACATAGATTCCTGTTCCGGAAGTTGTTCCGGGCCAGAAGTCGCCTTCGAGGAGATCGCCCTTGAGTCCTCCAACCCCTTTTCTGGAACCGCCGGACGAGCGGGAGTTGGCTGATCCCTGATCCAGGAGGGTGGACCTTCATCATTCCTCAGCGCAGCCGACCCGATTGGACCTGTCGAGAAAAGCCGGGTCATCGACTGGAGCCATTCTGTTTTTAATCCTTGTCGAGCACATTTCAGGATCTCCTACCTCGATTTAACCTAGGTGGCGCTCCATCGGAATCGCGCCGCACCGACTTGGTGCAATGCTTCCGTGATTCAGAAAGGGGAGCAGTCTGACTGAGGTGCCATGGAGAGCGACAGCCGTTTGATGTGCGCACAGGTCGAGCGGTCGAATCTCCGTCGCGATGGTCATTCCGGCGAAAAAAGCCGCGACCGCAAATTGAGCACAGAAGTTGGCAGGAACAACCACTGATTGGTCAATGCGCCCTTAACGTAAGCCCAAAAGGACGCTTCCCCTAACAGCCAAGCGCTTAACAGGACCGGCAAAGCGAAGAGCAAGATCTCGACAAGAGTGCTCCCTTCTTTGTCGGGATCGGTAAGTCCAGGCTTATCCTGCGGCGGCTTATACCGCGGGGCCTCCATGCGCCATACGGCAGTCGCGCGGAAGCGAACCCGACGCAGAGGATGGCCAAAACTCATCACTACATGAAGCCAAGTTGCCCCGGACCGCTGATGGGCGAAAGCCCAGCCATAAGAAAAGTCGTACAGGAATTCCGGCAGACAGAATAGCGCCATGCCAAGCGGCACAAGAAGTACACCAGCTACCTGTCACCACGATACGGCTTCACGCTGGACACGCTGACACTGGTGTCGATCGTGGTGCGCAACATGATCCTGAACTGGCTCATGCCTGTGTCCCTATTGTGGCACTCCAACTTGCACCTACGCCTACGATCAATTCGGCAACCGCTGGCAGCAAAATAGGCCCTACACCGCGCTGTTGACGTTTACCACCAACAGCCGGAACCAAATGGATGGCTACACTACGACGCTGCCGGGAACCTGCTCCCGGAACCCCAAAGCCAATCTGTAGATTCGCTCACTTGCTTCGGCAGCGCTGTGCAGTATCGCTCACTTTGTTGAGGAATTGTGTCCTCCGAGTCTTCGACACTCACTGCCGCACTCTTTTATTCTTCGCGCTGACGCGGATTCAAAAGACGAGCAATTCTGATCAGCTTTTCCAAGCTTGAAGGTTGATACTGGGCATCTCAGGGTGCTGACGACAAGAGAATCCGGTCAACCAACTTGGTTTTGTGAGATCGCGTGCCAGTGCGACCACGGAGCTTGCCGCTTACCGCATGAACTGTAAAGCCTGGTTCGCTGCATATAGATTCACTGAGGAGGCAACGACATGAAAATGCGCGGACTTATCGTTTTGTGGTTAGCGATTGTGGGCCTGGCGGTCCTGCCACAGCCAGCGAAGGCGCAAGCACTAATCGATCCACGAGATTCCGCCGGCGCGGTTGCGAGCGCAACCACGGCGCAACCAGATTTGACGTACACGCGTCCGACGGAGAAAACGAAGATCGAGAACTACCTCTTCGACGCGTTCGGCCCGTATCCGGCCGCAGGAGCGGCGTTTGCGGCTGGCATTAGCCAAGCCCAAAACACCCCGCCGGAGTGGAAGCAAGGTGCTGCGGGTTACATGAAGCGATTTGGGTCGGACTTTGGCATCGCTGCGGTAAGTACCACCACACGATATGGATTAGCGGAAGCGTTCCGGGAAGACACGTTGTACTACCGCTGCGAGTGCAAGGGCGTGTTCCCTCGGCTGCGCCATGCCGTGATTTCCACCTTGTCAGCCCGTCGAGGCCAAGACGGCCATCGCGTTTTTTCCTTCCCTGCGCTGATTGCGCCGTATGCGGGTCCGATGACCGCCGTCTATGCGTGGTATCCGGACCGCTACAACGGCAAGGACGCGTTTCGGATGGGCAACTACACCATGCTGGGATATGTGGGCGGAAACATTGCCCTGGAATTTCTCTATAGTGGTCCCCACTCCATGCTTCATCGCATGCACCTGAATAACGGACACGGAGCGCCGGATCAGGGATCAAATCCGTGATGGGCAGCGAATCCAGTGCGGCGGCGGGCATGAACCCTCAAGTTCGAGGGCAGCGAATCCCAGCCATATCCCCGTCACCGAGCTCCTCCACCGGTCTGATCAACGAATTTTTCGAATGGTTCGGCGACCTGGGGATATTTTTCTGGCGCGTGCTGCGGGCCGCAGTGACCCCGCCCTTTGAATTTCGCGAACTATTTCGGCAACTCGACGAGATCGGATCAAAGTCCCTTCCTCTGGTCGCTTTGGCCGGCGCGGCTACTGGCGTTGTACTTTCCCTGGAAGCCCGCTATAGCCTGACTCGATTTGGCGCCAAGTCTCTACTTCCTGCCGCGATCGTATTCTCTGTCATCCACGAGACTGGACCGATCATTACGGGTCTTGTAGTGAGTGGCCGAGTGGGCGCGGGCATTGGCGCCGAGTTGGCCTCGATGAAAGTAACCGAGCAGATCGACGCGATCGAGGCATCCGCGGTAAACCCATACCGATTGCTGGCGGCGACTCGCATCCTGGCTTGCGTCCTGATGCTGCCTTTGCTCACCCTCGCTGCCGACTTTTGCGGCTTGATCATGGGCTGGATTACGCAAGCGATGGTTGAGCCGGTTTCGTTGCATCAGTTCATCAACGCCGGTTTTAGCGGCGCCGATTTCAACGATTTCCTGCCACCCACAATCAAGACCGCTGTTTTTGGACTGATCATTGGGCTGATTGCGTGTTTCCAGGGGATGCGGACACAGGGAGGCGCTGCGGGTGTAGGCCGCGCGGCCACGAGTTCGGTGGTCTTGTCGTCGCTGTTCGTGATCCTGGCCGATGTGGTGTTGGTGAAACTGATCATCCTATTTTTTCCATAGTGGCTCCTTGTGAACACTGCTTCAAGAGCCTGCGAAACCAGTATGAACACAATCGATCAAATTGCGATACGACGAGAAGAAGCCGAGGAAGACGGCAGTGCATCGGTCGTCGGCGTCGAGGAGCTACATAAATCCTTCGGAACTCAAAGGGTTTTGAACGGGATCAGCCTCAGTGTGAAACGCGGCGAGACCCTCGCGGTGCTGGGGCGCAGTGGTACCGGCAAGAGCGTATTGCTGCGCCTCATCATCGGCCTCGATAAACCCGATTCGGGATCGGTCCGCATCCATGGTCAAGACATCGCTGGGCTGACTCTCGACCGACTCGGCGAGATCAGGAAGAGGATGGGTTTTCTGTTTCAGCACGCTGCGCTCTACGACTCGCTAACCGTCGAGCAGAACGTGGCTTTCCCGCTGCTGCACCATAAGAAGGAGATGTCGAAGTCGGAGCGGGGAGACCGCGTCAGGCAGCTGCTGACGGAAGTGGGCATGGATGGCACGTTTGAGAAGATGCCTTCCGATATCTCGGGTGGCATGCAGAAACGAGTAGGGCTGGCGCGTGCTCTGGCCCTGGAGCCCGATATTCTGCTGCTTGACGAGCCCACAGCCGGTCTCGACCCCATCAGCGCAGCGGAGATCGACGACTTGGTTCTCAACCTCCAGCAGGAACATCACATGGCGTCGATTGTGGTGACTCACGATCTGCACAGCGCGAAGACGATTGCCGACCGTCTGGCCTTGCTCAACGAGGGAAATGTGGTGATCGAAGGCAGCTTTGAAGAGCTGCAGGAAAGTGACATCGAATTTGTCAGGGAATTTCTAAAGCATTCGTAGGGGGACATATGTCGAGAGCGGCGCGGTTAGGAGCTTTCATCGTTGTGACACTGGCGATTCTGGTCGCCGGCGTCTTCATCATCGGAGGCAAGCAGTATCTTTTCAGCTCCACATACCAGTTGAAGGCGCAATTCGACAACGTCGTCGGGTTGGATGCCGGAGGCGACGTGCGAGTGGGCGGCGTTCACAGTGGAACCGTGCGCAGCATCGTGCTACCGCACAAGCCGGGCGAAAAGGTCACGGTCATCATGGATCTCGGCAGGTCCACACACGAGATCATCAAACAAGACTCTGTGGCGACTATCGAAACCGAAGGTTTGTTAGGCAATCAGTTTCTCGCGATCTCGTTTGGATCGGCGGGATCAGGCGACGTGCGGGATGGCGATAGGATCGCCAGCCAGCCGCCACTGGAAATGTCGGATCTGCTGCAAAAGACGAGCGGCATTCTGGATAGCAGCCAGCAAGCCATTCAGAACGCAACTCGGGCGGCGGCGAACCTGGAATCGATCAGCGCCAAAATCGATGCGGGTCAGGGGACCGCGGGCGCGCTGGTCAACGACAAACAGCTCTATAACAACCTCGAGCAGACGACCAGTGCGATGCGTGACACGATGGTGGAGGCGCAGGCCGGGGTTACCGACTTCCAGGAGAATATGGAAGCCATGAAGCACAATTTCTTCCTGCGCGGGTATTTCAAGAGCCGCGGATATGAAGATTCTGCCCAGCTGGCAAAGAATGAGATCGAGCGGCTGCCTCAAGGCGCCACGATAAAGGAGTTCACATACTCAGCAAAGCAACTCTTCGATAAGCAAGACTCGGCCAAATTGAAGAACCAGAAATCTCTAAACGCCGGCGGCGATTTCCTGGCGAATAACCAGTTCGGTTTTGCGGTAATCGTCGTATCGGCAGGCATGGAAGGCGACACCGCGAAGGACCTAGTGCTGACCGAAGCTCGGGCCATGGTTGTGCGCGAGTATCTCGTAGAGCACTTCGGATTTGACGATAGCGAACTCAAAACTCTAGGGATGGGCAAGCAGACGGACACAAATTCGGACGCTGGCTGGGGTACGGTGCAGATTTTCATCTATCCAGCCGGGACCGAAATTCCGCCTAACAAGCAAACGCAAGCAGGCATCGCATCCAAGGCAACTTTAGAGCAACCCGTTCAGGCTTCTGCGACCGTGACACCCAAGCCCCAATAAGAAGCAATAGGAGTGACGCGGGCCTTGAATCCGCGTGTTTGACGGTTCTCTTATATAAGACTAGGGGCTGTAATTGAGGTGGTCACCACCTTCTCCTCATTTCAGGTTTCCTGAACTGTAAGTCCTCGCTAAGCCCCCATCCGACTAATCGCCTGTCCCTGAAAGCGACACCGTCTCTTTGCCCACGAAGGAGTTGTCGGTGACGGTCAGGCCCGCTTTCCGTGCGCCCGTGGCCTCCGGGGTGAAGGTTACGGAAATCGTGCAGTGGTCGCCGGGATTGAGCGAACTCGGGCAGGCATTCGTTTGCGAGAAGTCACCCTGATCGGCTCCGGTGATCGCAATGCTGATGATGTCCAACGCCGCGGTGCCGTCGTTGGTGAGGGTGACGTTCTTGGTCGTACTGCTGCCCACCTTGTGCGTGCCGAAGTTCAGCGACTGCGGGGACAACTCGGCGCGAGGATTAATTACCGTGTCGGAGATCGGTACCTGTTGCGGACTGCCAGCGGCGTTGTCCGCGATGTTCAAGGTTGCCGAATTACTTCCTATCTTCTCCGTCAGCGGGACTATGGTGATCGCGCAACTCTTGCCCGGCGCCAGCGTCGAGCCGCAGAATTTGACGAAGTGAAATCCGTCGGGATTTCCGCCTGCTTCCGTCAGCGATATCTTGCTGATGAGCAGCGAGACCGTTCCTGTATTGGTGACGGTGACATTCTTCGCGTGGATGCTGAAGAGGCGAATGTCTCCGAAGCTGACGCTGGTGGGATTTAGCTTGACCATCGGAACGCCGTTGACGACCTGGCCGCCGCTCAACGTCCCCGTACTTCCGCTGTGGTTGCTGTCACCCGAGTAGATCGCCGTAATCGTGTCGGTTCCCTGGGGCAGAGTGGAGGTGGTGCACTGCGAGGTTCCGGGATCGCCCGACACCGGGGTCGAACCGCATCCCGTGTTCGCACTCCAAGTCACCGTGCCGCTTAGGACTGCGGCAACCAGTGGATGCGCTGATCCTTTCTGGATCAAGCTTTGCAAGCTTCTCTTAGTCGCGCCGCTGCTGAGGGCCGCTCCCTGCCGCACGATCAGCCCGAACTGCGCGTCGATGGTGGCCGTAAATGTTACCGATTGGCCGACGACCGACGGATTCTGGCTGGAACCAACCGACGTGGAGGAGGTCGCCTGGGTGATGCTGAAGTTGTTGGTTTGCGTGCTGCTGGAACCGCTGTAGTTGCTGTCGCCCGAGAATATTGCCGACTCTGTGTAGGAGCCGACCGTATCCGCACCCGTGGGCGTATAGGTGGCCGTGCAGGTGAGGGTGTCGCTGACGGGCGTGCCGCAAGTGGTCGAGCTATAGCCACTCGGCCCATTGCCGCCGATGGTTACATCGCTGGCGGTAGGCGACGGGCCGGTGCCCGTCCACGAGAGCACGGCCGTGATCGTGACCGTCGAATCCAAGCCGTAGACTTCCGAGGACGGACTCACGTTGGTCACGGCGATCGAGGTCGCCGTCACGGCGGGTGTTATGTTCAAGCACCATCCGCCGCCGATGGTCGCGGCGCCGCTGCCCGCGTTGTCCATGGCGTACAACGCCCACGTCCCGTTGGCCGCGGTGCCTTGGAACGTCGAGGTCAGCGTCGCCGAGCCGTCGGTGGCCGCGTAATTTGGCGTAGTAATCGTTGGCGCCGGGGCGGGGAAGACCAGGTTGGTGCTTCCCGTGATTGATGTGGGTTTGAAGCTGCCGCTAACCAGCGGAGAGCCTCCCGGTATCAGGCTTGCGGCGGCATCATCGAGTGTGACCTTCACTCCGCTGATGGTCGAGCCGTCTCCCACGGCGGCGAAAGGAACGATGGCTGCTCCCGTCGGGCCTACCAGCAGCAGGTCCGTCTGAGCAATATCACTCGAGCTGATGTCGTTGAGTGTCACAGTTACTGCGCCGATGTTTCCCAGACCCGTGACGAAGATGTTCGACGGATAGGGCGTGGCTGCCCCAGCCGTGCTGGGTACGGTGATCGCACCCGGATTGCAGAATTGATTTCCCGTCACCACCGTGTGATTGTTGACGGTTTGCGTGACGAATCCGCTGCTGGCCTGGAAGTTGACCGTCCCGTTGTAGGCTGCGGTGACGTTTCGGCTACCCTCGGTGCTAAACGAGGTGGTGCAGGTGGCCGTTCCATTGCTTACTGGCACTGTATTGCCGCCGCTGCACGTGAAGTCGTTGGCTGGATCACTAAACGTGACCGTGCCTTCATTCACTGTCGTGTTGGAAGTCACCGTGGCCGTGAAGGTGACCGAGTTGCCGGGAGCGGCGGTGAAGGACGGGTTGTTGTTCGAGGATATTGAGGTTGAGGTGGAAGCGGCCACAATGACGGCCATGTTGGTCAAATTGAAGGTAGCCGTCGCGCTTCCGGCGGCTACTCCAACCGTATAGGAGCCGGGGAGTGCATTTGCAGTGAACGTGCCCGGATCGGCAATACCCGATCCGTTGGTGCTCATCGTGCCCGTGCTGTTGCTGAATGTGCCGCTCGGTCCCGTGGCGGGTGCCGTGAAGGTCACGCTTGAATAGTTGGGGATGGCCACGCCGCCGGCGTCAAGAACGGTAACCGCGAGGCTGCCAAATGCAGTAAGCACGTTGGCCGACTGTGTGGCCATCCCATTGATCGTAATCGACGCCGGCACCTGGACCACGGGGACATTGTTATCACTCCCAGTCGCGGCCGTGGCGGAGCTGGTATGGGTCAAATCGCCGCCGCCCCAGGCCAGGGCGGTATTCGATACAGAGGTGGGCGAGTTGGATGGAACGTTCACTATGATCTGGATGGTTGAGAACGCATTCCCGCCGGCGACGGCCTGTGTGGACGTGCAGTTCGCAGTACCGGTCCCGGAGCACGACCATCCTGAGGTGCTTCCGAAACTTGAAATCGTGTAACCAGTGGGTAGCGTGTCCTGCACGTTCGTGGTTCCGCTGGTCGTGCTCCCGGTCGCCGTGTTGCTGACCGTTACGTCCCACTGCGCCGTCGACCCTTGCGTGAAGGTGCCGACGTGAGTCTTGGAGACAGAGAGCACCGGCGCAACGATAGTAATAGATGTGTTCACCGTCTGACTGTCCACCTTGGCGGCTGGGCTGGAGTCGCTGCCGGGGGTGGCCCCGGCCGTATAGGTAGAGGTGGCTTGGCCGGCCGACGCGGGGGGCCCGGTCGTCGTGCTGGTCGGGCTTACGCTACCCAGGGTGCCGTCGGTAGAAAACTTCACCGGCGTCCCGTTGGGCACACTGAACCCGCCGTTGCCATCTGAATCGTGCGTGAGGTCGGCGGTAAGCGTAGATGTGCCGCCGGTACCGATTTGAGTTGGATTGGCGGTGAGGCTCAGCTTCAGCCAGGGATTGAAGGTCGCGGTCCCACCCCCTCCCGCGAAAACGCTGTCGCAGCCCGAGTTGCCCGGTCCGGCGTTGCAACCCCACCAGTTGTCGGTGAGGGTGCCGGTGGAGCTGGCCTCTATGGAAGCGCCCGTTCCCCCGTTGGGTGCGACGTTACCCACGAAGCGCGAGTTGGAAACGGTGACCGTGCCAAACGTCTCGGCGAAAATTCCGCCGCCGGTCCCAGCGGCATCTGTGACCGTGTTTCCAGTAAAGGTTGATCCGCTAACAGTAAAGGTGATGCCCGGGTCCAGCGTGACGCCAATACCGCCGCCGAAAATTTCCGCCTTGTTACTGGAGAAAGTCGAACCCGTGACCGACATATTGCCGGTGCCGTTTGCGAGGAAATAAATCGCGCCGCCTGCCCCGCTCGCGGTATTGCTCGAGAAGGTCGAATTGGTGATCGTAATATCAGCGGGGGTTTCGAAAGCGATGGCACCAGCGTTTTCCTGGTTCATCGTGGTTTCGGTTGGGTCTGCGGCATTGTTGTTCAGCACCGCGTTGGTAACGGTGAGATCGTCGCCTGTGACGCCGCCGGCCACGATGGCTCCGCCGCCGGCGACGTTGCAGTCGTTGGGGCTGCTGATGGTGCAATGGCCTCCGGTCATGGTCACGTTCTGGATGGTGACCGGGTTGTTGCCGAAGAGGTGGAAATCCTCTTCGAAGATGCGATCGACGCCGTCGGTCTGCTGAATGATGGTGTTCGCGGGCGTTCCTGTGCCGTTGATCGTAAGGGTGTAGCCGTGTGAGGCGTTCCCGATCTGGATTTCGCCGGTTTCCAGGCTAGTGAGGCTGTAAGTGCCCGGGCCGACGTTAACGGTGCTGGTTAACGGAGCGTTGTTATTGGCTTCGCAAATTGCCTCGCGCAGGCTGAGCACACCATCCGTTCCGTTGCCACTCGTGACCGAGGTGCTGGTGCAGGCGCCTGCGTCGTCCTCATCGGCGGTGGTGCTGACAGTAAACGTGGGATCGCCGCCGGCGGGTATAAGAGTGGGCGCAGACTGGGAGGAAGTGAGAACGACTATATCGCGCCCGGAGTTGATCTTTTCCGGCAAGGCCAGAGCCGCGACCGGCGTGCCGGAGAAAGAAACATCCGCGCTCGGGCTGGCGGTTGTGCCGGACGTATCGAGAATATGAAGCCGGCCGGCTGCCGCATCGAGCACCATCAAGTCGGGCGTGGAAGAACTGGCCAGGCGCGGCGAGCTAAACGCCGAGGCTGAGACCGGTCCCGAAGGCGCCGAGCCGGTGTAAGGAATTTGTTTGGCGATGGTCCACGCGCCCAGAGCAGTTGGATTCGGCCGAGTCGCCGCTTGCGTGTGATGTCCTCGGATCGCAGCTTGGCGGGCGGGAAGCTCCGCAGCCGTCACGGGCGTGGTGTTCAGCGTTCCATGCTGGAGAATGTGGATGGAGCCATCGTCGGCCAGGACGGCGATCTCGGTGCGGCCGTCGCGGTCCCAAATAAAATCGCCCAAGGCCAGGCCCTGCACTTTGAATGGAACGCTCACCGTCTCCGTCTGCGCGTTGGCAGTAAGCGCGCTGTAAATCATCACTACGTTCGAGCCCGCGCCTACGGCCACGTCGGCGCCTCCACCCAGGCTTCCCCATGCAACGGAATCGCCCCGTGCCGGCAACGGGTACGTTGCGACGGTGGTGAGTCCTTCCTTACCGGGGGCGAGAATCGCTAACTGCGAACCATTCGGGGCGTCCAGGCTTAGCGCTACGTGTCCGTCAGGCGTGACGTCGAGTGCCCTGACCTGCCCGAGAACCGGGACCGCTTTTGCGGCGAGAAGATTTCCGTGTCCATCGCCTGCTAGTAAATAAAGACTGCCGCCGCGCGAGGCGACTAATACATCCTTGTAACCGTCGCGGTTGAAATCACCGGTCGCAATGAGATCTGGAGACTCGGGAACGGTAAAGACTGCCGCTTTCGACAAGAAGGTAGGCGGAACGTTGCCCTTTGCCGCCTTGCCGTAAAGAGTAAGGTCGGTCGGCGCAAAAGCGTCAGGGTTGCCGCGCATGAGGACGAGGAAACCGCCGCCATTGCCGGAGTAGCCGGCCACCACATCCATGGCGCCGTCGGCGTTAAAATCCGCCGAGGCCAACGCCGTGGGAATCGCTGTACCGCCTTTCAGCGCAGCCACTGCGTCCGCCGACCCGGTATAAGTCAGCTTTAGATTCTGCGCAGCCTTCAGGTTGACCAAGGGCTTCCCCGCGCTGGGGAGAATCGTCGCGCCCGCATTCGCCGCTCGAATTCTGCTCAGCGGGAAATAGGAAAGAACCAGAAGGCCAGCAATAGCAAGCATGCTGACGCAGAAAGGACGACTCAGACGAGGGCGCTTCATCATGGCAGTCTCCGCGCCGGACCTTCCCTTGAATCTGTGCGGTCCGTAGGCAGGCCGCGCAGATACAGAAAGATTCGCCGGCGTCTAATGGCTAGGTTTCCGTGGGTTCGACCGAACGTAAAGTAGGACACAGGCTTTTGCCTGCTCGGCCAGCGTTTGGCATGGTCTGCCGATCTAGCGGATTAGTCAAGAGTGAAACAACTTGCAACTCTGTGTTTTTCCAAAACAGGGAGGGCCGCGACGGCCTTACCCGGCTCGTGCCATTTCTGGCTTCCTCATTCCAGGGCCAACCTGCTTCAGGTATCCTCGCCACCAATCGTTCAAAACCGTGTCTTGCCTACACCTCCACTATTTCGAGGGAGAGATGTTATTGTGGCTGTGCTTAGACAATGCTCCGATGCCCCCAGGACTTCCTCGACTGATGTTCCATTCAGAATCCCACTCATAACTCATGAACATTCTCGATCTTGTTGTCGGCAAGCCGATCCGAACCAGCGACGAACGGGCTGAGCAAATCGGCCCGGCACGAGGCGTTCCCATCTTTGGCCTTGACGGGCTTAGTTCTGCTGCTTATGGACCAGAAGCTGCGCTCAGCCTCCTGATTCCCTTAGGACTGGTGGGCGTTCGCTACATCGTTCCGGTGAGTGCTGCAATTATTACGCTGCTCGTGATCGTTTACTTCTCCTATCGCCAAACCATTGCCGCATATCCCTCGGGAGGTGGCTCCTATACGGTGGCGCGATTTAATCTAGGTGCGCGCGCCGGACTGCTGGCCGCCGCGGCTCTGCTTGCCGATTACATTCTTACGGCAGCGGTGGGGATCTCGGCGGGCGTAGGAGCTTTGGTTTCTGCCGTTCCGGGCTTGCTGCCGCACACGGTTTCTCTTTGCGTGGGCATCCTCATCATTATTACGATTCTCAACCTTCGCGGCGTTCGCGAGGCCGGCAGCGCTTTCGCGGTGCCTACTTACCTTTTTGTCGGAACCATTCTCATCACCATCGTCGTGGGAATTTTCCGCGTACTCCTCAGCAAAGGCCACCCCTTACCCGTCGTTCCCCTGCCGGCTCCGCCACCCATGACGGAAGCCGTCAGCTACTGGCTTCTGCTCAAGGTTTTCGCCAGCGGCTGCACTGCTTTAACCGGAGTTGAAGCCGTCAGCAACGGCGTAAAGGCCTTCCGCGAGCCCACCGTGAAGAACGCCCAGCGCACTCTAACCATCATCATTTTTGTTCTGGCAGTGATGCTGGCCGGGATTTCCTATCTCGTGAAGAGTTACGGAATCGCCGCGACTGATCCAGGACAGCCTGGATATCAAAGCGTTCTCTCGATGTTGACTGCTTCGGTGTTTGGCAAGGGATTTTTTTATTACCTGACGATCGGCGCAATTCTTGTCGTTCTCTCTCTATCCGCAAACACAGCCTTCGCCGATTTTCCCCGCCTCTGCCGAGCCATCGCGCAAAACAATTACCTCCCTCATACTTTCGCCTATCGCGGCCGTCGGCTGGTCTATACCTACGGCATTGTCATCCTGGCAGTGCTTTGCGGGGGCGTTCTCATCCTCTTTGGAGGTGTCACCGATCGACTGATCCCGCTCTACGCAGTTGGTGCTTTCATGGCCTTCACCCTCTCGCAATTGGGGATGGTCAGTCACTGGCGTAAAAAGCGAGGTCCTCATTGGCTGAAGAGTGCACTGGTGAACGGACTGGGTGGGATGGTAACCGGCGCTACGACCCTTATCGTGCTGGTAGCAAAATTTGCGGAAGGCGCATGGATTACCCTGCTCTTCATCCCCTCAACCATTGTCTTATTTGTCCTGGTACGCCGGCACTATCACTCGGTTAAGGTGCTGACCAACTGTAAGGTTCCGGTCGACGCCGCAGGTCTGAGCCAGCATCCGATTGCGATCATAGTTATCGACCGGTGGAGCAGCATTGCGCGGCAGGGAATTGAGTTTGCCGCCCGTCTTTCACCGGAAGTCGTCGCCCTGCACGTCGAAGTTGGGGAGCATTCCGTCTTGTTGCAAGACGTATGGAAGCACTATGTCGAGAAACCCTTCGTCGCAGCGGGCAAGCAGTCGCCCGAGTTTCACATTCTGCCTTCACCGTACCGTTTTATCATTATTCCTATCGTTCAGTTCGTGCTTGAACTTTCGAGGAAAAACCCCAATCGCAACATCATCGTCGTGATACCCGAGCTGGTCGAGGACAAATGGTATGAATACTTCCTTCACAATCAGCGCGCCCGGCTTTTGGAGTGGGTTCTTCTCGCCCGCGGCAACGAACGCATCTTTACTGTGAGCGCGCCGTGGTACATTCGCGACCGATCGTGATTGGCTTCTGTCTGGCGGCAATGACTTCGCGCTCCGCCCGCTCTCGAGCGAGAAAAACCGCCTGCGCGTTTTGCACGGCGACGGAACGCAGCAATTTATCCTCTTTATCGTCCATGGTTTTCGTATATGCGCTTCAGCGATCTCCGAGAACTCTTTCGGCAAGCTGCGTGCCTTCCACGCGGGCGCGAATTTTCGAAAAGGCCGTTTCGCGGGTCGTGGAAGTGTCATCACTGAAGGGTGAGAAGCCGCAATCATCGGTGGTGCCAAGCTGTTCAAGCGGAATAAATTGAGCGGCTTCGAGCACCCGGTCGCGGACTTCCTCCGGCGTATCCACGCGCGGATCGATCGGCGAAACTACGCCCACAAACGCTCGCTGGTCGGGCTTGAGATACTGGCGAATAATCTTCAACACACGCTCGCGATCCTCCTCGCCGGTAAGCGCAATGTAGAAATTCCCGGCGCGCAATTCGAACAAGCTGGGCAATAGGTCCGCGTAGTCGACATCTGCGCTATGGGTGGAGTCAAGGTCGCCGCCCGGGCAGGTATGCACCCCGATGCGTTGCCGCTCTTCCGCTGAGAAGCGCGAGAGTACCAGGTTGTTCAGTCCAATAAAGCCATTCAGCAGAATGCCCGAGGGATCGATTTTGACCGCCAATCGCCCTTCCGTGAAATCGATTTGGACTTTGTACGCTCCCTTCTCAAGGCAGCGGCGAATCTCTTTCTCATGCTCGTTCAGCAGGTCGTCGATGAATTGCTGGCGCGAGTAGCCGCGAATATCTTCCGCCGGATACATTAGGCTGAGCGCCGAGGGCGAGATTACTGCCTGTTTGAGCGGCAGGTGTGCGTAACGCTTCGCCGTATCGAGATAGCGATCGGCATACACGCGATAGCGAAATGGCCCGGCCGTCAGACGCGGCATCCGCCGTACGTGACCGCCGGAGAAGGGAATCTTGAAACCTTCGGGGGCCGTGTTGCTCAATCCATGTATGGAATACGTCCAGAAATTGTGATACTTGCGCTGCTCGCCATCAGTAATGACCGGCGAACCGGTCGCTTCAAACTCTTGAATCGTATCCCGGATGGCTTCTTCGTAAAGCGGGTCGAGCTTTGGATCGGCGTAGTCCCCGGCTTCGGCGATGGCTTCGATCAATTCCAGAGGTCGCGGAATGCTTCCAATCGGCTCCGTGGGGATTTTCATTAAAGTATTGTTCCCGCGCCAGCTTCGGGCATTACTTTAGCAATTAGGAATAATACTCTTTCACAACGGAGCGCGGTCTCCTACAAAAACGGGTGCGCGAGGTCTATGCAGCTTTTGTGGCTTGATCTTGGTGACCCAGGGGAGAAAGGTAAATATGAAATCTACGACGGACCGCTCAGGCCTGGAATTCGGAAGCTTCCGGAAAGCGCAGATTGCACTTGGCGAGGGCCAGGCTAAGAAGCTCCTCGATCTTAGTCTCCTCGCAGTTGCGGGACATGGCGAGTTCGCTGACCAGCAGGTAGCGGGCACGTTCGAGCATCTTTTTCTCGCGGAAAGAAAGCGGCTTGGCCTGGTGAAGGGCGATCAGGCTCTTGAGGACTCCAGCGACCTCGAACAGAGAACCAGTGCGCATGCGGTCTGAGTTTTCCTTAAAGCGGTCCTTCCAGTCGGCCGTGCTGAGATCATCGCACACAGAGAGAAAGTCGAGAATCTTCTGTACCTCACCATTGCGAACCACGCGGCGAATGCCAACGCTGCCAACATTATTACAGGGCACCATCACCTTGAGACTGCTTGACTTAATGTTGAGGAGATAGAACTTTTCCACCGAGGCACCGATAGACCGGCTGCTGATTTGTTCGATGACACCTACTCCGTGGTTGGGATAGACGACCTTATCGCCGATGTGGAAATTCAGGTCCGCAGTACTCATAAAAAGGCACCCGGGAAGGTGAAGGGTCAAGTGGGGAGTGCGCTTCACTACTATAAATAGACTATTCCGAAATGGGACGAAAAGCAAGGATGGGAACCTCGTTTGGGCGGCTCAATTTGAATTTTTCGGCCTACAAGTTCGGGGCACCCTCAGTGCAGCCGTTTTTCAGGCGGAACGAAGAGCCTGCCCTGAGATGAAGTCGAAGGGATCTCCCACTAGCCGTATCTATGGGAGATCCCTCACGCGGCTGAAGTACGCCGCGTTTCGGGATGACGGCTGTAAGTTACTGGTTTTTATGTTGGATACAAGCTGAGCAAGTCCGTCGATTCCTGATGGACCGGAAACCTTATGCGACGTTTATAATCGCGGCGTGGACATTGAAGCACGAAAACCAGACAGGCCATCGGGACGGATTTTGGGGCTGGATGTGGGATCAAGAAGGATCGGGGTTGCGGTGTCGGACCCCCTAGGGATTACGGCTCAGGGGCTTGACACTCTACAGCGCCGAAACAAGCGGCACGACCTGGCGGCGCTGGAAGAAGTGATTCGAGACTATGAGGTGCGGGAAATCGTGGTCGGTTTACCCTTGCGCATGAGCGGGGTCGAAGGGACACAATCGGAGAAGATGCAAGGTTTCGCTGAGGATCTGCGCAAAAGATTCCGGCTACCGGTTCATTTGTGGGATGAACGGCTGACCTCGGCAGAAGCGAACCGGCTGCTGCGCGAGACTGAGTTGTCGATCGAAAAGCGCGCGAAAGCTGTGGACCGGATGGCAGCGGTTTTGATTCTGCAGGGATGGATGGAAGGGAACCGGCTTCCGGCTTCCGGGGCTCGGCTTCCGGGAGGAGAGGAGCGATAGCGTATTCATCTCAACGTCTGAGAGGTTCCCCCCTCTCGATTACTGTTGGCTAGGCAGCCGAAGGAGGACGGAAGGCTCGGAGTAAGCCATTCAGAAGCTGGCCAACTCGGGCGGTTTTGTGGAGAACCGCTATCGTTTGTTGCGCATCAAGGTAGCCCAGACGGCGCGAAAGATTGATCTGCGTCTCGATCTCAAACAAGGACCCGCGGGAGTGGCAAAGAAACTGCGCGAGTTCCTTGTCGGATGAACGGCCTTTACCTTCTGCAATGTTACTGGGCACGGACACAGCTGCTCGCCGCAACTGGACGGTGAGGGAATAGGTTTCTTCCTTCGGGAAAGTCTTTGTGATTCGATAGATCTCTTCCGCAAGGTCCATGGCCGCTTGCCAGACTTGGAGGTCGGTGTACGTCCCGCTCATTGAAAAATTCCTCCCGAACTTCGCTCTCATGCTAATGAGTCGGCGAGAAGAGAGAAATGATGAACGTCACGCCAGTTCTCTTTTTCGTCGCTGGATCAGCCCATTCTGGGAAGCGACAGCCGGAAGCCGAGTGCCGGAAGCCGGGCGCCGCTACTGCCCACGCATAGCCCGGCGATACGCGGCTACATTGTTATTGTGTTCCTCGATCGTGTGGGCGAAGCGGTGGTGGCCTGCGGCATCGGCGACGAAGTAGTAGTAGTCGCTCTGCGCCGGGTGCATCGCGGCCTCCAGGGCGCTTCTGCCCGGATTCGCAATCGGGCCCGGGGGAAGTCCCGCGTACCGGTACGTGTTATAGCGCGAGTCAAAGCGCATGTCGTCGTGATGCAGCGCCCCCGAATAGCTCCCAGCCAGTAGTTCTGCATAGATAATGCTGGGGTCTGCGTCGAGTGCGATTTTCTTTGCCAGCCGGTTGTAATAGACACTGGCCACCAGCGGACGCTCCTCGGGTACCGCAGTTTCTTTCTCGATGATCGATGCCATTGTTACAACCGCCTGTAGTTGCCGATCAGCATCGGGAATCATGCTGAACGGTTTGGGAATCAGACCGATCTCTAATCCGTCCTGTCGGAATTGTTTGACCATGGCTGCAGCTATCTCTTGCATGGTCATCATTCGACTGAATTGATAAGTATCCGGGAAAAGATAGCCCTCAAGAGACGGCGCGCCGGGAGCGATATCGTTGATGAGTACGGTATCGGACTGCGCGACTTTCAGAAAATCCTCCGCCGGCCCAAGTCCGGCGGCTTCCACCGTGCGGGCGATGTCGAACATCGTAAAGCCTTCCGGCACAACCACAGTATGGAAATAAACGTCGCCCCGCCTGAGGCGCTTCTGCACGTCGACGATGCTTGCTGGCTTGTCGAAAAGGTATTCTCCGGCCTTGAGAGAGCTACGGTGGCGGATGTAGCGCCACAAAATAAATGCTTCCTCGCTGCGAATGATGCCCGCAGACTTTAGTTCGGAGGCGATATGGCGCGTGGAGTATCCCGGATGCAGCATCACGAAGGTTTTCGCCGGAGGTTCCAGCGGAGTCAGCAAAGCCCATGCGAACCAGCCTCCGCAGGCGAACGCGGCTACAACGATGAGCCAGAAGATCTTGCGCACAACGTCAGTTTAGACGATGATCGGTTGCCCCGAAATTGACTTTAGTAAGCTTCTGAACACGTCGCCCGGAGTTCCGGGCTACAGAAAAGCGTTCGACAGCGAACCAAGGGATAACCGCGCATGTTCCACACCAGCAAGTGCTTATTAGGTTGCACCCTTTCCCGCGCGGTATACTCAAATATTGCGGGAGTCATCTGATACTTCATGAGACGTAGTGCGCCCTTTTGGATTCTAACATTATTCTTCGCGACCCTTCCGACGATGGGCTGTTTGTTCCGCACGCGTCCGGTGGAGGAAACCTACTCCAAGGCTCCGCTGAAGGAATCGTCTCAAGCGGCGTTGATTGATATCATCAACCAGCAAGCGCTGAAGATCCAGTCACTGCAGGCCACCGTCGATATCGACACCTCCGCGGGCGGCGCCAAGAAGGGCCACGTCACCGACTACAAAGAGATCCGCGGCTACGTGCTTGCGCGGAAACCGGCGATGCTGCACATGATCGGCTTGTTGCCAATCGTGCGCACCACGGCCTTCGACATGGTGAGCGACGGCCAGGAATTCAAGCTGTGGATTCCGCCTAAAAATCGTTTTGTTGTGGGCCGCAATGATGTGGAAACCCGCAACACCGACCAGCCGATGGAAAGCATTCGTCCGCAGGACATTTACGATGCAATCCTGATCCGCCCTATCGACCCCGAACACGAAATCGCAGTCCTCGAGAATGGCGAAGAGATTCTGCATGATTCGAAAGGCCATCGCGTACTGCAGGAAGACTACGAACTGATCGTCATCCGCAAGGTGGATGGGAACGAGGGCGTGTTGTCGCGTAAGATCGTCTTCAGCCGCACCGACCTGCAGCCCCATCGGCAATACATTTATGACGACCAGCACAATCTGGTAACCGACGCCAGGTACGCGAACTATAAAGAGAATGACGGCATCAACTTTCCCTCGCGTATCGAGATTTTCCGTCCCCAGGAGGAGTACGACATTACCCTCAACATGTTGAAGCTGGAGATCAACAAGCCGCTGCGGGACGATCAATTTGGACTACAGCAGCCGCCGGGGGCGGAGGTAGTGCGTCTCGATAAGCCGCAGCCGCAGTCGAGTAAGGTGACGCCCCCCCTCGAAAACAGCAAGTAGCAAATGGCCACCGGGGCGATAGTCCCTGGCAATGCCTAACTGCTACGTCCAGTTCCCGAATCTATGATGAACAAAATGATTGTCGCTAACCTCGTGCATCGGCCGATCCGGTCGCTGATCAGCATTGTGGCCATTGCGCTGGAAGTTGCACTGATCCTACTGATCGCGGGGCTGTGCTACGGCATCATGAACGATCAAAAGTTTCGCACGGCAGGCATTGGCGCAGACGTGATCGTGCAGCCACCGGGATCGTCGTTCTTGGCCGGGATTAGTGGTGCTCCGGTATCGGTAAAGGTAGCGGACGTCTTGCGACAGTTGCCACACGTGTCGACGGTCAGCCCCGTGATTTGGCAGATTTCCAGCAGCGGCGGCCTGGAAGTGATTGATGGAATCGATATTTCCAGCTTTCAGGCCCTGGGGGGCCCGTTTCAATACGTTGCGGGCGGACCGTTCCAGGGTCCGAATGACGCTCTGGTGGACGATTACATCGCTCGTCAAAAACATGTGAAGGTCGGCGATACGATGGAGATTCTGAACCACGACTTCCGCATCTCTGGAATTGTGGAGAATGGCCGGGGCGCCCGCAAATTTCTGCCTCTCGCCACGCTGCAGGACTTAGTCGGAGCCAAGGATAAGGCTTCGGTCTTTTATGTAAAACTCGACGATCCCACCAATGCTGATCAAGTGGTGAATGAGGTAAAGAATCAGCCTGGTATGGAAAAGTATTCGGTGCTCTCGACGCCCGACTATTTGAGCATGATGACGCCCAGCCATTTGCCGGGATTTCGAGCGTTCATCGGCGTAGTCATCGGAGTCAGCCTGATCATCGGCTTTCTTGTGATTTTCCAATCTATGTATGCAGCGGTAATGGAGCGGACGCGCGAGATCGGAATCTTGAAGGCGATGGGCGCGTCGAAGTTTTATATTGTGAGCGCGATTCTGCGTGAGACTGGCTTGCTGGCCGTATGTGGCATTGTACTGGGTATCGTGTTCAGTTTAGGAGCGGCGTGGGCAATTCGCCACCGTTTTCCGCTGGTACAGGTGGTGGTCACCCGAGATTGGATCGGCTGGGCGATGCTGGTCGCCGTGCTGGGCGCGATCATTGGAGCGCTTTACCCTGCATTCAAAGCGGCTGGGAAAGATCCGATTGAAGCGTTGGCATACGAGTAGCAATTAGCAATCGTACCGCCGATTGCTAACTGCCAATCGCGACTTTATGTAATCTTGATTTTACGGTGCGGTCACGCTGTATTGCACCACAATGTTGACTTCAAACGGGTGTCCGTTGCACGTTGTGGCGATGCTTCCTGGTATTACGCTCAGGACGAGCGGATCGCTGGCCGGGAAGGGCACGCTGATCACGCCGGTATCGTTTGAGACGGGACCGCCTCCGTTGGATTGGGGGATGCGCAGTTCAATGGTTGTTGTGCCGTCCGTGACCTTGATGCCGGGGAGGAAAGTGCAGCCGGTACCAGTGCCAGCAGCCGCAAGTTGGACCCGATTGATTGTGATAGCGGTCGCGGGCGTAAACTCGCTGACGATGCCATTTGCATTCGGGACGAACGGTTTCACATAGTCTGTGAAAATATAAATCTTGCTGCTCCACACGTTTTGCGCGTGGAGCGGGAGTACCAGAAAACACAACGCCAGATTCAGCAGAAACAGTTTTTTCATTGGAAGAGCCTCCTGGGATCGAATGGTCTACGGTGGTCGTTGGGGATACGCGCGAGAGAGCAGGATTATCCTCGACCCCTGATTCGCTGTCAATACGGTTTGAACCTGTTGAAGTTTCCCGGCGGCGAAAGCCGATTAAGAAGCTACGTTGTTCTGGGCTAGTGGTAGTGTCTTAAATGATGTGGCACGTCTCCGCTGATTGGTCGGCTGATTGCGTTACCGGCCACGCTTCCCCGCGCCGAATCTTCCCTTCAACTATAGGAACCAAACTCTCTAGCCGTTCGATTCCGACCTTAATATCCGCCAGCACTGCATTCCAGCCGGAAAGATTTTGAGGTGATTTTCCACTTGCTTTTTTCTTAACTTTAGTTATAATGTTTTTCATCGCTTATGGCTCCTAACGAATACAGCAAAGCGCTCGATAAAGCCCTTTCAGACTTGGAACAACGGGTGCAGCAGCGCGATCTGCTCACTGCCGAGATTGCTGGCCTGAGAGAAACGGTTCGTGTTTTGTCCACTCTCGTTCGAATCCCTGCAGACAAACAGCGGGACATTGCCAAGTTGCTTGCTCTGGCTGATTACGCAACACCTAGCCTGACGGACGCAATCCGTTCGTTGCTGACTCGCGTCTACCCGAAGGCAATGAGTGCAGTTGAAGTACGGAATGCGCTTGAAGATAGTTCTAACTCGGAGGACTTCAGTAATTCTCTTTCGGCTTGTCACGCCGCCCTCAAAAGAATGCTGGCGGATGGGGAGGTCGAACCCGGCCCGACTAAAGATGGGAAGGCAACTTATAGTCGGGTAATTGAATTGGAACATGTTCTCCCGTCGCGGATTTACGGTAGGGCTATTCCGGAAAGCCCCAACGTTTTTGCGAATCTCTTCGCTGATACTCGTCGCACACTGTCGGACCTGGCGGGATCGCCGGGCAAACCGCTGCCGAACGCGGACGATCTGGCGCGTGAGGCCGAAGAGAAGAACCTCCCGGTTGAAGAGCGAACGTTGAGGCGGGCAGTTGGCCGCAAGAAGAACCGGGCATTTTATGGGGAATGATTTTGCCGGAAGATCGGCGAACGGGCCGTGGTTGGTCGGGGCAAACAAACACAAAATCCACGGCCCGACACCTGAAAGGAGGTCTGCTATGTACAGACCGCCATGAGTAGCTGAGTAGCAACAAACGGCCCTGTCGCCTGTTAGAGCAGTCGGCAGGGCTAATCCGAATCGCGGGGTAAGCCGCAATCCAGACCCAAAATGATTGTAAGGCTTTTCCCGCATAACGCAAGCGGAGAAAAGCCCATGACCTGTATCAGATGCCAACACACGACCTGCGTTAAAGCAGGTTCCTTCGGCAAGCGCCACGTTCAGCGCTGGAAATGCACTTCCTGCAAGAGCCGATTTTCCGAACCCCACACGAAACTCACCCGCGATATGTTTCTGTCGAATCCCGACGCTGCAATGCGTGCGCTGCAATGCCTTCTTGAAGGCTGCTCGATTCGCACCACCGAACGGCTCACTGGTCTCAACCGGAACACGATCATGCGCTTGCTGGTTGTCGCTGGCGAACGTTGCGAGAAACTGATGGATAGAGAAATGCGTGAAGTGTCCTGCCGACGCCTTCAGTGTGATGAAATCTGGACCTTCCTGATGAAGAAAGCGCGACACGTCCGCAAGGATGATCCGGCAGACTTCGGCGATCAGTGGGTTTATGTTGCCCTTGACGCAGACACAAAGCTCATTCCTGCATTCGTGGTGGGCAAGCGTTCTAGCGAGAACACCCAACTCTTTATGCGCGAACTGTGGCGTCGAATTGCCGATCATCGTGTCCAACTGACCACCGATGCCTACATCTTTTACCGCAAGGCTGTCGAGGCATCGTTCGGCGGCGATGCCGACTTCGCGCAGCTTACGAAGCTCTACGGAGATTATGGCCAGCAAGGGAATGAACGCTACTCCCCAGGAAAGATCACGGAGGTTATATCCAAAGTTCGCAGCGGAAATCCCGATCCCGACCACATCTCGACTAGTTTTGTAGAGCGCCAGAACTTGACGATCCGAATGCAGCTTCGCCGCTTCACGCGATTGACGAACGCGTTTTCGCGGAAACTGGAGAATCTTCGGGCTGCGGTCAACCTGCATTTTGCCTTTTACAATTTCTGTCGCATTCATGCGGCGTTGCGTGTTACTCCCGCGATGGAAGCGGGTTTAACTGACCACGTTTGGAGTGTTGCCGAACTGCTGGAGCAAGCGTAGTATTGCCGCGCTTCCCCGATGCGCTTCCCCCGCAAAGGAGAGCAGTATGTCCAATACGGTAGGTATCCTAGCGATAACCTTACTTTGCTCCACAATGTTCACCCAGACCCCGCCCCTTACTCAGAAAGAGGCCTGTAGGCGATTTATGCCAGCCGTGGTCCGCATCGATGTTGCAGATGCTGGAGCAAGCGGCTTCATCGTCTCCCCGGATGGATGGATCATTACTGCCGCTCACGTTGTCTTTGACCATCAAACTGGAGAGCGACTTACGACCGTCTCCGTCCGACTCCCTGATGGGAGTGCGCCACTGGCGCGAGTTTTTGTTGATGAAGAGTCCGCAATTAGGGACTTCGCAATCTTGAAAGTCGAGAAAAGCGGATTGCCATTTGTGGAACTCGGCTCGTGGGGAGATGTTGAACCCGGATCGGACATTACCATTATCGGCTTCCCGCTCAGCGCTGGAACTGAACCCAAGATAACCATCACCAACAAGTTTTGCTTGTCGGGCTTCGTCGCAGCGACAGATACCATTTCGAAGGATAAGGTCGAGGTTGACGCCATTTATTTCCAAGGCCCAGCCGTAAAAGGAATTTCCGGCGGACCGCTCATCTCTCGTGATATGGGCCGTGTCATCGGCATCCAGAGTCAAACTCTTGCTGGCATCAGCGTCGGGCTGGATGACGTGAGAAATAAAATTCTGGCAGTCGAGAGGCAAGGGTACCGGATGACGCAAATGGGAATTAATCCCAGTCAGACTTTTCTCGACATCATAAATGTCCTCGACCGACACTTGGCTAATGGCCTTGGGACGGCTACTGGGGCAGACGATGTCGTCACCGCTCTGGCCAAGGCCAAGAGGGCTTACGATAAAGAGCACGCATACCAAAAATAGAGATTGCATTCGCGGTGCCGTCTCCGTGTAAACTTGGAGTCGGCAGTGCTGAATTGACTAGCGTAGGATCGGATAAGAGCGGTAAATCTGCCATACGGCCCGAACTCAGGATTCGGGCTTTTTCACGCCAAGCGGATCAGCCTCAAGGAAGTGGCGCTCGACGGGGACTAGCCCATCGCCACACCCAGAAGGCACCCACGAGACCGAGTGGCAGGAACGTGCCAACCACGGCCAGCGGATGTAAATGAAAGCGGTAGTAGTGCCCGGTGACTCCCTCAGGTGTCACCGTGTCGGCTAGTTCGAGGATGTTCCACATTCCCAGCGGACCATAGCCCGTTCTTAGCAACATCCAGCTCGAAGCTGCCGCCCACGCCAGGGCACCCATGGTCAGTATGCTCAAAAGTAAACGTGTTCGTTTCATGCCGTCTCCTTTCGTTTCGGGATAGGATTCACTGCCTAGCCTCCATCCCACAGCGGGTGAAATTGTACACCGCCCCAATTGCTGCCATTTTACCGTGCCACATCATTTAAGACACTACCTGGGCTAGTCTTTTCGTTGACAACTGTTTGCCAGCTACGGTATCTTTAAAGCTTTGGGAAGTCTCGCGGTTGCCCGCCTGATGGTCTGGCGTCCTCGCCGGGGAATCAACGAGCGGTCTTCTTTGTTACTTCAATCGCGTTTCGCAATTTT
>Ga0116224_10000598_pt1 | contig 27979 bp, 20 predicted proteins | sample Sb_taG_9_FD_89699 | JGI IMG/M metagenome (GOLD analysis project Ga0116224, IMG submission 89699) | Peat soil microbial communities from Weissenstadt, Germany - Sb_50d_b_LC metaG | ecosystem: Environmental > Terrestrial > Soil > Wetlands > Peat | place: Germany: Weissenstadt | collected 2010-09-21 | reverse complement strand
GCGGAAATGTTCATTCGGCGGGCTCGCGGGGTGCCAGCGGGCTCTCCGGGCGGCGCCCGGAGAGGCGCTGCGCCAGGCGGTCGAAGTAAAGATAAATGACCGGCGTGGTGAACAAGGTCAGCATCTGGCTGACGATCAGCCCACCGACGATGGCGATGCCGAGCGGCTGACGCAGCTCGGAACCGGTTCCGGTGCCGAGCATGAGCGGCAATGCGCCGAGGATCGCGGCCATCGTCGTCATCAAGATCGGCCGGAAGCGCAGCAGACAAGCTTGATAGATCGCTTCGCGCGGCGGCAGGCCCTCGACGCGCTCGGCCTCCAGCGCGAAATCGATCATCATGATCGCGTTTTTCTTGACGATGCCGATGAGCAGCACGATGCCGATGATGGCGATGACGTCGAGGTCGTAGTGCAGCAGCATCAGCGACAGAAGCGCGCCGACGCCCGCCGACGGCAGTGTGGACAGGATGGTGATCGGGTGGATGAAGCTTTCGTAGAGAACGCCGAGCACGATATACATCGCCACCACGGCGGCGATGATGAGAAACACTTCGTTGGCCAGCGACGACTGGAACGCCGCGGCGGTGCCCTGGAATGCAGTGGTGAAGCTGATCGGCAGGCCGAGCGCCTTCTCCGTCTGTTCGATGGCGTCGACCGCGGCGCCGAGCGAGACGCCCGGTGCGGTGTTGAACGAGATGGTGGTCGCGGGCAGCTGGCCGTAATGCGTGATCAGCAACGGCCCGGTATGTTGCTCGAGATGGACGATCGCCGACAACGGCACTTGTCCGTTGGTCGACGAAGATGACGATGGCAGGTAGATCATCGACAAAGCGTTGAGCGAGCGCTGCAGCGACGGGTCGACCTCGATGATCACGCGATACTGGTTCGATTGGGTGTAAATGGTGGAAATGATGCGCTGTCCGAACGCGTCATAGAGGGCGTTGTCCACGGTCGCCGGTGTGATGCCGAAGCGGGCGGCAGTGGCGCGGTCGATGACGATATTCAGCGTCAGGCCTTGTTGCTGTAGATCGCTGGCGACGTCGGTGAGCTGAGGCAGCTCGCTCAATTGCCGCACCAGGCGCGGCACCCACTCGTTGAATTCGGTAGAATTGGCATCCTCGAGCACGAAATGGTACGGGGCGCGGCTGATGGTGGAGTCGATGGTCAGGTCCTGCACCGGCTGCATGTAAAGAGTGACGCCGACGATGCCGGAAGTCTCCTGCTGGATGCGGCGCATGATCTGGGTCGCGGTCAGGCTGCGCTGGTCATGCGGCTTCAGATTGATGAGAAAGCGGCCGGTGTTTTGCGTTTGATTGGTGCCGTCGACGCCGATGAACGAGCTCAGGCTTTCGACGTCGGAATCGCGCAAGATCGCTTCGCCGAGCTGGCTCCGAAGCTTCGCCATGGCGTCGTAGGAGATACTTTGCGGCGCCTCCGAGATGGCCTGGATCATGCCGGTGTCCTGCACCGGGAAAAAACCCTTGGGGATCAGGATGTAGAGGATGAGCGTGAGCGCGAGCGTCGCCAACGCCACCAGTAGGGTGAGCGGCTGCCGGTCGAGCACCCAATTCAGCGCCCGGCCGTAAAGCGCGATGGTCGAATTGAAAACGTGCTCGGCCTGAAGATCGAACCTCGTGCGCTCCGCATCCGGCTGGTGATGAATGAGCTTGGCGCACATCATCGGCACTAGCGTCAGCGAAACCACGGCCGAGATGACGATCGTGACCGCAAGCGTGATGGCGAATTCGTGGAACAGGCGGCCGACCACCTCGCCCATGAATAGCAATGGAATCAGCACGGCGATCAGCGAAATCGTCAGTGAAATGATGGTGAAGCCGATTTGCTGCGAGCCGCGCAGCGCCGCCTCCAGCGAGTTCATTCCGCCTTCGACGTAGCGCGCGATGTTCTCGATCATGACGATGGCGTCATCGACCACGAAGCCGGTGGCGATGGTCAGGGCCATGAGCGACAGATTGTCGAGGCTGAAGCCGAGCAGGTACATCGCGCCCAAGGTGCCGACGAGCGACAGCGGTACCGACAGACTCGGAATGACCGTTCCCGGAATGGTTCGCAGAAACAGAAAGATCACGATCACCACGAGGATGACCGCAAGGGTGAGTTCGAATTCCACGTCCGCCACCGAGGCGCGAATGGTAACGGTTCGGTCGCTGAGCACGGCGACATCCACAGCCGCCGGAAGCGTAGAGACGATGCGCGGCAGAAGAATCTTGATGCGGTCCACCACCTCGATGATGTTGGCGCCGGGCTGCCGCTGCACGTTGAGAATGATCGCCGGCGTGGTATTCGCCCAGGCGCCGAGTTTGGTGTTCTCCGCTCCGCTGACGACGCTCGCCACATCGGAGAGACGAACCGGGTCGCCGTTGCGATAGGCGATGACGATGTTGGCGTATTGCCCGGCCTCGTTGATCTGATCGTTGGCGTTGATGGTCGTCGCTTGCGCCGGACCGTCGAAATTTCCTTTCGGCGTATTGACGTTGAAGTTGCCGATCGTGGTGCGCACGTCGTCGATGTTGAGGCCGTAGGCGGCGAGCGCCTGCGGATTGAATTGTATGCGCACCGCCGGCCGGTGCCCGCCGCTGATGCTGACCAGCCCGACGCCGTTAAGCTGCGAGATCTTCTGTGCCAGGCGCGTCTCGCTCAGATCCTCGAGGTCGGTCAGCGACATGCTCTTCGAGGTGACCGCCAGCGTCAGGATCGGCGCGTCGGCCGGGTTGATCTTGGCGTAGACCGGCGGGATCGGCAGATCGCTCGGCAGCAGATTGTTGGCGGCATTGATCGCGGCCTGCACTTCCTGCTCGGCCACGTCGAGGCTGAGATCGAGGCTGAATTGCAGGGTAATGACCGACGCGCCGGCGGAGCTTGCCGAGGTCATCTGGTTTAATCCCGGCATCTGCCCGAGTTGCCGTTCGAGCGGCGCCGTGATCGACGACGTCATCACCTCCGGGCTGGCGCCCGGATAGAAGGTCGAAACCTGGATGGTCGGATAATCGACTTCAGGCAGGGTCGAAAGCGGCAGGAAAGTGTAAGCGACGATGCCGGACAGCATGATCGCCACCATGAGCAGCGTCGTTCCGACCGGCCGCAAAATGAAGGGTTCGGAGACGTTCATCGCACCGTTTCATCTTGGCGCAAGATGTTGACCCAAATTGCGCTCGCCGCCCCCGCGCGCCAGCGCATCATCCTCTATTGGCTGCCGTTATTGCGCCGATTTTGCGAATGATCTGGACTCTGCGGTTGAGATTGCGTGCCCGGCGCGGGCGCGCCCGCCGCATTGGGTGCCGCCGTGGCGCCGCCGGGGATCATCACGCGCGCCCCGTCGCGCAAGCGGTCGAGGCCGTCGACTACGACCCGCTCGCCGGGGGCTAGTCCGGAAGTGACTGCCGCCATCGGACCGTCGGTCGGGCCGAGCGTGATCGGCCGCACCGACACGGTGTTGTTGGCATTGATCACATAGACGTAAGCGCCGGGCGCGCCGCGCTGGATCGCCGCCGTCGGTACCGTCGTCACGTTGGTGAGCATCTTCACCAGCAATTGCGCGTTGACGAATTGGTTGGGAAACAACGCGTAATCGGCGTTATCGAACTGCGCGCGCACCTTCACCGTGCCGGTGGTGGTATCGATCTGACTGTCGAGAGCGATGACGCGGCCGACGGCCAGCAACTTGACGTTGGCGCGGTCATAAGCCGTGACCTGGAACGTTCCGCCGGCGTTCAGCGACGGCACGATATCGGGCAAATCGTCTTCCGGAATGGGGAAGATCACCGTGATCGGCTGCGACTGGGTGACGACGGCGATGCCCGTGTTGTTGGAGGACTGCACATAATTTCCCGGATCGACCAGGCGAAGGCCGATGCGGCCGGTCACCGGTGAAACGATGTGACAGTAGATGACGTTGAGCTTCTGCTGATCGACTTGCGCCTGATCGAGCTTCACCGTGCCCTGGTACTGCTGCACGACGTAGACTTGGTCCTCGTATTGTTGGCGGGCGATCGAATTCTGCTCGGCCAGTTTCTGATAGCGCGCCAAGTCGACCTGCGCCTGCGCGAGCAGGCCTTGATCGTGCGCCAGCTGGCCCTCGTATTGAGCTTGCAGAAGCTGATAGGGGCGGGGATCGATTTGCGCGAGCGTGTCGCCTTTCTTGACCATCTGCCCTTCGGTGAACGGCACTTCAAGGAGTTGGCCGTCGATCTGCGTTTGCACGGTGATAGTCGCAATCGGCGTGACGGTGCCGAGTGCGTTGACGATGACGCGGATGTCGCCCGTTCCGATGGTGGCGGCGCCGACCGATTGGGCCGCGGACTGAGGATTGCGCGCGCCGGATGGCGCGGAAATCGAGCGGAAAATTAGATAGCCGACAAGAATGGCGGCGACGAGAACGATCAGTCCAACGACAATGCGTGTTCTTCCGCCGGCCCGGCTCACGATGGTCGGCGCGGGTGCGGGCCGACGAATATCGGGAGCCGCCTCGTCAGCCGTTCTGCGCGTTCGCTCGTCCATCTGTCCGTCGTTCGGTCAATGTCGTCAGTATATAGCGGGAGGCGGCGTGGACCGCCTAATGAAAATTCGGCCATATACCGCCGGCTTTGGCCGCTCGCGCGCACCGGGACGTCTTCAGAATTAATAGTAAAATCAATGGTTTGACGACGGGGCAGGCGGTTCAAGCCGCAACCCCGCCCCATTTGGCGGAAGTTGCGGCAGCAACGAGATGTCCTTCTCCAATTCTTTCTGCGTCGGCAGCAAAGTCGTGTCCCAGCCACCGCCCAGATTCTCGATCAGGGTGACGCTGTCGAGGAAAAGGTCCTGGCGGATCGTGAGTTCGGCTTCCTGGTCGGCAAGCAGCGTGATCTCCGCCGTCACGACCGTCGTGAATGCCACGGTGCCGGCTTGAAACTGGTTCAAATACACGTCAACCGCGGTCTGGGCGTCCTTGACGGCCTTTTGCTGCACGACGAGGGCCTGCGTCAGCAAACGTATGGCGACGAGCTGATCCTCGACGCCCTGCAACGCAGCGAGAACGGTCTGGCGATAGGTCGCCACCGCCTGCCAATAGGCTGCGCGCGCCGCATCGACCTGTGCCGAGGTCAGCCCGCCGTTGAACAGCACTTGCGTGCCGGCCGCGCCGAGCGACCACACTTCGTTGGCGACGTTGAACGGCAAGGGATGGGTCCCGGTCCATTGAAACAGTCCGGACAGACTGATGTCAGGAAAATAGGCGGCGACCGCAACGCCGATCAGCGCGTTTTCCTCCTGCATGGTGCGTTCCGCGGCGGCAATGTCGGGACGCCGCTCGAGCAGGGCAGAGGGCATCGTGACCGGAATCCTCGGAATGCTACCGGTGAGTAAATGCGGAGCGATCGTCAGTTCGGCGGGCGGGCGGCCGATGAGCATCGCGATGGCGTGCTCATATTGCGCGCGTTGCGCGGCGACATTGAGGGCCTGCGCTTGGGTCACAAAGACCTGGGCTTCCGCAGTGGCCACGTCTCCAGCGGTCACGGAGTAACCTGCCTTGAATTGGTTCTGTACGATGTCGAGCGTTTTCTTGTATTGGACGACCGTGCGCTCAAGAAGATCATGCAGCGAGTCGGCCGCGCGGAGATTGAAATAGGCAGTGGCCAGCATGGCTTGTGCGGAAAGCTTGGCGTTGTCGAGATCGGCTTTGCTGGCCTGCGCCGCCGCCGCGTTGCTCTCGATCTGCCGTCGCACCTTGCCCCAAACATCGAGGTCCCAGGTGGCGGAAAGTCCCGGCACGAAGGTCGAAGAATATTGGCCCAAGCGCGCGCCGGTGGCCAGCGCGCCGGCCGCCCCCGCTCCCGGCCCGTTATAGGAGCGGGTGGCGTTATACGTGCCATTAAGAACCGGAAACAGCGCGGCTTGCGCCTCGCGGATCATTGCGCGCGCCTGCTCGTAAGCGGCCGCCTGCGCCGCCACATTCTGGTTTGAAATCTCGACTTGCTTGATGAGGAAATCGAGATTGTGATCGCGGTAAAACGCCCACCAGTCGCCGCGTTTGAGCGCGTCGCTTGGCGTCGCGACTTTCCAGCCCTTCAGTTCCTTGAAATTCTTCGCGACGGGCGCCGCTGCCGGGACGTAATCGGGGCCGACCGTACAGCCGGCAAGGACCGATACGACGGCCAATGCGGAAAAGCCGGCCCCGGCGCGCCGAAGCGCTCCGCGTCGCACCCAACCGCCTCGACCGAAACCAGCATGGGCCAACGCAACCACTGCCGCAAACCCGTCGCTGTGCACCCCGGAACGATGTTGCGCCAAGCCCCGCGGCGGCGCCTGACCGGCGTTACCTCGATAACTCGGGCATTATTCGCTGCGACCCCCGGCCCCCAGCGATCGCGTTAACCATAACCATGCCCCATGGTCCGGTGAATATCAACTCGGCGCCGGTGAAGCGGTGTTGGACAAGTAACTTTGGTTGGCCGATGTGCTATTGGGGCGACACTTGCTTGCCGCCTCAAGCCGGCGCTCATACTCACGCGTCGGCTGGTATGTCATGCTGGCGCGATGTGTTCGGCCTATAGCAACGGAGAAAAAGTCGACACGGCCTACGCCGGCGCCCAAATGGGCTGCAATGTACCGGCGTCGCGCCCAATGGAGGTGCAAATGCCCTATTCATTCATACTGACGGCGACAATTCCCGCTTCCCCCGAGGAAATCTACGAGGCGTGGCTCGATAGTGTCGGCCATTCCGAGATGACCGGCGGGGAGGCGACGATGTCGGACCAGGTCGGCGCAGAAGTGTCAGCGTGGGACGGTTATATCAGCGGACGCAATCTCGAATTGGTGCCGGGCGAGCGCATCGTCCAGTCATGGCGCACCAGCGAGTTCGGCGATGAGCACGATGACTCGATCATCACCTTGGTGCTCCAGAGCCTGGGCGACGGCAGCACGCTGTTGACGCTCGAGCATAGCAACGTGCCTGACGAGCAGCGCAGTTACGAAGAGGAAGGCTGGCAGTCGAACTATTTCGAGCCGATGGCAGCCTATTTCACCGAGCGCAAGCAAAAGTCCGAGCGGGCCGCACCGAAGAAAGCTGCGGCGAAAAGTGAGCCCAAAGCCAAGCGGGTTGCTCCCGTAAAGCGGGCGGCGCCAAAGGCAAAGACCTCGCCGCGCAAGAAAAAGGGAAAAACCCGCCGAAAAATCGCCGCAGCGCCCAAACGCGCCAAAAAACGCGTCAAATCGCGCGCGCCCAAGTCCGGACGCGGCAAGCGGAGATAGCCGGCCATCGCTCGGGACGGCGGTCCCGGTGTCACGCTCAGTTATTGTCTATCGCGCGTCCGGACGGAAACCCGGATTCCCACTTTTCCCGGACGCGCTTAATGAATTTCCGTCGGGCGTTGGGCCGAGTGCTTGCGCGGTGCGGGAGCGGACACCGGAGCCGGCTGGATGGCCGGATTGCCGAACAGCCGCGAGAAGAAGCTTCCGCCGCTTCGTCCCCACATCGGCCCGTCGGGCATCGCCAGCATCTCGCGGCGCACGGAGTTTTCCTGGCGCGCGATGGGAGTGTCGGCGATCTTGCGCTCGTCGCTTTTGAGGATCGGGAGCAGCGCCTTGTCGCGCCCATAGACGTCGTCGCGAAATACGAGCTTGCCGTCCTCATCGACGAAGGCCGTCTGGTAGGTCAGATGGACGGGGATGAAAGTCGGGAACTGGATGTCGAGTTCGCTTTGGCCGAACATCTTGCGGATGCGGTCTTCCGTATAGTTGTCACGCGGGCGCACGACGGAGAGCAGCACTTCGGCGTATTTGACCGGATCCTGCACCCGCATGCAGCCGTGACTGAACGCCCGCTTGTCGAAGGCGAACAGGTGCTTTTCCGGCGTGTCGTGCTGATACACCAGGAACTTATTGGGGAAATTAAAGCGCAGCCGGCCCAGCGCGTTTCTCTCTCCCGGCGGCTGGGAAATATGAACCGTGCCGTCCGGGTTGCTGCTGACGGTCAGTCCCATCCGCTCCAGTACCGAGGGGTCCTGTTGCAGGACCGGCATATACTCCTTGGCGACGATCGAAGGCGGCACATTCCAGGTCGGGTTGACCGTGATGTACTTCATTTCCGCGCTCATAATCGGCGTCGGCATGTTCGGCTTGCCGTCGACGATCTTCGTCTTCCACAAGAGCTTGCCGTCGTGCATCACCCGCAGCGTGAAATCGGGCAGATTGACGATCACGTAGGTGGTGCCCAGATCGTGGGGCATCCACCGCCAGCGCTCCAGATTGGCGAGGATCGCGTCGATCGGCCGATCGGGCGACCGCCCGTTGAGCGCATCGACCGTCGCCGGCGTCAGCATGCCGGTGACTTTCTGCTCATGATCCTGCTGAAACTTCTTCACCACGTCGGCCAGCGTCTTGTCGAAGGTTGTGCCGTCGCCACCGTGAATGCCAAGCCGCTCGCGCAACTGCGGCACGCGCTCGTCCTGCATCCCGAGCTTGAGCGTTGGGCCGTTCGGGATCGGAGCCTCGCCGGGCTCCTCCTTGCCGGCGCGCAACTCCGCCAGCTTGGCTTTGAGCGCCAGATAGGCGGGATTTGACGGTTCGTAGGCGGCAAGCGCCTCGCCGACATCCTTGGCGTCCGCCATCGCGGCGAGCACTTCGGCCGGAACCGGCGGCTTTTGATCGTAATAGATGTCGCCGCTGACGCGCGTCCAGTGCACGCGGCCGACCTGGGCGTGATGCGCGTAGGTCACGACCGACGTCGTGAGCTTAAGCTCGGCCTCGGCGAGCGAGGCCGGATCGTCGAGCGAGGCGAAATCCGGAACCGGATAGTCCGCCGGATCGAGCCCGTCGGCGCCGACCTGGCCGAGATAAGCCATGGCGGCGGTCGCACGCGCATTGGGCTCGCCATCGGTGATCCACAGCGGCGCGTAGTTGCGTCCGGAATAGAACGCGTCGATGGCTGCGCGTTCCTTCTTACCGCCGATGATGCGATCGAATTTGCCGTTGGCGAGATCGTGCAATTGTTCGGAGATCGCCGCATTCGCGTCGGCGACCGCGTTCGGTGTCGCTGCGGGTGGCGCGCCGACTGCGACGGCCGGCACTTCATCTCCGCCAATGGCCGCGGCGGGTTGCGGTTCAGCGGCCGCTGGAGCGACGGATTGTTCGGTCGCGGGGGCCGCTGTGGCCGGCGCCGCCGAGGCGGCGGCAGGCTGATTGCTCGATTGATCCGGCTGCGTCGCCGGCGGCTGGTCGGATGCGGCCTGCGGCTTTGCCGCGGGCGGTGTCGCGTCGCCGGCCGGCTCGGTCGGCTTCGCCGCCGGTTGGCCGGGTTCGCTTGCGGCCGGGGGCGCAACGGCCGCGCCCTCGGGCGCCGGCGTCACCGCTTCGACGCTTGCCCCCGCCTTGGGCTCTGCGGAAGCGCCGAGAGGGGCGCCAGAAAGCAAAACAACAACCGCGGTTGAGGCGAGAAGCCGCTCCAGACGGACGCCGGACATTGCAAATTCTCCTTTTGAGCCCGCCACCTGGAGGTTACGGAACTCTACTGCGCTTGGCGAGGTTTCGTCCCCAACCGAGTCATTTTTGGGGACCAAAAGTCCTGTTTCACGTTTACCCTACGTCAGCGGACCGAGGCTTGTCCCGGCGGATGCTGTGAAGACACAGAAAATTCACGCAATTTTCCGTGGCTGTCGCTCTGCGGCCACGCTTTCGAGCCCGGCTTCCGCGTCACTCTCGCCGCTTGCACCCAGGCCGAGCGCCTCCAACTTGCGGTAGAGCGTCGACCGCCCGATTTGCAGGCGTCGCGCCACTTCCGACATCTGCCCCCGGTAATGGGTAACGGCATACCGGATGAGGTCGGCCTCAAGCTCTTCGAGCGGCCGTACCTCGCCCTCGGCATCGAGCAACGGCAGTGCATCGACCGGCGGTCCCGCCCGCGTCACGGGTGCGGCCACCGGCTCGGCGAAGGATTCCGCCGGCTCCTCGGCCTGCCCCTCCGCGGGCGGCGCGGCCGGAAGCGATATCTGCGCGCTGATCTGCGGGAATTCGTCGGTGCCGATGCTGTCGCCCTCGGCCAGGACGACGGCGCGGAACACCGCGTTTTCGAGCTGACGGATATTGCCCGGCCAGCGGTAGGCGGCCAGCAGCCGCAGTGCTTCCGGGGTGAGGAGGCGAATGCGTTTTCCTTCCTCCGCTGTAAACAGCGCGAGGAAGTGCCGGGCGAGGGCGGGAATGTCCGCCGGCCGTTCACTCAAGGGCGGCACCGTGATCGGAAAGACGTGCAGCCGGTAAAACAGGTCTTCGCGGAAGCGGCCCTCTTTCACGTCGGCGATCAGGTCGCGATTGGTGGCCGATATGATCCGCACATCGACCTTCAGGGGCTTGCGGGCGCCGACCGGCTCGACTTCGCCTTCCTGGATGGCGCGCAGGAGCTTGACCTGGGCCGCCGGCGGCAATTCGCCGACCTCGTCGAGAAACAACGTGCCGCCCGAGGCCTCGACGAATTTGCCGACATGGCGCTCGGTCGCGCCGGTGAACGATCCCTTCTCATGGCCGAACAAAATCGACTCGACGAGGTTTTCCGGCATGGCGCCGCAATTGACCGCGACGAACGGCTTGGTTCGCCGCTCGCCGGAGCCATGGATCGCGCGCGCGATCAATTCCTTGCCGACACCGGATTCGCCGGCGACGAGCACGGGGATGTTCGAGGCGGCTGCCTTCTCCGCCATGCGCAGGACGGCATGCATGGCCGGGCTCTTGGTGATAATGTCCTTGAAGCCGAGCGTGCCGGAGCGGCTGTGCTTTATGCGGTTGAGCTCGCCTTCGAGCGCGCTGGCGTTAAGGGCATTGCGCAGGCTCACTTGCATGCGCTCGGCGCCGACCGGCTTGACCACGAAATCGACCGCGCCGGCGCGCATCGCCGAAACGACATTGTCGATGCCGCCGTGGGCGGTCTGCACGATCACCGGCACGTTGATCGCGGCCTGGCGCAACCTGGCGAGAACGCCGAGACCGTCGAGGTTGGGCATCACCAGATCGAGGATGACGCAATCGTACCGCCCGCCATCGGGCCCGATGAGCAGAGCCAGCGCCGCGTCGCCGTTATCGAGCGTCACAGTTTCGTAGCCGAATTTTTGCAGCATGCCTTCGAGCAGCCGGCACTGCACCGGATCGTCGTCGACGATAAGGATAGCCATCGGTTCCTCGACTGATGGGTCCGGCACGCTGTCCTGTGCCGTTTCGGGGCACTCTGGCCGAGGAGGTTTAAGGGGGTGTTAACCCGCTTTTCGCACCCGAAGGATTTGGTTCAAGCCGCCGGCGCCGACAGCAGGCCGGCAAATGTCTTGGCAAAGGTATGCGTGTCGCCGGGCCAGCGCGCCGAAACATAGTTGCCGTCGCGGACAACGAAGGCCGGCCGGTCATCGTCGAAAGTGTCGCGGGTCATACCGCTGGTCTTGCGCCGGTAATCCGGTGTACCGGGCGGGACATCGAGGAAATCTTCCGGGCGCGCTAGCGCGCGCGTCACCTCCTGCTGCACAGACATGTAGCCCGCGGGCTCTCCGGGCTTGTCAACATAGGTGCGATAATAGTTCGGGTCCCAGAAGCGGGCGATCCGCCCGACCTTCCAGCCGGCGTTTTCCAGCGCCCAGGTGAGTGCCGTGGTGCGGCGCCCAAAGAGGACCGAATGGCCGTCGGGGTTACGGCTTCGCGCCGCGAGCAAGACGCCATGGCAGATTGCCGCCACCGGCAACCCGGCGGCGAAAAATTGCACCACGAGTTTTTGCAGGACGTCGCTCTCGAAATATTCGCGCATGCCGCGCGCGCGATGCCCACCGGGCAACAGCAGTCCGTCGAAGTCTTCGCGCCGCACTTGCGACCACGACAGCGGCGCCTGGTAGGCCGGATCTTGCAGCATTGCGGCGTAGGCCTGCCGTGCCTCGGCATTGGCCCGCATCAGCCGGCCGATGGCGGTGAAGCGCCTAAGCCCCGGAATGAAGCCCCAGGGATCGAGCCCTTGACCGGTGATCATCATATCGTCGGCGCGCCCCGGCCAGCCGTCGGGCGTGGCGAACATCACCGAATGCCCAAGCCGCTTGAGCACGCTCCAGCTGATGGCGGCCTCGGTCGGATCGAAATCCCTGCTTGGGATCGGAACGATGACCTTTGCCATGTCGTTCTCCGGCGCGAAGGCTGCGGCCTTGCGCGCGCCTTAGTGCTGCGCCACATGAATGGCCGGTGAGGCCGACGATTCCATTCCATGCGTTCCAAGACAATGGCAAAAGGAATAGCCGCCAAACGGCACGCTAAAAGCCGGCCGCCGGCGCGAAAATCCGCGCTCGGTGCATTGCCCGAGTGGAATCTCGCCGACCTTTATGCCGGCCTCGACGATCCGGCGATCAAGCGCGACCTCGACCGCGCCGATGCGGAATGCGTCGCCTTCGAGAGCGCCTATAAGGGCAAGCTCGACGATCTGGCGCGCTCGGCGCAAGCCAGCGTCGCGCTTGCCGAAGCGGTGCGCCGTTACGAGGCGATCGACGATCTCATGGGACGGCTCGGATCCTATGCCGGGCTCCTGCATGCCGGCAACACGGTCGATCCGGCGCGCACCAAATTCTATGGCGACGTGCAGGAGCGGCTGACCGCGGCCTCAACCCACCTTCTGTTCTTCTCGCTCGAACTTAACCGTATCGACGACGCGCTCCTGGAAGCGGCCATGGCCGATCCGGCGCTCGGCCATTATCGGCCATGGCTGGAAGACGTGCGCCGCTACCGGCCGTATCAGCTCGAAGACCGCATCGAGCAGCTCTTTCACGAAAAATCGATGACCGCCTATTCCGCCTGGAACCGGCAGTTCGATGCGGCCATCGCCAATTTGCGCTTCGAGGTGTTGGGAAAGACCTTGGCCATTGAGCCGACGCTCAATCTCCTGCAAGACCGGTCGGGAGCAAAGCGCAAGGCCGCGGCGCAGGCGCTGGCGGCGACGTTCAAGGATCACGTGCAAGAATTCGCGCTGATCACCAACACGCTCGCCAAGGACAAGGAAATCTCTGACCGCTGGCGCGGCTTTGCCGATATCGCCGACGACCGTCACCTCTCCAACCGGGTCGAGCGCGAAGTGGTCGATGCGCTGGTCGCGGCGGTGCGCGCCGCCTATCCGCGGCTGTCGCACCGCTATTACGCGCTCAAAGCCAGATGGTTCGGCAAAAAGCGGCTGCCGCATTGGGATCGCAACGCGCCATTGCCGCAAGTGCCCACGCGCACCGTGGGTTGGGTCGAGGCGCGCAACACGGTGTTGACCGCCTATGGCGCTTTCTCGCCGAGGATGGCGGAGATCGCCGAACGTTTCTTCGATCGGCGCTGGATCGATGCGCCGGTGCGCCCCGGCAAGGCGCCGGGCGCGTTCGCGCATCCGACGACGCCGTCGGCGCACCCTTACGTGCTGCTGAACTACCAGGGCAAGCCGCGCGACGTGATGACGCTCGCGCATGAGTTGGGGCACGGCGTGCATCAGGTGCTCGCGGCGCCCAACGGCGCGCTGATGGCGCCGACACCGCTGACGCTGGCCGAAACCGCGAGCGTGTTCGGCGAGATGCTCACCTTCAGGAAGCTCCTTGCCGCCACGAGCGACGGCAAAGAGCGCAAGGCGATGCTGGCCGCCAAAGTCGAAGATATGATCAATACGGTGGTGCGGCAGATCGCGTTCTATACATTCGAGCGCTCCGTTCACACCGAGCGCAAGAGCGGCGAATTGACGGCGGAGCGCATCGGCGAATTATGGCTTGCCGTGCAGCACGAAAGCCTCGGCCCGGCGATCGAGCTCAAGCCCGGCTACGAGACCTTCTGGGCGTATATTCCGCATTTCATCCACTCGCCGTTCTACGTTTATGCCTATGCGTTCGGCGATTGCCTGGTGAATTCGCTCTATGCCGTCTACGAGCACGCCACCGAGGGCTTTGCCGAGCGTTATCTCGCCATGCTCGCCGCCGGCGGCACCAAGCACCATTCCGAGCTGCTCGCTCCCTTCGGCCTCGACGCCCGCGATCCCGCCTTCTGGCAAGGCGGCTTAAGCGTCATCGAGCGGATGATCGCGGAGCTGGAAAGCTTGGGCTAGTCCAACGGCGGCCGAAACAAGCGTCAGGAAAATCCCTGCGATACGCTCCAAATCAGCCGGTCGAAGATCCGGTCGGGCAGAATCTTTTTCAGGAACAGGATGAGGTGGGCGCCGCCGCTGGTGGCGTAGCGGGTCTTCGGCCGCCTGGCGCTGACGGCCCGCAGTATCGTTCTGGCGACCACCTCGGGCGGTGAGGCGAGTTTCGAGGTGTCGGCCTGATCGAGCAACCGGGCATAGCGTTCCGCCTGCGCGGCGTAGGCGCCGTTGCCGGAGACATGCAGCAGGCCCTCGCGCGCAATGCCGGCCCATTCGGTGCGGATCGCTCCCGGCTCGACGAGGATGACGTCGATGCCAAGCCGCCGCACCTCCACGCGCAGACAATCGCTCAATCCCTCGACCGCGAATTTGGTGGCGTGATACCAGCTGCCCAACGGCTCCCAGATTTTTCCGCCGATCGAGGTGATGTTGACGATCTTGCCGGACCTTTGCGCGCGCATCATCGGCAGGACCAATTGGGTGAGCCGCGCCAGGCCGACGACATTGACCTCGAATTGCCGCCGCGCTTCGGCAAGCGGTACGTCCTCGAGCGCGCCGTAAGAGCCATAACCGGCATTATTGACCAGGACGTCGAGGCGTCCGGCGCCGGCCTTGATCGCCGCCACAGAGGCAACGATCGAGGCATCGTCGGTGAGGTCGAGTTTTATGAGCGTCGCGCCAAGCGCGGCGAGGCCGGCCATGCGCTCAAGGCGACGCGCGCCGGCGAACACTGTGTAGCCGGCGGCGAGCAGTTCGCGCGCGGTGGCTTCGCCGATGCCGGCGGACGCGCCCGTGACCAATGCGATCTTGCTCATTTCAACCGCTCCCAAAGCGAACAAGAACGGGTTATAAGCGTGGACCAAGGTCCATGGTCAAGGGGCGAGGCGATGCTGATTTCCGAATTCGCGCGCGCGGCCGGGCTGACGCCCGACACCGTCCGCTTCTATGTCAGGCGCGGGTTGTTGACGCCGCTCGCCGGGCGCAAGGGCGGCTCAAATCCCTACCAAGTGTTCACCGACGAACATGTGCAGATTGCGCGGATGATCCGCATGGGTCAGTCGCTGGGCTTTTCGCTCCGCGAAATCGTCGCCCTGAACGTCGAGTATCAAGCCAGGCGCATGACCGCCTCGCGCGGCGCGGAGATTTTGCGCGGGCAGCTCGCGCGTCTGGAAGAAAAGGCGGCGCATGTCGAGGCAATGATGCGTTACATCCGTGCAAAGCTCGCATGGCTCGAAACCGGTGGCAAAGGGCCGGAACCGAATTTTACCGATTACGAGCGGCTGTCCCGTGTTATCGGCATGGAGCCGCGGGCGAGACTCCGGCAGGGCCGGAGGCGTGCGTAATGCCGAAACGCGATAAACCCGACCGCGAAAAAAATCGTTTCTCCGCCCGGGCGGTGCGCTACGCGCGGGTCGGCGCCAATGTCGGCCGGGTGGCGGCGCGCTATGGCGGCAGGAGGCTTTTTGGCGGTGAGCCGAACCGCGCCGGCGAGGCGAGTGCGCTGTCGTCCGCGCTCGGGCACCTCAAAGGCCCGCTGATGAAAGTCGCCCAGCTGATGGCGACGATTCCCGATCTGTTGCCGCCGGAATACGCCGCCGAATTGCAGAAGCTGCAAAGCGAAGCGCCGCCGATGGGCTGGGCCTTCGTCAAGCGGCGGATGAATGCCGAGCTTGGTCCCGATTGGCAGCAAAAGTTTGCGAGTTTCGAACACCATCCGGCTGCGGCCGCGTCGCTCGGCCAGGTGCATCGCGCGCGCTCGCTGGACGGCGCGATGCTCGCTTGCAAGCTGCAATATGCCGACATGCAGTCGGCAGTCGAAGCCGATTTGCAGCAGTTGCAATGGCTGCTCGCCATCCGCCGCCGCCTCGATTCGGCGATCGACACCACGGAGATCGGCAAGGAGATCGGCGAACGCATGCGCGAGGAGCTCGACTACCGACGCGAGGCCAAGCATGTCGCGCTCTATCGCACTATGCTCGACGGTGTCGACATCGTGCGCGTGCCGCGCGCGTGGCCGGAGCTGTCGACCGGTCGCTTGCTCACGCTCGACTGGCTCGACGGCACCCGCATGCTCGCGCACCGGAACGATCCGCTCGCCGTGCGCAACCTGCTCGCCACCGCCATGTTCACCGCCTGGTGGTTTCCGTTCAGCCGCTTCGGCGTCATCCACGGCGACCCGCATCTGGGCAATTACACGATATTCGAAAAGAACGGTAAGCCCGCCGGCATCAACCTCCTGGATTACGGCTGCATCCGCATCTTCGCCCCGAAATTCGTCCGCGGCGTCGTCGATCTCTATCACGGGCTGTTGCGCGGCGACGACGGTCTGGTCGTGCACGCTTACGAAACCTGGGGCTTCCGCCGGCTTTCGCGCGAGCTCATCGAGACGCTCAACATCTGGGCGCGTTTCATCTACGCGCCGCTGCTCGACGACCGGGTGCGCACCATCGCCGACGGCGTGGCGCCGAGCGAATACGGCCGGCGCGAAGCGTTTCGCGTGCATCAGGCGCTCAAGCAGAAAGGACCGGTGACGGTGCCGCGCGAATTTGTGTTCATGGATCGCGCGGCGATCGGATTGGGCTCGGTGTTTCTGCACCTGCGCGCCGAGCTTAATTTCTACCGGTTGTTCAACGAAGCGATCGAGCATTTCTCTATGGATCGCGTCGCCAAGAGGCAGAAATCGGCGATGAGCGCAGCCGGTTTGCTGGACGGCCACTGAAACTATGCGTGGCTCTGGCTCGTTGATATGACGACGCCGCATTTTGGGGACCAATCCGATGTCGAGAATTTGGGCGCGCAAATCGATCGCGGCGTTGGAAGCCGAAGCAGAGGATCCGCAAGTCCAGTCGCTGACGACCCATAACGGGGTGCCCCTCAAGCGCAGTCTGTCGGCGCTCAATCTTGTTTTGCTGGGCATCGGCGCCATTATCGGCGCCGGCATTTTCGTGCTGACCGGACATGCCGCCGCCGCCAATGCCGGCCCGGCGATCACCTTGTCCTTCGTGCTGGGCGCGTTTGCTTGCGCGTTTGCCGGCCTCTGCTACGCGGAAATGGCTTCGTCCGTGCCGATTGCCGGCAGCGCCTACACCTACGCCTACGCCACGATGGGAGAACTCGTGGCCTGGATCATCGGCTGGGACCTGATCCTCGAATACGCGCTCGGCGGCACCACGGTCGCTATCGGCTGGTCGGGATATATTGTGAGCTTCCTCAAGGATATCGGCATTGTCGTGCCGCCGGCCTTTGCCGGCTCGCCGTTTTCCTACGACCCCGCCGATCACGTGTGGCACGCGACCGGCGCCCTGCTCAACGTCCCGGCGATGGTAGTGATCGCCGCCGTTTCGGCGTTGCTGATTGTCGGCGTCCACGAATCCGCGCGCGCCAACAACGTCATCGTCGGCATCAAGCTCGTGATTATTCTTGTCTTCATCGCGGTGGCCGCGCCGTTTGTCAGCACCGCGCATTGGGTGACAGCGAGCAACCCGGCGGGCCACTTCATTCCGCCCAATGCCGGGCCCGGCCTATTCGGCATCAGCGGCGTCATTCGCGGCGCCGCCGTTGTGTTCTTCGCCTATATCGGCTTCGACGCGGTCTCGACGGCGGCACAAGAGGCGAAGAATCCGACGCGCGACATGCCGATCGGCATTCTCGGATCGCTCGCCGTATGCACCGTGCTCTACATGGCGGTCGGCTTCGTGCTCACCGGCATCGTGCCCTACGACAAGCTCAACGTTCCCGATCCTATCGCCGTCGGCATCGACGCCGTGGGCTTAAGCATCCTCTCGCCGATCCTCAAAATCGGTATCATCCTCGGATTGACCTCGGTCATTCTGGTGATGCTCTTGGCGCAGCCGCGCATTTTCTATTCGATGGGCCGCGACGGATTGTTGCCGCCGGCGGCGGCAAAAGTACACAGCCGGTTTCGCACGCCTTACGTGACCACGATCATCACCGGTGTCGTCGTGATGGTGCTTGCCGGGCTGCTGCCGATCGGCCTGGTCGGCGAACTGGTCAGCATCGGCACCCTGTTCGCGTTCGCGATTGTCTGCGTCGGCGTGCTTGTTCTGCGGTTCACCGAGCCGGAACTCGCGCGTCCGTTCAAGGCGCCCGCGATCTATGTCGTCGCGCCCTTGGGCGCGGCTTCCTCACTGTTTTTGATGTTTGGATTGCCGCTCGACACTTGGCTGCGTTTTGGCGGCTGGATGGTGATCGGGCTTCTGCTCTATGGCCTCTACGGTATCAGGCACGCACGCGCCACAACGCAAAGCACAACCGCGTCGCGCGCATCGCTTCCCGGATGACGTGCGACGTGGTAGCAGGGCGTCGCACATACGAACCACTGATGGATTCGATCTTCATAACCAGCGGGACGGCGGCCGCGATCCCGATCTGGTTCGCGACCGCGGCGACTTATCCGGAAGTGCGCGAGCGGCTCGACGTGCCCGCCCGCGCCTTTGCCGACGCCGCGGGTTTCGAGCCGAAGCCGGGGCATTGCCTGGTGTTGCCGGGGGCAACCGGTGTCGGCGCCGTTTTGTTCGGGCTCGAAGGCGCCGACGATGCCAGGGATCCGTTTCTGCCCGGGCGCCTGCCGGAGCAGCTGCCCGATGCCGTGTATCGCTTCGCCAACGATCCGCACGATGCCAAGCTTGCCGCGCTCGCCTTTGCGCTCGGTACCTACCGCTTCACCCGCTACCGCAAGGCGGAGCCGCGCAACGTCCGGCTCGATCTGCTGCAGAGCGTCGATCGCGAAGAACTCGACCGCATCGTCGAGGCGGTGACGCTGGCGCGCGATCTCATCAATACGCCGGCGAACGACATGGGGCCGGCGGACCTCGAGGAAGCGGCCCGCGCTCTCGCCGCGCGCCACGCCGCCGAGATTGGCGCCGTCGTCGGTGACGAGCTGTTGACCGGGAATTTCCGCTCATCCACGCCGTCGGCCGCGCTGCCGAACGCGCGCCGCGGCTTATCGATTTGCAATGGGGGGAGGCGGGCTCTCCGCGCGTGACGCTCATCGGCAAGGGCGTTTGCTTCGATTCCGGGGGGCTCGACATCAAGCCCGATTCCTCCATGCTCAACATGAAGAAAGACATGGGCGGCGCGGCGACGGCGCTGGCGCTCGCGCACATGGTGATGGCGCGTAACTTGAAAGTCCGGCTGCGCGTGCTGATCCCGGCCGTGGAAAATTCGATCTCGGCTGCGGCCTTCCGCCCGCGCGACATCTACCAGTCGCGCAAAGGCTCCGTCGAGATCGGCAACACCGATGCCGAGGGCCGCCTCATCCTCGCCGACGCGCTTGCGCTCGCCGATGAGGATGAGCCGGCGCTGGTCGCCGATTTTGCCACGCTGACCGGCGCAGCGCGGGTGGCCCTCGGGCCCGACGTGCCGCCGTTCTTTACCGACGACGAGGAGCTTGCGGCCGAACTGGCGCATCATGCCGCCGCCGGGAACGATCCGCTGTGGCGGTTGCCGCTGTGGCGCGGCTATGATTCCATGCTCGAATCCAAGGTGGCCGACATCAATAATGTCGGCAGCGGCGGCCAGGCCGGCGCCATTACCGCCGCATTGTTCATGCGCCGCTTTGTGACCGCCAAATCATGGGTGCATTTCGACGTGTTCGCCTGGACGCCGACGGCGAAACCGGGCCGACCCGAGGGCGGTGAATGTCAGGCTGCACGCGCCGTCTACGCGCTGCTCGCCGCGCGCTACGGGTAGGGGCGGGGAGCAATGCGCGCCTTCGACCCTCGCCTCACGCCGGCCCGCGCCGATCTCGCGGCCAAGGAACTCGAAGGCAAAGTGGCGGCGCCGCGCTACGTCGCGGGCCGCGCTTACGAGGTGATCGAGCCGCTGGCGCGGCTGTGCCACGAGCCGGCGCCCGATGCGCCGCTCGCCACGCAAGCGCTCAAGGGCGAACGCGTCACCATCTACGACACCAACGGCGAAGGCTGGGCCTGGGGCCAGCTTGCGGCGGACGGCTATGTCGGCTGGCTGCCGGCAAACGCGCTGACGCCGCCCGGGCCGCCGCCGACGCATAAAGTCGTGGCGTTACGAACGTTCGTTTTTTCCGTTCCCTCGATCAAGCCGCCGCCGCTCGAAGCGCTGCCGTTCGGCGCGCGCCTTGCCGTCGCTCGCTTGGAGGAGCCTTTTGCCGTGACCACATCGGGCGGCTATGTGCCGGCGGTTCATCTCGCCGCGATCGACGTCTATCAGCCGGATTTCGTGGCCTTGGCCGAGCGTTTCGTCGACGTACCTTATCTGTGGGGCGGCAAGACCCCGCTCGGCCTCGACTGCTCCGGGCTGGTGCAGATTGCGCTCACTGCCTGCGGCATTGCCTGTCCGCGCGACAGCGATATGCAGGAAGAGACGCTGGGCAGAGCCGCCGCTATTGCAAATTTACAACGCGGCGATCTCGTATTCTGGAAAGGTCACGTCGCCATCGCCCGCGACCGCAAAAGCTTTATTCACGCCAACGTCTTTCACATGGCGGTCACGATCGAGCCGGTCGCCGACGCGGTCGCCCGCATCCGCGGCGCCGGTATCGAGATCACCGGTGTGCGGCGGCTGGCGCCGTAGCCCGTGGCGTTGTCGCCCCGGTTGATCTACGCTGCGAGTTCGGAGCACCGCCGATGAGCAACACCGATCCAGGCCCGGCCGAACATTTATCCGTTCCGCACCTACAAGCGCCCCAGCCGGCGCATATCAGCTTTTGGGTCAGGGAATTGCCGTTCAGCCTCGTGCTGCTCCTGACGCTCGGCGGCGTCGCTTATACGAGTTTCTCCAAGCACCCGATCCTGATCTATTGGGAGATACTCGCGCCGATCATCGGGCTGGTTTGCGTCTGGTATGGGTGGCAAGACGCGCGCGACAACAATGCGCGCCTGCGGCTGATAGCGACGCAGGCGCTGCACTGGCTCGCCTTCATCCTGGTCATGAACATGGTGTTCCTGCCAAGCGTGCAGCGGGTTTTCACCGCCGGTTCGACCGCGCTCGCCATTTTCACCTTATTGGCGCTCGGCACCTTCAGCGCCGGCGTGCATATCCTGTCCTGGCAGGTTTGCCTGCTCGGGCTGATCATGGCGTGCGGCATTCCGGCGATCGCCTGGATCGAAAATTCGGCATTGCTGCTGGTGCTGGCGGCGGCGGTGGTGGTCGGAATCGGCGCCGTCGTCTGGTGGCATTTCCGCGAGCGGCGGCGCAGTGAGGCCTGACGCCGATTCAACCGTGGGACGAGGTGAAACTGCGCCTGCTTTCCGAAAAGTTGGGCAGGGACCTCGCGCCTAACATCTTGCCTTCGCAGAGCGCGGGTATAACGTAATGTGGGCATGTCAAGTGCCCAAAGCGACTTAGTCGCGCGCATGGGGGGAGATACGCCATGAAGCTTTCTTATATCACGCTTGCAGGCGCGGCCACGATCGCCGCGGCGGCAATGCTGCTGCCGAGAGCGCACGCCGAGACGCCGGTCGAGCGCGGCGCATACCTGGTCGTCGTTGCCGGCTGTAACGACTGCCATACGCCAGGATTTTTCTTCGGCAAGCCCGACAAAGACAAATTTCTCGGCGGCTCGGATGTGGGCTTCGAAATTCCGGGTCTCGGGGTGTTCAACGGCAGGAATATCACGCCGGACAAGGAAACTGGCATCGGCGCCTGGACCGACGAGCAGATCGCAACCGCGATTACCACGGGAAAACGTCCCGATGGCCGCCAACTGGCGCCGATCATGAACTACGCCGCATTCACGCACTTGACGAAAGACGATGTGGCGGCGGTCGTCGCCTATCTTCGCAGTATTCCCGCGGTCAACAATAAGGTGCCCGGGCCGTACAAGCCGGGCGAAAAGGTGACGATCTTCACTTTCCGGATCGAGCCGCCCGGACAGACAGCGGCGGACGCGCCGAAGTAAGCCGCTTCAGCCTCGCGTAAGTCGGGGGCCTTGCGCTCCCGACTCTACTCCGCCACGACACCGGCAGGCGCTGTTTCCAGATTGAACGCGGCTGCGAACAGCGCGCGCGTATAATCGCTTTTCGGATTCTTGAACAGGTCGGCGGCGGCCCCGGCCTCGACCACTTTTCCCTGCCGCATCACCACAAGCCTGCTCGCCAGCGCGGCGACGACGCGCAGATCGTGCGAGATGAACAGATAAGTCAGATTGCGCCGCTTCTGTAGCTCGCGCAAAAGATCGACCATCTGCGACTGGATCAGCATGTCCAGCGCGCTGGTCGGCTCGTCGAGCACGATGAAGGTCGGTTCGAGCACGATCGCGCGCGCCACCGCGATGCGCTGCCGTTGTCCGCCGGAAAATTCGTGCGGGAAGCGAAAACGTGTCGCCGGATCGAGGCCGACGTCGCCGAGCGCATGGATCACCCGCTCGTCGCGCTCGCGCTCGGCCATGTGCGGGTGATGGACCTTCAGCCCCTCCTTGATGATTTCGGCGACCGAAAGCCGCGGCGACAGCGAGCCGTAAGGGTCCTGGAACACGATCTGCATGTCGCGGCGGAACGGCCGCATCTGCTTGAAGCGCAAGCCTTGCAGTGCGTTGCCCATGAAGACGATCGGCCCCTCCGACGAAATCAGACGCAGGATGGCAAGCCCGAGCGTGGTCTTGCCGGAGCCGGATTCGCCGACGACGCCGAGCGTTTCGCCCTTGCGCAGCTCGACGCTGACGCCGTCGACCGCCTTGATGTGGCCGACGACTTTGCGCATCAGGCCGCGCTTGATCGGAAACCAGACTTTGAGGTCGGTCGCCTGCAAGACCATCGGCGCGTCGGGTTGCGGCGGGGCGGGATCGGGCTTCGGCTCGGCGGCAAGAAGCGCGCGCGTGTAAGGATGCGCCGGCGCCGCGAACACGCGCTCCACGGCGCCCTGCTCGACGATCTTGCCGTCCTTCATCACGCAGACTTTCTGCGCGATCTTGCGCACGATACCGAGATCGTGGGTGATGAACAGAAGCGACATGCCGAGCCGCTTCTGAATTTCCTGCAGCAACTCGATGATCTGCGCCTGGACGGTAACGTCGAGAGCGGTGGTCGGCTCGTCGGCAATGAGCAGATCGGGCTCGTTGGCGAGCGCCATGGCGATCATGACGCGCTGGCGCTGGCCGCCAGAAAGCTGATGCGGGTAGCTGCCAAGCCGGCTTTGCGGATCGGGAATGCCAACCTGGGTCAGCACCTCGATCGTCCGCGCCCGCGCCGCGGCGCCGGTGAGACCGCGATGCAGCAGCAAAATCTCGCCGATCTGCTTTTCGATCGTGTGCAGCGGATTGAGCGAGGACATCGGCTCCTGGAACACGATGGTAATGTCGTCGCCGCGCACGCGCCGCATATCGCGTTCGGCAAGCTGGAGGATCTCGCGGCCCTTGAACGTGATGACGCCCGAGGGATGCCGCGCCGCCGGATAGGGTAGGAGTTTCAAGATCGACAATGCCGTCACCGATTTGCCGGAACCGGATTCGCCGACCAGCGCCACGGTCTCGCCCTTGCCGATATCGAACGAGATACGGTCGACGGCCAGCGTATCCGGTCCGCCATCCGTTCCATGGCTGAAGGCGACGGAGAGGTCGCGGATAGAGAGCAGCGGCTCGGCGGCGCTCATGTGAACGTCTTTCTCGGATCGAAGGCGTCGCGCACGGCCTCACCGATGAAGATGAGCAGCGACAACATGAGCGCCACTGTGCAGAAGCCGGTGAGCCCGAGCCACGGCGCCTGCACATTGGCCTTGCCCTGGGACAAAAGCTCGCCGAGCGAGGGCGATCCGGGCGGCAGGCCGAAGCCAAGGAAATCGAGCGCGGTGAGCGTCATCACCGATGACGACATGATAAACGGCAGGAACGTCAGGGTCGCCACCATGGCGTTCGGCAACAGATGGCGGAACATGATGACGGCGTTGGAGACGCCGAGCGCGCGCGCCGCCTGGATGTATTCGAAGTTGCGGCCGCGCAGGAATTCGGCCCGCACCAGGCCGACCAGCCGCACCCAGGAGAACAACAAGAGAATGCCGAGCAGCACGAAGAAGCCGGGCACCAGCACCGATGAGATGATGAGCAGCAGGTAAAGCTCCGGCACCGAGGTCCAGATTTCGATGAAGCGCTGGAACAGAAGATCGGTCCAGCCGCCGAAATATCCCTGCACGGCGCCGGCGGCGACGCCGATGATCGACGACACGATCGTCAGAATGAGCCCGAACAGCACCGAGACGCGGAAGCCGTAGATCATGCGCGTCAGCACGTCGCGGCCTTCATCGTCGGTACCGAGCCAGTTGTATTCAAGGTCGTCGCAGCTTTTGAGGCCTTTGCGCTCGACCACTGATTGGCATTCCTTCTCGGTGAGGAGCCACGTCGGCTTCGACGGCGCCGGCGTCGGCAAATCGAGATTGTGCGTGTCGTATGAGTAATGGATCGGCGGCCAGATCATGGTGCCGCCCTTGTCCGCGATCAGCTTTTGCAAATAGGGATCGCGATAGTCGGCCGCGGTCTCGAAGTCGCCGCCGAACGTGGTTTCCGGATAAGTGAAGAAGACGGGAAAGTAGGATTTGCCCTGATAGTCGATGTAGAGCGGCTTGTCATTGGCGATGAATTCGGCGGACAACGTGAGGAAGAACAGCACGAGGAAGACCCACAACGACCAATAGCCGCGCCGGTTGGTCTTGAAGTTGCGCCAGCGCCGTTTGTTGATCGGCGACAGCGCGTAGCGCCGCGGCAGCGGCGCCAGCCCGAGCGGGCCGGTCGGCTCGACGTCGGGCACGGGACGCATCGGCGGCTGGATGCCGCCGTCGCCGGCCGGCTCGATCGCTTTCTCGGCGCGGATCTTAACGTCCAACTCAAACCTCCCGCGTCTCGAAATCGATGCGCGGATCGATCCACGTGTAAGTCAGATCGGAGATCAGATTCACGATCAGCCCGACGAGCGCGAAGATGTAAAGATTGGCGAACACCACGGGGTAGTCGCGGTTGAGCACGCTCTCGAAGCTCAACAGGCCGAGCCCGTCGAGCGAGAAGATGGTCTCGATCAGCAGCGCGCCGGCGAAGAAGGCGCTGACGAACGCGCTGGGAAAGCCGGCGATGACCAGCAGCATGGCGTTGCGGAAAATATGGCCGTACAGCACTTGCCGCTCGGAACAGCCCTTGGCGCGCGCGGTGAGCACGTATTGTTTGCGCAATTCCTCGAGGAACGAATTTTTGGTGAGCAGCGTCATGGTGGCGAAGGCGGCGAGCCCCATGGACACGATCGGCAGCGTCAGGTGCCAAAAATAGTCGATAATCTTCTTCCACCAGGGAAATTGCGCCCAGCCGTCGGAGGTGAGCCCGCGCAACGGAAAGATGTCGAAAAACGAGCCGCCGGCGAACAGAATGATGAGCAGGATCGCGAACAGGAATCCGGGGATGGCGTAGCCGACGATGATGACGCCGGAGGTCCACACGTCGAACTGCGAACCGTCGCGGACGGCCTTGCGGATGCCGAGCGGGATCGAGATCAGATAGCTCAGCAGCGTCATCCAGATGCCGAGCGAGATCGAGACCGGCAGCTTCTCCTTGATCAGCTCGAGCACGCTGACGTCGCGGAAATAGCTCTTGCCGAAGTCGAAGCGCACATAGTTCCAGAGCATGATGAAAAAGCGCTCGTAAGCGGGCTTGTCGAAGCCGAACTGCCTTTCCAGGCTCTTGATGAATTCGGGATCGAGTCCCTGCGCGCCGCGATACTTGGCGTTGACGTCCATCTGGGCGCCGGCCTGCAGCGCGCCGCGCGATCCGAAGTCGCCGCCGGCCGAGCCGGAAATCCGCGAGGTCGCGCCGGTGTCGTTGCCGGAGAGCTGCGCGATGATGCGCTCGACCGGACCGCCGGGCGCGAATTGCACGACCACGAACGACACCAGCATGATCCCGAAAATCGTCGGGATCATGAACAGAAGGCGGCGGATGATGTAGGCGGTCATGTTCTAACTCTTTTCCCCTCCCCTTGCGGGGAGGGGTAGGGGCAGGGGTCAATGCGTCAACTCACTGACATCCCTATTCTACCCCTCCCTCCCTAACCCTCCCCATAAGGGGGAGGGAACAGGGTTCGTTTTTACCCCGCCCGGCCGATTCTCGCTGCTTTATCGCGGTCGTGCCACCAGGTTTCTGGGATGCCGCGGAAATAGCGCGGCTGCGCCGCCGGCTTGCCGAAAACGTCCCAATAGGCAATCCAGTGCGAAGGCTTGTACCAGTGCGGAATCCAGTAGCGGCCGGCCCGGATGACGCGGTCGAGCACGCGGCAGGCGGTGATCAGGGCCTGCCGCGTCGGCGCGGCGATGACGACGTCGATCAAGGCGTCGATCGCCGGATCGGCCATGCCGGCGAGGTTATTCGAGCCCTTTAGCGCCGCCGCCTGCGAGGAGAAAAACGAGCGCAGCGAATCGCCCGGCGTCGAAGAAAAGCCGAAGCGATCGACGGTGATGTCGAAGTCGAAGCCGTCGCGCCGCGCGCGGTATTGCACCGGATCGACGATGCGCAATGACGCGTCGATGCCGAGCACGTTGAGATTTTTGATGAACGGCATGTGGTGCGGCTCGAATGTCGGCTCGTCGATGAGGAATTCGATGCTGATCGCTTCGCCATTCGGCAACACGCGCTTGCCATCCTTGACGACGCAGCCGGCGTCTTTGAGGAGCTGCGAGGCGCGGCGCAGCAGCGCGCGGTCGGCGCCAGAACCGTCCGATACCGGCGGCACGTAGGGCTCGCCGAATACCTCGTCGGGCACGCGCCCGCGAAAAGGCTTGAGCAGCGCCAACTGCTCAGCGTCCGGCAAGCCCGCCGCCATCATCTCGGAGTTCTGGAAGACCGAGACGGTGCGATCATAGGAACCGTACATGATGGTCTTGTTGGTCCACTCGAAATCGAACGCGTCGCAGAGCGCTTCGCGCAAACGCGGATCGGCGAATTTTGCCCGCCGCGTATTGATGAACCAGCCTTGCGCGCCGGACGGCGTGTCGTCGGCGATGATGTCCTTTTTGACGCGTCCGTCTTTGATCGCCGGGAAGTCGTAGCGCGTTGCCCAGGTGCGCGAGGTGAATTCCTCGCGAAAGAGATAACTCCCGGCGGTGAAGCCTTCGAACCCGACCTCGCGGTCGCGATAATATTCGAAGCGGACGACGTCGAAATTGTTCTGTCCGCGGGCGACCGGCAAGTCGGCGGCCCACCAATCCTTGACGCGCTCGAACTCGATGAAGCGTCCGGCCTCGAAGCGGCCGACCTTGTAGGCGCCGGAGCCGAGCGGCGTTTCCAGCGTCGATTCGTCGAATGGCCTCGTCGTGTAATAGGCGCGGGAAAAGATCGGCAGGCCGGCGACCAGGAGCGGCACGTCGCGGGCGCGGTTCGGCGCGAAGGTGACGATCACGCTTCCATCGTCGCCCGCTTTGGCGCGGGTGAAATCGCGCAGCGATTGGGTGATGAGCGGATGGCCTTTCTCCTTGAGGAGATTGAGCGAGAAGACGACGTCAGCTGCAGTGAGCCGCGAGCCGTCGTGAAAGGTCGCCTCGGGCCGCAGGAAAAACCGATAGGTAAGGCCATCGGCCGAGCGGGCGACTTTTGCGGCGGCGAGGCCGTACATGGCATCCGGCTCGTCGCCGGAGCGCGCCATCAGCGTGGCGAAGGTCAACTCCATGCCCTGCGCCGCGTCGCCCTTGAGGATGTAGCTGTTGAGCGAGTTGAAGGTGAGGAAGTTCTGGTTGAATTGCCGGTTTGGGCCGATCTGCGAAAACGTTCCGCCCTTCGGCGCAGTGGGATCGACGTAACGGAAGTGATGAAAGTCGGCCGGGTAGGCGAGGTCGCCGAACGCCGAGAGGCCGTGGGATTCGATCTCAGCTTCGGCGCGGGCAGCACGCACAAGGGTTGTCGCTGCGGTCGCT
>Ga0116224_10000595_pt1 | contig 28011 bp, 25 predicted proteins | sample Sb_taG_9_FD_89699 | JGI IMG/M metagenome (GOLD analysis project Ga0116224, IMG submission 89699) | Peat soil microbial communities from Weissenstadt, Germany - Sb_50d_b_LC metaG | ecosystem: Environmental > Terrestrial > Soil > Wetlands > Peat | place: Germany: Weissenstadt | collected 2010-09-21 | reverse complement strand
CGCCGAGATGAAGACCGGCGAAGGCAAGACTCTGGTCGCCACGCTTCCGGTCTATCTCAACGCGCTCGCGGGCCGCGGTGTCCACGTCGTCACTGTCAACGATTATCTCGCCAAGCGCGACGCCGAATGGATGGGGCAGATCTACAAGTTCCTCGGGCTCACCGTCGGCGTCATCGTGCACGGACTCGACGATGCCGAGCGCAAGAAGCAATACGACTGCGACGTGACCTACGGCACCAATAACGAGCTCGGCTTCGATTATCTGCGCGACAACATGAAGTACCGACTCGAGGACATAGTGCAACGCGGGCACATCTATGCCATCGTCGACGAGGTCGACTCGATCCTGATCGACGAGGCGCGCACGCCGTTGATCATCTCCGGCCCGCTCGACGACCGTTCCGACTTCTACAACACCATCGACGCCTTCATCCCCAAGCTCGACAAGACCGACTACGAGGTCGACGAGAAGCAGCGTGCCGTCACGCTCACCGAGATCGGCATGGAACGGCTGGAGCAGAGGCTGCGCGATGCCGGGCTGCTCAAATCCGAGTCGCTCTACGACGTCGAGAACGTCTCTGTCGTGCATCACATCAACCAGGGCCTGCGCGCCCACAAGTTGTTCCAACGCGACAAGGATTACATCGTCCGCAACGGCGAGGTCATCATCATCGACGAATTCACTGGCCGCATGATGCCCGGCCGGCGCTATTCGGAAGGCCTGCATCAGGCGCTCGAAGCCAAGGAGCGGCAGCCGATCCAGCCGGAGAACCAGACGCTCGCCTCGATCACCTTCCAGAACTATTTCCGCATGTACGAAAAGCTCGCCGGCATGACCGGCTCGGCCTCGACCGAGGCGGACGAATTCATGGACATCTACAATCTCGAAGTCCTGGAAATCCCCACCAACATGCCGATGATCCGCCTCGACGACGACGACGAGGTCTATCGCACGGCGGCGGAGAAATACCGCGCAGTCATCGCGCTGATCGAAGATTGCAAGGAGCGCGGCCAGCCGGTGCTGGTCGGCACCACCTCGATCGAGAAATCCGAACAGCTCGCCGAGATGCTGCGGCAGAAGGGCTGGGAGCAGCACGATTTCTCCGACCCCAACGCGTTCGCCGCGCTCTATGCCGGCGACAATTCCTCCAAGGCCAAGGTGTTCGCCATCCTCAACGCGCGATACCACGAGCAGGAGGCGCAGATCATCGCCCAGGCCGGCGTGCCCGGCGCCATCACCATCGCTACCAACATGGCCGGCCGGGGCACCGACATTCAGCTCGGCGGCAATGCCGACATGCGCATTCGCCAGGAACTAGGGCAGATCGAGGATTACCGCGAGCGCGAGAAGAGTCCGCGCGCCGCCGAAATCCGCGCCCAGGTCGCGCGTTTGAAGGACGTGGCGCTGGCCGCCGGCGGCCTCTTCGTGCTCGGCACCGAGCGGCACGAAAGCCGCCGCATCGACAATCAGTTGCGCGGTCGCTCCGGACGGCAGGGCGATCCCGGCCATTCCAAGTTCTTCCTATCGCTCGAAGACGACCTGATGCGCATCTTCGGCACCGACAAGCTTGACGGCATGCTGACCAAGCTGGGCTTGAAGGAAAACGAAGCCATCATCCATCCCTGGATCAACAAGGCGCTGGAGAAGGCGCAGCAGAAGGTCGAGGCGCGCAACTTCGACATCCGCAAGAACATCCTCAAATTCGACAATGTGATGAACGACCAGCGCAAGGTCATCTTCGACCAGCGCGTGGAATGGATGCAGGACGCGGCGGTGGCGGAAGTGATCGCCGACATGCGCCACAATTCGATCGACGATCTGGTCGCCAAGCACGTGCCGGAGAATGCCTATCCGGAGCAATGGGACGTGGCCGAGCTCAAGGAAGAGCTCAAGCGCGTGCTCGGCCTCGATCTGCCGGTCGACGAATGGGCCAAGGAAGAAGGCATCGCCGACGAGGAAATTTTTGCCCGCGTCGAGCGGCGTGCCGACGAGCATATGGCGGCGAAAGTGGCGCAGTGGGGCTCCGACGTCATGCGCTACGTCGAGAAGTCGATCCTGCTGCAAACGCTCGACCATCTCTGGCGCGAACACCTGATCATGCTCGACCATCTGCGCCAGGTGGTCGGGCTGCGCGGCTACGGCCAGCGCGACCCGCTCAACGAATACAAGTCGGAGGCCTTCAGCCTTTTCGAGGCGATGAGCCAGAATTTGCGCGAGGCGGTGACGGCGCAGCTGATGCGCGTCGAGATCACGGCGCAGCCGCCGCCCGATCAGCAGCCGGCGCCGCTGCCGGTCATGGAAGCGCACAAGATCGATCCGACGACCGGCGAGGACGAAATGGCGCTGGCGCTCGCCGGCGCCGAGACGCTGGCGCGGCACGGCATCGGCCCGGCCGCTGCCGGCGGTGCGGCAGCCGCGGCGGCGCGCAATCCGCAAGACCCGGCGAGCTGGGGCAAAGTCGGCCGAAACGAGCCTTGCCCCTGCGGCTCGGGCAAGAAATTCAAGCATTGCCACGGGCGATACACGTAACGGACAACAGACATCGGTCGACAGACGATGGATAATGATCCGTCCTCTGTCGTCCGTCTTCCGTCGTCAGATTACTGCAATCCGCCCCAGCGGCTATCGAAGCTTCCGGCGGCCGGCGCGGGCTGCGCGCCTTTGATGACGCTGCCGGTGGCCGGCGGCGGCGCCGCATTGGCTTCCTGTTGCACGGCCGGTTTCGCTTTCGCCGCGGGAGCGGCGGCGACTTCTTGCGGCGCGGCTTTAGGCCGCTCGCTCGGCTTTTCGGGCGCTTTCGGTTTCGCCGCGGAAGCGGCGGCAGTCTCGTTATGCGGCGCTGCTTTGGGCTTTGCCGCTGCGCCCGCCTCGGCGCCGCGCTCCTGCGTCGCCCCCTCGGTGGCGGCGACCTGCGTAGACGCGGTGGGCTTCGCGGCGAGCAGACCGCCGAACAGGCGGCTGGCCAGTGTCGGCTGTCCGTCGTTGTCGCCGACGGCCGGCGGCTGCGGCGGCAGGCTCGGCGGCGGAACACGCGCCGGCGGGATGTTGCCGCCGACTTGCGCCAGGAAGACGCGGTTCATGCCGCCGTCGAGGCCGGTATGGATCGGGGCGAGGAAGAGGGTGGTTTTCACCGCCGACGCATACCGCTCTTCGTCATTGTGCTCTTTCTCTAACGCCAGCGATGCGATTTCCGGGGCGACCGCGTAAGCCGGGCAGCGCCCGGTCGGATTGAAGACCAGCGGCTTCGAGGAATTCGGCGGCGCCACCGCGTCGAACACGTAATGCCGGTTGCAAACGTCGACCTTGGGCTCAAGGTGCGACACTTCGAAATGATCGTTGCCTTCCTTGATCATCCGCCAGAAGGCCATGTTCGGGTTGGTGCGGTGCCGCGCCAAATTCACCGGAGTCATGCGGAACGGATAGGCCTGGACCTGGAACGATTGCTGGCCGCCGAGAAATGATTCACGCGCCAGCGAATAGATTTCGCCGATCTGCTCGTCGGTCATGGCGTAGCAGCCGCGCGACGAGCAGTCGCCGTGGATCATGAGGAAGGCGCCGTGGCGATCGTTCGCCTTGTCGTAGGCGTTGGGGAAGCCGGTGTTGATGGCGAGATAGTAATTGGAATTGGGCTGCATCAGATCGGGGGTGATCGTGTAGAAGCCCTCGGGAGCCTGGCGGTCGCCTTCGTGGACTTTGGGGCCGAGATCGCCCGACCAGCGGCAGATCGGATAGACTTTGAGGATCTGGAAGCGGCCGGTGGTATCCTGCTTCCAGACTTCGAGCTCGGATTCTTCTTTGAAGATGCGCACCAGGATCGGGGAATCCTTGGGCATGTTCTTTTGTTCGAGTAGCGCCGCCATCTGCGGCGATAATTCTTTCATCGCCCGCGTCGGCAGCTCGTAGGAGTCCCCGCCAAAGCAGCCGGCAAGCGCGAGCGAACCGGCGATGATCGCCGATACCGTCAGCGCGCGCAGAAGACTGGCGCGATTCAATGCGGTACTCCCCGACTGGTGGACGGTCCCCCGTTCCACGCAACTCACCAATCGTTAGCCTTACAGGTCGGCTTTCGCAAGCCAACCCAGACGCTGGTCCCCGATGGACCATGCGCCGCCTCAACGAATGGTAAATTTGTCCACAAATTTGCCGGGCAAAACCAAGGCGTTAGCCGTGGCGACCGGAACTTCCGGATGGCGCGCGCCGGCGCGGCAAAACGGACTCGGCCGGGGACCAATCCAGGCGCCATTGTGGCGGACGAAAATCGGAGCGGAATCCCCGCCTCGATGCGTCAGCCGAGCGTCCGCCCGATGGCCATGAATTTCTCGCGCCGCAGGCGCACGATGGTCGCCGGATCGAGGCCCTGAAGCTCGGACAACGCTTCGCCGATCGCCTCTGCGGTGGCGGCGATGGCGGCGGCGGGATCGCGATGAGCGCCGCCGGTCGGCTCCGCCACGACTTTATCGACGACGCCCAGCCGCACGAGATCCTGCGCGGTGATCTTCATGCTGGCGGCGGCTTCCTGCGCTTTGGAAGTGTCGCGCCACAGGATCGAAGCTGCGCCTTCGGGCGAGATCACGCTGTAGATGGCATGTTCGAGCATGATGACGCGGTTGGCGGTTGCCACCGCGATCGCGCCGCCGGAGCCGCCTTCGCCGATAATGGCGGCGACATTGGGCACGCCGATGCGCAGGCACGCTTCCGTCGAGCGGGCGATGGCTTCGGCCTGGCCGCGCTCCTCGGCGCCGATGCCGGGATAAGCGCCGGCGGTGTCGATCAGCGCGATCACCGGAATCTCGAAGTGATCGGCCATATCCATGAGCCGGACCGCCTTGCGGTAGCCTTCCGGCCGCGCCATGCCGAAATTGTGCTGAAGACGGCTGTCGGTGTCGGAACCCTTTTCCTGGCCGATCAAGCAGACGCTCTCGCCGCGGAAGCGACCGAAGCCGCCGACGATGGCTGCATCTTCGCCGTAGCTGCGATCGCCGGCGAGCGGCACGAAGTCGGCGATCAGCGCCGCGATATAATCGAGGCAATGCGGCCGCTGTGGATGCCGCGCCACTTGCGTCTTCTGCCACGGCGTCAAGCCGGCATAGAGTTCCTTGAGCGCTTGGTCCGCCTTGACCTCGATGCGGTTGATCTCTTCGACGATGGCAATCGCGTCGCCGCCTGATTGCATCGCGCGCATTTCCTCGATCTTGGCCTCCAGCTCGGCCACCGGTTTTTCAAAGTCGAGATAGGAGCGCATCAGCGATCATACCGATTTTGTCATCACTCAATTATTGACGTCGCCCAGCGGATGCAAATCGCGCACGAGGCTTTTGAGCCGCTCCTCGAGGACATGGGTGTAGATTTGCGTGGTCGAAATGTCCGCGTGCCCGAGCAACGTCTGCACCACGCGCAAATCGGCGCCATTGTGCAGGAGATGGCTGGCGAAAGCATGGCGAAGCACGTGCGGGCTCAGTTGCGCCGCACGCAGGCCGGCAGCGGCGGCAAGGCCTTTAAGTTCGCGGGCGAAGTGCTGGCGCGTCAAATGACCGGCTTCGCCGAAGGAGGGGAACAGCCATTTCGATTCGCGACCGCCCGGGCCACGGGCTTGCGCCAAGAGCGCGAGAAATTCGGCCATCGCGCGCTTGGCGGCGTTGTTGAGCGGCACCAGGCGCTCCTTGTTGCCCTTGCCGCGCACGACGATGACGCGGGTATCGCGGCGGGCGGCGGACGCAGGCAAGGCCACAAGTTCGGAGACGCGAAGCCCGGTGGCGTAGAGGAGTTCGACCAGGCAGGCGAGCCGCGCCGCGCGCAGCCGCGTCGGCAGCGGCGCCTTGGGATCGGAACGCCCGGCCGCGCGCAAAAGACGATCGACTTCGGCAAGCGTCAGCGTCTTCGGCAGCGCGCGGCTGCGCTTGGGCCCCTGCAGCACGGCGGCCGGATCGTCCTTGCGCCGGCCTTCCGCGTAAAGGAACCGATAGAGTTGGCGGATCGCCGAAAGCCGCCGCGCGATGGTCGTCGGCTGCATGCCGCGCTTGGCCAGCGCCCCGAGATAGACGCGCAGATCCTCGGTCGAAGCGTTCGCGACGGTTCGCCTCGCTCCGGCGAGGTAAGCGGCGAAATCGGCGAGGTCGCGGCCGTAGGCGGCAAGGGTGTTTTTCTCCGCGCCGCGTTCGGCCGCCAGCATGTCGAGAAAAAGCGCCACGAATCGCTGGTCCGGGTTCTTCGCGGCGCGTGCCGTTCGCCGGGCCGTTGCGCGAACCATGGCGAAAGCCCTCAACGGTTCTTGAAGAATTTATCGGGCGGGATGGAGACGCTGATCTCGCGCGGTTGCGGCTGCACGAAATGCGCCAGCGCATAGATGCCGACATAGATCGCCGCGCATAAGATTGCGACGACGGCGAGAAACCGAAGCAGGCTCGGCATTCGTTAAGCGCTCGCGCTCATCCCATTGGTGCCGGGGAACGGGACCGAGTACGATCATGTTCGGCTCGGCCTGGCAAGTCGCAAGGCCGCCTTGGCGGGCGCCGGAGCCGGCGGCATGACGGATCGCGGATGTGCGGTAAATGACTGATATTACTGTGCAAAACAGTGCGGGCTCAGCGGACGCCGCGGCCGCTTTGCTCGACCGACTTGGCCGCCGCTCGATCGTGCTCGTCGGCATGATGGGGGTGGGCAAATCGTCGGTCGGCCGCCGCCTGGCCGCGCGCCTCGGCATCCCGTTTGTCGACGCCGATACCGAGATCGAAAAAGCCGCCGGCATGAGCGTCGCCGACATTTTCGCCCGCCATGGCGAGGCCGATTTTCGCGGCGGCGAAGCCCGCGTGATCGCGCGCCTGCTCGAGGGCGGCCCGCAGGTGCTGGCGACCGGCGGCGGCGCCTTCATGAACACAAAGACGCGCGAGGCGATCCGCGCCAAAGGCGTTTCGATCTGGCTCAAAGCCGAATTTGAAGTGCTGCTGCGGCGGATCAGCAAGCGGCGGAACGAGCGGCCGCTGTTGGCGACCGACGATCCGGCCGAGACTTTGCGCAGCTTGCTCGCCGAGCGCGAGCCGACCTACGCGCAAGCCGATCTCACCGTGCATTCGAGCGACGTTTTGCATGACGCCATCGTCGCCGACGTCATGACGGCGCTCGCGTCGTTCTTGCAGGCGACGGCGCCGACGTCGGGAAAGGCCGGAGCATGACGGCGCCGCTTCGCGCCGATCCCGCGACCGTTAAGGTCGCGCTCGGCGACCGCAGCTATGACATCGTGATCGGGCGCGGGCTGATCGCTTCGCTCGGTGCGCGCGTCGCCGCTTTGCGCCCGCGCGCCAAGGCCGCCATCGTCACTGACGAGAATGTCGCGCGCCATCATCTGGCCGCCGTCGAAGCCGCGCTGGCGGGCGCCGGCGTGGCGACCAGCCGCATGATCGTTCCTCCCGGCGAAGGCTCGAAAAGCTTCCGCACCTTCGAGCAGATCTGCGAGGCGATCATCTCGGCGCGCATCGAGCGCGGCGACCTCGTCATCGCGCTCGGCGGCGGCGTGATCGGCGATCTTGTCGGTTTCGCAGCGTCGGCGGTGCGGCGCGGCCTCGACTACGTGCAGGTGCCGACCACGCTTCTCGCGCAAGTCGATTCCTCGGTCGGCGGCAAGACCGCGATCAATTCCGCCCACGGCAAGAACCTGATCGGCGCTTTCCATCAGCCCATCCTGGTCGTCGCCGACACCGCATTGCTCGACACGCTGCCGGCGCGCGAATTCCGCGCCGGCTATGCCGAGGTCGCCAAATACGCCCTGCTCGGCGACGCCGCGTTCTTCTCCTGGCTGGAGGCGAACTGGAGCGACGTCTTCGCCGGCGGCAAAACTTCCGCCGGCGCGGCGCGCGAGCACGCCATCGCCGTGAGCTGCCGCGCCAAGGCGGCGATCGTGGCGCGCGACGAGCGCGAAACCGGGGAGCGGCAGCTGCTCAATCTCGGCCACACCTTCGGCCACGCCTTTGAAGCGGCTTACGGGTTTTCCGACCGGCTCCTGCACGGCGAGGCGGTGGCCGCCGGCATGGCGCTGGCCTTCGGCTTTTCGGCGCGGCTGCGGCTAATTCCGGCGGCCGAAGCCGAGCGCGCCATCCGCCATTTGGCGGCGGTCGGTCTGCCGACCGCGCCGAAGGACATTTCCGGACAATTGCCGGGCGTCGACCGGCTGATGGATTTGATCGCGCAGGACAAGAAAGTGAAGCGCGGAATGCCTACATTCATCCTGGTGCGCGGGATCGGCGAAGCCTTTGTCGAGGACGGCGTCGATCGGGCCGACGTGCGCTCGTTTCTGAGCGAGAAGCTGGCGGAGAAATGACGATCTACGATTGGTTGACCGTGCTTGCGGTCGTCATCTGCCTGCTCATTTCGGCATTTTTTGCCGCCGGCGAAACGGCGCTGACCGCCTCGTCGCGCGCCGCCATGCTGCGGCTGGAGAAGCAGGGCAACAAGGACGCCTCCATCGTCAACCGGCTGCTGGCGACGCGCGAGCGCTTGCTCGGCGCGATTTTGTTCGCCAACAACCTGACCAACATCGCCGCCTCCACGCTGGCGACCGGCCTCTTGCTTACGTTGTTCGGCCGCGCCGGCGTGCTCTACGCCACGGTGGTGATGACGCTCGTGATCTTCGTGATCGCCGAGGTGCTACCGAAAACCGCCGCGTTCAACATGCCTGACCGCATGGCGCTCGTGGTGGCGCAGCCGGTCGACCGGCTGGTGCGCTGGTTTTCGCCGCTGTTGCGCGCGGTTGAATGGCTGGTGCGCCTTGTGCTCCGCGGCATCGGCATGCCGGTCGGCAAGATCCAGTCGATCCTCACGCCGCGCGAGGAGCTGCGCGGCGCCGTCGATCTCATGCACCGCGCCGGCGCCGTGGAAAAACTCGACCGCGACATGATGGGTGGCCTGCTCGATCTGCGCGAGCTCCTGGTCTCCGACGTCATGATCCATCGCACCAAGATGGTCATGCTCGATGCCGACGAGCCGCCGCGCGAGGTCGTCGACGCCGTCCTTGCCGCCGCGGTGACGCGACTGCCGCTCTGGCGCGGTTCGCCGGACAACGTCGTCGGGGTATTGCACGCGAAGGATCTGTTGCGCGCATTGCACGCTGCCGGCGGCGATGCCGCCAAGATCGACATCACGTCGCTGGCGACGCCGCCATGGTTCGTGCCGGACACCACGCCGCTCTATGACCAGCTCAAGGCGTTCCTTCACCGCAAGATGGCATTGGCGCTGGTCGTCGATGAATACGGCGAGCTCGAGGGGCTGGTGACCCTGGAAGACATCATGGAGGAGATCGTCGGCGATATCAGCGACGAGCACGATATCGCCGTGCCGGGCGTGCGTATGCTGCCGGACGGCTCGGTCAACGTCGACGGCGCGGTGCCGGTGCGCGACCTCAACCGGGCAATGGACTGGAATATTCCCGACACGGAGGCGACGACGATTGCCGGCGTGGTGATCCACGAATCGCGCTCGATCCCCGAGCCGGGACAGAACTTCACCTTCCACGGCTACCGTTTCCAGGTGCTGCGCAAGACGCGAAACCGCATCACCGCTTTGCGGGTTACGCCGCTCGTCCGCAAGGTGACGGCGAAAGCGAGCTGACGCGTCCTGCAGCATCTTGCGTGGAGCCGGAAGCATCCGCATCTAATGGCTATGGGATTGGAGCGGGCGTGATGGACGAACGGACTAAAATCGCCGCGGAACATGAGCTGGCCAATGCGCCGATCGATGCGGGCGTGCGCATCGGCCACGTGCATCTGAAGGCCGCCGATATCGATCGGGCGTTGGCGTTTTATTGCGGCGTGCTCGGTTTCGAGCTGACCCAACGTTTCGGCGGCCAGGCGGCGTTCGTTTCCGCCGGCGGCTATCACCATCACATCGGGCTCAACACCTGGGAAAGCCTCGGCGGCTCACCGCCGCCCCCCGGCACTAGCGGCCTCTATCATCTCGCCATCCTTTATCCGACCCGCGCGGCGCTGGGCGACGCGTTGCGCCGGCTGATCGAAGCGAAGATCCCGCTCGACGGCGCTTCCGATCACGGCGTCAGCGAAGCGCTTTATCTGCGCGATCCGGACGAGAACGGCGTCGAGCTTTACTGGGATCGTCCGCGCGAAGTCTGGCCGCGCACGGCTGACGGCAAGGTCTCAATGTTCACCCGCCAGCTCGATCTGATGGGACTCCTGGCCGCCGCCGAGCCGAAGCCGTAAATCGCGAAAGCGGATGCGTAGAAAGTCCGCGCTCCGTGCCGTCACCTAGCTCTCCCCGGGCGCGGTGGCGTGGATGGCGAGCGCGTGCACGCCGCCTGCAAGCTCGCCGGTGAGCGCGGCGTTGATCATGCGGTGGCGCTCGATCCGGCTCTTCCCGCGGAAGGCCTCCGACACAATATAAACTCGGAAATGGGTCTCGCCGCCCGGCCGATGTCCGGCATGGCCTTTATGCCGATCCGATTCGTCCTCGACACGCAGGCTCTCGGGCGCGAAAGCCGCGCGCAACTTTTTCGTGATCAGGTCCTGTGTCCGCATGGCGCGCAGGCTTAGCGGGCACAAGGTATTAGGGTCAATGTCCCCGCCGCGCGGTTTTGCCGCCTGTCAAGTCTTGCAGGTTTGATCGACGCACCCGCATAATCATCATGATGAGCACGAATTCGCCGCTGTTTGATCGGATCCGCGTCAAGCCTGACCAGGATCGCCGCTTGCGCGAGGAGCTGCCGGCTTGCCAGTGGCCGAGCTGCGGTGCGCCGGCCACCCACCGCGCGCCGAAAGGCCGGCTGCGCGCATCCGAATATTGGCGGTTCTGCCTCGAACATGTCCGCGAATACAACAATTCCTACAATTTCTTCGCCGGCATGAGCGACGACGCGATCGCGAAATACCAGAAGGAAGACATCACCGGCCATCGTCCGACCTGGAAAATAGGGTCGCTCGGCAGTGTCGGCGGCCGCCGCGGCAAGTCCCGCCGGGGCTCCGGCGATTTTCGCGGTTCCGGATGGGCGGCCGACGATCCTTTCGGGCTGTTCGAGGGGGTGGCCGCCGGTCGGGCCGCCCATGCGCGGCCGGCCGCCGAGGGCCGCAAAATCCTCAATGCCCAGCGCCGCGCCCTCGACGTGCTTGGTCTTGAAGCCGACGCCAAGCGGGCCGATATAAAGTCCAGGTTCAAGACATTGGTAAAGCGGCATCATCCAGACGCCAACGGCGGCGACCGCGGTTCCGAAGACCGGCTGCGGGAGATCATCCAAGCCTACAACTACCTGAAATCCGCGGGCTTCTGCTGATCCTTGGGTACCTTTCGCGGCATCGGGCGTTTCTGCTAGATGTACCGCGATATCCGACCGCCGGTGATTGCCGATTCGCGCCTCGGATCTGCTTAAATTCCCACCCGAGGGGCCGGAGGAGCTGATGACTCTCGCAACAGACGCAGAAGCCGGCTTGCCGGACATGAAGGTTTCGATCCGGCAGTTGTTCGGCATCGACAGCGATCTGGAGGTACCGGCCTATTCCGAGCCGGACGAGCACGTTCCCGAGATCGATGCCGATTATCGGTTCGACAAGCCAACCACGCTTGCCATCCTCGCCGGCTTCGCCCGCAACCGCCGCGTCATCGTCACCGGCTATCACGGCACCGGCAAGTCCACGCATATCGAGCAGGTGGCGGCGCGATTGAACTGGCCGTGCGTGCGCGTCAATCTCGACAGCCATATCAGCCGCGTCGATCTCATCGGCAAGGATGCGATCGTCATCCGCGAGGGCATGCAGGTCACCGAATTCCGCGACGGCATCCTGCCGTGGGCGCTGCAGAATAATGTGGCGCTCTGCTTCGACGAATACGACGCCGGCCGCCCGGACGTGATGTTCGTGATCCAGCGCGTGCTGGAATCGTCGGGCCGCTTGACGCTGCTCGACCAGAACAAGGTGATCAAGCCGCATCCGGCGTTCCGCCTGTTCGCCACCGCGAATACGGTGGGCTTAGGCGACACGTCGGGCCTCTATCACGGCACCCAGCAGATCAACCAGGGCCAGATGGACCGCTGGTCGATCGTCACCACGCTCAACTACCTGCCCCACGACAACGAGGTCGACATCGTGCTGGCCAAGGCCAGGCACTACCGTAACGACCAGGGCCGCGACATCGTCTCGAAAATGGTGCGCGTTGCCGATCTCAGCCGCAACGCCTTCATGAACGGCGACATCTCCACCGTTATGAGCCCGCGCACGGTGATCATCTGGGCGGAGAACGCCGAGATTTTCAGCGACGTCGGCTTTGCCTTCCGGCTGACCTTCCTCAACAAATGCGACGAGCTGGAGCGGCCGCTGGTGGCGGAGTTCTATCAGCGCTGCTTCGGGCAGGAGTTGCCGGAATCGGCGGTCAATGTGGCGCTGTCTTAAGTTCCCTCTACCCGTAAGCGGGGAGGGGGAGAACAACGATGACTTCGAACATCAAACCCAAGACTCCAGCCAAGGAAGCGCCGACCGAGCCGTTTAAGCGCGCGGTGGGCGTCTGCGTGCGCGCCATCGCCGGCAAGGGCGACATCGAAGTCGCGTTCGCCGCGGAGCGTCCCGGGCTCGCCGCCAACAAGGTGCGGCTGCCGGAGCCGCCGCGGCGGCTCAACGAACGCGAGGCGGCGATCGTGCGCGGGCACGCCGACTCCATCGCGCTGCGTCTTGCCTGTCACGATCCGGCGGTGCATCGCAAGCTCGTGCCCGGCGGCCAGCAGGCGCGCGCGGTGTTCGAAGCGATCGAGCAGGCGCGCGTCGAGGCCATCGGCTCGCGCCGCATGGGCGGCGTGAAGAAAAATCTCGCCGCCATGCTCGATGACCGCTTCCATCGCGGCAAATACGATGAAATCAGCGACCGCGCCGATGCGCCGATCGAAGACGCCATCGCCATGCTGGTGCGCGAGCGGCTCACCGGCGAACTGCCGCCGGCGACCGCGCGCAAGCTCGTCGATCTGTGGCGGCCGCTGATCGAGGAGCGCGCCGGCCGCAATCTCGACCGGCTCGAACGCGTGCTCACCGATCAGCGCCGGTTCGGCGACGTGGTGCACGATCTGCTCGATTGTCTGGACATGGGCGAGGATCGCTCCAGCCAGTCGGAGGAAGAGGAAGGCGAGCAGGGCGAGGACGAGAATCGCAGCGACGAATCCGGCCGCGACGGCGAGACCTCCGATTCCGACGACAGCGAGCGCATGAGCCTCGAAGAAGCCGAGGCCTCGGCCGAGGAAATGCCCGATGCCGCCGCCGACGCCATCGAGGCGCCGGCCGCCGACATGGCCGACGACGCGGAAATGGGGGATTCGGAAACCGCGGCCGAGCCGTGGCGGCCGAAGCATAGCCGCAACGAGCCGCGCGGTCCGGATTACCGGCCGTTCACCGGCAAATACGACGAGGTCGTCGGCGCCGAAAATCTTTGCGACCCGGAAGAGCTCGATCGGTTGCGCGGCTATCTCGACAAGCAGCTTTCGCATCTTCAGGGCGTGGTGGCGCGGCTCGCCAACCGACTGCAGCGGCTCTTGCTGGCGCAGCAGAGCCGGGCGTGGGAATTCGATCTCGAGGAAGGTCTGCTCGATCCGGCGCGGCTGTCGCGCGTCATCGTCGATCCGCTGCATCCGCTGTCGTTCAAGCGCGAGAAGGACACCGACTTCCGCGATACCGTGGTGGCGTTGCTCCTGGACAATTCCGGCTCGATGCGCGGACGGCCGATCACGGTGGCGGCGACCTGCGCCGACATCCTCGCGCGCACGCTGGAGCGCTGCGGCGTCAAGGTGGAGATTTTGGGCTTCACCACGCGCGCCTGGAAGGGCGGGCAATCGCGCGAGGCCTGGCTTGCCCAAGGCAAGCCGGCCAATCCGGGACGGCTCAATGATCTGCGCCATATCATCTACAAGTCGGCCGATGCGCCGTGGCGCCGCGCGCGCAAGAATCTCGGGCTGATGATGCGCGAGGGCCTGCTCAAGGAGAATATCGACGGCGAGGCGCTGGACTGGGCGCATAAGCGGCTCCTGGCGCGCAGCGAAACCCGCAAAATCCTGATGATGATTTCCGACGGCGCGCCGGTCGACGATTCCACGCTGTCGGTCAATCCCGGCAATTATCTCGAGCGTCACTTGCGCTGGGTGATCGAGGACATCGAAACGCGCTCGCCGGTCGAGCTGATCGCCATCGGCATCGGCCACGACGTCACGCGCTACTACCGGCGCGCGGTGACTTTGGTCGACGCCGAGGAGCTGGGCGGCGTAATGACCGAGAAGCTCGCGGAATTGTTCGAGGAGAAATCGCCCGAACCGCCGCAGCGTCCCGTTCGGCCACGGCGGTTGAACGCTTAAGCGCTTGCCGCGTTACCGTCATGGCAGAGGACGACCCGATGGAACGGAAAAAAGCGTCGGACTTTCCGCAAGGATTGTTGCAGCTCTTCGACCGCTATGTTCACGGCGAGATCAGCCGGCGCGCTTTTCTCGACGGCGCGCAAAAATTCGCAGTGGGCGGCGTGACCGCCGCGGCTTTGTTCGAGATGCTCAAGCCGAACTACGCCTGGGCGATCGAGGTAGAGCCCGACGACAGCCGCATCAAGGCGGAGTTCGTCACCGTGTCGTCGCCGCAGGGCAACGGCAACATCAAGGCCTATCTGGTGCGGCCCGCCCAGGCCGGAAAAATTCCTGGCATTCTCGTCATTCACGAGAATCGCGGGCTCAATGCGTATATCGAGGACGTCGCCCGGCGGCTGGCGGTCGTCGGCTTCATGGCGCTGGCGCCGGACGGCCTCACCTCGGTCGGCGGGTACCCCGGCGACGACGAAAAAGGCGGGCAACTTTTTGCCAAGCTCGATCGCGACAAATTGCTGGAGGATTTCCTCGCCGCTGCGATCTGGCTGAAAGCGCGCCCGGATTGCACCGGCAAAATCGGCGCCGTCGGCTTTTGCTACGGCGGCACGGTGGTCAATCAGTTGGCCGTGCGCATGGGCGCCGATCTCGCCGCTGCGGTTCCGTTCTACGGCGGTCAGCCGAGCGCGGCAGCCGCCGCCAGGATCAAGGCGCCGTTGCTCGCGCAATACGGCGAGTTCGACACCCGCATCACCCCGGGATGGCCGGCGTTCGACGCCGCGCTCACGGCGGCGCAGGTGCCGCACGAAGGGTATGTCTATGTCGGCGCCAATCACGGCTTCCACAACGACACCACCCCCCGCTACGACGAAGCGGCGGCCAAGCTCGCGTGGCGGCGGACTTTGGACTGGTTCAATAAATTTCTGAGATAGGCGGGCGCAAGGCGCAATCGCTTCAGATTGAAATCGATTGGCGCTCTAATATTTTAGTGCGCACGATCTTTTCGGAAAACCGGTTTCCACTTTCCGGATCATGCGCTAAGCGCCGCGTTACGCCGCCTTGCGCTTTTTGGCGACCGCCCGCTTGAGCTCGAGCGCCCGCGGCGACAGTTCGCTGTCCTTGGCCTTCAGCAGGAACGCGTCGAGCCCGCCGCGATGATCGACGGTCTTGAGCGCATTGGCGGAAACGCGCAACCGCACCGAGCGGCCGAGCGCATCGGACAACAACGTGACGTTGAGCAAATTGGGCATGAATCGCCGCTTGGTCTTGCGGTTCGAGTGGCTCACCTTATGCCCGATCTGACGGGTCTTGCCGGTCAGCTCGCAACGCCATGACATGGCTTTAAGATCCTGGCTGCAATCGAAGTTAATTTGCAAAGGCGCCGAGCCGCCGATGATCGGCCGCCAAGGCTGCGGACCTATAGTGAGCGTGCTGGAAAGCGTCAAGCGCCTGCCGATGCGCCCGCATCGGCGCTTATGGCAACCCGGCCCGGCGCCAAATCACAGAAACGTCGCATTCTCCGACAAGACAATGCAGCGTCGATGCGCTAATTGCTTGCGGCGGCCGGAGCTCGCGGTACCGTTGGGCCGCGTCGTCGCAGGCATCCTCTGCGGTCTCAAAGGAGCCATTACCGCCGTGCTTGATCCGCCGAGGCAGCTTGTCCGCAGCGTAAGACCCGCCGCATTCGTCGCGGCGGTTTTCGTCATGACGGCTGCGGTGGCAGCCGACGCCGTCCACATTACCGCGGCGCAGGGACGGCTCGACGCCGAATACACCGCAAGCCTCGCCGGCATTCCGATCGGACGCGGCAACTGGGTCATCGAAATTTCCGACGATCAGTTCAACACCACCGCGACCGGCGGCACCACGGGCCTTTTGCGCTTTTTCACTCCGGGGCATGGCGCCAGCACTTCGCAGGGCATCGTCAGTGCCGGGCAACCGTTGCCGACGACCTATGCGTTCACCATCAGCAACGAGAAACGGATCGACGACGTGCACATGGTGTTCGCCGACGGCAACGTGAAGGACTTCACGGTTGATCCGCCCGTCGGGCCGCATCCCGACCGCATCCCGGTGAGCGAGGTCGATCGGCACAACGTGTTCGACCCGCTGACATCGACACTCAACCTGGTGAGCGGCAGCGGCGACCCGGTGTCCCCGCATGCCTGCGACCGCAAGGTCTCCATCTTTGACGGCCGCATGCGCTTCGACGTGAAGAGCGAATTCAAGCGCATGGAAACCGTCAAGGCGGAGAAGGGCTATCAGGGACCAGTCATGGTCTGCGCGGTGTATTTCGTCCCGGTCTCCGGCTACATCCCGCAGCGTTATGCGATCAAATACCTCGCCGCGATGCGCGACGCCGAGGTCTGGCTGGCGCCGATCGCGGGCACGCGGGTGGTAGTGCCGTATCGCTTCTCGCTGCCGACGCCGATCGGCACCGGCGTGCTGCAGGCGACCCAGTTCATCTCGGTCGCCAAGCCGCCGCGTGCCGCGGCGAATGTGAAGTCGCAGTGACCGCGATCGGCGCCGGCTTGATGCAAGCTCGCCGTCCCCGTTATCCACAGGAACCCCTCCCTTGACTCGCGGGAAGATTTCGATCCGCGCACGCGTTAACCGATGGGCGGCCGAAGGCCGCCGCGGACAGGCCGCTCAAACACCCGATCTGGTATTGCGCAACGGGGCCGGCGCCATATGTCGCGGTGAACGAAGTCGCACCGTGCCGCGAGTCGCCGATTCGGCCGCGATTCGTTCCAGACTCGTTCCACACCTTAAGCAAAGGGCTTTCCAGCGTGTTGTTGTGGTACAGATGCAGTGAAAAGCTGCCGTTCTTCGCGGCAGCCCGGGCCGTAAATGCCGATTTCCTTTTCCCCTGCCACCAGCCGTGATGCGCGCGCCCGCGGCGCGGGCGTTACCGCCGTTCTCGGGCCGACCAATACCGGCAAGACGCATCTCGCCATCGAGCGGATGCTGGCGCATTCGTCCGGCCTGATCGGCCTGCCGCTGCGGCTCCTGGCGCGCGAGGTTTACAACCGCGCGGTGGAACGGGTGGGGCCGGACGCGGTGGCGCTGGTCACCGGCGAGGAGAAGATCAAGCCGCCCAATCCGCGCTTCTGGGTCGCCACCGTCGAGGCGATGCCGCGCGATCTCGATGTCGCCTTCCTCGCCGTCGACGAAATCCAGCTCGCCGCCGATTTCGAGCGCGGCCACGTCTTCACCGACCGCGTGCTGCACCGCCGCGGCCGCGAGGAGACCCTGGTGCTCGGCGCCGCCACCATGCGGCCGATTATCGAACGACTCCTGCCCGGAGTGAGCATCGTCAGCCGCCCGCGGCTGTCGCAACTGACCTTCGCCGGAGAGAAGAAGCTCACGCGGCTGCCGCGCCGCTCGGCCATTGTCGCTTTCTCGGCCGAGGAAGTTTACGCCCTCGCCGAACTCGTTCGCCGCCAGCGAGGCGGCGCGGCGGTGGTGCTCGGCGCGCTGTCGCCGCGCACGCGCAATGCGCAGGTCGCGCTCTACCAGGCCGGCGATGTCGATTACCTGGTGGCGACCGACGCCATCGGCATGGGGCTCAATCTCGACGTCGATCACATCGCCTTCGCCTCCGACCGCAAGTTCGACGGCTACCAGTTCCGCACCTTGAGTCCCGCGGAACTGGCGCAGATCGCCGGCCGTGCCGGCCGCGCCATGCGCGACGGCACCTTCGGCACCACCGGGCGCTGTGCGCCGTTCACCACGGAACTGGCGCAGGCGCTGGAAACCCACACTTTCGAGCCGGTGAAGATCGTCCAGTGGCGCAACACCGATCTCGACTTCTCTTCGGTCGGCGCGTTGCAGGCGGCTTTGGCGGCGGCGCCGAGCGAGAGCACGCTGACGCGCGCGCCGGTCGCCGAGGACATCCTCGTGCTCGACCATGCCGCGCGTGACGACGAAGTGCGCGCGCTGACTTCGACCCGCGCCGACGTCGAGCGGCTGTGGGATGTGTGCCAAGTCCCCGACTACCGCAAAATCGCGCCTGCCACTCATGCCGAGCTTGCGGTCAGCCTCTACTCATATCTCCAGCGCGAGGGCGCGATCCCGACCGACTGGTTCGCCAAGCAGGTAGCGCTGGCCGACCGCACCGACGGCGATATCGACACGCTGTCGAACCGCATCGCCCACATCCGCACCTGGACTTTTGCCGCCAACCGGCCGGACTGGCTCGCCGATCCGGAGCACTGGCAGGGCGTGACGCGTGCCGTCGAGGACCGGCTGTCGGATGCGCTGCACGAGCGGCTGACCGAGCGCTTCATCGACCGCCGCACCAGCGTCTTGATGCGGCGGCTGCGCGAGAAGGCGCAGCTCGAGCCGGAGATGAGCAAGACCGGCGAGGTGATCGTCGAAGGCCATGCCATCGGCCGGCTCGACGGCTTCGTCTTCGTCGCCGACGCATCCTCCGGCGGCTCCGAGGCCACGGCGTTGCAGAACGCAGCGCAAAAGGCGCTGGCCGGCGAAATCGCCGTGCGCGCGACCCGGCTCGCCGAAGCCCCTGACGAGCAATTCGTGCTTGCCGCCGACGGCACCATCCGCTGGACCGGCGCCGCAGTCGGCAAGATCACGGCGGGCGAGGAGGTGTTGCGGCCGCGCATGCGCCTCATCGCCGACGAGCATCTGTCCGGCGCGCCGCGCGAAGCTGTGGAGGCGCGGCTCGGCGCCTGGCTGAAATCGCATATCGAGAAGCTGCTCGGCCCGCTGTTCGAGCTTTCCGCCGCCGACATCAGCGGCATCGCCCGCGGCGTGGCTTTCCAACTGGTCGAGGCGCTCGGTGTGCTCGACCGGCAGCGCGTGGCTGACGAGGTCAAGGGCTTGCAACAGCCGGAGCGGGGGACGTTGCGCAAATACGGCGTGCGCTTCGGCGCCTATCACATTTATCTGCCGCTTTTGCTCAAGCCGGCGCCGCGGGCGCTCGCGGCGCAGCTCTGGGCGCTCGCCCATGAGGGGCCGCAAACCAGTGGGCTCGATGATTTGCTGCATCTTGCCGGCAGCGGCCGCACCTCGATCCCGGTCAACCGCGAGACCGATCCTGGCCTTTATCGCGCGGTGGGTTACCGGGTGTGCGGCGAGCGCGCCGTGCGCGTCGATATTCTCGAACGGCTGGCGGATCTGATCCGCCCGGCATTGGCCTGGCGCGAAGGCGCCGCCGGAACCAGGCCGCCCGGCGCGATCGCCGGCGGCGGTTTCGCGGTGGTCAACACCATGACCTCGCTCACCGGCGCCTCGGGCGAGGATTTCGCCTCGATCCTGCGCTCGCTCGGCTATCGCATGGAGCGGCGGCCCAAACCGGCAGAACCGTCAGAATCGGCAGAGGCGGCAAATACTTCGCTTCGCGATCCCGGTGAGGGAACCGTGTCGCAATCGGCGCGAGTAGAGAGCGCCCCTCACCCCGATCCTCTCTCCGCAAGCGGCGAGGGGGAGATCGATGGTGCGACGGAAGTCCCCGTCGCACCGGCGGAGGCATCGGCACTGGTGCCGGATGTGGTGTCCGAAAGTTCCGCAATTGAAACCCCTGAAGCGGCGCCGGTGTCCGCGGACAATGCCGAGGTTCAAACCCAAACAGGCAACGCTGCCGGCGCGGCCGTTACCGAGCCGGCGCTGATCGAGGTTTGGCGCCCGGGCCGGGCAGGGCGCCCGGAAGGGCGGCGGCATCCGCGTGGGCGGCATCGCGATGCCGGCAAGCGGGCGGCAAAGCCGGCGCGGGAGGCGGTAGCGCCTGAAGTCGCCGCGGAAGCGGCCGTATCGGCGCCGTCGTCCGACCAGACCGCGCCGGCCGTGGCGCCGGTCATGGCGGCGGACGCGCCGGAGGCCGCCAAAGAGGGGCGGCACGCGCGGCATCGCCGCCGGCACGGCGGCGCCCAGCGCTTCGAGCGGCCGCGTCGCGACCGCGAGCGGCCGCCGGCGGCGCACGCCTCGCGCCACGAGCGCAACGAGCGGCGCGAAAAGGCCCCCGACCCGAATTCGCCTTTCGCCAAGCTTGCAGCCCTGAAGGCGCAGCTCGAGGCGGACGCCAAGGAGCGCCGCTGAACTTGCCGGCCGAGCGCGAGCGCCAGCGCCAGCGCATCGACAAATGGCTGTGGCATGCCCGTGTCGTGCGCACCCGCGACGACGCGGCGGCGCTCGCGGGTTCCGGTCTAGTCCGGATCAACAGCGAGCGCATCCGGGCGGCCGGTCGCATGGTACGCGAGGGCGACGTGATCACGGTCGCGCTCGACCGCCTCGTGCGGGCCCTCAGAGTGAAGGGATTTGTCGAGCGAAGGGGCTCGGCCGCGACCGGGCGGGAACTCTATGACGAACTGACGTGAGCGCGGCGGCCGGCGCATCGGCGGGGTGCGAACCTTCCCCCTAACCTCGCGCCCCCAAAACTTGCGCCCCTATAGGCCATGCGGTAGGAGCAAGGCTCTCCAAAGGTTGGCTTCAGAGTGAGCAGATGACTTATATCGTCAACGATAATTGCATTAAATGCAAATACATGGACTGCGTTGAGGTGTGCCCCGTGGACTGCTTCTACGAGGGCGAAAATATGCTCGTGATCCACCCTGACGAGTGCATCGATTGCGGCGTCTGCGAACCCGAATGCCCGGTCGACGCGATCAAGCCCGATACCGAGCCCGGGGTGGAAAAATGGCTGGGCGTCAACGCCGAATTCGCCAAGGCTTGGCCGAATATTACCGCCAAGAAGGAGCCCCCCGCCGACGCCAAGGATTGGGAGGGCAAAACCGGCAAGTTTGAGCAGTATTTTTCCCCAAATCCGGGAACTGGCGACTAAAGCCGCCCGTTAATCATCGGCTTTAACCGTTTTGGGGACATGCGACCCTTTTGCAATGCCATAAGGCTTTGATTTTGGCCGAAAATGTGATATAAAGCATTTATACAATGAAGAACACACCCGATATCCGGCTCCCTCACGTGGGGAGCTTATTTTTCCGGGCCGTTCTCGAGGAACCGTCAAAAGAGGCGTGAGACCCACGCGAGAGCTGTGGCAGAGAAAACTCGTCGTCATCGTGCAAAGAAGAGCACGACCGGTATGAGCCGGAAGGCAAGAAAATCCACCTCCGGCGCGAGCCGGCGGCCATCACAGACCGCGCGGCACGCGACCCGGGGTAGGGTCAGCGCGGCAAAAGCCGTCGTCCGGCGCAAGCCGGAGGCGGAAGGAGCAAGTGTGGGAATGAATGCGAAGAAGACTACGCAGCGACAAGGCTTCAAGACCAGCGAGTTCATCGTGTATCCGGCGCACGGCGTGGGCCAGATCATCGCCATCGAGGAGCAGGAAGTCGCCGGTGCACGGCTCGAGCTTTTCGTCATCAACTTCGTCAAAGACAAGATGATGTTGCGGGTGCCGACCTCGAAGATCGCCTCCGTCGGCATGCGTAAGCTTGCCGAGACGCCGATGGTCAAGCGCGCGTTGGAGACGCTCAAGGGCCGTGCCCGGGTCAAGCGCACCATGTGGTCGCGCCGGGCGCAGGAATACGAGGCCAAGATCAATTCCGGCGATATCGTCGCCATCGCCGAGGTCGTCCGCGATCTCTATCGGTCGGAATCGCAGCCCGAGCAGTCTTATTCCGAGCGCCAGCTCTACGAAGCGGCGCTGGACCGGCTGTCGCGGGAAGTTGCCGCCGTGCAGCGGCTTACCGAGACCGAAGCGATCAAGGAGATCGAGGCCGCCCTCGCCAAGGGACCGCATCGCGGTCCCAAGCCCGAGGCTGAGGAGGAAGCCGTGGTCGAGGAAGAGGCGGCCTAAAGCCCGATCCGTAACGATCCTGCTTCATCGAAAAGTTAAAGGCCCGGCAGCGATGCCGGGTCTTTTGCTGTTCCCCCGTGCGCAGAGGGGCTATCGATCCGCCGGCAAAATTCCACTCGTTAGACATAAATTAAGCTTCATTTGAAAGGAATTAGGCGAAGTAGCGTGAGGGACAGGGGCGTTTTCGCATGCGGCGTGATCGGGGGTTGAAGCGCGGCCGTTGGCTTTCGCTTCTCGTGGCCGGGATGGTCGGTTACCTGCTCGGCGGCTGGCACACCGCACCATCGCGCCCCGCCGATCTGTCCGCGTCGCAAAACGTTGCGCTGCGCTTCGTCGAGGCCAAAGCCGCCAACGCGGCCGTGGATGAAGCGGCCGATATATCGCTAGATACCACGGCCAGCACCAAGGCGCTCAAGCAGGCCCGGCTCGCATTGCTGAGCCCGCAGCCGATGGTGCCGGTGAGCGTTCCGCCGCCGCCGGCGGCGCAGCAACAGTTTGTCGCCTCGCCGCCGCCGGCTGTCAGCGTGCCGCCCGCGTCGGTGGCGCTGGCAGCGGCGCCGCGGCCCGAAGGCAAGCCGCTCGCGCTCACGGCGCCGCGCGCCGAGCCGAAATCATCGTCGCCGCCGGTCGCGACCGCTGCCGCCGCCGCTCCGCATCACGCCAGCCGGCCGGGCTTCCTGCTCAACGACGCGCAGATCGCCAGCATTAAGGAGCGGCTGCATCTGACGCTCGACCAGGAGCGCATGTGGCCCGCGGTCGAGGCCGCGTTGCGCAACGTCGCTTATGCCAAGGTGCGCGCCGCCCACCGCCGCGATACGCCGGGCACGGAGGCCGCCTCACTGGATGCCGACAGCGCCGAGGTGCAGGGGCTCAAATCCGCCGCCATCCCGCTGCTCATGAGCTTCAACGACGAGCAGAAGAACGAGGTGCGCAGCCTCGCCCATGTCATGGGACTGGATAAGCTCGCGTCGGAGTTCTAATAGAGCGGCGTCATTGCCGGGCTTGACCCGGCAATCCATCTATTCTCAAGCTCGCACTTGGCGGTTCGCCCGCCGACCGGCGGCTGCCGTAGCTCAGTGGTAGAGCACTCCCTTGGTAAGGGAGAGGTCCTCAGTTCAATCCTGAGCGGCAGCACCAGAAATTCTTGAGAAATCAGAGTGGATTGCGCATGCACACAGTGCGTGGAGTCTGCAATTAACTGCAGAACGAAACGTGTAGCTGCCCTTACAGGGTCGGGGAAAATCCGTGGACTGTGTTCACGAGTAGTTCCCAAGTGCCGCTTGCGGGCTTGCATCGCCCGGCAAGCTTTCGTCGAGGGCGCGGATCAACGCAACTTCGATCGGCGGCGGACAGGCACGACAATGAATTGCCGCTCCCGCCTTGGGGCGAGGGTCGCCATGACGGCCAATCCCAACAAGAAGGCCAGCGCGACAGAGGCTATGGTCACGGTCGAGATCATGGAAATGTTCATGCCCACGGACGCCGCCCGACGCATTGATCTCGATCAAAACCGGCGAATAGCTCACCACGGAATGATTTCGCGATCGCGGATGAAATTCCCGGTCAGCTTTTGCGGTGCATCCAGCGCAAGCCATACCGCGGTATCGGCGCCTGCGGCGACCTCGCGGTCGGCGCCCCGACCTCCCATGTCGGTCTTCACCCAGCCGGGACAGACGGCGTTGACCGCGACGGCATCGCGTAATTCCGCCGCCAGGATCGCGGTGATGGCGTTGACCGCGGTCTTCGAGATGCGATAGGCGGCGTAGCCGCCGCCATTGCCGGCGAGCGCACCCATGCCGCTCGACATGTTGACGATGCGCGCCGTCTTGCTGCGCTTGAGCAGCGGCGCCAGCGTTTGCGCCAGATGCAGCGGACCGAGCACGTTCGTTTCCAGCGTGCTGCGTATTGTCGCCAAGTCGACTTTCAGCGCCGGAGCTTCGCCTTTGGCGATGATGCCGGCATTGTTGATGAGCACGTCGAGGCGGCCGTAGGTATCTTTGATGAAATCGCGCAAGGCGTCGATGTCCCGCGCGTCGGTGACGTCGAGCCGGTGAAACGCCACTGTGAGCTTTTGCGCGGCGATCTTTTTCACCGCCGCCATGCCGGCCGCTTCGTTGCGCGCCGTCAGTACTACGCGGGCGCCGCGCGCGGTGAGCTGGCGGCAGATTTCGAAGCCGATGCCGCGATTGGCGCCGGTGACCGCGACGATGCGGTCGCTGTCGGGGATCACCAACGTCGCTCAATCCTTGTGCAGGAGCTTAAAGGCGTGGGTCCATTCGTTTTTCGTAAAGCCAAGGATGCACCAGAGCATGCAGAGCGGCTCGATGGCGCGGGCGGCTTCGGCCTTGCCCATGTCGGCCGTCTCCCAGCCGAATTGATCGTTGATTTCACGCACCTTCGCCTTGGCGTTATCGTCGTTGCCGCAAATGAACATGGTCGGCTTGCCGCCTTTGTATTCGGGGTTGATCATCCGGGCGTTGCCGACGGAGTTGTACGCTTTGACGAAATGAGCGTTCGGATAGGCGGACTGCAATCGCTCCATCAGCGATTGATCGAGGCTGGTGAAAAATTTCAGCACGCCGTTCGTGGGCGGTGCCGCGGCGATCGGATTGGTGGCGTCGATCACCGGCTTGTCGGCCAGGTTTGTTGCGCCTGCCGCCTTCAAAACATCGAGCGCTGCCGTGCCTTTTACCGCGAGCACGACGACTTCGCCGAATTTCGCGGCGTCGGCAAAGCCCGCGGCCTGCGCGCCTTTATGCTGCGCGATGAAATCCTTGAGCTTGCCGGTGTCGCGGGTGCCGAGAACGACCTGATGTCCGTGCTTGATGAAACCGCCGGCCAGCGCCTTGGCGACGTCGCCCGAGCCTAAAATTCCGACTTTCATGGGTCTCTCCCCTGCAAGATGACTTTGCTATGCAGGGTAATTGGTCGCGGGAGGAAGGCTATTCAAGCACATTCCTCACGTATCCGGCGGTCGCGCTGGGCGACCGTGCGTTGATCACTCGAGGAGAGGATAACGGGAGCGCGATAGAAAATCCCCCTTTGCGGGTCACAAGCGGACATTGCCCAAGTGTGGCCCATCAACGTCGATTGATTGCGCCCCCGGCGTTTGACCTGGATCAACGCGCTTTGGGCAAAAATGCGACAAATCTCGCCCTCGACAATCACGCTGGAACCGCTCTAAAAAGAGCCCTACGGCCTATCCTCTCAGCCGCCCCGAAAGCGGGAAGTTCATGGATTATCGTGCCTATTTCAGCGATGCGCTCGGCCGGCTGCGGAACGAGCGGCGCTACCGGGTCTTCGCCGACCTCGAGCGGATCGCCGGTCGCTTCCCGCACGCGGTCTGGCACTCGCCGCAAGGCCCGAAGAACGTCGTGATCTGGTGCTCGAACGATTACCTCGGCATGGGGCAGCATCCGAAGGTGATCGGCGCCATGGTCGAGACCGCCACGCGCATGGGCACCGGCGCCGGCGGTACCCGCAACATCGCCGGCAACAATCACCCGCTCGTGGAGCTCGAGCGCGAGCTTGCCGACCTGCACCGCAAGGAAGCGGCGCTGGTCTTCACCTCCGGCTACGTCTCCAATGAAACCGGCATTTCCACGATCGCCAAATTGATGCCGAACTGCCTGATCCTGTCGGATGCGCTCAACCACAATTCGATGATCGAAGGCGTGCGCCAGGCGCATTGCGAGAAGCAGATCTTCCGCCACAACGACCTGGCACATCTGCAATCGCTGCTCGCCGCCGCGGCTCCCGACCGACCGAAGCTGATCGTGTTCGAGAGTCTCTATTCCATGGACGGCGATGTCGCGCCGGTGAACGAAATTTGCGATCTCGCCGAGCGCTGCGGCGCCATGACCTATGTCGACGAGGTCCACGCGGTCGGCATGTACGGCCCGCGCGGCGGCGGCATCAGCGAGCGCGATGGCGCCGTGGGCCGCATCGATGTGATCGAGGGTACGCTCGCCAAGGCCTATGGCTGTCTCGGCGGCTACATCGCCGGGTCGAGCGCGCTGATCGATACGGTGCGCTCCTATGCGCCGGGCTTCATCTTCACCACCGCGCTGCCGCCGGCGGTCTGCGCCGCCGCCACCGCCGCGATCCGCCACCTGAAGACCTCGCAATGGGAGCGCGACCGCCATCAGGACCGCGCCGCCCGCACCAAGGCGGTGCTCGCCGCCGCGGCGCTGCCGGTGATGACTAGCCCCACCCATATCGTACCGGTTTTCGTCGGCGATCCCGAACGCTGCAAGGAGGCGAGCGATCTTCTGCTCGCCGACCACGGCATCTACATTCAGCCGATCAACTACCCGACGGTGCCGAAGGGCATGGAGCGGCTGAGGATCACGCCGAGCCCGTATCACGACGACGGTCTGATCGACGCGCTGGCCGAGGCGCTGGTCGATGTCTGGCAGAAACTCGGGCTGCCGTTCAAAGAGCGCGCGCTCGCCGCCGAGTAATCAATACAGGGATTGCTGGAATAGTTGGCACTACGGGGCCGGGCGGGCTTTATCGACCCGCCCGACGAAACTCATGCGCCGTTCAGCGGCGATCTTCGTGTTCGTGGTGATGGTGGTGCACGCGGACGACAGCGTGATCCCGATGCCGGTGCCGGTCACCGACGTCAACTCCGACGGGGCCGACTCCGACTTCGACGTTTTCCGCGACGACCATTGGTTTGTCGCCGGCGTTCGAAGAACCGGCAAATGCCGGCATCGTCAGGAACGGAACGGCGAAAAGCGCAAGCAGAGTATTCTTCATGACACTACGTTCTCTCTGAATTGGGGACCCTTTGGTCCCGATATTAAACAGAATGCGCGCCTGCCACTCTTGAAGTCTGTATCGGATTGACCAGTACGGCTTTCGAGACGCCGCCGAAGAAGGTGGTTCTGGACCGGCTCTAAGTCCTGATTTGCGGCTGGTCGCGCAGAACGACGTTCAGCAATGAACTGTGGATTTCGATGCTGCCGTTGTAATCGATCAAGCCCAGCTTTCGAAATTTGTTCATGAAGAAACTCACGCGGGACCGCGTCGTTCCGATGATCTCCGCGAGCGTCTCCTGGCTGACTTTGGTGATGATCGGTTCCGGCGGGCCTTCCTTGCCGAAATTCGCCAAAAGCAGCAGCGTCCGCGCCAGGCGTTTCTCGCTCGAATTGAACAGTTGATCGACCAGATCCTCCTCGACACGACTGTTGCGGGCCAACAGGTGCGCGATAAATAGCTCGGCGAAAGCCGACTCTTCATGGATCACGCGCGTGATGTCTGCCTTGGATATTCGCGCGATCTCAGCTTTGGTCAGGGCGGTGACCGTCGACAGGCGCAGCGACTCGCCGGCCAGGCAGCCCTCGCCGAAGAAATCGCCGGGTCCGAGAAGTGCGACCACGGCTTCCTTGCCCTGCTCAGAAATGACGGTCTTTTTGACCTTGCCGTTCTGAATGTAGAAAACGGCATCCGCAGGATCGCCCTGCCGGTAGACGATTTGATTCTTCCGATAATCGACAACGCGTTGCCCGCCATTTACCTTCGAGAGAAACGCTTTAGGATCGAATGGGAGCTTTGCTTTGCGCTTCATTGCCATCCTTGCTTACCGCTAGGAATACCCTTTCGGGTTACTGAGGACGCGTATCAAAAGAAGGGTGCACAAATCGGCCGGAAGAGGCACATCGGCCGCCCGCCTTGCCTTGCCTGCACATCCTTATTGTAAGTCAGCCTAAAGCACCGTGTCGGTAACGTACATTACCGTACGCCGCGAGCGACACCATCACGCGTATGTTTTGGGAAGGTGAAAGGCCAAGCGCGCCCGAACTAGAGCATATCTCGGCTGAGTTGAATCGGGGGATTCCCGAGGGTCTTTGGATGAGCGAGTCTGGCGGTATCGATTCGATTTTTGGAGGGCGATCGATGCCGAAACCATGTTCTTTGGACTTG
>Ga0116224_10000591_pt1 | contig 28116 bp, 26 predicted proteins | sample Sb_taG_9_FD_89699 | JGI IMG/M metagenome (GOLD analysis project Ga0116224, IMG submission 89699) | Peat soil microbial communities from Weissenstadt, Germany - Sb_50d_b_LC metaG | ecosystem: Environmental > Terrestrial > Soil > Wetlands > Peat | place: Germany: Weissenstadt | collected 2010-09-21 | reverse complement strand
GTCGAAAGTCCAATTGTGCGCGGCGCAAGTTAGTTCATTCCCCTCCAAGCTGCCATCGATCAGGGGAAGGCCTTCATGCAGACAATGCGCCTGAAACGCCCGTAAATCCCCGTGCTCGGGCCATACGACGAGAATGCTGTGGCCCTCCAGTTCAAACTCGCGCATGTCGCCCCGAAGCAAATCCGCCGTGTCGCAGAGCCGCCGAAAGGCCATCGATGTCTCTTCGGATTTAGCGCGCGAAGCCGAAGCCAGCCTTGTTCTGGAGGTGGAACTTGATCATACTTATGAATTCCGGGAAAATGGGTGTCAAGCCGTCCTCAAGCGGTAGCGCCCGGTGCAACAAGATCTTTCCGTGAACCAAAACACCCTCAAGGATTACGTCCACAGGCTCGCCTATAATCAGCACGGCGGCGTCATGGGCTACGTTCGCAACGCCGTGGGGACGCTCGAGGGCCCACGAATATTGGATGTGTTCGTAGTGGACCAGAAATTGACCTGCGCCGAGTTGGAGAAGGCCGCGGCCAGAGCGGATGATGACGAACTCGACCGCGAGATGGGTTTTCGCGGCCGAGTCGTGACTTGGACCGACGGACCGCTGCTTCGGCTGCTTGACTGCGGCGATATGTTGATCGGCCTGGATGACCGCGAATAAAGAGCCGGGCGGGCGGCTAGCGCCACACTTCGTCGGCAAGCCGTTTGACGAACGCCAGCTTTTGCCATTGTTGATCTTCCGTTAAAACATTGCCCTCCTCCGAACTGGAAAACCCGCATTGGGGGCTCAAACACATCCGCTCAAGATCGACATAACGGCTGGCTTGTTCAATTCTGCGTTTTATTTTGTCGGCCGATTCGAGCTCGCCTTCTTTCGAGCTGACGAGTCCGAGCACCACTACTTTGTCATTGGGCAGAAAGCGCAGCGGCTCGAAGCCGCCGGCCCGGTCGGTATCGTATTCGGCAAAAAAGCCGTCGACGTCCAACGAACCAAACAGATACTCGGCGACGGGGTCGTAACCGCCTTCCGCCATCCACTTTGACCGAAAGTTTCCGCGGCAGGTGTGAATGGTGATTGCCATATCGGCTGGGCGGCCCTTCAACGCAGCGTTGATCAACCCGCTGAATTCCTTGATCAGCAGATCCGGGTCGTCTCCACGCTGCCGTAATTGAGCGTGATAAGTATGATCGCACAGCATCGGCAAGTTACATTCGTCGAGCTGAAGGTAGCGGCAGCCTGCGTCATAAAATTGCCGAATGACCGATCGATAGGCGGCGGCCAGATCGTCGAAGGCCGCGATCGGGTTTGGGTAAACGTTTCGATCGAGATTTGGCCGCCAATCGCGCGCCACCGAGAACAACATGGCAGGAGACGGAATCGTCATCTTTGCCGTGTGCTTGGTATGTTGTTGCAGAAACTTGAAATGATCGAGCATCGGCGCCTTGGTGACGCCGATTTTCCCGGTAACGACGAGGGCCCGCGATTTTGTGCGGACGCCGGCAAAGCGGACGCCCTCACCGAGCTCGATCAATTGAACGCCCTCCAGACCGCTGAGAAAGTCCCAATGCCACATTTCGCGCCGCAACTCCCCGTCGGTGACGGACCGTAGGCCGATCTCTTCCTGTTTTCTGATGACGTGCTCGATGGCTTCGTCTTCGCACCGGGCGAGCTCGTCCTGGCTGATTTTGCCGCTCGCGCTTTTGGCGCGCGCCTCCTTAACTTGCGGCGGGCGCAACAGGCTTCCGACATGGTCGGCGCGAAATGGCGGCAGGCGGCGATCGAGCATGGCGTCCCTCTTTTCATAGTTTTGCCGGCTAGCTAGCAAGACTACCTCAATTCCACAGTCAGAACCTGTTCCTGTATGTAAACACTGGGAGATTGTTTGGCGGTGAGTTTGCCGATATGGCATGGGGCGGCACTCTGAGGCGGGAGATCAAGATCCATCGAGGGAGCGTCGGAGGCATAATGGCGGGTGAAGAAAAGGCCGGCGCGGTCAAGTCGCGCGAAGAGTTGCTCGCCCGGGTGCGCTCGCTCACCGCGGGCATCCGCGAGCGCGCCGCCGCCGCGGAAGAGGCGCGCACGGTGCCGCGGGAAACGATCGATGCACTGCTTGCCGCCGGCATCACCCGCATCCTCATTCCGCCGCGTTTCGGAGGCTACGGCCTTGGTCTCGACACCTGGTTCGAAGTGGTGCGCGAGATCGGTCGAGCTGACGCGTCGCATGCCTGGTGCGCCAGCCTGATGATCCATCACCCGCATTACATCGGCCAGTTCGCTGAGGCCGCGCAGCAGGCGGTCTGGGCCGATGGCCCCGACGTCGCCATCGCGGCGTCGATCCTGCCTTCAGCGCGGGTCACACCGGCGGAAGGGGGATATCGCATCTCGGGCCAGTTCCCCTTTGCCAGCGGGATCAACCACAGCCGATGGCTCCTGGTCGGCGGCATGGTCGAGGCCGGCGGACATCCGGAATGGACGTTCTTCCTCATCGAGCGCAAGGACTTCAAGATCGTCGATGTGTGGTTCACCGGCGCGATGCGCGCAACCGGCAGCAACACGGCAGCGTGCGAGGACGTATTCGTGCCCGACAGCCACACCGTCCGGCTGTCGGTTCTCCGGGAGGGCAAAGCCCCGGGCGGGACATTGCACGCGCATCCAATCTATCGCGCGCCGTTCATCGCCTATGCGCCGCTGACCTTTGCGACACCGATGCTGGGCGCGGCGCTGGGCGCCTACGAGCTGTTCCGCGACTGGACTAAGACCCGGCGGGGCACGGGCGGCATCGCCATCGCTGAGATCACCAGCATCCAGGTGCGGCTGGCCCGCGCCGCCGCCGATCTCGACGCCGCCGAATTACTCCTGCGCCGCGCGGTCGATACGGCGCAAGCGCCGACACCCCCCTCATTGGCGTTACGGGCGCGCTCGATGCGCGACTTCGCGCGCGCGACCGAGTTGTGCGTCGCCGCCATCGACGCACTCATCGCGATGAGCGGCACCGCCGCCTTCGCCGCCTCGCATCCAATCCAGCGCGCCTGGCGCGACATTCATTTCGCCGCAATGCATGTGAGCCTCAACGCCGAACAGAACTTCGCCCATTTCGGCCGTACCGAACTGGACGTGCCGCGCGACTCGCACCAGCCATTCTTCTGAGGAAAGGAGCACGGCCATGGACCTCCATGAAGAGATCGGCCAGCTTGCCGCGCCACTGCTGCATCGGACACTTTTTGTCTGCGTCAGCGAACCGGTAGCGGCACTCGATGAGATCCTGCCGCATATTCCCGATCACCTGCGCCACCTCGTTGCGATGGAGAAGAGCGGAGTGCTGCTGGCGAGCGGTCCCTTCCTCGAGGCCGGCCAGGTCGGCCTGCGCGCCATGATGATCATACGCGCCAAGGACCTTGCCGAAGCCCGCCGGATCGCCGGAGAAGAAACCCTCCACAAGCTCGGCCTGCGTCGCTTCACGATCGAGGAATGGCAGCTGAACCAAGGCCGTATTTCCGTCCAGATGGACTTTTCCGATCAGAAGGGCGGGCTCGATGGCGGCTAGGAAGCGAGTGCTGCGACCGAGGCGAAGACTTGCCCCGGGCGTGCTCACCCCCGCGCCCGCACCGTCAGCGCTTCCTTGACCGCCGCACGCAAGGCCGCGACCGAGAAGGGCTTGGCGATCACGTCGTGAATGATGGCGTCGAGGCCGTGCGCGCGCTCGCGCTGATCGGCATAGCCGGTCATGAACATGATCGTCAGCTCAGGATATTCGCGCCCCGCGGCGAGCGCCAGCTCGATGCCGTCCATCACCGGCATGCGGATGTCGGTGAGTAGGAGATCGAAGCCGCCTGCCTCGCGCGCGAGGAGATCGAGCGCCTCGCCGCCGTCGCTCGCGGCCTTGACCTCGTGTCCGTCGGTCAGAAGAGCGCGCGCGCACAACGCGCGTAACGCTTCCTCGTCTTCGGCGATGAGTACGCGCGCCATGGCTGTTCAGCGTGCTCCGGTGATGAATTCGCGGCGACTGACGAAGCGAAGGACGAGGTCGTGCGCGTCGGGCGGCGGCGAGGCGAGCCGGGTGCGGAAGGACACCATCTCGCCCGGCGGCAGCACAGTGCGCGAGGGCGTTGTCGTCCAGGAATAGATTTCCTGCCGCGCGGCGTTGCGCACGATGAATTTGAGACGCGGCACGTCCTCGGTCTTGCGGGCGTCGTTGAAGATGTTGCCTTCGACGACAAGGACCGGCACGCCGTCGTGCTGCTCCGTGGCGGTGACGACGTCGTCGAAGGTGAGCCCGCGCAAATTCACCGGCAATCCGAGCAGGGCGTAGAACGAGGCGGTGTGCGGCAACACCCGCACCACGTCTCTCCGCCAGCCGACGACGGCGATGCTGAGCAAAGCAAGGACGAGAATAGCGGACTGCAATTGCGACAGCGGCCAACGTATCGAGGGCGGCGCGGCGCGGCGCCGCAGCCGATAGGCGGCGACGATCTCTCTGTCCCGCGCCGGCTCGGGATCGGGTTCGGGCTCGGGTTCGGCCTCATCCTCGGCGGTGGCGACGTCGATCGGCGGCGCGCCGTCATCGGCATCGTCGGCCGGAGCGATCGGCGACGCGTCGATGTCCGCCGCAGTACCGGCGTCGGTGACCGGCGCCGCTGCGGCTGCATCGATTGCCGGGTCAGGTGGGTCGGTCGTCGCCGCCGGGTCTATATCGCCAGAAGGCGGATCGACGGACGGATCGGACGGGGCGGCTTCGCCGGCCGGCTCAGCAGCGGGTATTGCGGCCGCTGGTGACGAGACCGTATCGGCCGCGTCCACGACGGGTTTCGGATCGGGGGCGAGCGCCACCGCAGCGGCAAGCAGCTTTTGGGCGTGAGTCAATTCCGCGTGCCAAACCAGGCCGCAGCATAGGCAGCGCACCTGGCGCCCATCCGGGCACAGGCTTGCCATCTCCACATCGTAGGAGGTAGCGCAGGACGGGCAAGCGATCAGCATGGGCGAATCAGCGGCGTGTCACCTTTGGAGGGGACCCTAGCCGAGATCCGTTAACGAATTGGAAACCATGCCGCGCCCGCCGCCGGCGGGGCATCGTGGTATGAGACTTGTGCGACGGCCGCGAATCAGCCGCGGCGGCGCGCTACCATCCCGGAGGCTTGCGGAGGGACGGCGTGATCCGGTTCGAGAATGTCGGCTTGCGCTATGGGCCCGGCCCCGAGGTGCTGCGCGACCTCAACTTCGGGATCGAGAGCCATTCCTTCCAGTTCCTCACCGGCCCCTCCGGCGCCGGCAAAACCTCGCTACTGCGCCTGATGCTGCTGTCGCTTCGGCCCACCCGCGGCCTGATCAGCATGTTCGAAAGCGACACCGCGATCCTGAGCAAGGACGGCCGCGCCAATCTGCGGCGGCGGATCGGCATCGTGTTCCAGGATTTCCGCCTTCTCGACCACATGACCACCTATGAAAATGTGGCATTGCCGCTGCGCGTTCTCGGCAGGGACGAGACGGACTACCGGGCCGAAGTGGTCGAGCTGTTGCAATGGGTCGGGCTCGGCGAACGCGTCGGCGCCTTGCCGGCGGTGCTCTCCGGCGGCGAAAAGCAGCGCGCGGCCATCGCCCGCGCCGTGATCGCGCGCCCGCAGCTCCTGCTCGCCGACGAGCCGACCGGCAACGTCGACCCCAATCTCGGGCAACGCCTGCTGCGGCTGTTCGTCGAGCTCAACAAGAGCGGCACCGCGGTCGTGATCGCCACCCACGACATCGCGCTAATGGACGAATATGACGCGCGCCGGCTGGTGCTGCATGAAGGGCGCCTGCATGTCTACGACTGAGCCATTCGAAAGAATGACGGAACCGTGGGACGAACTCGCCGCATCGCCGGCGCTCGTGCGCACGCTTCCCGTCGCTACGCCGATCGTGCCGAGAGACTCGATCGCCGGCCGCTCGCTCACCGCCGTCGTCGCCATCATGACCTTCCTCGCCTCGATCACCACCGGCGCCGCATTGATGGTGGTGAGCGCGGCCAGCGACTGGCAGGCCGAAGTCGGCCGCGAGGTCACCATCCAAGTGCGGCCGACACCCGGCCGCAATGTCGACGCCGATGTGCGTACCACCGTCGACATCACGCGCGCGGCCGCCGGCGTCGCCGACGTGCACCCCTTTACCAGGGAGGAATCGGCACGGCTGGTCGAACCCTGGCTCGGCGCCGGCCTTGCGCTCGAAGACTTGCCGATTCCACGGCTGATCGTGGTCAAGCTCGCCGCCGGCGCGCGGCCCGATTTTGCCTCGTTGCGGCAGGTGCTGGCGGCGCGGGTTCCCACCGCCAGCCTCGACGATCACCGGCACTGGATCGATCGCATGCGCACCATGGCGGGAACGGCGATCGTGGCCGGCATCGCGGTGTTTGTCCTGGTGCTGGCCGTCACCGCGCTCTCGGTCACCTTTGCCACCCGCGGAGCCATGGCGGCCAACCGGCCGATCGTCGAAGTCCTGCATTATGTCGGCGCCACCGACGGCTTTATCGCCGCGCAGTTCCAGCGTCATTTTCTCATCCTCGGTTTCAAGGGCGGCGTGATCGGCGGCGGCGCGGCGATCCTGCTTTTCGGCCTGACAGAAGCGGCCAACGCCTGGCTGGCGGGCACGCCCGGCGGCGATCAGGTCGCCGCCCTGTTCGGCAATCTCTCCATCGGCGTCACCGGCTATCTAGCGATCCTGCTGCAAATCGCTTTCATGGCGCTGGTGACGGCGTTTGCTTCGCGGCACACCGTCAACCGCACGCTCGAGGCCATCGACTAACAGCTTAAAACGCGATCAACTTGCCGGGGAGGCAGCGGCTTTGATTCGGGCCGAAACGGGATTGGGCGCGAGGGACCCGCGCGGCGATGCTCAGCCTTAAGTCCGCGGTCAGAACGCGGCGCATCACATTCTTTGCCGTCAGACTTGCCGTGCTCGGCGGCATCGCGCTGGTGCTCGGATTTGCGACCTTCCTCTGGCTCTTGCCGAGCCAGGAAGTCGCCCTTGCCGGCAACGCCGACGGCGTTGTCGTCTTGACCGGGGGCACCTCGCGCGTATCCGATGCGCTCGAATTGCTAGCCGCCGGCCGCGGCAAGCGCCTGCTCATCACCGGGGTCAACCCCGGCACGACGACCGCCGATATCGCCCGCCAGGTTCCCAGTTACGGCCGCTTGCTGTCCTGCTGCGTCGATCTCGATTATTCGGCGATCAATACGCTCGGCAACGCGCTGGAAACCCGCCACTGGGCGCTCGACCGCAGCTTCCGCTCGCTCATCGTCGTCACCTCGGCCTACCACATGCCGCGCGCGCTCGCCGAAATCGCCCACCAGCTTCCCGATGTGGCACTCATCCCTTACCCGGTCGTCTCCGACCGGCTGCGCGTCGAGCCCTGGTGGGCGAACGGCTCGACCACGCGGCTGGTGCTGTCGGAATATTTCAAATTCCTGTTCGCCAAGGTGCGGATGCGCTTCGACTTTGTAACAGCCGAAACCGGCGGCCATCGCCTCTCCGCTACGGGCGCCGTAGTATCGGCGGTTCGCGCGCAGCTCAGGATGACGGCGATCCAGTGAGGCATTTTATTCTCGCCCGTTCGCTTCTCTTCAACACGCTGTTTTACGTCAACCTCGTCGTGCGCATGATCGTGGCGCTGCCGGCACTTGTGCTGCCGCATGCGTTTCTGCTCGGCATCCTGCGCCGCTATGCGGCGAGCAGCCTGTGGCTGTTGCGGGTCGTCTGCGGCACCGGCGTCGCGTGGCGCGGACGCGAGAAATTGCCGGCAGGCGCGTATCTCGTCGCCTGCAAGCATCAATCGGCGTGGGAGACATTCGCGTTATTTGCGCTGCTGCCCGACCCGACCTTCGTGCTCAAGCGCGAATTGATGTGGATCCCGCTGTTCGGCTGGTTTGCGCGCAAGGCAAGGATGATTCCGATCGATCGCGGCTCGCGCGCGACCGCGCTGGGCCGCATGGCGGCGCTGGCGCGCGCGGAGATCCCGCGCGGGCGCCAGATCGTGATCTTTCCGGAAGGCACGCGACGGCCGCCCGGCGCCGCGCCGCATTACCTGCCCGGCGTCGCCTATCTCTATGCCGAGACCGGACTGCCCTGCGTGCCGGTGGCGCTCAATTCCGGACTGTTCTGGCCGCGCCGGTCGCTGCGGCGCTATCCCGGCACCGTGCTCGTTGAGGTGCTCGACCCGATCCCTCCCGCCCTCGACCGGCGCGCCTTTCTCAGCCGGCTGCAAACCGTGCTCGAGGACGCGACCGCACGCCTGGTTCAGGAAGAATCAGAAGTCAGGAATCAGTAATCAGCGAGATTTACTCGTGCTGCTTCCGATTGCCGACTACTGATTACCGATTCCTGTCCGCCTTTCAGCTTCGCGGCGATCAAATGCAGATCGGTCTCGCGATAGCCCAAAGCTTCCAGCGCCTGCACCGTCTCCAGCACGTAGTCGCGATTGGGGCCGGAACTGCCGTGGCCCTGGCGCACATGATGCACACAGGCGGCGAGCGTCAGCCGCCCGGCATATTGCACGTGACTGCGGTCGACGATGAAGCACAGCGCCCGCACCTGGCGGCGGGCTTCCTCCTCGAGCTCGATCCGCCGCATGGTTTCCAGATAGACGGTCGTGACCTGCTCGCGGGCGCGCAGATAGGCGACCGTTTTTTCCCGCGCCGCGGCGGCGACGCGAAAGGCAATGCCGCGGCACATGCCGCCCCGATCGAGCCCGAGCACGAGACCCGGCCGTTCCGGAGTGCCGCGATGCACGAAGGAATAGACGCAGAGCGCCCGGTGCAAACCGATTAGCCGCGCTGGAACCCGCTCCAGAAAGTCGAAGCCCGGCCGCCACATCAGCGAGCCGTAGCCGAACACCCAAAGGTCTTGACGATCATGCGTATCGATTGCGGACTTCACCCAAGTTGACTCCCGATGGAACTTCCGCTCGCCTAACAGGCCCATTGTGGCTGCGCAATCGGTAAGGTCTTTCCGGCAGCGTCTTTGAAACGCCGCACTCGACGGGCGAAGAAGAATAATGGCAGCCGAATCCCCCCTCAGCATGATGCGCCCGCAACCCGGCCGGGAGCGAACGCCCCCTTCCGGCCGTGCCCGACGCCGACCTTGGCGGATCTGGATGCCGGTGGCCATCATCGTCGTGCTCGCCGCCGCGTGGGTATGGGCCTGGTACTTCGCCGCCGCGGTCACCGATCGGACGCTCGCCGGCTGGATCGAGCGTGAGGCCGCCGCCGGCCGGATCTATTCCTGTGCCGCGGAATCCATCGGCGGATTTCCGCTGGGGATGAGCGTGCATTGCGCCGACGCCGCAGCCGAGATCAAAAACACCGTGCCGCCTTACGCCGTCAAAGCCAAATCGGTGACGTTTTCGGCGGCGGTCTATCGTCCAACCCGGCTGACCGGCGACATCTCGGGCCCGCTGACGGTCGCGGAATTGGGCCAGTCGCCGGTCTTCGTCGCCGACTGGACGCGCGCGCAAATCGGCGTGCGCGGCGTGCCGCCCGATCCGGAAGGGATTTCCGCCACCCTCGACGGGCTGCATCTCGATCGTATCGCCGCGGGCGGCAATGGCGGCGAGACATTGTTCAACGCCCAGCACGCCGAGTTGCTATGCCGCGTCGCCGGCGGCTCGCCGCGCAATCGGCCGGTTATCGAAGTGACCGTGCAGCTCTCCGCGGCAACGGCGCCGACATTGCACCCGCTGCTCGCCGTGCCGCTCGACATCGAGCTTGACGCTGTGCTGCGCGGGATCAAGGATTTGTCGCCGAAGCCCTGGGTGGAACACGTCCGCGAAATGCAGGCCGAGGGCGGCACCATCGAGATCAAAGCGCTGCGCTTGACGCAAGGCAACGCCATCGTGGTCGGCGCCGGAACGCTCAGCGTCAACGCGCAGGGGAAGCTCGACGGGTTTGTGCGCGTCGCCATCGTGGACCTCGAGGAGATCGTCCCGCGGCTCGACATCGACCGCCTGATCGAGCAGGGCATCGACCGGCTGTCCGGCACGCAAGGCTCCGCCACGCAAGGCATGAGCGCGCTCGACCGCCTGGTCCCCGGGCTCGGCGACGCCATCCGCCAGACGGCGAATGCGAGCCTGGTCGAAAATCTGAAAAAGATGGGCGAGCCGTCGACGATCGACAAACAGCCGGCGATCGTGCTGCCGCTGCGCTTTTCCGACGGCGCGATCTATCTCGGCATGTTGCGGGTCGGCGAGCTGCCGCCGCTGTTTTGATCGCGACGACGGCCGCCGTTCATCCGAACTGGAATGCGGACTCCACGGCGCCCATGACCACGTCCTTGAGCGTCCGGCGTCCCGGGTCCTGGCCGGCGGCGCCGACCACGACGTGAAGCGGCAGCAGATGCTCCTCGCGCGGGTGGGCGGCGCGCGCCGACGGAGCTTTTTCCCAGGCCGTCAGGGCGGCTACGCGCTGTTGCGGGCTTTCTTTGGTCAAAACCTCTTCCAGCCAGTCGTCGAAGCGCTCCGATCCGGGATCGGCGGAGCGTCCGTTCGCGCCGCCGCGCATGCTTGCCATCAGCGTCCGCATGTTGTGATAGGTCATGCCGGTGCCGACGATGAGCACGCCTTCGTCGCGCAGCGGCGTCAGCGCCTCCCCGATCCGGATATGCTCCGCAGGGTCCATGCTGGCCAACAGCGAGACCTGAACGATCGGGATGTCGGCGCGCGGATAAGCCACCTTCAGCGGAATGAACACGCCATGATCGAAGCCGCGGACGTTGTCATATTTCCACGCAATGCCGGCCGCTCCGAGCAACTCAGCGACCCGCGCTGAAACCGCCGGCGCCCCGGGGGCCGGGAATTTGATCTCATAAGTGCTCGGCGGAAAGCCGTAATAATCGTAGAGCAGCGGTGGCGCCGGATTATTTTGGATGGTGACGACGTCCTCTTCCCAATGACCGGAAATGACCACCAGCGCCTTTGGCGGATTTCCCACCTCGTTCGGGACATGTCGCAAATAGTCCGCCATCCGATCCCAGGTGTCGGGCGGGTCCCAATCCATGAAGAAGCACGGGCCCCCGCCGTGCGGAATAAACAGTGTGGGCAGTCTGCTCATGTTTTCAAATTCCCCAATTGTCGCATCTATATTAGATATGCATCGGCGGCCAAGAGACTAATGTCGCCTCACCGTTTGCGCCCGGCGTGCCAGCCGACGGAGGCGTCCGGCACCGAGTCGGTCGAAGCGAAGTAGGGCTTCAGATCGAGGAGCGGCGTGCCGTCCACGCAATCGAGGCCGACGACGGTGAGCTTATTGCCCTCGATGCGCACCAGCTGCGCCACCGAGACCGCGATCGGATTGGGCCGCACCGGCGAGCGCAGCGCGAAGGTGCCGCGACGCTCGGGATAATGATGCGGCGCTTGCAGCACGAGATCGCGGCGCGCGCGATCCATCCAGTACAGCACCACGACGTGGCTGACGGTCTCGAGCCCCTGCAGGCCTCCGGCCCAACGCGGATCGAGCACGATGGTGCATTCCGCGGGGGTTTCGCGCGGATTCTTCGGGCAGTCCTCCCGGCGCTTCCACGGCGTATGGATGCGGCCGATGTAATAGAGCGAGGCGTCGAACCGCGCCGGCAGCGCCACGGCGACTTCGCCTTCGCGCAAGCCGCCCAGATTGCGCGGCCCGTCAGTCGTTTTCGGCTTGGTCATGACTGCGGTTCTGGCACGCGGGTCGGGCGCCGACCAGACCCTCCCTGCACAGGAAAACCTGGATAATTTGGCCGCTTGTGGGATATTTCCCATCTCCTCTTGCGAGATTAATCGCATAAAGATATCTTTATATGCGATCCAGCTTGCTCGGCCCCGATCCGATGTACCTCGCTCAACTGCCCTTCCCCGCGCTTACCGCCATCCTCAAGGCGGCCGGCGAAGCCACGCGGCTGCGGCTTCTCATGCTGATCTCCGAGGCCGAGCTTACGGTCTCCGATCTCACCGCCATCCTGCGCCAGTCGCAGCCGCGGCTGTCCCGGCATTTGCGGCTGTTGGCCGAGGCCAGCCTGGTCGAGCGCCACCGCGAGGGATCGTGGGCCTTCTTTCGCCTGGGCGAGCGCGGCAGCGCCGCCGACATCGCGCGCGCTTTGATCGCGCGGCTCGACCCGGGCGATCCGGTTATCGCCCGCGACCGCGAGCGGCTCAGCGCGGTGCGCGCCGCGCGCGCGGCCGCCGCGCAGAACTACTTCCGCCGCCACGCCGCCGAATGGGACCGTATCCGCAAGCTGCATGTGGCCGACGCCGCGGTCGAGGAGGCGATCCGCGCCGCGCTCGGCGAGGCGCCGATCCGCTCGCTGCTCGATCTCGGCACCGGCACCGGCCGCATGCTGGAGCTGTTCGGCAGCAACGTCGAACGCGGGCTGGGCCTCGATCTTTCCCTCGACATGCTGGCGCTCGCCCGCGCCCGCCTCGACCGCGCCGGACTGAAGAATTGCAGCGTCCGCCATGCCGACATTTACGACCTCGCTCTGCCGCGTGATTCGTTCGACGTCGTCATCATCCATCAAGTCCTGCACTTCCTCGATGACAGCGCGCGCGCCATCCGCGAGGCGGCGCGCGTGCTGCGGCCGGGCGGGCGCCTCCTGGTGGTCGATTTTGCCCCGCACGATCTCGAATTCCTCCGCGACGAGCACGCCCATCGCCGGCTCGGCTTCGCCGCCGAGACGGTGACGCAGTGGCTCGAAGCCGCCGGCCTCAACGTCGTCCGCCAGCAGACTTTGCCGCCCGGCCCGGAAGGACGGATCGCCGTCTCGCTCTGGCTCGGGCGCGATCCGCGCATCGCGCTCGCCGAGCCGGCTGCGCGCGAGGTGGCATGATGGGTAATGTCGAAGTCGGGCGTCGTATCCGCGTCTCGTTCGAGTTCTTTCCGCCGCGTAACGAGGACATGGAAGCGACGCTGTGGCAGGCGATCGGGCGGCTTGCGCCCTTGCAGCCGAATTTCGTCTCCGTCACCTACGGCGCCGGCGGCTCGACCCGCGAGCGCACGCATGCGACCGTCAAGCGCATTCTCGCCGAAACCATGCTCACGCCAGCGGCGCATTTGACCTGCGTCGCCGCCACGCGCGCGCAAGTCGATGCGGTGATCGAAGCCTATGCCGAGGCCGGCGTGCGCCACATCGTGGCGCTGCGCGGCGATCCGCCCGGCGGCATCGGCGAACGATACGTGCCGCATCCCGGCGGCTACCGAAACGCCGCCGACCTCGTCGCCGGCATCAAACGCATCGCCGACCTGGAAGTATCGGTCTCCGCCTATCCGGAAAAGCACCCGGACAGCGCCGACATGGCGGCCGACCTCGACATGCTCAAGGCCAAGGTCGACGCCGGCGCGAGCCGCGCCATCACCCAGTTCTTCTTCGGCAACGATCTTTATTTCCGCTATCTCGACCGCGTCCGGGCCGCGGGCATCGACATCCCGATCGTGCCCGGCATCCTGCCGGTGCAGAATTTCAAGCAGACGCGGAATTTCGCCGCGCGCGCCGGCGCGTCGGTGCCGGATTGGCTCGCCGCGCGCTTCGGCGGCCTCGATGACGATCCGGCGACCCGCAAGCTCATCGCCGCCGCCGTTGCCGCCGAGCAGGTGCTCGACCTCGCCGACCAGGGCGTCAGCGATTTTCATTTCTACACCATGAACCGCGCCGATCTCGTTTACGCGATCTGCCACCTGCTCGGCTTGCGTCCCGGCAACGCCCGCACGCTGTCCCCCGTTGAGACCGAGAGCGCGTAGCCTGATGAGCAAGCCGGTGGTCCCCTCGGTCAAGGAAGCGGCGCTGCGCCGGCTCGCCGCCGAACGCATCCTCGTGCTCGACGGCGCCATGGGCACGATGATGCAGGCGCTCAGCCTCGACGAGCAGGGCTACCGCGGTGCCCGCTTCGACGCCTGGAATCGCGAGGTGCGCGGCAACAACGATCTGCTCAATCTCAGCCGGCCGGACGCGGTGCGCGCCATCCATCTCGCCTATTTTCGCGCCGGCGCCGACATCGTCTCCACCAACACATTCTCCTCCACCCGCATCGCGCAGGCCGACTATGGCATGGGCGATATCGCCTACGAGCTGAACCGCGAAGGCGCGCGGCTCGCTCGCGAGGCGGCACAAATCGCGCAGGACGAGGACGGCCGCCCGCGCTTCGTCGCCGGCGCCATCGGCCCGACCAACCGCACAGCCTCGATCTCGCCCGACGTGCTCAATCCGAGCTTTCGCTCCGTCACCTTCGACGACCTGCGCAAAGCTTACGCCGAACAGGCCGGCGGACTGATCGACGGCGGCGCCGACATGCTGCTGATCGAGACCATTTTCGACACGCTCAACGCCAAGGCGGCGATCTTCGCCTGCGCCGAAGCGATGGAAGCGCGTGGCATGCGCGTGCCGGTGATGCTGTCCGGCACGGTCACCGACCGCTCCGGCCGGCTCTTGTCCGGGCAGACGCCGGAGGCCTTCTGGAATTCCGTCGCTCATGCCGCGCCGTTGTCGGTGGGATTGAACTGCGCGCTCGGCGCGCGGCAAATGCGCGCCCATGTCGCCGAACTGGCGCGCGTCGCCGATACGCTGATTTGCGTCTATCCCAATGCCGGCCTGCCCAACGAATTCGGTCGCTACGACGAGGGCCCCGAGGCGATGGGCACCGCACTCGGCGAATTCGCCGCCGCGGGCCTCGTCAATATCGTCGGCGGCTGTTGCGGCACCACGCCGGATCATATCCGCGCCATCGCCGCCGCCGTCGCCGGCAAGACGCCGCGCCAAATCCCCCACGTCGCGCCGCTCCTGCGGCTGTCGGGGCTCGAGCCGTTCACGCTCACTCCCACCATTCCGTTCGTCAACGTCGGCGAGCGCACCAACGTCACCGGCTCGGCGCGCTTCCGCAAGCTCATCATCGCCGGCGATTACGCGGCTGCGCTCGCGGTCGCGCGCGACCAGGTCGAGAACGGCGCGCAAATCCTCGACGTCAATGTGGACGAGGGCCTGCTCGATTCCGAGAAGGCGATGACGACCTTCCTCAATCTCATCGCCGCCGAACCCGATATCGCCCGCGTGCCGCTGATGATCGATTCCTCCAAATTCTCGGTGATCGAGGCCGGACTGAAATGCGTGCAGGGCAAGGCGGTGGTGAATTCGCTCTCGCTCAAGGAGGGCGAAGACGCCTTCATCCGCCACGCAAAGCTGGTGCGCCGCTACGGCGCCGCTGTCGTCGTCATGGCGTTCGACGAGCGGGGCCAGGCCGACAGCTACGAGCGCAAGACCGCGATCGCCGCGCGCGCCTACGACATTCTGGTCAATCGGGTCGGCTTTCCGCCGCAGGACATCATCTTCGATCCCAATATCTTCGCCGTGGCGACGGGCATCGAGGAGCATAACGGCTACGGAGTCGCCTTCATCGAAGCGGCGCGATGGATCAGGCGGAACCTGCCGCATGCACATGTATCCGGTGGGGTGTCAAATTTTTCCTTCGCCTTCCGCGGCAACGCAGTCGTGCGCGAAGCGATGCACGCGGTGTTTCTCTTTCATGCCATCTCAGCCGGCATGGATATGGGCATCGTCAATGCCGGCCAGATCGCCGTTTACGACAACGTCAATGCGGAGTTGCGCGACGCTTGCGAGGACGTCGTGCTCAACCGGCGCGCCGACGCCGCCGAACGGCTGCTGGCGCTCGCCGAACGCCATCGCGGCCACGGCAAGGAAAGGAAAGAGGCCGACCTGTCCTGGCGCCAAGAGCCGGTGGAAAAGCGCCTGTCGCACGCGCTGGTTCACGGCATCACCGATTTCATCGCCGCGGACGTCGAGGAGGCCCGACTCAAGGCTCCGCGCCCGCTGGCCGTAATCGAAGGCCCGCTGATGGACGGCATGAATGTGGTCGGCGACCTGTTCGGCTCGGGGCGGATGTTCCTGCCGCAGGTGGTCAAATCGGCGCGGGTGATGAAGCAGGCCGTAGCGCATCTGCTCCCCTACATGGAGCCGGAGAAAGACGGCCGCCAGCATGCGTCGTCGGCCGGCAAGATCGTGCTCGCCACCGTCAAGGGCGACGTGCACGACATCGGCAAGAACATCGTCGGCGTCGTGCTCGCCTGCAACAATTACGACGTCGTCGATCTCGGCGTAATGGTACCGGCGGAGAAAATCCTGCAAGCCGCGATCGCCGAGCAAGCGGATATCGTCGGGCTGTCCGGCTTGATCACGCCCTCGCTCGACGAGATGTGCCATGTCGCGGCCGAGATGGAGCGGCAGGGCTTCGAGGTGCCGCTGTTGATCGGCGTGGCGACCACGAGCCGGGTGCATACGGCGGTCAAGATCCATCCGAACTACCGGCGCGGGCAGACGGTCTATGTCAACGACGCAAGCCGCGCTGTCGGCGTCGTGTCGTCGCTGTTGTCGAAAGACACGCGCGCGCACACCGTTAACGAAGTGTGCGCCGAATATGCCCGCATCGCCGCGGCGCATGCGCGCGGCGAGGAAGGTAAGCATCGGCTGTCGCTCGCCGACGCGCGCGCCAACGCGCTCAAGCTGAACTGGTCGGGAAATTACCTGCCGCCGGTGCCGCCAAGCCTCGGCATCCGCCGTCTCGACGATATTCCGATCGCCGAGCTGATCGACCTGATCGATTGGACGCCGTTCTTTGCAACCTGGGAACTCAACGGCAAATACCCGGCCATCTTCGCCGACGCGAAAGTAGGCGAAGCGGCGCGAAGCCTGTTCGCCGACGCGCAGGAGATGTTGCGGCGCATCGCCACCGAGCACTGGTTCCGGGCGAGCGCGGTCGTCGGATTGTGGCCGGCGAACAGCGAAGGGGACGATATCCTCGTCTTTGCCGACGAGGCGCGCCGCGCGCCGATCGCCACGCTGCATACGCTGCGTCAACAATTGCTGCGCCGGGAGGGACGCGCCAATGTCGCGCTCGCCGACTTTATCGCGCCGCGTGCCAGTGGGCTTGCCGACTATATCGGCGCCTTCGCGGTGACCGCGGGCGGCGGCGAAGAGGCCGTCGTCGAGCGCTTCCAGTGCGCCAACGACGATTACTCCGCGATCATGGCGAAAGCGCTCGCCGACCGGCTGGCGGAAGCGCTTGCCGAACGTCTGCACCAACGGCTGCGCCGGGAATTCTGGGCTTACGCGCCCGACGAGACGCTCACCGGAGCCGAATTGATCGCCGAAAAATATCGCAGCATCCGTCCGGCGCCGGGTTACCCGGCGCAGCCCGACCACAGCGAGAAAGCCACCCTGTTCGCGCTGCTCGACGGCGAGCGGCAGATCGGCGTGCGGCTGACCGAAAGCTTCGCCATGTGGCCGGGCGCTTCCGTGTGCGGGCTCTATTTCGGCCATCCCGAGAGCTACTATTTCGGCGTCGGCAAGATCGAGCGCGACCAGGTCGAGGATTACGCCCGGCGCAAGAACTGGACGCTCGCGCAAGCGGAGAAATGGCTGGCGCCGATCCTCAATTACGATCCGCAGGCGCTGGCACCCAGCGCCGCGGAGTAGGGACGCCGGCGCAAAAAAACAAACACCGGAGCGAAACCGCTCCGGTGTTTTCTATTTCCGGCCGCCGGTTGGACCCGGGCGGCCCTTGATGGTTCTCTGGCGTTTGGACTTTAGACTCTAGCGTTGGAGCATGATCTTTTCGGAACACCGCTTCACACTTTTCCGGATCATGCTCGCGAAACTCAGAACGCCCCCAGCAGGATCGCGCCGACGAATACAAACACGGCGCACGCCGCCAGAACATTGAGCTTCACGGTGAGGTCCACGCGTCGCACCTCCATCACTATTGTGCTAGCCTCAAGGCTAGCAGAGCGATGTGACAGATAAAAGCAAATCACTTGCTGCAGCGCCGCAGCAATTTGTGCGCAACACTTTCAGATGGTATTTGCGCGCAACGTCATGAAATTCGAAAGCAATTCGGCACGAATCAATAGTTACATCCGCGACGAATAAAATTTATGCACAGGTTCCGCAGAACTCGCCGCCGCATTTGCGACAAGAAGTTTAAAAAATCGCGCGCGAAAAGATCACACGCTCTCGCCCTCGAGGAAATTGAGAATGCGCACGGTTACGCGGCGCACGAATGGAAACGCGATATAGCCGGTGAGCGAAGCGATCGGCCAGCCGATGATGAAGGCCGTGAGCCAGCGGCGCGCAAAGTCGGCGCGGAAGCCGATATTGACGAATGTCACGACCGCGCTGACGACAAAGACGACGAGCGCGGTAGCGACAATGGGAAAAACGATCCGCGCCTTACCTTCCATGCTTGCTTCTCCCCTTCGTTCGGCGATGTCGCCGGAATAGCGGCGCCGGATTAAGGCCCCGCGCGCTCGCGTCATGGTTAACACGCGCCTTCACCGGCGAAAACGCCACATCTTTGAGCAGTCCTTAACGGAAATCCTCGCATTCTCCGCGCATGTCGCGTGGCGTTCAGTGGTCGCTTCTCGGTACCGTCGTCGTTGCCGCGTTGATCGCGCTCGCCGGCTGCAGCCATTATTTCAACGTCGGCGAGCGCGAGGCTTGGCGGCACGATGCCGAGGTATCCTGCCTCAATGCCGGGGCCGTAAAGGACAGTTCGGAGCGCGTGCGCATCTCCGCCATCAGCGGTCCCGGTATTTGCGGCATGGATTTTCCCATCCGGGTGTCGACCATCGGCGCGAGCGGACCGCTCGGCTACGACGACGAGGCGTTGCGTCCGCCGGGCGCCATCCCGGACGGCGCGTTGCCGCAGCATTGGCCGATCCAGTCGAACGCAGTGCCGCCGCCGCCCGCAGCACCGCAATCAAACCCGCCGCCCTTTAACCCGCCGCCCTACGGCACGGCGCGATCCGCCGCGCCGCCGACCACAACAATTCAGGCTCGTCCATCCTACGCGACGCCGGGTGCGCCGATGTCGCTCTACGCGCCCGGCATTCCCGATCCCGCAGAAGACGACGCGGCTTTTCAGCCCGAACCGCCGCGGCCTTACGACGGCAAGCCCGGCGCGCCGGGAAGCGCGCTGCCGCCGCCGCAATACCCGCCGCCGGATTATCCGCAGACCTATACGCCGCGCGCGGCGCCGCCGCCCAGCGGTGAAGCGCACGTCCCGCTCGGCTGGCCGCGCACGCCGGCGGTGACCGCCGCCGGTCCGGTCGAGATGAAACCGGCGGCGACGCTCGCCTGCCCCATCGTCTCGGCGCTCGACCAATGGATCGCCGCTTCGGTGCAGCCGGCGGCGCTGCGCTGGTTCCGCCAGCCGGTCGTCGAGATCAAACAAATCTCCGCCTATTCCTGCCGAGGCATGAACGGCGATTCGAGCGCGCATATTTCCGAGCATGCGTTCGGCAACGCGCTCGACATCGCCGAATTCACGCTCGCCGACGGCCACAGGATCAGCGTGCAATACGGCTGGCGCGGCTCGCCGGAGGAGCAGGGTTTCCTGCATGACGTGCAGCTGGCGGCTTGCGAGGAATTCACTACGGTGCTCGCGCCCGGCGCCAACGTCTATCACTACAATCACATCCACGTCGATCTGATGCGGCGCGCGAGCGGCCGCCGTATCTGCCAGCCGGCGGCGATCCCCGGAGAAGTCGTGGCCGAGCGTGCGCGCGGGCGTTACGCCGCCCAGCATAACGGCGAGCCCGCCACCACCGGCTCGATCGGCAAATCAAAACCGGAGCGGGGCGCGCTCAGCTATTCCGGCGAAGACGACGACAGTCTGCCGCTCGCGGTGCCGGGCGAGGATTGATCAAAGCCGTCATTCCGGATTGCCGCAAGGCGACAAGTCCGGAATCCATATTCACGGATCGCGGTTATGGATTCCGGGCTCCTCGCTTCGCTCGGCCCCGGAATGACACGAGGGCGTTACTTCCGCGGCCAGACGCCGATGTCCTCGAGTTCCTTCATCGCCTTGTCGGTGAACTCGGCCTTCGGGCCGTCGCCGCCGATGACGAACATGAGGATCGCGTCCTCACCATTGGCGGCCGCCTTGACGTTCTCGAAACGGCGGATGGCGCCCGGCGGAAAGGAGATGACGTCGAGCGGATTGAGATCGACGGATTCGACCTGGCCCTTTTCGTTCTCCCACGAGCAGCGCCAGACGCCGGTCATGGGAATGAAGGTCTCGTTGGTGTCGTGATTGTGCATCATCGGGCCTTTGCCCGGCTTGGCGCGGCAATAACCGAGGTTGAAGCCTTCGGAGATCGGAATGGCCGCGAGCCGCGAGGCGTCGTCGCCGACCGGCGAGGTGACCGCGCCGCCTTCGTCGTGCGGCGGCTGAAAGCCGATGACGTTGTAAAGCGTGCGTTCGCAATGCGGGGATTTGCTGTCGGGAAGCCCGCCGTCGGAGCCTTTGAGATCCTTGAAGCGCGCGACGCGTTTGAGCATATCGGCGCGCGAAATGCCGAATTTCGGCAGCGTTTCCATGTCGTCTCCTCCGTTTTTCTTCTGCCGATTTTCCGTTTCCCGAACGAAGCTGTCAATGCGCGCCGGCGCGTCAGTTCTGCCTGGTCTGCATGTGCGCCAGCAGCGCCGCGGTCGGCCAGCAATCGACTTTGAGCCCGTTGCGCTTCTGGTAATCGCCGAGCGCGGCGCGCGTCTTCATTCCGGCCTTGCCGTCGATCCTGTCGTGGTAATAGCCGCGCGCCGTGAGAATCTCCTGCATGCGATCGAGATCGCGGCTGGGAAGCTGCGCAACCTTGCCCCAAGGCGTCTCGAACGGCTGTGGATCGGCGATGCGGTCGCTCAAATGCCCGACAAAGAGCACGTAGAGGTCGGAAAAATTGTATTCCTTGATGGCGAAATAGTTCCTGGTTGCGAGAAACGACGGTCCGTAGAGCCCGGCGGGTTGCAATAAAGAGGCCGGTACGGCGCGCGCGGCGGGCGAGAAGGCGCGGCCATAGGCCGGCGCAAAGCCCTCCTTGAGCCATTCGCCGATTGGGCGGGTGTTTTCGGGTATGCCGATCGTGCAGTCGACGTTGCCCGGCGGGTGCACCTCATAGGCCCAGCGCAGATCGCGTTGCCAGCCCTTGTCGAGGAGCTGCTTGGCCGTCGAGGCGAGGGCATTCGGCACCGAGTTCCAGATATCGCGGCGGCCGTCGCCGTCGAAATCGACGGCGTATTTGTAGAAGTCCGAGGGCAGGAACTGGGTCAGTCCCATGGCGCCGGCCCAGGAGCTTTTCATGTCGGCGAGTTTGACATAGCCCTCTTCCAGCATTTTCAGCGCCAGCAGCAGCTCCTCGCGAAATTTCTCCTTGCGCTTGCCGAGATAGGCCTGCGTCGCCAAAACGCGAATGGCGTTGTGGGTGTCGCGCGCGCGGCCGTAATCGGTCTCGCGGCCGAAAATCGCGAGCAGCAGAGGCGGCGGAACGCCGAATTGGCGCTCGATCGCCGCAAGCTGGGGCTGATACTGATTCAGGAGCTTGCGGCCTTGCGCCGCCAGGACCTCGATCGTCGTTTCTTTCAGATACTCCGCCGGCGTCTGCACGAATTCCGGCTGACCCGGCGCGGCCTGTTCCGGCCGGCCGGGAATAACAAGCTCGGGCAACGACAGATCGGGCTCAAGCCCGCGGGTCGCGGCGTCGAATGTGGCGCGCGACACGCCGAGTTCATGCGCCTGCGGCCACAAGGATTGCAGCCAGGCCTGGAAGGCTGCGTCGGCGGTGTGAGCGCTTTGCGCGCCGGCGAGTGCGACCAGCAAGGCGCCGCAAAAAAAGTACGGGGCGAATTTCATCGCCCCGTAATGTCAGCGTGGAGACGGGAATGCAATCCACTACGACGCTTTGGCCTGCGGCCGCGGCGGCGGCGCCGTTTTCTGAAAGCTCGGCCGCGCGGCCAGGCGATCGAAATAGGCGGAAAGCGACTTCGCCGCTGCGATCGCGCTGCCGGACTCAGGAAAATTCTTCAGATAGGCCAGGATCGGCATCACATTGATGTCGGCAAATGTAAAGCTGTCGCCGGCGAGGAAGCCGCCCTTGGCGACGGCGCGATCGAGAAGCTCGATCTCCTGCCTGACGGCGGGCACCACCGCATCGATCACCTTGCGATCGGGCGAACCGTCGCTGGTTTTCGGGAAGATGTAGTTGAGCAGGTAGGTGCGGACCAGGGTCCCGTCGATTTTGGTATTGACCAGCGAAACCCATTGCTCGGTGAGCGCGGCGTGACGCGGGTCGGTCGGTATCAATTTCGGACCGGGGAAGCTGAGATCGAGATAGGTCGCGATGGCCTTGGACTCGCACAATTCGAAATCGCCGTGGCGCATCACCGGAACCTTGCCGAAGGGATGAATTGCGCTGACATCCGGCGAATGCGGCGGCGACTGCTTGAGCGCGTAGGGGATCGCCTTTTCCTCGCAGACCATGCGGGCGACCCGCGTATAAGTCGACGGCGCCGGACCGATGATTTCAACGCTTGCCATGTTCGCAATTCCCCCTTTTGTCGACCGCCGGCGCCGACTTGCGCGCAAAGTGCATCGTGGCCGATATTAGTTTACCGAAAGGTTAAGTGTATTGGGTTGGCCAAGCCTGTCAAGCGACCGCCGGGCGGGATCTAGCGCACCGCCACGATGAACAGGCGAGGGAATTTCAGCAGCACCTTGCCGTCGGCGCGCGGCTTGTAGGCGGCGGCGATTTTTTCCGCATAAGCGGCGAGAAATCGCTCGCGCGCGGCGGCGTCGAGCAGCGACAGATAGGGTTGCAGCGAGGAGCCCTTGAACCATTCGACGATGGCCTGCGGCGTCGCCATGACGTGATTATAGACGCTGTGCCAGATGTCGATCTGCGCGCAAGCGGGCTTAAGCAGGTCGTAATACGCATCCGGCGACAGCAAATCGGCGCGGGGAACGGCCGGCTGCAAGGCCTTCGCCCACGGCCCGCTCGCGGCCACCTCGCGCTGAAGCGCATTGGCCGGCTCGCTCGTGTTGTCGGGCATCTGCACCGCCAGCACGCCGCCCGAAGGCAGCGCTTCCAGTAGCCGGCGCAGCACGCGCGGATGATCGGGCACCCATTGAAAGGCGGCATTGGCGAACAGGAGATCGGTACGGGCTTCCGGCGTCCAGGCGGCGATATCGGCTTCGGCGAACCTGCATTTCGGCAGCCGCTCGCGCGCCTTGCGCAGCATGTCGGGCGAGGAATCGAGCCCGACGATCTCGGCTTGCGGAAAACGCTCGATCAGAAGCTCGGTCGAGTTGCCCGGCCCGCAGCCGAGATCGACGACGAGCCGCGGCCGCTGCAACGGCACCTGCGCCAGAAGATCGCGCGGCGGCCGGGTGCGCTCATCCTCGAACTTCAGATATTGCCGGGCGCTCCAGTCTTCCATCGCGGGCGTTCCGCTTCCGAGCGTTCGACAACTCACTCCGCGGGGGAAGGCGAAACGCCCGCGGCTGAAGAGGCGGCCGCCCTTTTCGAGCGATCGACCGCGAGCAGCATATAGACCGCCGGCACCACGAACAGCGTGAACAGCGTGCCGATGGAGAGACCCGAGGCGATCACGAGACCCATCTGAAAGCGCGACACGGCGCCGGCGCCGGCGGCGGTGATCAGCGGCGCCACGCCGAGCACCATGGCCGCCGTGGTCATCAGAATCGGGCGCAACCTTATTCCGGCGGCGAGCTCAATCGCCTCGCGCTTCGACTTGCCCTCGGCCTGCAGATCGTTGGCGAACTGCACGATGAGGATGCCATGCTTGCTGATCAGGCCCATCAGCGTCACCAATCCCACCTCGGTATAGATGTTCAGCGATGCGCCGGCGATGCCGATGCTGACGAAGATCAGCGCGCCGGCAATCGACATCGGCACCGACACGAGGATGATAACCGGGTCGCGGAAGCTTTCGAACAGGGCGGCCAGCGCCAGGAAAATGATGATCAGCGCGAAGCCGAAGGTGGTGACGAAGCCGCTCGTCTCCTGGACGTATTGCCGGCTCAAGCCGCCGTAATCGATCGAATAGTCGCGCGGCAGGCTCTGCGCCGCCAAATTCTGCAAATAGGCGAGCGCGTCGCCTTGCGACACGCCCGGCATGGCGACGCCCTGGATGGTGGCGCTGTTGAGCTGCTGAAAGTGGTTGAGCGATTCCGGAACGGTCTTGGTATCGACGGTGGCGATGGTGGACAAGGGAACGAGCGTGCCGTCGGCGGTGCGAATGTGGTAATCGAGCAATTGCCGCGCATTGAGGCGGAAGCGCTGCTGCACCTGTGGGATCACCTTGTATGAGCGCCCGCTCATGCTGAAGTAGTTGACGTAGCCGCCGCCGAGCATCGATGCGAGCGCGCCGCCGACGTCGCTCATCTTCAGCCCGAGCTGCGCGGTCTTGTCGCGGTCGATGATCACATTGGACTGCGGATTGTCGATCTTGAGGTCGCAATCGAGAAAGATGAAATTTCCGCTTTGCTGCGCTTGCTGCAGGAATTTTTGCGCGATGTCGTACAGGCGCTCGAAGGATTCGGTCGTGCCGATCACGAACTGAACGGGCAGTCCAATGCTTCCCGGCAGCGGCGGCGGCTGGAAGGCAACCACGCGCACGCCCGGAATCTTGCTCAGCTCCTGCTGCACCACCGGCTGAAGATTATTGGTGGTCCTTTTGCGCTTGTCCCACGGCTTCATCACCATGCCGGAGATCGACTGGCCGGGCACGTCGATCTGGAAGACGTGCTCGGTTTCCGGATACTGCAGGAATATCTTATAGACCTCATGCGAATAGAGCTGCCGCTGCTTGAGTGTGGCATTGGGCGCGGCGATGGACTGGGTGATGATGACGCCCTGATCCTCCTGCGGCGCCAGCTCGGTGTGGGCGGTGATGAACAGGAAATAGATGCTGCTCAGCACGACAAGCGCGAAGACGACGGTGACCGGCAGATAGTTCAGGCTGCGATGCAGCCGCCGCTCGTAGGCCGCGCGCAGCCGCACGAAGCCGCGGTCGATGTAATAGGTGAACTTTTCCTCCCAGCCGCGATGGTCAGGATCGGGAGCCTTCAACAGCCGCGAGCACAACATCGGCGACAGCGTCAGCGCAACCACGCCCGATACCGTCACGGCGCCGACCAGCGCGAAGGCGAATTCCGCGAACAGCGCGCCGGTCAGGCCGCTTTGGAAGCCGATCGGCACGTAAACCGCGCCGAGCACCACGGTCATGGCGATGATCGGGCCGCCGAGCTCGCGCGCGGCGGCGACCGCGGCTGCAATGGGCGCCACGCCCTCTTCGAGGTGGCGGCTGACGTTTTCCACCACGATGATGGCGTCGTCGACGACCAGGCCGATGGCGAGAACGAGCGCCAGGAGCGTGAGCAGGTTGATGGAGTAGCCCAGCGCCAAAAGAATAACCAGCGTGCCGACGAGCGACAGCGGGATGGCGACGGTCGGAATGAGCGACGAGCGCACCGAGCCGAGAAACAAAAATACCACGAGCGTGACGATGACCAGCGCCTCGACGAGACTGAGCACGACCTCGTAGATCGCGGCATTCACGAATTCGGTGGAGTCGTACACGATCTCGCCGTTGAGCCCGCGTGGCAGTTGCGCCTGGATGTCCGGCCAGACCCGATGGACGCCGCGCACCACCTCGAGAAGATTGGCGGCGGGCGCAACCTGCACGCCGATATACACCGCCTGCTTGCCGTCAAAACCGACTTCGGATTCATAGTCTTCAGCGCCGAGCGTAACGTTGGCGACATCCTGGAGACGCACCACTGCACCGTTGCTCTGCTTGATGACCAAGTTGCGGAATTCGTTGGCGGTATGCAGGCCGGTCGAGGCGGTGAGATTGACCTGCACCATCTGGCCTTTGGTGTTACCGATGCCGGAAATGTAATCGTTGGCGGTGAGCGCCTGGCTGACGTCGGTCGCCGTCAGCCCATAGGCCGCGAGCTTTTGCGGATCGAGCCAGGCGCGCAGCGCGAACACCTTTTGCCCGAGCAGCTCCGCGGTCTGCACGCCGGGCACGGTCTGCAGCTTCGGCTGCACGACGCGCGTGAGGTAGTCGGTGATCTGGTTCGGCGCCAGCGTGTCGCTGTTGAAGCCGAGATACATCGCGTCGATGGTTTGCCCGATCTTGACTGTGAGCACCGGCTGCTGCGTGCCGGTCGGCAGCTGGTTGAGCACCGAATTGATCTTGGTGTTGATCTCGGTCAGCGCTTTGTCGGCGTCGTAGTTGAGCCGCAAATAGATCGTGATCGTCGAGGTGCTGCTCTGGCTGGTCGACGTCATGTAGTCGATGCCGTAGGCCTGGGCGGTGGCGATTTCGAGCGGCGTGGTGATGAAGCCGGCGACCACGTCCGGATCGGCGCCGTAATAGGTCGTGGTGACGGTCACCACCGCATTCTCGGTGCGCGGATATTGCAGCACCGGCAGCGCGTAATAGGCGCGCACGCCGAGCACCAGGATCAACAGGCTGATGACCGAAGCGAGCACCGGCCGGCGAATGAAGATATCGGTGAATTTCATGGTAGCGCCGCCCTACCGGTCGATCGGAACCGGCGCCGCATCGGCCGTCGGCGTCACCGAGTTGTCGATCAACACGACCGAGCCATTGTGCAGCTTGATCTGGCCGGCGGTGACGACCATGTCGCCCTCGTCCACGCCCTTGAGCACGGCGACCTGATCGCCGCGGGTCGGGCCGACGGTGACGAAGGTCTGCCGCGCAATCAGTTGCCGCTTGCCGTCGGCATCGTTGCCCTTGCCGTCGACGATCACATAGACCGTGTCGCCGTACGGATTATAGGTGATCGCCGTCTGCGGCAGCGTGATGTAATTGTGCGGCGCGCCGGTGGCGATGTCGATGGTCGCGTACATTCCCGGCAGCAGCTTGTGGTCGGGATTTTTCAGCGTCGCGCGGACCTGCACGTTGCGGCTGCCGGTGTCGACCTTGGGATTGATCGCCGAAATCTCGCCGCTGAAGGTCTGGTCCTTGAAGGCGTCGATCTTCACGGTGACCGGCTGGCCGAGGCGAACCTGGCTAACCGATTGCTGCGGCACGAAGAAATCGGCGAAAATCGGATCGAGCGCCTGGAGAGTTACGATGACCGTCCCCGGGCCGAGATATTGGCCGAGATCGACGGCGCGGATGCCCAGATGGCCGGCAAACGGCGCGCGCAGCAATTTCTTGTCGATGATGGCTTGCTGCTGCGCTACTTGCGCCTGGGCATTCTTCAGGTTGGCCGCGTCCGTATCCAGCGTCGCCTGGCTGACCGCCTGCATCTTGAATTGCTTCTGGTCGCGGTCGTAAGTCAGGTCGCTCAGCTCCGCCATCGCCTCGAGCGAATGAAGTCTGGCGACGTCGTCGGCGGTGCGAAGCTTCAACAGCGCCGCGCCTTCCTCGACGTCGTCACCGGAATTGAACGAGATCGACTCGACGACGCCGGAGACCTCCAGCGACAGATCGGCGCCCTTGACCGCGCGCAACGCGCCGACCGCCTCGATCCACGGCTGCCATTCGCTGTAGCCCGCCTTGGCGGCCGAGATGGTCTGCGGTGGATTGCTCGCCGCGGTAATGAATTTCTTGATCATGATCCCTTTGAAGACCTGGAATCCGAAGATCAGGCCGAACACGACGGCGACCGCGGCGAGCATGATCACCATACGTTTGGTCATTGACTGGATTCCGGCCTGGTGGGCAGCGGCATGTCGCTCGCGGCCTGGACGATTTGCGGCTCGGGACTGTAGGGATCGGGCAGCACGTCGGACCGGTTCCACCAGCCGCCGCCCAACGCCGCGAACAATGCGGCGGTGTCCGCATAGCGCGCGGCCTGTGCCTGCACCAGCGCCAGCAGCGCCTGCTGATAGCTGCGTTCGGCATTGAGCAGAATGATGTAGGTGATGGCGCCGAGGCGGTATTGGCCGCGCGTCAGATCGAACGTCTCGGATGCCGCGCGCACGGCGCGCTGCTGCGCTTTCAGCGTCGCGGCGTCGAATTGCAGGGCGCGGAGCGCATCGGCGACGTTCTGAAAGGCGGTAAGCACGGCGTTGTGATATTGCGCGTCGGCCTGCTCATAGGCGGCTCTCGCCGCGCGCTCCTGATGCATCAGCGCAAATCCGTGAAAGATCGGCTGGGTGACGCCGCCGGCAACGCTCCAGATCGCAGTCGCCGGCGTGAACAACGTCTCCGGCGTCAACGCGGCGCTGCCATAGGACGCAGTGAGACTGAATTGCGGCAACCTGTTGGCTACGGCGACGCCGATCTGGGCGCTG
>Ga0116224_10000589_pt1 | contig 28121 bp, 26 predicted proteins | sample Sb_taG_9_FD_89699 | JGI IMG/M metagenome (GOLD analysis project Ga0116224, IMG submission 89699) | Peat soil microbial communities from Weissenstadt, Germany - Sb_50d_b_LC metaG | ecosystem: Environmental > Terrestrial > Soil > Wetlands > Peat | place: Germany: Weissenstadt | collected 2010-09-21 | reverse complement strand
GCCTCCGCGGGATTCCGGCCGGGAGCCCCGTCGACATCGTCCCGGGTCTCCCGGCCCGCCTGACGAATCCGGACCGCCGGACATGTGCCCGTACACTGTCCAGCGCCGCGACCCCGGCGTGATCATCGCCCTCTGGAGCGCCTTTCACCGGCCATGGAAATTGTCCGATTCGACGCGGAGACCTCGATCCCGATCGCGGACTTCGGCTCGCATTTCCGGCTCGGACCGCTGACGGCCGACCGGGCACAGGTCCGGGTCAGCGTCCTGCATGTCCCCGCCGGGGGCATGGTCGGCGCCCACGATGCCGCGTCGCTCCAACTGCTCGCCGTCGTGGCCGGATCCGGTTGGGCGAGCGGTGCCGACGGCCGCCGGCGGACCCTGCGGGCCGGCTACGGAGCGGTCTTCGAGGCGGGCGAGCGGCACGAGGCGGGGAGCGACGACGGGCTGACGGCGGTGTGCGTCGAGGGCGCCTTCGAGGTCGCGGCCACCCGCGTGACCGGGGAGATCGTCGTCATTGACCCCGACCCGGCCTGGACGGAGTGGTTCGCCGCCGTGGAGGCCTACGTGTGGCCGGCGGTGCACGATGTCGCGCTGCGGGTCGAGCACGTGGGCTCGACCTCGGTGCCCGGCCTCGCCGCCAAGCCGATCATCGACACCGACGTCGTCGTCTTCTCCGAGGCCGACGTCCGGCCGGCCATCGATCGCCTCGCCTCCATCGGCTACCGCTGGCGCGGGGACCTGGGGGTGACCGGCCGCGAGGCCTTCCACCCACCCGAGGGGGTGGTGCTCCCCCGACATCACCTCTATCTCGTCGTCGAGGACTCGAAGGCCCACGTCGACCACTGGCTGCTGCGCAAGGTGTTGGCGTCCGACCCCGAGGCCCGAGATGCCTACGCAGAGTTGAAGCGAACCAACCAGGAGCTCGCCGCGGGGGACATGGACGTGTACGTGGCCAAGAAGGCGGCGTTCGTCGCCGAACTGCTCACGAGGGCGCGGGCCGAGCGCGGCCTGCCGGCCGAGGCGTATTGGCTGCCCGAGCTCGAGGACCTCTAGGGCCAGTCCGGCGGCTCAGACCTTGAGGCTGTCCCGCCACCGGTCGACCAGACCGGTATCGCCGCCGACGGCGACGCCGGTGTCCTCGACCCGGACCCGGTTCCACAGCAGCTGGTAGAGGTCCGACGCCGGCCCGGAGACTTCGCAGTCCGCGTCGCCCCCGCCCCGCCGGGCGTCGGCCCCGGCGGGGCCGAGGCCGATGAGCCACCGACCTTCCGCATCGGTGGCCGCGACCGCAAGCACCCGGCGCTCGGATGCGTCGACCCGCGCACGGGGGGTCGGCGCGAATGCCATCACCAGCTCGTCGACCCCGTCCGCCGCGAACGCCGGATCGAAGGCCGTGGCGATCCCGACCGCCTGCTCGGCGTCGACGCGGTGGATGGCGGTCTCGTGGGCCTGGCGGCGCGCCCAGAAGGCGACCGAGCTCGTGGCCGGGAGGAAGGTGAAGCACTCGAGGTCGGGGTCCGCGCCGCGCAGCGTGGCAACGAGCGTCCGGTGGCCGTCCTGGAACCACTCGATGAGCTCGTCGTCGGCGATCCCCGGATCGCCGACCCAGGGCGCCATCTCGGTCCGGCGTTCGGCGACATGGGTGGTCGCCCACCGGTGCACCCCGCCGAGGTGGCCGACCAGGTCCCGCACCTTCCACTCGGGGCAGGACGGCACCGGCGCGTCCGGGCCGGTCCGGGCGGCGGATGCCACGAAGAGCTCCCCGTCGCGAGCGAGCGCATCGATGTGGGTGTCGATCTCCATGGGGCCCATTTTGCCGAGCGGTCGCGACGGCGTCGCCACCACGGCCGGCGAGGAACCGGTTAGCCCATCCGGGCCGGTCGGTCGGTCGCCCGGGCCGGGTCCCCGAGGGCGCCGATCACGTCGGCGAGCACCCGGCGGCCCGTCGCGAAGTAGCTCCGACTGGGCCGCACCCGGCGGAGCGGCACGAGCTCGACGTGGGTGTCGGCGGGGCCGGACCAAGGCGAGACGCGCAACTCCATCGGGACCGGGCGACCGAGGCGGCGAACCCGGACGGCCATCGTGACTCGTCCGGCCCGACCCGGCCCCGCGGGCGCATGTAGCGCGACCCCGGTGAGGCCGGGCCGCCATCGGCCGATGCGCTCGACGCTCCGGGCGGCCGGCTCCGGAAGGGTCCTCGAGAAGAAGAGGGGGCTCATCGGGCCCGTACCGGTTCGGGCGCCCCCGGGAGGTCGACGACGGCGGGCCCCACCGCCAGCCTCCGGGCGCCGGCGGGGCGGGCGCCGAGGACGACCGCGCTCACTCCGGCGGCCCCGGCGAAGAGCCCGGACACGAGGAGCGTGCCGTGACGGAACGCGGCCACCGGGTCGTGCGGCGCGACGTGGGAGAGCACCGCGATCAGCGCGGCGACCCCGATGACGGCGCCGATCTGGCGCGACGTGTTGAGGATCCCGCTGCCGGTGCCGAAGCGGTCGGGCGGCAGTGACGCCGTGCCCGCACCGAGGAGGGAGGGGATCGCCAGGCCCACCCCGGCCCCGCCGATGAGCTGGGCCGGCAGCAGGTCAGAGACGTAGGACGGATGGGCCCCGAGGTGGGCGTAGAAGTAGGCCTGGGCGACGAGGTTGAGCGCCGCGCCGAGCGCCGCGACCCGGCCCGGTCCGCCGAAGCGCACGGCCAGTCGTGGCGCGATCACCCGCGCGAAGGGAAGCACGGTCAACGGACCCGGGGCGATGGCGAGGCCGGCGCGGACCGGCGAGAAGTGCCACACCCCGGTCAGGAACTCGACCAGCGCGAGCAGCCACGCTCCGAAGGCGCCGTAGTAGAGGAGCGAGGCCACGAGCGCGCCGCTGAAGCTGCGCGACCGCAGGAGCCCGAGGTCGAGGACCGGGGCGTGGTGCAACCTCGAGCGGACGACGACCAGTGCCCCGGCCCCGAGCGCTCCGGCCAGCACCAGCGCGAACGGGGTCGACCCCCAGCCCCAAGCCGGCGCCTCGACCAGCGCCAGCGCGAGCAGCCCCATGGAGGTGGCGAGAAGCCCGGCGCCGAGCAGGTCCGGGCGACCGCCCGAATGCTCGTCACGGCTCTCGGGGACGACCCGCGCGCTGAGGGCGACCGCGACGACGGCGACCGGGACGTTGATCCAGAACACCCAACGCCACCCGATCTGCACGAGGCTGCCGCCGATCACCGGGCCGAGCGCCGCCCCGAACGCGCCCATCGCGGACCAGGTGCCGATCGCCTTGGCGCGGAGGTCGGCCGGGACCGAGGCGAGGAGGAGCGAGAGCGAGGACGGCACCATGAGCCCCGCCCCGGCGGCCTGGACGACGCGGGCCGCGATGAGCTCGGGCACCCCCGGGGCCAGCCCGCAGAGGACCGATCCGAACCCGAAGGCGGCCACGCCGGCAGTGAAGACCCGGCGGCGTCCGATCCGGTCGGCCCACCGCCCCGCCGGCACGAGCACCGCCGCGAACACGACCGTGTACGCGTTCAGGATCCACGAGAGGGTCCCGAGGCTGTGCCCCGGGTACTGGCGACCGATGGAGGGGAAGGCCAGATTGACGATGAACAGATCCAGGCTGGACATGAACAGCGCGGCCGAGAGCACCAGCACGACGGCGGTGACCTTTCGGCGGTCGAGGGCGGGGACCTCGGGTCCTCGGGTAAGCAGCATGGCGCTCCTCCAGTTCGTCCGGTTTTCGGACCCACTATAGGGGCAGCGGACCGCTTGTGCATCCACTTTTCAAACTTATTGCTACACTGGGGATATGGCGTCCAAGACCCCAGAGCCGAGAATCTGTTCGGTGGCCCGGTCCCTCGAGGTGGTGGGGGAGAAGTGGGCGCTTCTCGTGGTCCGGGAGGTGTTTCTCGGCAACCGGCGATTCGACGAGATGGTGCGCCGGATCGGCGCCCCCCGCGACACCCTGGCGGCGCGGTTACGGACCCTGGTGGAGGGCGGCATCCTCGAGCGACGCCAGTACTCGGACCACCCGGCCCGTTACGAGTACTTCCTGACCGAAGCGGGCCTCGATCTCTATCCGGTGATCGTCACCCTGAGGGAGTGGGGGGACAAGCATCTCGCCGGGCCGGAGGGCCCGCCGGCGGTCTTCGAGCACCGCTGCGGGCACCCGCTGTTCTCCCACCTCGTCTGCGACACCTGCGGGGAGCCCTTGCGGGGCGACGAGCGACGCCGTCCGCGTGTCGCCTCGCCAGAAGCCCGTGGGTCGGCGAAGGCCGATCCGGCCGAGGCCCGGTAGCCGGGATCACGGCCTCCGGACGACGTCCTCCCACTCCTCGGTCCTCCCGGTCCCGTCGGGACGCACGACCCTGCGCTCGTGGCGGTAGCCGCCGAAGCCGCCCCACGACGACCAGAAGATGAGGGAGATAACGAATCCGACGGCCCCCACGACCATCAGGATCACGCCGATCGTCCCGACGTTGAAGTGGGTGGAGCTCACCGTGACCGCGAAACGGAGGACCGCGCCCACGGCGAAGACCACGATGCTCGAGCCGACACCCATGACTGGGACTCCTTTGTCCTGCGCACCACCGCGTGGCGCGCGGTACCCATCCGATACCTCGATGCCCGCGCGCGCTAAACATCCGCCTCGCTCACCAGGGGCGATGAACGCGCACGACGGCAAGCCGTGTGGGGTGGCCAGAGGCGATTCGGCGGTGACGCTCGAGAGTCGGCCCGCCGGGCTTCAGAGGGGAAGACGCCTCCACAGGCGCTCGGGCAGGAGCCCGAACGCGAAGAACACCGCGCGCATGACCGGCGGCGACCACACCACCTCGGCCCCGTTCTGCAGGCCCTTCACGATGTCGCGGGCGACCTGCTCAGCGGTCGCGGACAGCGGCCGGTCGGGGCGTCCTTCGGTCATCTTCGTGCGCACGAAGCCGGGGCGCACCACCATCACGCCCGCCCCCGTGCCGGCCAGGGTCTGGTGCACCCCGCGGGCATAGGCGTCGATCCCCGCCTTGGCCGAGCCGTAGACGAAGTTGGCGCGCCGGACCCGCACGCCAGCGACCGACGAGAGCACGACGGCTCGCCCCGACCCCTGGGCGCGCAGGTGGTGCCCCACCCGGGCGAGCGCCGCCGCCGGCCAGGTGAGGTTTACCGTCATGCACCGTGCGACCCGGGCCGGGTCGGCTTCGTCCTCGGCCTGGTCGGCCAGCAGTCCGACCGCGATGACGACGAGGTCGGCCCGGCCGACCATCTCGAAACCCCGGTCGACCACCGCTTCGGCCTGCGCCACGTCCTCGGCGTCGAAGATCAGGGTCGTCACGGTGGCCGTGCCGCTGGCCTCCGCTTCTTTCTTCGCCTCGGCGAGACGCGCTTCGTCGCGGCCGGCGAGCACCACGCGGTCGCATCCCGCACCGGCCAGCTCCCGGAGGAGGGCCCGGGCGATGTCGGAGGTGCCGCCGAACACGATGACCGAGCCCGGCCGGCCGAAGGCGTCGTTCACCGGGCCAGGTCGCTTCGGATGCCGAGCCGCCGGGACAGATCGGACTGCAGGATCCCGCCGGGGTCGACCCGCCGGCACACCGCCTCGAAGTCGGCGAGCCTCGGATACATCGTGGCGAACGTCGAACGGTCGAGCCGCGAGTCCTTGGCCAGATAGACGCGGCCCCCGGCCTCGGCCACGAGCTCGTCGAGGTGCCGGAGGGCGGCGGGGAGCGCCGGCGGCCCGACCGGGACGTCGAGGGCCAGCGTCCAGCCTTCGATCGGGAAACTGAGGGGACCGGGATCCCCCGGCCCGAACCGCTTGAGGACGGCCATGGTGCAGGGGGTCGACGCCACCTGCAGCGCCTCGAGCGCCCGGGCGACCAGTTCCCCGTGCTCGTTGCCGACCGCGAACTGGTACTGGACGAACCCGCGCCGGCCGAACAGACGGTTCCAGTTGGCCACCGCGTCGAGCGGGTGGAAGAACCCGCCCAGCCGGCGCAACCTGCCCGAACGGCTCGGGCTCTTGCGGAACCAGAACTCGTTGAAGGCGGCGACCGTCAGCGGGTTGACCAAGCCCCCGGGGAGGTGCGGCGGGAGGCCGAGTCGCGACTCGCCCGGCGGGGCCAGGGGGTCGCCGGGCCGGCGCCCACCGAGGTCGGCCGAGGTCGCGTGGTCACCGGCATCGAGGAGGCCCCGACCGAACCGCCTTCCGCGCGCCGAGCAGTCGAGCCAGGCGACCGTGTAGCGATGGTCCTTGTCGACCCGCTCGAGCGCGCCCATGAGCCCGTCGAGGTTGTCGTGTTGCTCGGTGTCGACGACCATCCACGATGTCTCGACCGGGCGCATGGTCACCCGTGCCCCGGTGATCACGCCGGTGAGCCCCATCCCGCCGACCGTGGCCCAGTAGAGGTCGGCGTCGGCTTCGGGGCCGACCTCGTACCCCCCCGACGGGGTCGCCAGCGTCACCGACCGAACGTGGGAGCCGAAGCTCCCGTCCGCGTGATGGTTCTTCCCGTGGATGTCCGCGGCGATCGCTCCGCCGACCGTGATCTGGCGCGTGCCCGGCGTCACCGGCACGAACCAGCCCGATGCGAGCCCGGTCCGCATCAGCTCGGCGAGGCTCACGCCCGCTCCGACCTCGACCACGCCCGTCTCAGGGTCGATAGGACCGATCCGATCGAGGCGCCGCGTGTCGAGGACCACCCCGCCTGCGCACTGCGCCGCGTCGCCGTAGCTGCGCCCGAGGCCCCGGGCGATGACACCGGGCGGGGTCGGGCCGTCGGGTCGGATAAGCGCGTCGTCGATCTCGTCGGCATCCACCGGCTCAACCACCCGGGCCGCCGAGGGTGAGGTGCCCCCCCAGCCGGTCAGCGTCCTCACCCCCGTCCCCGCCTCAGGCATAGATGCCGATGAGAAAGAAGAGGAGCCAGACCGCGCCGAAGACGTGCAGCCAGTGATCCCGCAGGGCCAGCTCCTCAGGGGCCGACCCGCCGCCCGCGTCGAGCACCCGCAGGACATGGAGGATGGCGATCGCGAAGGGCACGACGGTGAGCTGGATCCAGACGACGTTGTGGCTCGGGTGCGAGAGCAGCCCGGTCCCCGAACGGTCGAACGCCCACAAGCAGTACGTGGTGACCGCGGCCGTGGCCGTCAGGGTGAGGGTCGACTGCAGGAAGCTCGGCGTGTACTCGCGCAGCACGGGGCGGTGCGACTCGCGGTCGTCGCCGAGTCTCTTGTGCTCGGCGAACCGCTTTCCCGTGACGATGAACGCCGCGGAGAACGAGGTGACCGCGAGGAACCAGTCGGAGAGGGGAACGTGAGCGGCCACGCCCCCGGCGATGGCGCGCAGCACGAAGCCGGACGCCACGGAGGCGAGCTCCACCACCGCGACGTACTTGATCCAGAGGCTGTAGGCCGCGCTGATGCACCCGTAGACGACCATCACGACCAGGAGCCGCCAGCCGGCGACGAACCAGGAGCCCACCAGGCCGGCGGCGACGAGGAGGCCGCCCAGCGCGAGGGCGTGGGCGATCGAGATGTGACCCGCCGCCACCGGACGATGCCTCTTCTCGGGGTGGAGCCGGTCGGCCTCGGCGTCGAGCACGTCGTTCACGAGGTACATCCCCGACGCCACGGCCGAGAAGATCGCAAAGGCAGCGAACGCCCGGCCGACGGTGGCCCCATGGCTGAGGGTCCCAGCGGCCGCCGGGGCGACGAAGACGAGGAGGTTCTTGACCAATTGGCGCGGCCGCAGCGACCGGAGAGCTGCGCCCGGCGACCATGCCGGGCCAGCCGAGATCCCCTGGTCCCCTTGGGTGCCGCCCACCCCCGGCGGGACGGCGCCGTCCTGCCCGTCGGAGGGCTGGGTCGCGAGTCGGCGGGCCACCGGTGGAAAGGTTAGAGGGTGCCCGGAACGGGCAGGTCCAAGGACGGTGACGGCCCGGTGACGACCGCGGCCCGACCCGACCCGCGTCCGGATTCAGGTGCGAGCGCTCCTATCCTGAGGCTCCCATGACCGACCCGTCGGCGCCCGGCACCGAGGTGACCGAAGGCTCGACCGTCCGCGCCGACCAGACCCGTGCTCGCCGGAAGCGCAACCGCCGTCGGGTCTTGCTGGTCGGATTGGTCCTCTTCCTCGGGCTCATGATCCCGTTCGGCATCTCGTTTGGGTCTGCGCTCAACGATCCGGCCAACGGTTCCTCGGTCGGAGCTCGGGCCGCCGAATGGTTCCGCGAGCACGGCGCCGCCAGCGTGGTCAACTGGATCGAGAACGTCTGGTACTCGCACCACCAGCCGCCGGTGGGGGGCAAGCCGTCGAAGGGTGCGATCCGGGTGCCCATTCGTCAGGTCACAATCCCGACGAGCCCGCTCACACCGCCGCACCTGCCACCGCCGACCCCGATCACCCCACTCGCCTCCCCGGCGCTGCCCGGCGAGGGGGAGTGGTCGCCGGTCGGACGCCCGGTCGAGGGGGTGCCGGCCGTCTACACGACGGAGTTGCGGCCGGACCCGATCCATACGAGTCAGGTCGTCGGAGTGGCCTGGATGGACACGCAGCTCCTCCATGCCACCTTGTACTCCGGGAGCATCATCCCCGGCGGCGGGCCGTATGCGCACACCGCACCGGTGCCCACCGATGCCGCCATGTCGCTCGTCGCCGCGTTCAACTCAGGTTTCCTCATGTCGAACGCGAACGGGGGCTACTACACCGACGGCCACACCGAGCTCCCGCTGCGCACCGGAGCTGCGTCCCTCGTGGTGTACTCGGACGGGATCGCCACGGTCGGCCAGTGGGGTCGCGACGTGTCGATGACCCCCTACGTCGTGTCCGTCCGCCAGAACCTCGACCTGCTGGTCGACAACGGCCGGCCGGTGCCCGGGCTCAACTCGAACGACACGGCGCAGTGGGGGTTCACGCTCGGCAACCAGATCTACGTGTGGCGCTCCGGTGTCGGCATCACCGCGGATGGGGCGCTCGTCTACGTCGGCGGGCCTTCCCTCAACATCACCAGCTTGGCCGACGTGCTCGCGGCGGCCGGCTGCGTCAGAGCGATGGAGCTCGACATCAACACCGACTGGGTGAACATGGCCACGTTTGCACCGACGCCGGGCCAACCGGCCACCCCGGCCAATGGGACCAATCTGCTGTCGAGCATGAGCGGCGGGACCAGCCGCTACTTCGAGCCGTACTGGGAGCGGGACTTCGTGACGATGTCGTCGGCCTACGGTGCCGATCAGTCCCTGCCGGTCTCGACCACGACTGTTCCGGCCTCGAAGAGATCGCCCCCGGTCAAGACGTAGACCGACCGCCGGGGCCCGGCCTCCGGCAGCGAGGGGAGCTGCCAGAAGACCCGGCCGGGGCGGTCGGTCCCGGAGGTCGCCCGAGGGCGAACAGGTTCAGCTGGACGGCGTCGAGGTCGAGCCGGAGCCCGAGGTCGATGACTTCGGCGCGTTGACCCAGCGGGCCACGCCCTCGTAGGAGAGGACGCCGACCTTGTCACCGTTAGCGAGCTGCTGCTCGGTCGTGTTGTGGAACCGGGTGGACGAGTTGATGGTCGCGGTCATGGAAGTCCCGTTCGGGGACTGAACCGTGATCGAACTCGACGAGATGGACGTCACCGTCCCCCGAGCGAGCTCGAGGGTTTCGTAGCCGTCCTTGGTCTTGATGGTGACGGTGGCGTTCACCGCCCGCCGGAGCAGCATGTGGGTGTGGCCCTTGGCGGTGGTGCTCCCGGGGGCGGGGCTCGACGCCGTCGAGCTGGCCGCCCCGGCGTTCCCGCCGCTCACGAGGGCGAATCCCGCCCCGCCGAGGCCGAGCGATCCGAGGACCGCGCCGGCCCCGATGGCCGTTCTCTTCGTCCTGCTCAGTGTCCTGCGCATGTTGTGTTTCTCCTGACTTGGGCCGAGCGTCGATCGGGGGTGTCGGCTTGGGCTACTCGGCCCGCCGGTCTGACCGGCTTGGCTCTAGTGAGCCACCCGGGGGTCAGGGGCCCGTTCGGGAGATGTGAGGGATTTGTAAAGGGCACAGCCGACGTCGTGAGTCCGGACCTGGCTGTCCCGGCGAGGCCGGGAAGGAGAACCGAAGTCAGCTCTGCGCGGGGACCAGAGCGACGGTCGGCAGCCGGACGATCATCCGGGTGCCGCCGCCCGGGCCGATCGGCGACTCGGCACGGACCGTCGCTCCCATGGCTGCCGAGAGCTCCGAAGCAATGGCGAGACCCAGGCCCGACCCTCGGGGCCGGCCGGGGCGGGCATGCCGATCGGCGCTGTAGTGCCGCTCGAAGATCCGGCCGATCTCGTCGGGCGCGATGCCCGGGCCGTCGTCCTGTACGACGAGGCGTGCCTCCGATCCGTTCGCGACCGTGCCGAGGATGATGCTGGTTCGCGCGTACTTCGCCGCGTTCTCGACCAGATTGGCGAGGACCTGGTCAAGGCGGTCCGGGTCGACCCGGGCAAAGACCGCGTGCTCGGGTGGGTGGACCTGAAGCTCGAGACCGGCCCCGGCTGCGACGGGACGCAGTTCCTCGGCCACCTCCTCGACCACCTCGCCGACGTCCACGGTCCGGAAATTGAACGAGAACGTCCGGGCGTCGAGTTTGGCCAGGTCGAGAAGGTCGCCGACGAGGCGCTCCAGTCGCCGCGACTCGTTGCCGATCACGGCGGCCGCATGCGACGGATCGACGGCGGTGCCGTCGAGAATCGCTTCGGAGTACCCGCGGATCGAGGTCAGCGGCGTGCGTAGCTCGTGGGACACCGAGAGCAGGAATTGCCGTTCGGCCGCACGTAGGCGCCCGAGGCTGCCCGCCATGGCGTCGATCGCGTTGGCGAGCGCGGTGAGCTCCGGGAAGTCGCCGGGCTGCGCGCCCACCCGGGCATCGAGGTCACCCGCGGCGATGCGCTCGGTCGTGGCCACCGCTCGGCGCAAGGGACCGGTGAGACGCCGCGTCAGGGCGAGCGTCACCACGACCGCGAACGCGACCACGGCGCCGGCGAGGATCAGGAAATACCCCGAGACGGACGGCTTCCCGATGTCTCGTCGGAGGACGAGGACGTAGCGGCGGCTGATGCTCGCCGAGGTCCCGTTGGCCCGTGTGACCTCGACGTGGAGCCCGACTACCTCGGCGGCCCATGCAACCGAGCCCGTCGATCCCGCGACCGCGGTCGACGAGCCGACCGCGGTCGAATCGGCCAGCGAATTGAGAATGCTGCTTGGGACGACAGGGCTGTGGAGATCCGACGGGACGGCCGCAGGGAGGAAGTTCGCCCCGTCGAGTTTGGAGGTGAGGTGGAGGAGTTGCTCGAGTTTCTGGAGTTCGGCCGTCACGATCGCCTTCTGAATCGCCCGGGACTTGATCTTCGGTACGCCGATCGAGATCTCCCCGGATCCGATCGCGGCAAACGACTTGGCGCTCGCGAGCACCTGGGTGATCGCGTCGTTGCGGGTCGACTGGGCGGCCAGGAGCCAGGTGCCCGCCCCTGCGGCGACCATGATCAGCACCACCGTCCCCACGATGACGAGGAGGAGCCGAGTCCTCATCGGGCGGCCATTGCTCGTTCCGGATCCTCAGCCCAGCCGGTAGCCGACGCCCCACACGGTGGAGAGCGGAAGCGAGCTACCGAGCTTCTTACGCAGCTGTCGGACATGGACGTCCACGGTCCGGTCGTCGCCGACCCAGTCGGCGCCCCAGACGCCATCGAGGAGTTGACGACGGCTGAGGACTAGGCCCTCGTTCTCAGCAAGATAGGCGAGGAGGTCGAACTCCCGTGCCGTGAGTGCCACGACCTGTCCGCCGAGCCGGACCTCGTGCCGGTCGGTGTCGACCTCGACGTCGCCGACCCGGAGCGGACCGGCGGGACCGGCCCGGGTCGACTGGTCCGAGCGCCTGAGGATGGCCTTGATCCGGGCCACCAGCTCCCGGGGGGAGAACGGCTTGGTGACGTAGTCGTCGGCACCGAGCTCGAGGCCGAGCACCCGGTCGATCTCGCTGTCGCGGGCGGTGAGGATGACGATTGGGACGTCGCTCGAGGACCGCAGCGTCCGGCAGACCTCGAGGCCGTCCATCCGGTCGGGGAGGCCGATGTCCACGACGACGAGCCGCGGGCGCTCGCGTGTGATCGCATCCAGGCCCCCTTCGCCCGAGGTCGCCTGGATCACCCGGAACCCGTCCCGCCGCAGGTACATGTCGACGAGGTCGGCGATGTTCGGGTCGTCCTCGATGACGACGATCGTCCCAGGCCCTTCAGACACGACAAGAGCTTGGCATGGCGTCACCGTGGCGAAGTGCCGGGCAAGGTCCAGGCGAGATCGACCGTGCACGCTGGCGAGCCGGTTGACGGCGACCCATTAGCCCCGACATGACGGCATGGACGAGATCCGAACCGGTCCGTCTCCTGCCAGCGCGGATCCGTCCGAGCCGTCGTGACGGGACGATCTGCCGTCCGGGGCCGACCGTTCCTCGGACGGTGTGCGCGGTGTTCGAGTCCACGATGGCTGGGGAGGAGGTTGCGCTTCGCAGCGAATCCGAGGTCGAGGTGTCCATCCTCGGACCCGCGGAGATCCGGGGACTCACCCGTGGGTTCGCCCGGGCATCGGCACTGGAGCTCGTCGTGTACCTCGCGTTGCATCCCGCAGGCGTGTCGAACGACGGGTGGGCGACGGCGTTGTGGCCGGACCGGCTGATGGCTCCGGCCACACTGCACTCGACCGCGTCGTCGGCTCGCCGGGCGCTCGGTCGATCGTCGGCAGGTCGCGATCACCTGCCCCGTTCGCACGGGTCGCTCCGCCTCGCCGCGACCGTGACGACGGACTGGGTCCGGTTCCGCCGCCTGGCGAGTGCCGATGGCGAAGAGCCGTCGGCCCGGGCGCTCGAGCTGGTCCGGGGACGGCCGTTCGAGGGCCTGCGCAACGCCGAGTGGACCGTGCTCGAGGGGATCGAGGCCGAGATCGAGGAGGCGGTCTCCGAGGTGGCCTGCCGGGTGGCCGATGCGAGGCTCCGCGCCGGACATCCTCGAGCAGCCGCCGCCGCCGCCCGTCGTGGCCTGCTCGTGAGCCCCTACGACGAGCGCCTGTACCGGCGGCTTCTCCGTTGCGCGGACACCGACGGCCACCCGGCCGGGGTGGAACGGGTCATGGCGGAGCTCCTCACCCACCTCGTGGGCGGGCCCCCTCGCGGCGACCGGGACGCGTTCGACCTGGCAGCGGTGCATCCCGAGACGGCGTCACTCTACGTTGCGCTCAGTCGTAAGCGCCCGGTCCGAAATGGGGGCGCCAGCCCCAGGCAGTAGGGTTCACTCCCGCAATGCCTCCGAGTTCCACTGGGAAGTGGGTCAGCCGCGCCGCGGCGACCGGTGGCGGGCGAACCTACCGCGGGCAGGTCCCGGCCAACTGGTACGCCGCGCTGGTCGTCCTCGTGATCATCGGGCTCGTCTCGATCGTCTACTCGCGCTATGAGTACCAGCACCACCACACGACCAAGGTGGAGCCGGCCGTCGGGACGACCCTCTACGCCGGGTACTCGATCGACATCTGCGGGAAGGTCATCAGCCCGCTGGCGGCCAGCACGAACTCGTCGGTCGCGGGCATCACGACCCCCGGCAACGGGGTACTCAACGTGTCCCCGAAGAGCGGCAACCAGGCCGGGGCCAACGCGGTGCTCTCGGCGTTCTTCTCCAACTACCCGGGTGCGGCGCTCACGGCCAAGGAGCTCAAGGTGCCGAAGCACGGGACGTTCAAAAACGGTGCCACCTGCGCCGCCGGCACGCCGGACGCCGGCCAGAAGGGGATCGTGCGCGGGGAGACCTGGCCCAACGCCGTCAGCACGAAGGGCACGCTCCTGAACGACCCGGCCACCTTCAAGATCGGAGCTCGCACCCTCGTGACGGTCGGCTTCGTCCCGAGAGACGCGAAGCTGCCCCGCCCATCCCAGAGCATCATCGACGCCATGCTCAGCCTCGAGGGGAGCGTGTCCGGGGGGACGACCACCACGACGACCATCGCAGGGTCGACGACCACGACGACCCCCCCGGCCACATCGACGACCACGACGACGGCGGGCACGACGACCACCACGGGGTGAAAGCCGTCGTCTTGGTGGGCGGGGAGGGGACCCGGCTCCGCCCGCTCACCTACAGCACGCCCAAGCAGATGCTCCCGATCGTCGAGCGGCCGATGATCGAACGGGTCCTCGAGCACCTCGGCTCCTACGGCGTGGACGAGGCGGTGCTGTCGTTGCAGTACCTCCCGGATGCGTTCATGAGCGCCTATCCCGACGACGTCGCCGCCGGGGTGCGGCTGACGTACGCGAGCGAACCCCACCCGCTCGACACGGCCGGCGCGGTGCGGTTCGCCGCCGCACAGGCGGACGTCGAAGAGACGTTCGTCGTCGTGAACGGGGACGTCCTCACAGATCTCGACCTCGACGCGCTGGTGGCATTCCACCGCGCCCATGGCGCCGAGGGCACCATCCGGCTCTACCCGGTCGACGATCCCTCCCGCTTCGGGGTGGTGACGACCGACCCCGACGGTCGGGTCCTCGAGTTCATCGAGAAGCCGCCCGCCGACGCAGCGCCCACCAACCTGATCAACGCCGGGACCTACGTGTTCGAGCCGTCGTTCCTCGAGCGGGTGCCTCTCGGCGAGCGCGTGTCGATCGAGCGGGTGACCTTCCCCGCCATGGCGGCCGACGGCCGGCTCTTCGCGATGGCCGAGCCGTCGTACTGGCTCGACACCGGGACTCCCGACGCCTACCTGCAGGCGAACTTCGACCTGCTTGACGGGACCCGCCCGGGCGCGCCGTGCCCCGGTGCCGAACGCGACGAGCGGGGGGTGTGGAACCAGGGTGCCGCGGCGATCGACGGCGAGGTGACGGGGCCGTCCTACCTCGGCCGGGACGTGGTCGTGGAGCATGACGCGAGCGTTGAGGGCAGCGTGCTCGGGGCCGGCTCGGTGGTCCGGTCCGGCGCACAGGTGCGGGGGTCGGTCGTCATGGCCGGAGCGCTCCTCGAGCATGGCGCGATCGTCGAGGGCAGCATCCTCGGAGCGGGGGCCCGGATTGGAGCAGAGTGCGGGGTGCGACGAGGGTCGGTGATCGGGTTCGGGGTGGAGCTCGAACCGGGTCGCACCGTGGCGGGCGAGAGAGTGCCGGGCTGACGGCCCCCGGACGCGTGGAGCGACGATGAGGGCGATGGTGACGGGTGGAGCCGGGTTCATCGGTTCCGCGCTGGTGGACCGCCTCCTGGCCGAGGGCCACGAGGTCGACGTCGTCGACGACCTGTCCACTGGCTCGCTGACCCACCTGGCCGAGGCCCGCGCCACCGGCGGAAAGGCGCTGCGCATCCACCAGCTGGACATTCGCCTGCCCGAGATGGTCGACCTGACCGTGCGACGGCGACCCGAGGTCCTCTTCCACCTGGCCGCCCAGGCCTCGGTGCCGGTGTCGGTCGCCGAACCGATCTTCGACGCCCATGTGAACGTGCTCGGCACCCTCAATGTGCTCGAGGCCGCCCGCGCCGCGTCGACCGACCGGGTGGTGTTTGCGGCGAGCGGCGGCACCCTGTACGGGAACCCCGACCCCTCAAAGCTGCCGCTCACCGAGACGCTGCCGCATCGGCCGTTGTCGCCCTATGGGGTGTCCAAGAAGGCGGCCATCGACTACCTCGTCGCCTACCGGGAGCTCTATGCAGTCGAGTTCGCCGCCCTCGCGCTCGCCAACGTCTACGGGCCGCGTCAGGACCCCCACGGCGAATCCGGGGTCGTCGCGATCTTCGCGGAGCGGCTGGTGCGCGGCCAGCCCGTCACGATCGACGGTGACGGCGAGCAGACCCGTGACTTCGTGTACGTGGACGACGTGGTGGACGCGTTCGTGCGGGCGTCGGCTCGCGGCGGCGGTCTCGTGTGCAACGTGGGCACGGGGATCGGGACCACCGTCAACGACATCTACCGGTTGCTGGCCGAGGCGGCCGGGGTCGCCACGCCCGCCGAGCACGGCCCGCCACGACCGGGCGACGTCCGCCACAGCTGTCTCGACCCCGCCCGGGCGGCGATGCAGCTCGGGTGGCAGGCCTGGACTCCGCTCTCGGCCGGACTCGCGTCGGTGATCGAGTTCTTTTCGAACCGTTAGCGGAAGAGATCCTCGGCCGGCGGCCGGATGATCTCGGCCGCCACCGAGGACGGCCGCAGCCACGAGGACGGGACTCCGCGGACGACGGCGGCCGGGACGTTGCGGTCCTTGCCCATCACGAGATCCGCGGCCGACGCGATCTCGTCGGCCGCGCACACCTCGGTTGCCTGGAGCTCGCGGCCGTTGGCGTCGAGAGTCCCCCGCAGGTCGACGACGGCCGCGACGCCCGCACACCCGATCGCGATGTCGGTCACCCCCCGCCGCCACGCCCGTCCGAACGTGTCCGAGACGATCACCCCGATCTCGATCCCGTAGCGGTGTCCGACCGCCGCCCGGATCGCCCGCGCCGAGCGGTCGGCGTCGACGGGAAGAAGGGCGGCCCACCCCTCCTCGACGTTGGAGAGGTCCACCCCCGAGTTGGCGCACACGAACCCCTGGCGGGTCTCGGTGATGACGAGGTCGCCCCGGCGCCGGATCACCCGCACCGCCTCCGCCTCGACCAGTGCCGCCTTCGCGGCCGGGTCGTCAGGATCGACCGGCACCAGCCGCCCCTCGGCCTTGGAGACGATCTTCTGGGTCACGACGAGCACGTCACCGTCGACGAGCGCGACGCCGCTTGCATCGATCGCCCGGCAGAGCAGGTCGCCGAGGTCGTCCCCCGGTCGCACCTCGGGCATGCCCGGGAGCGGCAGCACCGCGACGGCTCCCGCCGTCCCGACCGCGTCAGGGGGCATCGAGCACCACCTTCGCCAGCGCTGCCGCACGGGCCCGGTCCGTCATCAGCGTCGGCGCGACGACACAGCGGACCCCGAGCGCCTCGATGGCGGGGACGAGGCCGCCGTCGGCCTCGTCGATCACGAAGGTGGCGGCCCAGGGCGCATAGAGGCGGGCCACCCCGAGCGCGCTGGCCTCGTGTCCGAGCTCGCGCAACAGGCGGTCGGCCGGGCCCCGGATGGCCGCCCCCGCCACGATCGGCGACACCGCCACCACCCGGTCGCGCCGCGCCTCGAGGGCGGTCCGGATCCCGGGGACCGCCAGGATCGGGCCGATCGAGACGACCGGATTCGACGGGCAGCACACGACGAGGTCGGCCGCGCCGATCGCCTCGAGGACCCCGGGGGCGGGCCGGGCCTCATCGGCCCCGTCGAACCGGAGCGCCCGCACGGGCACCTCGTGGTGGAGCCGGACGAAGTAGTCCTGGAAGGCGACCTCGGGCGACTCGCCGAGCGGTGGATCGGCGAGCGTCACCCGGGTGCGGACCGGCTGATCGGACATCGGCAGGAGCGTGGTGCGCACCCCCCGGGCGACGGCCAGCTCCGCGGTGACACGGCTGAGCGACGCGCCCTCGGCGAGCCGCTGGGTCCGATAGAGGTGGGTGGCCAGATCGCGGTCACCGAGCTGGAACCAGGTCGATCCGCCGAGGGCCCGCAGACTCTCGGCCACGGTCCAGGTTTCCCCGGCGATTCCCCATCCCGTCTCGGTGTTGTCGGTGCCAGCGAGCGCATAGGTCACGCTGTCGATGTCCGGGCTGATCATGAGCCCGTGGAGGACAAGGTCATCGCCGGTGTTCACCACCGTGGTGACCTCGGCGGGGTCGACCACCGCGGTCACACCGGCCAACAGCTTCGCGGCGCCGACGCCACCGGCCAGGGCCACGAGCACTCGGTCACCCTACCGGTCACCTCCACGGGCCACGGGCGGCCGGAACCGGTGTGCGAGGCTCTCCCGGTGACCGCGGACCCCCTGGCGGTGGCGGTGGACGCGACGCCGCTCATCGGGCAACGGACCGGGGTCGGGGAGTTCTGTCTCGGGGCGCTCCGGGGGCTCGGCCGCCGCGACGACGTGTCGGTGCGCGCGTTCGCGGTGAGTTGGCGTCGCCGCGGCCTGCTCGGGCCCTCGCTCCCGGACGGGGTGGCGTCCCATCAGCGCGCGATGCCGGCACGACCCTTGCACTGGGCGTGGCGCCGGGCCGACCTCCCGCCGGTCGAGTGGTTCGTGGGACCCAGCGACGTCGTGCACGGGACCAACTTCGTGGTCCCGCCGGCCCGTCGCGCTGCCCGGGTGGTCACGGTGCACGACCTGACCGTGCTGCACTATCCGGAGCTCTGCGACCCGCCGACCCTGCGTTACCCGGACCTGATCCGCCGGGCGCTGCGTCACGGGGCCTTCGTGCACACGCCGTCGGCCTACGTCGCCGCCGAGGTGATCGAGGCCTTCGGGGCCCATCCCGACAGGGTGCGGGCGGTCCACTCGGGGATACCCCACCAAGAGCCCGGCGCCGCCGGGCACCCGGTCACGCTCCCCGCCGGGGTCGACCGCTACATCGTGAGCGTGGCGACCTCCGAGCCGCGCAAGGACCTCCCCAGTCTCGTGGCCGCGTTCGACATGCTGGCCGCCGAACGCCCCGATGTCGCGCTGGTCCTCGCCGGGCCGGCCGGCTGGGGAGAGACGGCGCTCGCCGACGCGGTGGCGCGGTCGCAGCACCGGGGTCGCGTGGTGCGGCCCGGGTGGCTGGATGCCGCCTCGGTCCACGAGCTCGTCGACGGCGCGAGCGTGCTCGCGTATCCCTCCCTCTACGAGGGGTTCGGCTTCCCGCCGCTCGAGGCGATGTCGCGCGGGATACCCGTCGTGGCGACGGCGACCGGGGCGCTGCCCGAGGTGCTCGGCGGCGGGGCGCTGCTCGTGCGCCCGGGCGACCCCGCCGCCCTCGCCGGCGCCCTGGCCGAGGTGCTCGACTCGAAGGACCGCTCCGAGGCGCTGGCCGCCGCGGGGAAGGCGAGGGCGGCGTCGTTCAGCTGGGACGCCTGCGCCGCCGGGCTGGCCGCCCTGTACCGCGACGCTGCGACGGAGCAGAGCCGGCCGGGGGTGTCGCGGCGGTGAGCGGGCCCGGCCGGCCCTCGGTGCTCGTGGCGGTCGAGCAGCTCCGCCGCCGGGTGCCGGGAGGCATCGGGACCTACGCCCGCGGGTTGCTCGCCGGACTGGCCGCCCATGAGCGCAGCCTCGGCGAACCGCTCGCCGTCACCCTCTACGCCAGCGCCGCGAGGCCCGACCCGCTCGCGGGCACCGGTCGCCCCGTCCTGACCTCCCGGCTGCCGTCGCGCCTGCTCACCCGCGCCTGGGGCCTCGGGCTGGCGGCCGCGCCACCCGGCTTCGACGTCGTGCACAGCGTGTCCCTCGCCGCACCGCCCGTCGGCCGCGGGGGCGCACGGCTGGTGGTGATGGTGCACGACCTCGCCTGGCGGTCCCACCCGGAAGCCACGACCGCCCGCGGCCGGCGGTGGCACGAGCGGGCGCTGCGACGGGCGCTGCGCCGGGCCGACGCCTTCGTCGTGCCGTCGGAGGCGGTGGCCGGAGAGCTGACGGCGGCCGGGGCGCGGCCATCCTCGGTGGTGGTCATCCGGGAGGGCGCGGACCACCTCCTGGCTCCCGACCACGCCGGCGCGCGGGACATCCTGCTCGCCTCGGGCGTGGACGGCCCCTACCTGCTGGCGGTGTCCACGCTCGAGCCCCGCAAGAACCTGCGCCGCCTCGTCCAGGCGTACGAGTTGGCCCGTGCCGGCGGGCTGGGGACGCTTCCGTTGGTGGTGGCCGGCCCGCTCGGATGGGGCGATGTGGGCCTGGCCGAGCTCGACTCCGACGGGGTGGTGGCGGTCGGCCACGTCGAGGACGCGGCGCTGTCGGCGCTGTATGCAGGGGCGGTCGCGTTCGTCTACGTCCCGGTGGCCGAGGGCTACGGTCTGCCACCCCTCGAGGCCATGGCATCGGGCACCCCGGTGGTGGCCAGCACCGCCGTCCCGAGCGTCACCGAGTCCGACGCCGAGCCGCCGGCGCTCCTGGTCGACCCGGCCGACACCGACGCCATCGCGAGCGCGCTGGTGTCGGTGGTGGCCGACGCCGGGCTGGCGGCGTCGCTGCGCTCGAGGGGAGCGTCCTTTGCCGCCACGCGGAGCTGGGAGGCGGCCGCGGTGGCGCATCTCGAGCTGTGGGGGAGGCTCGTATGAGCGTCGACCCCCTCGCCGTGTCGCTCGACGTCACGGCGATCCCGGTGCGGGCGGCCGGTGCGGGCCAGTACGCGCTGGCGTTGGCCGCCGCGCTCGACCGGCGTGACGACGTGGCCCCAACCCTCGTCGCGCGGCGCGGCGACACGGCCCGGTGGCGGGACCGCGCGCCTCGCTCGACGGTGCGGGGGTGGGCTCCCGGCCCGCGGCCGCTCCGGCTTGCCTGGGAGCAGGTGGGGTTGCCCCGCCGCTTGGTGGAAGCCGGTGTGGCCGTCCACCACGGGCTGCACTACACGATGCCCGAGCGTTCCCGTCTCCCGGTCGTCGTCACCGTGCACGACTGCACCTACTTCGACCACCCCGAGTGGCACCAGCGGGCCAAGGTGCCCTTCTTCCGCCGTGCCATCCGCGCGGCGGCCGAGCGGGCGGCCGTCGTCGTCTGCGTGAGCGAGGCGACCGCGGCCCGCTTCACCGAGCTGTGCCGGCCCCGGGCCCGGGTGGTCGTCGCACCGCACGGCATCGACCACACCCGCTTTTGCCCGGCGGAGCCGGCCGCCGGCGAGGACACCGCCGAGCTGGCTGCGCTCGGCGTCGACGCGACGCGCCCGCTCGTCGTCTTCGTGGGCACCCTCGAGCCCCGCAAGGGGGTGGCCGGCCTCGTGGCCGCGTTCGACCGGGTCGCCGGGGACGTCCCCGACGCGCTCCTCGTGCTCGCCGGGCAGCCGGGTTGGGGACGCGACGCCACGCCCCTGTCGGCGTCGCGCCACCCCGAGCGGGTGCTCGTGACCGGCTACGTCCCCGACCGGGCCGTCCCGGCGTTGTTCCGCTCGGCGGCGGTGGTCGCGTACCCGTCGCTCGACGAGGGCTTCGGGCTGCCGGCGTTCGAGGCGCTCGCCTGTGGGGCGCCCGTCGTCACGACGTCAGGGACACCGATGGCGGCTGCCCTCGACGACGCCGCCATGTTGGTCGCACCGGGCGACGTCGAGGCACTGGGCGAAGCGTTGCTGACCGTCGTCGCGGGGGACCCGGATCGTGAGCGCCGGCGCTCGGCCGGTCTGGCCCGGGTGGCCGGGCTCACCTGGGAGGCCAGCGCGGCCCACCACGTCGAGGCCTACCGCGCCGCCGCCGGGCGCGACTGAGTCCGACGCGCGATCCCGGTCGTCGGAGGGACCGGGCCGGCCGTGGGCGCTCGGGCGTCCCACCACGTCGCACCCTCGGTTGACAGAGGCGTGACCGTCGGGCGAAACGTACGCACCACGACGCGGTCGCGGCCACGGTGGGCCATCGAGGCGGCCGGTAGGGTGCAAATGGTGCGGGCGCTCGTCACAGGCGGTGGCGGTTTCGTCGGTCGCCACCTCGGAACTCACCTCGGTTCGATGGGCGACGAGGTCATCTCGATCGATCTCGAGGTCGACGTCGCCGACCCCGAGGCGATCACCGCGGCGGTCCTTGACGCCCAGCCCGATGCGATCTACCACCTCGCGGCGCTCAGCCACGTCGGCGAGTCGTGGGGGTCGCCCGCCGAGGTGCTTCGGGTCAACGTCCTCGGGACCGCGGCGCTCCTGGCGGCGGGCCGAGCGCTCGACGAGCCGCCGGTCGTCCTCGTGGTGAGCTCGGCCGAGGCCTACGGTGCGGTCGGTCCGGACGATCTCCCGATCACCGAGTCGACCCCGCTCCGCCCGATCAGCCCGTACGCGGCCAGCAAGGCGGCCGCCGAGCAGCTCGCTCTCCAGGCCTGGCGGGGCTATGGGCAGCCGGTCGTCCTCGTTCGTCCGTTCAACCACGTCGGACCCGGCCAGGCGCCGACCTTCGCCGTGTCCGCGCTGGCCAAGCGGATCGTGGAAGCCGAGCGCGACCGTTCGGGCAGGGTCGCCGCCGGCACGCTCACCGCCCGTCGCGACTACACCGACGTCCGCGACGTCGTGCGCGCCTACCGGCTCCTCGTCACCCGCGGGACGACGGGGGACACCTACAACGTCTGCTCGGGCGTCGACGTGGCGGTGTCCGAGGTGGCCGAGCGGCTGTGCGCGCTGGCCGGGGCCGAGGTGGAACTGGTCACCGACCCCGATCTCGTCCGCCCGGTCGACCTTCCGGTCCTGCGGGGCGACCCGGGCCACCTGGTCGCCGACACCGGGTGGCGTCCGGAGATCGCGTTCGACGACACGCTCCTCGACATCCTCGAGTTCTGGCGGCAGCGGCTCGCGGCGTAGACGGCCCGAAACCCCACTCGCCCGGCACGAGCCGGGCGAGTGGGAGCGGTGGTCGGCGGGGCGTGCCGAGCGCGGGGGCTACTTGGCGGTGACGGCGTCCTTCTCGGGCGCTGCCGTCTCGGTCTCCATGGCCGCCGAGGCGAGGTACTGGGTCACCTTGGCGTGCAGCTCGTCGATGCGGCTCTGGGCGACGGTGGCGACGTGACGGGCCGGGCCGGGCAGGCGGCCGGTGACCGGCTGAAGCGAGGCCTCGAGCGTCCGGATCGCCTCGGAGAGGACCGAGTCGACCTTGCTCGCCTGTCGGAGCGCCTGGGTGCGCAGGCTGGTGTACCCGGCGCCCAGGGTCTCGTGGCCGGAGAGGCGCTTGTGCAGCTCGACCCTTCCGACCTGCAGCTTCTGGAGGCCGAGGACCCCGAGGCCGACGGCGGTGTCGACGGCGCCCTTGGCCAGTTCGGTCAGCCGGTTCAGTTCGTCTCGCTCGGTGGGGGCGGGCATGGGGGTGCTCCTTTGTGCTCGGGTGCGGTGGGTTCCCGTCGTCGGACTGAAACCATGGTATCAGCTTTGTATAACAGTTGCAAGCACTCGGGGCTTCCCGGCCTCCCGTCCAGGCACGAGTGGGAGCAGTAGCGTCAGCTTCCTGATGGACGCCAGCGCACCGGCCGTCGTGGCGGTGGTGGTCACCAGGGATCCCGGGCCGTGGCTGGAGGAGACCCTCGCAGCGCTCGCCGGCCAGGACTATCCGGAGCTGGTGATCGTGGTCGTGGCCGCCGGCGGCCTGATCGATCCGACCACCCGCGTCGCCCGGGTCTCGCCCGAGGCCTTCGTCCGGCGCATCGACCGGGCGCTCCCGTTCAGCGCGGGAGCGAACGAGGTCCTGGGGTTGGTCGAGGGGGCCGCCTTCTTCCTCATCTGCCACGACGACTGCGCACCGGACCGGAGCGCGGTGCGGCTCATGGTCGAGGAGTCCTTTCGGTCGAACGCCGCGGTGATCGCCCCGAAGGTCGTGAGCTGGGACGACCCGCTCGTGCTCCTGCACGTCGGGATGAACGTCGACAAGACCGGCGCAGTGGTCGACCGGGTGCGGAGCCCCGAGATCGACGCCGGGCAGCACGACGGCCAGCGTGACGTGTTCGTGGCCCCGAGCGGCTGCACGCTGATCCGGGCCGACCTCATGACCGAGCTCGGCGGGTTCGACGCCGGGATCGTGGCGATGGGGGAGGACCTCGACCTGTGTTGGCGCGCCCAAGTGGCCGGCGCCCGGGTCGTCGTCGCCCCCGACGCCCGCGTCCGCCACCTCGAGGTGATCGCGCCCGGCGTCCAGCCGGTGCTCGAGGACGCCGACGCCGGCGTCACGCTGCAGGCCCTGCAACGACGGCACGAGCTCCGGACCGTCCTCAAGTGCTACAGCGCGTTCCACCTCCTCCGGGTCCTCCCGCAGGTGGCGGTCCTCTCCATCGGTGAGGCGCTGGTCGCACTGATCGCCCGAGACCGGGCGCGGGCGCGCGCGGTGCTCAACGCGTGGCGATGGAACTTCGCCCACCGGGCGGAGCTGCGAGTGCTGCGCCGGGCGGTCCAGCGGTCCCGCCGGGTGTCGGACAACCAGATCCGGCACAACCAGATCCATGGCAGCGCCCGGCTCTCCGAGTATCTGTCGAACGTGAGCCACCTCGGGTTCGAGGTCACCCACGCACGCGTCGGCGCACTCGGCCGGGACGAGGAGACGGCCGAGCCCGAGCTCACCGGGTCGATCGCCGGGGCGTTCTCCGAGGACGACAGCTTCGACGACTGGGACGACCGCGGTCGGTTCGCCCCGCGCGGCCCCCGCCAGTCGCGGGTGCTGGCCAGCCGACGCTCGAGGCTCGTGGCCGGCCTCGCGGTCGCGCTCCTCCTCGTCATCGGGGTCCGCGACCTCATGTCCGGGGCGTTCCCGGCGGTCGGCCAGCTCCTCGCGCCCTTGTCATGGTCGGGAACCTGGCACCAGTTCTTCGCGAGCTGGCAGCCGGCCGGGGTGGGCACGACCGCGCCGTCGTCTCCCGCCTTCGCCGCGCTCGGCGCGCTCGGCACGATCCTGCTCGGCGGGATGGGGCTCGCCCAGAAGGTCCTCGTGTTCGGCTGCGTCCCGGTCGGCGCATGGGGAGTGTCGAGGCTCCTGGCCCCGTTCGGCTCGAAGCGCGGGCGGCTCTTCGGCGCCGGGGCGTACCTCGGCCTCCCGCTCGTCTACGACGCCCTCGCGCACGGCCGGCTCGACGCGATGGTCACCTTCGCGCTGGCGCCGTGGGTCATCGCCGCCCTCATGCGCGCGTCCGGCGCCGACCCCCACGCCGTCGGGATGGGCCGGCACGGTCGCCAGCCCCGAACCCAGGTGCTGGCGCTCGGGGTCCTGCTCGCCATCGGGATCGCGTTCGCCCCGGCGATGGCGGTGGTCGTCCTCGTGTGCGCCATCGGGATCTGGGCCGGTTCGGGGCTGGTCGGCCAGGCCCGGGGGGCCGGCCGGGTGGTGCGGGCCTCGATCGGCGGACTGGGCGTCGCGCTGGTGCTCTGCGCCCCGTGGGTGATCGGGGTCGCGCTCGCCGGACCGCGGGCGCTCGCCGTCCTCGGTCTGCCCTCTGCGCCGTCCGGTGCCCCGTCGTGGACCGCGCTCTTGCGGTTCGACCTCGGCCCGGTGGGCGGCTCGCCGCTCAGCTGGCTGCTCCTGGTGGCAGCCCTCCTCCCGCTCCTCATCGGCACCGGGCCCCGGCTGGCCTGGGCCGGACGCCTGTGGACGGTCGCCCTCTTCAGCTGGGGCCTCGCCTTCGTGGTCGCGCGCGGTTGGACCCACTCGTTCGCGCCGAGCGTCGACGTCCTCCTCGTTCCGGCGGCCGTCGCCGTGGCCGCGTGCATCGGCTTGGGGGTGGCCGCCTTCGAGAACGACCTCGTCGGCCAACGATTCGGATGGCGTCAGCTCACGACCTCGCTCATGATGGTGGCCGCCCTGGCGGGCATGATCCCGGTCGTCGCCGAGGTCTCGAGCGGCAGCTTCGGCCTGCCCGCCTCGGGATTCAGCGGTTCGCTCCAGTTCTTGGCGGCGCGCGGCGGCGACTCCTACCGGGTGCTCTGGCTCGGTGACCCCGCGGCGCTGCCGCTCGGCGGGTGGTCGGCCGGCGCGGGGCTCGCGTATGCCACCACCGAGGACGGGCCGCCCGGCGCGCAGGATCTCTACGCCCCGGCCAGCCCCGGACCCGCGACCCAGCTTGCCTCGGCGGTCGCGCTCGCCCGCGCCGGTGGGACCTCGCACCTCGGCCGGCTGCTCGCCCCCGAGGCCGTCCGCTACATCGTCGTCCTGGAGACCCTGGCGCCGTCGCTGGTCGGGGTGCAGAGCGCACCCAGCTATCCGGTCCCGGCCGACCTCGTGCCCGCGCTCGACCAACAGGGCGACCTCCGCCAGATCCCGGGCGGCGAGGGGTTCGTCGTCTTCGCCAACACCGCCGCGCTGCCCGAGCGGGCCGGCCGGTCCGGGGGGCCGGTCCGGGGCGTGGTCGCGAGCTCGGGGGCGGCGGCGGGGATCGTCCGCCCGGCCACCGGCGATCTGCGGGGCTGGCACGCCGTGCTCGGGGGACCCGCCGGGTCCGAGGGGTACTTCGGACCGGTGGGTGCCGGCACCGCCTACGTCGCGATGGCCCCCGGCGGGGACTTCCAGCTGTCCGTCGCCGGGGTCGGGGCCTCGGCCAGGCCGGCGTTCTCGTGGGCCACCCAGTTCGACGTCCGCGCCGGCGGCGCGGGGGCGCTCCGCTTCGCCGGCCTCCCGTTCGCCGGTCTCGGGGCGCTGGCCGAGCTCCTGCTCTGGCTGGTGGTCGTGGCGGTCCTGGCCGACCGGCGGTTCGCCGTCCGGGCTCGCCTCCGGGCGCTGGCCGCGGCCCGACCGAGCGAGACGACCGTGCGGCCGGCCCCCCGGTCCCCCTCGGACCGCAGCGCGGGGCCGCGCCACGAGCGGGCGGGGGCACGGTGACCGGCCCGCGCCACGGGGCGGGGTTCTTCGAGGACGACCGGCCGGCTCGGCCCTCCCCCCCGCCTCCGGCTCCGCAACCACCGCGGCCGGCCCTGCGACCGGCCCGGCTGGGCGCCATCTTCGTGATCCTCGTGGCCGCGGTCGGCGGCGGGGTGGCCGACCGGGTGCTGCACCGCCCCGTTCTCGCCCCGGCCCCACCCACCGCGGTCACCGAGGTGGCCGCGGCCGGCGTCGAGTCCTCGTCCTGGTACTGCGCGGGCGGGACCCCTGCGGCGGGGTCGCTCGCGGAGGAGACGCTCGGGCTGGTCAACACGACGTCCCGGCCGGTGGCGGGCACGCTGTTCGCCGTCAGCGACCGGGGCCGGAGGGGCGCGGTCGGTCTGGTCGTCCCGGCGCACGGGCAGCTGCTCGAGGTGCCCGGCCCGCTCGTCGGCGGCAACTTCGTCGCCGCCACCGTGGAGCTCGACGGGGGCGGGGTGCTCGTCAACGAGTCGGTGGCCAGCACGACCGGCTGGTCGACCACCTCGTGCTCGCGCTCGACTTCGTCGAACTGGTACTTCGCGTCGGGGGCCACCGTCAACGGCGGCACCCTCGCGCTCTCGCTCTACAACCCGGCCACGACCGAGGCGGTCGTGGACCTCACCTTCGTGACCCCGGCCGGGCTGTCGGAGCCCCAGCCCTTCGAGGGCATCGTCGTCCCGGCCGGGTCGCTCGCGGTCGAGGAGGTCGACCGCTACGTGCAGGACCAGTCGAGCGTGTCGGCCATCGTGACGGCGCGCACCGGCTCGGTGGTCGCCGACGAGCTGCAGGCGGTGTCGACCCACGGCATCCACGGGCTGTCGCTCCGGCTCGGGGTGCCCACGCTCTTCCCGGCCTGGTCGGTGCCGCGCTCGATCGACCTCACCGGCGGCACCACCGCGATCACCGTCTTCAACCCGTCGCTCCGGCCCGACCGGGTGTCGGTCGAGATCCGCCCGTTCCGGTCCCCGCCGGCGGAGTTCTCACAGGCGGTGGCGCCCCGGAGCGCGTGGGTGCTCGAGACGACCCAGCAGACCCGGATCCCCGACGGGATCCCCTTCCTGGCCACGGTCCGGGTGCGGGGGGGACCCGGCGTCGTCGTCGACCGGATCACCATCGCACCGAGCTCCTTCCAGGGACCCCAGTTCGGCGCGGTGACCGCCCTCGCGCTCGGGCCCGCCCAGCCGGCCACGCCGGTGGCCGTGCTGCCGTCGCCGGGGACGCCCGGGCACCCGACGGTGCCGGGGGCCGGGCTCGGCGCGCTCAGCCTGTTCAACCTCGGGACGCAGCCGGCCCATGTGCGCGTGTGGGCGCTCGCGACGACCGCCGGGCTGGTGCGGTTGGCGAGCGCCACGCTGCCCGCCGGCGCCTCGCTCACGCTCGCGTCCACCGCCAGCACCGGGGTGCGGCGGGCGGCGGGGCTGTCCCGGCTCGGCCGGGTGCCGGTGCTCGTCTCGGCCGACCAGCCGGTGAGCGTGCTCGAGGACCTGGTGCCGACGGCGACCGGCGGGGTGGTGTCGCTGGCCGGTGCGCCGGCGGGCGCCCCGTGACCGCGTCGGTCTAGCGGTCGCCTCGGGCCGGGTCCGCCGGCGGCGGCGGGCTCCAGTGCGGCGGCGGCCACTGGGGGGCCGGCCAGCCCGACGGCGTCATCGCCCTCGGCGCGCTGGCCGGTGGTTGGCCGGCGCCGACGGCCGCCGGGGCGGCGGGGGTCTCGACGACTTCGGCGGGGAGTCCGGCGGGCTCGCCCTCGGTCAGCTCGTCCGGTGGGTCGCTCGGCTCGCTCTTCCCGTTGGCCGTGCCGTGGCCGTTGAAGCTCGGCGTGGCCTT
>Ga0116224_10000587_pt1 | contig 28153 bp, 25 predicted proteins | sample Sb_taG_9_FD_89699 | JGI IMG/M metagenome (GOLD analysis project Ga0116224, IMG submission 89699) | Peat soil microbial communities from Weissenstadt, Germany - Sb_50d_b_LC metaG | ecosystem: Environmental > Terrestrial > Soil > Wetlands > Peat | place: Germany: Weissenstadt | collected 2010-09-21 | reverse complement strand
TCCGCAGCGTTTCGCGCGGATACATCGTTCCGCCTTCCGGGTCGTAAGGGCAATCGGAGGCAAAGACGATCTTGTCGCGCGGGAAGAACTCCATTCCCGCCTTGGTCGCCGGTTCGGCGGTAAACACCGCGGTGTCGGCCCAGAAGTCCTGCTTGAAATAATCGAGCGGGCGCTTTTTGAGGCTTTTGCGCAGCGAGACGTAGTCAGTGTCGGATGTGCGCGAACCCATCACGTCGTTGCCGGGGCCGATGCGGCCCTCCAGCATCGGCACGATGCCGCCGAAGTGATGGGTGATGATTTTCAGATTGGGATGCGTATCCATGATTTTCGAATAGACCAGGCGCATCATCGCGGTGGCGGTGTCGTAGGACCAGCCGAAGGTCCACCAGATCTCGTACAACGATTTCTGTTCGGAAATGTAATCCGGCATTTCGGCACCGCGGCAGGGATGCATCCAGATCGGAATGCCGAGCGCGTTCATCTTGTTCCAGAACGGCCGGTATTCCGGGCGGTCGAGCGGCTTGCCGTTGACATTGGTGTAGATCTGCACGCCGAGCGCGCCGAGTTTTTTCACCGCCCGCTCGGCCTCGCCGACGCCGGCATCCGCGGCATCGAGCGAGACTTGTGCGACCCAACCGGGGAAGTGATCCCGTTCCTTGGTGCACAGCTCGGCAAAGCCGTCGTTGATGATGCGGCAATACTCGTCGATTTGCCTGGGCGTCTTGGCGATTTTTTCGATCGGCGGTTGCGAGTAGCTGAGGATCTGCTGATAATCCTTGTGACCGTCGACGATCTTCTTGCGAACATTGAGGTCGTAGAGCGCCGGCAGCGAGCGCACGCGCTTGCCCATGTCCTTATAGTCCGCCGCTATGTCGTCGAGCATGTCGAAGAATTTTTTCGGAAAAAAATGCGTATAGGCGTCGACGCGCATTGGCCGTTTCTCCCTTTGTGCCTAGGCTTCTAGCACGCCCGTCGCGCCGGGCGGCAATCAGTTACGCAACCACGCCATGCCCAAAACGCGCGAGTACCTCGGCGGGAATCGGATGCGACTTTATGTGCCGGGGATCGCCGACCGGCCGCACGACCCAAACGCGCGTCTCGAAACCTTCGACCGCGAGCGCGCCGCCCTTGGTCAAGCGGTGCTCGATCTTGAAGCTCGAACGGCCGCATTCCGCCAGCCGGGTTTCGATCCCGACTTCATCGCCGAACCGGGTGGGGAATCTAAAGCGGGCGCGGGTTTCCACCAGCGGATGCCCGGCGAAGGCGTATGCCTTGAGATAATCGATTTTCTTCATCCCCAGCGCGCGTTCGATCAAGACGGTGGTCGAGGTGTCGAACATTTCGAAGTAGCGCGGATAGAAGATGATCCCGGCGGGATCGCAGTCGCACCACTCGACACGCAGGGTGCGGACGTTGCGGAGCATCCCGGCGGCTGCGATCACCGCGGCGCCATGCGCAAGGCCGCGTCGATCCGGATCGTTTCCCCGTTGATGTAGCGGTTCTCGATCAGGTGGCGCGCGAGCGCGGCGTATTGCGATGGATCGCCGAGTTTTTTCGGAAACGGCAACGACGAGGCGAGGCTTTCCTGCGCCTGCGGGGTCAGCCCCATCAGCATCGGCGTGAGAAAGATGCCGGGCGCAATCGCATTGACGCGCACGCCGAATTGCGCGAACTCGCGCGCAGCCGGCAGGACCAGGGCGACGACACCGCCTTTCGACGAAGAATAGGCGGCCTGCCCGATCTGCCCTTCGAAGGCGGCGACCGAAGCCGTGCAGAGGATGACGCCGCGCTCGCCATCGGCGAGCGGATCGAGTTTTGCCATCGCCGCTGCGGCAAGCCGCATCGCGTTAAAGGTGCCGATCAGGTTGATGCGAATGACCCGTTCATAGTCAGCGAGCGCCATAGGCCCTTCCTTGCCGACGATGCGCATAGCCTTTCCGATGCCGGCGCAGTTGATCAGGATGCGCGCGGCGCCGTGATCGGCGGCTGCCTTGGCGATTGCCGCTTCGGTGGACGGTCCGTCGGCGACGTCGCAATGAATGGCGATGCAGTTGATATCGATCGCCACCTCGGCGGCGGCTTTGTCGTTGACGTCGAGAATGGCGACCTTGGCGCCGGCTTCCGCCAGCATGCGCGCGGTCGCGGCCCCAAGGCCGGAACCGCCGCCGGTGACGAGAGCAGAGTGTCCGCGAATATCCATGTTCAACTCACTTGTTTGGTGGCAAGGGTCGGCCGGCCGGCGACAATGACGCTGGCCGGAGGCGGGTCGGTGTACAGTTCTTCAACCAACGCCGCGCGATGCGCGAGCACGGCTCGCTGGTTGATCGATCCTTTGTCGGTTACTTCGCCGACGTCGAGCGACGGCGGCTCGGCGAGCAGGATGGCGCGGCCGATCCGGGCCGAGGTGCCACGGCTCGGCTCCGAGAGTGCCGCAAGCAGCGGCGCGAAACCCGCGCGCACGCGCGGGTCGGCGAAGACGGTTGCCGCCGGCGCGTCCGCCGGCAAATCGGGCGCCACTTTGCGGCACGCGTCGATGTCGGGAATGATCAGCGCGGCAACGTCGTCGCGATCCGCTCCGGCCAAGACCACGTCGCGTACCAGCGGCGCGCAATGGGCGATGAATGCCGCGCGCAACGGTCCGACGCTGACCCAGGTGCCGGTGGCGAGCTTGAAATCCTCGGCTAGTCGTCCGTCGAAGAGCAGCCCCTTGGCCGGGTCGGACGGGTCCTCGAATTTGAGCGCGTCGCCGATCTTGTAGAACCCCTCATCGTCGAACGCCGCGGCTGTCAGCTCCGGCGCGCGCCAATAGCCAGGCGTGATGTTGGCCCCTTTGAGCCGGGCCTCGAATTTGCCGTCGCGCGGGACGAGCTTGAGCTCCACGCCCGGCAGCGGCACGCCGATATTGCCGGAGCGCTCGGTTTCCCAAGTGCACGCGATCGCGGCCGGTGCCGTTTCCGTCGAGCCGAGACTGGAGAGAAAGATGATGCGCTCGCCCGTCGTCGCCACGGCAAGCTCCTGGTATTCGTCCCAGACATGCTGCGCCAGTCCGGCGCCGGCGTAGAACAGAACCTTGAGCCGGCTGAAGAACGTCTCGCGCAACGCCGCGTCGCTGCGCAGATAGGGCAGCAGCATCTCGAAGCCTTTCGGCACGTTCAAGTAGATCGTTGTGGCGACGTCGCGCAGATTGCGCACGGTCGCCTCGATGGCGCCGGGCAGCGGCTTGCCCTCATCGATATAGAACGAGCCGCCGTTGAACAGCACCATATTGAAATCGTGATTGCCGCCGAAGGTGTGGTTCCACGGCGGCCAGTCGACCAGCACCGGCGGTTCGTCGGCAATGAAGGCGAGGCTTGAACGGAGCATCGCCTGGTTGGCGCACAGCATGCGCTGAGTGTTGATGACGCCTTTCGGCTGGCCGGTCGAACCGGAAGTGAACAGGAATTTTGCGATCGTATCCGGGCCGACCTTGGCGTGCGCGGCGTCCACGGCCGGCGTCGGCCGCGCGCTGGACAATTCCGCAAACGGCGTCGTCGGCCGATCGCCCGCGGGATGCGCGACGGCTACCACCTCAACATCCGCCGGCACGGTCGCGGCAATGGCGCGCGCGAACGCGGAGCCGTCGGCGGCAAAGACCAGTCCGGGCGTCAAAATGCCCATGATGGTTTTGAGCTTCTTGAAGTCCTGCGAGACCAGCGAATACGGCACCGAGATCGGCGCATAGGGAATGCCGACATCATGGCCGCAAGACCAAGCAGCGCATGTTCAAGGTCGTTGCCGGACAAGATGGCGATCGGCCGCTCCGGCGAGAGATCGCGTTCGAGCAGCGCAGCGGCGATCGCGCGCACCGTCGCGAATGTTTCTGCGTAAGTGAGCGTGCGCCAGCCGCCCACGGCGTCGCGCTGCGCAAGAAAAATTCGCTCCGGCGCCGCTTCCGCCCAATAGGCAAGCCGCTCGGTGAGCGCTCGCGGATAGGGTTGCAGCGGGTGCGGCGAGCGCAGGAGCATGGTACCGTCGGCTTTGCGCTCGACCAGCACGTCCGCGGCACCGAGCCGGACCGGCCGTAGCGGCGCCCGGCCTCGCGCTGAATGCGTCTTTGCCAACGTGCGTGACATGGTACCAAAATCGATGCGCAATCCGCCTGACATGACTGCGCCAGCGCGTCAAGGCGCGGCGTCGAGCGAGGCCGGGGGCGCATTTGACCCTGTCCGCCACGGCCCGTAAATAATCGATACGCCCGCGCACAGCGGCGCAATTGTTGCGCCGCACAGCCCGACAGCAGGACTGCCGCGAGTTTGAGGGAGCGAGCCATGCGCGAAGTGTTTGTTTGCGATGCGGCGCGCACCGCGATCGGCCGCTATGGCGGCGCGCTCGCCAGGGTCCGCACCGACGATCTTGCCGCGGCTCCGATCAAGGCGCTCGTCAAACGCAACCCGCAGGCGGACTGGTGGCGGCTCGACGAAGTGTTTTTCGGCTGCGCCAACCAGGCCGGCGAGGACAACCGCAATGTCGCGCGCATGGCGGTATTGCTCGCCGGGCTGCCGGATTCCGTTCCCGGTGTGACCATCAACCGGCTCTGCGCCTCGGGGCTCAATGCCGTCGGTGACGCCGCGCGCGCCATCCGCAGCGGCGAGATGGATTTCGCCATCGCCGGCGGCGTGGAATCGATGACGCGCGCGCCGTTCGTGATGGGCAAGGCCGCCGAGGCGTTCTCCCGCACCAGCGAAATTTACGACACCACCATCGGCTGGCGCTTCGTCAATCCGCTGCTCAAGGCGCAATACGGCATCGATTCGATGCCGGAGACCGGCGAGAACGTGGCGGAGGAGTTCCAGGTCGCGCGCAAGGATCAGGACGCTTTCGCGCTGCGCTCGCAGCAGCGCGCCGGCAAGGCGGCCGCTTCGGGCTACTTCGCCGAGGAAATCGTTCCGGTCGAAGCGCCGGGCGGCAAGGCCGGTCCGATCGTCGTCGATAAGGACGAGCATCCGCGTCCCGACACGACGCTCGACACTCTCGCCAAACTCAAGCCGATCGTGCGCAACGGCGGCACCATCACCGCCGGCAACGCCTCCGGCGTCAATGACGGTGCGGCTGCCATCATCCTCGCCAGTGAAGCGGCAGTGAAGGCGCACGGCCTGCATCCGCGTGCGCGCGTGCTCGGCATGGCCGCGGCGGCGGTGCCGCCGCGCATCATGGGCATCGGGCCGGTGCCCTCGACGCGCAAGCTGATGGAACGGCTGGGCTTCAAGATCGGCGACTTCGATCTGATCGAGCTCAACGAAGCCTTCGCATCGCAAGGCCTCGCCTGCCTGCGTCAGCTTGGCGTCGCCGACGACGCCGAGCACGTCAATCCCCACGGCGGCGCCATTGCGCTCGGCCATCCGCTCGGCATGTCCGGTGCGCGGCTCGCTTTGACTGCGGTGCATGGACTGGAAAAGCGCGGCGGCAAGCGCGCGCTCGCCACCATGTGCGTCGGCGTCGGCCAGGGCGTGTCGCTGGCGCTGGAACGGATTTGAATCGATCACCTCTACCGCTGGGGAGAGGTGAATATGGAGAAGCAGTCCCGTGCCGATGAGTCCCGGTTACGTTCCTTTTCATCCCAATCCATCGAAGCCGAAATACAAACCGCCGCCTGGCGCGGTCGATACGCATTGCCACGTGTTCGGGCCCGAGGCGAAGTTTCCGTTCGCGCCGGAGCGCAAATACACGCCGTGCGACGCGCCGAAAGAGAAGCTGTTCGCGCTGCGCGACTTTCTCGGCTTCGACAAGAACGTCATCGTGCAGGCGTCGGCCCATAGCAAGGACAACCGCGCGATGGTCGATGCGCTCGGGGCGGCCTCGGGCCGCGCCAAGGGCATCGCCTTCGTCGGCGAGGAGGTGACCGACGAGGAGCTCGCATGGATGAACAAGGCCGGCGTGCGCGGCGTGCGCTTTAATTTCCTCAAGCGGTTGGTCGATTACACGCCGCGCGACGTGCTTCAGCGCATCGTCAAGCGCGTGCAAAAGTTCGACTGGCAGATTGTGGTCTATTTCGAGATGCCGGACCTCCCCGGGCTCGAGGATTTCCTGACCGCGCTGCCGACTATCGTCGTGGTCGATCACATGGGCACGCCCGACGTGAAGAAGGGCGTGGATCACCCGGAGAACCAGCGGTTCCACCGGCTCATGGACCGGCACGGGAATTTCTGGGTCAAGGTCTCCTGCCCCGAGCGCATGAGCGTCGCCGGGCCGCCCTATGACGACGTTGCGCCGTTCGGCCGCGCGCTGGTCGAACGCTTTCCCGACCGCGTGATCTGGGGCTCCGACTGGCCGCATCCCAACGTCAAGGTCGCACCCGACGATGGCGTGCTGGTCGATTACATCCCCAAGATTGCGCCCACCGCCGAATTGCAGCGCAAGCTCCTGGTCGACAATCCGATGCGGTTATATTGGAGCTAGGTTGATCGCCAAGATCGACGCTTTTAGGGGGGCAAGGCATGGCGACGTTCGTTCTCGTTCATGGCGCCTGGCACGGCGCGTGGTGCTGGCGCCGCGTGGCGCAAATGCTTCGCCGCAACGGCCACGAAGTCTTCGCGCCGACGCTGACTGGGCTTTGCGAACGCTCGCATCTGTTGACGCCCGCCGTCGATCTCGACACCCACATTCTCGACGTCGTCAACGAAATGAAATGGCAGGGGCTGCACAACGTGGTGTTGGTCGGCCACTCCTATGGTGGCATGGTGATTTCCGGCGTTGCCGAGAAGATGGAAAGAGCGATCGCGTCGTTCGTCATGCTGGATGCGTTCATGCCGGAAGACGGGCAATCCGTGGTCGATATGCAGCCGCCGGGGCCACGCGAGGCGACGTTGACCGCAGAACGCCAGGGCGCGACAAGCCTGCCGCCGCGGTCCGCCGAGTTCTTCAAAGTCAATGAAAAGGACCGCGCCTGGGTCGATGCGCAATGCACGCCGCAACCGATCAAATGCTTCCTGCAGAAATTGCCGCTCACCGGCGCCCGCGAACGCATCGCTAAAAAGACTTACATCAGGGCGACTATTTACCCGAGCCCGTATTTCGACGCCGGCCTGGCAAGCGCGCGTGCCAAGAATTGGCGCATCTATGAAGTGCCAAGCGGCCACGACGTCATGCTCGACGTGCCGGAACGCGAGCACGCGGCATTGCCGCAAGCGTAACGACCGGCGCGACCGGTTAATCGCCGGTGTTGGAACGGTTCGAAGCTGCGGCAACCGCTTACGTTGCCAAGCTTACCTGGGCTATATATGTGAAAAGCCCAACGGGAGAGACGCCGATGGCGCGCAAACAGGTTTACGACGACATCCCCGGAACATTCGTGTTCGACGCCGAGCGCTCGCGCCAGGGCTTCGGCATCAACATGTTCTGCATGTCGCTGATGAAGGACGAGAACCGCAAGGCCTTCAAGGCCAACGAGCCGGAATATCTGAAAAGGTTCAGGCTCACGCCGGAGCAGACCGAAGCCATCCTCAAGCGCGATTACAATCGCATGCTCGAACTCGGCGGCAATATCTATTTCACCGCCAAGCTCGGCGCCACCGACGGCCACTCGTTCCAGCATCTGGCCGCGCTGATGACCGGCAACACCCAGGAAGGCTACGCCAAGATGATGCTCGGCGGCGGCCGTTCGGTCGAAGGCAATCGCTCGCGCTCGGGCAAGAATGAGCCGTCGGCGTTCATTGCCGGTGGTGCGGCGAAGAAGGCCGCCAAGCCCAAAGCCAAGCCCAAGGCGAAATCCAAATCGAAGACCAAGTCCAAATCCCACTCAGCAAAACGGAAGTGAAGCCGTGGCCAGGATCATCGCAGGTATAGGTTCGTCGCACGTGCCCGCCATCGGCGCCGCGATCGATAACGGCAAGACCGAGGAACCGTATTGGAAGCGGGTCTTCTCGGGTTTCGAAAAATCACAGGCGTGGATGCGCGAAACTAAGCCCGATGTCGCCATCATCGTCTATAACGATCACGCATCGGCATTCTCGGTGGAGATGATCCCGACTTTCGCGCTCGGCTGCGCCGCGGAATTTCCGCCGGCCGACGAAGGCTGGGGGCCGCGGCCGGTGCCGACGGTGCAGGGCTATCCGGCGCTCGCCTCGCACATCGCCCAGTCGGTGATCCTCGACGAATTCGATCTCACCATCTGCAACAAGATGGAAGTCGATCACGGCATGACCGTGCCGATGAACCTCTTGTTCGGCAAGGTCGACAAGAATGCGCACTGGCCCTGCCCGGTGATCCCGCTCGCGGTCAACGTGGTGATGTATCCGCCGCCGACCGGGCATCGGTGCTTCATGCTCGGCAAGGCAATCCGCAAGGCGGTCGAATCCTATCCGGAAGACCTTAGAGTCGTGATCTTCGGCACCGGCGGATTGTCGCACCAGATTTCAGGCCCGCGCGCGGGTCTCATCAACAGCAAGTGGGACAAGGCCTTCCTCGATAATCTGTCGAAGGATCCGCAGAAACTCGTCAAGATTCCGCATGTCGATTACATGCGCGAAGCCGGCGCCGAAGGCATCGAGATGGTCATGTGGCTGGTCATGCGCGGCGCTCTCGACGACAAGGTCGACGAGGTCTACCGCTTCTACACGGTGCCGGCTTCGAACACCGCGGTCGGGCACATCATCCTCGCCAACCGGCCGCGGGCGGCCAAGGCTTCGGGCAAGCACAAGCCGGCCGCCAAGCATAAGCCCGCCGCCAAGCACAAGCGCGCCGCCGCGAGCGCCAAGTCGGTTCTCATCCGGAGCCGCTGATGAAAATCTGCGTCGCCGGTCAGGGCGCCTTCGGCCAGAAGCACCTTGACGCGCTCAAGCGTATTCCCGACGCCGAAGTCACCTCGCTGGTCGGCGGTAACCAGGACGCCACCGCGGTGGTGGCGAAAAAATACGGCATTTCGCATTACACCGGCGACCTTTCCGAGGGCATCAAACGCGCCGACGCGGTGATCCTCACCACGCCGACCAAAATGCACTTCCGCCAGGGCGAGCAGGTGATGCGCGCCGGCAAGCACGTGCTGGTCGAAATCCCCGTCACCGACAGCGTTGAAGACGCCGAAGCCTTGGTGAAGATCGCCAAGGAAACCGGCGTCGTTGCCATGGGTGGTCATGTCCGGCGCTTCAATCCCAGCCATCAATGGGTGCACAAGCGCATCACCAAGGGCGAGCTGAACATCCAGCAAATGGACGTGCAGACCTATTTTTTCCGGCGCAAGAACATGAACGCGGCCGGCCAGCCGCGCAGCTGGACCGATCACCTGCTTTGGCACCATGCCGCGCACACGATCGACCTGTTCCAGTACCAGACCGGCCAGACCATTTCCGATTGCTACGCCGTGCAGGGCCCGATCCACCCGCAGCTCAACATCGCCATGGACATGGGCATCGTCGCTAGGGTGCCGTCCGGCTCGATCCTCACGCTGTCGCTGTCGTTCAACAACGATGGGCCGATCGGCTCGTTCTTCCGCTACATCTGCGACAACGGCACCTACAAGGCCTATTACGACGATCTCGTCGACGGCAAGGACAACAAGATCGACCTGTCGCAGGTCGACGTTTCCATGGACGGCATCGAGCTCGAGGATCGCGAATTCATCGCCGCGATCAAGGGCAAACGCGAGCCGAATTCGAGCCTCGCCCAGGTGCTGCCTGCCATGCGCGTTCTCGGCAAGCTCGAAAGCATCGTCGATCCGCAACGCAAGGCGCACGCTTAACGCCGCTCGCTATTTCATTTCAGGTCCCTATCTTTAATCTCGGGAACCAAGCCAGCCAGCCGGTATCGGTCCTCGATATTCAGGGCGACGGGACGACCATGAGCTCCGTTGACAAAGAGGTTTGGGCGTCCGGGCCTGCGTCCACCCGGGCTGCCGGTCAGAAGGTGATCAATCTCGCGCTGCAAGGCGGCGGCAGCCACGGCGCCTTTACCTGGGGCGTGCTCGATCGTCTGCTTGAAGAAAAAAGGCTGGACTTCGAAGGCATCACCGCTACCAGCGCCGGCGCCGTTAATGCGGTCGTGCTCGCCGATGGCTTGGCGGCCGGCGGCCGCCAGGGAGCGAGGGCCGCATTGCGGCGATACTGGCAAAGAGTATCCGACGTTTCGTCCCACGGTATCTTCAAGGCTTCGACGGCCGACACGGCGAATTCGGATTTCGGCCTCGAACGGTCGCCTGGTTTTTTATTTGTGGAATCGCTGACTTTTTTCGCGTCTCCCTATCAGATGAATCCGTTCAACTATAATCCGGTCCGTGACCTGCTAGCGGAGGCGGTCAATTTCGAGCGCGTACGCGAACAACAGGCCGTCAAACTTTTTATTTGTGCGACCGATGTGCAGACGGCCAAGGCGAAGATCTTCGCCGGCAAGGACCTTCACGTCGAGCACGTCCTCGCTTCGGCATGTCTGCCGCTGATGATGCATGCCGTTGAGGTCGATGGCGAATTTTATTGGGACGGCAGCTATTCGGGCAATCCTGCGATCTTTCCCCTGGTCTACGAATGCGAGGCGCGCGACATCCTCATGGTGCACATTACGCCGGCCGCGCGTCCGGGCATCCCGACCACCTCGCCCGCGATTATGAATCGCACGCAGGAAATCAGCTTCAATACCTCGCTTATTCGCGAAATGCGCACGATCGCGTTTCTGAACAAGATGATCGACAACGACCGAGTATCCGGGGCCAAGCGCCTGCTCATGCACTTGATCGAAGCCGAGGACCTGATCAGAGGATTTTCCTGGTCGAGCAGATTGAACGGCGACTGGGATTTTCTGATGCATCTTCACGAGATGGGCCGCGCGCGCGCCGACGAATGGCTGACGACCAATTTCGATCATGTCGGCACACAATCGACCGTCGATCTCGAGGAAAAGTATTTTTGATCGGCGCAAAGTTTTGCGGCAAACACTGCGCGGGATTGAAGGTTTGCTTCAACCATTACAATGAGCTTTGAGGACAAGGGAACCGGCGCAGCCGGGCGGAAGATCGTTAACCTGGCGCTGCAGGGCGGTGGCAGCCATGGCGCCTTCACCTGGGGCGTGCTCGATCGTCTGCTCGAAGATGAGCGGCTATCTTTCGAGGGAATCAGCGGAACGAGCGCCGGCGCTGTCAACGCCGTCGTGATGACGGATGGCTTGGCGGCCGGCGGCCGTCAGGCCGCGAAGGATGCACTGCGGGCTTACTGGCAAAAGGTGGCGGCGCTGTCGTCTCGCGGTGTATTCACGCCGTCACCATTCGACAAAGCGAATCCGGATTTCGGCCTCGAACATTCGCCGGGATACCTGTTCATGGAATCGCTGACTTATTTCATGTCGCCCTATCAGGTGAATCCGCTCAAGTTCAATCCACTGCGGGACCTTCTGGCGGAGTCGATCAACTTCGAGCGGGTGCGCCGGCAACAAGCGGTCAAGCTGTTTATCAGCGCCACCAACGTCAAAACCGCCAAGGTGAAGGTTTTCAATGGCAAAGAACTCGACGTTCAGCATGTCCTGGCTTCGACCTGCCTGCCGCTGATGATGCACGCCGTCGAGGTTGACGGCCAATACTATTGGGACGGCAGCTTTACCGGCAATCCGGCGATCTTTCCGCTGCTCTTCGAATGCGAGTCGCCTGACATCGTCATGGTGCACATTACTCCTGCTGACCGGCCCGAGGTTCCGACAACGTCGCCGGCGATCATGAATCGCATGCAGGAGATCAGCTTCAACACCTCGCTGATTCGCGAAATGCGGACGATCGCTTATCTCACCCGGCTCATCGACGCCGGCAAAGCGGATGGAGCCAAGCGCCTCCTCATCCATCTGATCGAGGCCGAAGACTTGATCCGCAAGCTGTCATGGTCGAGCCGGCTGAACGGCGATTGGAATTTTCTGACGCATCTTCATGGCTTGGGGCGTGCGCGCGCCGACAAATGGCTGGCCGCCAACTTCGACCGCGTCGGCGTCGAGACGACCATCAATCTCGAGGAAAAGTATTTCTGACCCGATTGCGGTGCGCTGCGGGCCGCCGCGGACCCCAAAAGCACCCTTCCGCCCGTTAGATGGTTAATCGCGTCTTAACCTCAGCCCTCCTATGCTATGGCGTCGGTGATGCGGCGGGCGGCCCCGCTGTGCGTGATGTATAGGATGACCCGCCAGGCTTCCCTTTCGCCGGTTCGCGCGCCCGATGCGCGATCGCCTTTCGTGCGGCTGCGCGAGCTGCTGGGCGACATCGCGCCGGGCAAGCCCGCGATCAGCATGGCGGTCGGCGAGCCGCAGCATCCGATTCCCCCTTTCGTCGGGCCGGTGATCGCGGCGCATATCGAAGAATTCGGCCGCTATCCGATGAACCGAGGGATGGACGCGTTCACCGAGGCGGTCGCCAAATGGCTCAACCGCCGTTACGCGCTCGATCGCCCGGTCGATCCGGCGAGCGAAGTGCTGGTGCTCAACGGCACGCGCGAAGGACTGTTTCTCGCGGCGCTGGCCGCCAAAAAATGGGTGACGCCGCGCGCCGGCCGGCCGGCCGTGCTCATTCCCAATCCGTTTTACGCGGCCTATTCCGCCGGCGCCATCGCCGCCGATTGCGAGCCGGTCTATCTGCCGGCGACCGTGGCTTCCGGTTTCCTGCCCGACCTCAATACGCTCACCGACGATCTTTTAGCGCGGACGGTCGCCTGCTATCTCGCCTCGCCGGCGAATCCGCAGGGCGCGGTAGCCGACCGCGCTTACCTGTCGAAGCTTGCGGCGCTGGCGCGGCGTTTTGGCTTCCTCGTTTTCTGCGACGAGTGCTATTGCGAAATTTACAGCGACCGGCCGCCGCCGGGGATGCTGGAGGCGGCGGCGCCGGATTTCGCCAACGCCGTCGTGTTTCATTCGCTTTCGAAGCGGTCGAGCCTGCCCGGCCTGCGCGTCGGTTTCGCCGCCGGCGACCGGCGCTTTCTCGCGGCCTATCTCGAGTTGCGCAACGTCGCGGCGCCACAGGTGGCGATGCCGGCGCAGCGCGTCGCCATTGTCGCTTATGGCGACGAGACGCATGTCGAAGAAAACCGCCAACTCTATCGCGAGAAATTCGATCTCGCCGATCGGATCGTCGGCGACCGCTACGGCTACCGCCGGCCGGCGGGCGGATTTTTTCTCTGGCTGAATGTCGCAGCGCAAGGCGGCAGCGAGGCGGTGACGTTGGCTTTGTGGCGCGAGGCCGGCGTGCGCGTCGTGCCCGGACGCTATCTGGCGCGCGAGCAGGCCGACGGCAGCAATCCCGGCGCCGATTACATTCGCGTCGCCATGGTGCAGAACAAAGAGATTACCGCCGAGGGGTTGCATCGCCTCGTCGCGGTGCTTGGTTAGAGCATGATCCCGAAGAGTGGAAATCGGTTTTCGGACAAGATCATGCTCAAACCGAAAAATCCAAGAGGAACGCGATGTCGATGATCGACCGCAGCCTCGACGGGATGGCCGTTTTTTCCGGCCAGGTCGGCGCCATTTTGCGGCGGCGGCTGCGCGAAGTCGCCGGCATCGCGCTGGTCAGTCTCGCCATGATGGCGGCGCTGGCGCTCGCCACCTGGTCGGTCAACGACCCTTCGCTCAGCCACGCCACCGACGCACCGGTGCACAATCTGCTCGGCCGGCCCGGCGCGATCGCCGCCGATCTGTTGATGCAGTTGCTCGGCTTGGGCGCGCTGGCGCTGATCCTGCCGATCGCGGTGTGGGGGTATCGGCTGCTTGGCCACCGGCCATTGCGCCGCGAGCGCTTGCGTCTGTTGCTCTGGGTTTTCGGCGCGGTGCTGGCGGCCGCATTCGCCTCGTCGCTGCCGCGGGGAGCGCATTGGCCGCTGCCTTGCGGACTGGGCGGAGTGGTCGGCGACGCCATGCTGCGCCTGCCGGTAGCTTTCCTCGGCATTCCGCTTGTCGGCACCTATCGGATCGCCGCGGCGGTCGCGCTCGGCATCGCCACCCTCGTCGCCTTTGCCGGCGCTGCCGGCATGATCTGGCGCGGACCGGCGGACGACGAAGACGAAGCCGCAATCGAAACCGAGGACGAGGGTGCGTGGATTACGCTTGGCCGGCTGATGCACGCATTGCTGAGCCTGCGCGCGCAACTCATGCGCGTTGTTCGCCGTCCCCGCGCCAAAGCGCCGCTGCGCGGCGAGGGCGCGGCCGCGCGACGCCTGGAGCCGCGTTTCGACGGGCGGCCGGATCATCGCATCGCCGAGGAGTCCGACGAGGAATTGACCGGCGCCCCGGCGCCGCGCACCGTGCGCAAGCCGCGTCCGCCCAAGCCGCGCCGTTCGAGCGGCGGCTACGTCCTTCCCCCGCTCGACCTGCTCACCCAGCCGAGCAAGATCGGCCGCGCCACCGTCAGCAACGAAACCTTGCAGGAAAACGCCACCGCGCTCGAAAGCGTGCTCTCCGATTTCGGCGTGCGCGGGGAGATCATCAACGCGCGTCCGGGGCCGGTGGTCACGCTTTACGAGCTCGAACCCGCGCCTGGTATCAAGTCGTCGCGCGTGATCAGCCTCGCCGACGATATCGCCCGCTCGATGAGCGCGCTTTCCGCGCGCGTCGCCGTAGTATCCGGAAGGAACGCCATCGGCATCGAATTGCCGAATCCGAACCGCGAAAAAGTCTTCCTGCGCGAATTGCTCGCCTCGCGCGATTATGCCGATAGTGCCGCCCGTCTGCCGCTGTGCCTCGGCAAGGGCATCGGCGGCGAAGCGATCCTCGTCGATCTGCAGCGCATGCCGCATCTGCTCATCGCCGGCACCACCGGCTCGGGCAAATCGGTCGCCATCAACACCATGATCCTCAGCCTGGTCTACCGGCTGCAGCCCGACCAGTGCCGACTGATCATGGTCGATCCGAAGATGCTGGAACTCTCGGTCTATGACGGGATCCCGCATCTGCTCACGCCCGTCGTCACCGATCCGAAGAAAGCGGTGGTGGCGCTGAAATGGGCGGTGCGCGAGATGGAGGAGCGCTACAAGAAAATGTCGAAGCTCGGCGTACGCAACATCGACGGCTATAACGCGCGCGTCGTCGAGGCGAACGCCAAGGGCGAGAAGCTCACCCGCACCGTCCATACCGGCTATCACCGCGAGACCGGCGAAGCGATCTACGAGAAAGAGGAGCTCGATCTCGAGCCGCTGCCTTACATCGTCGTCATCGTCGACGAGATGGCAGACCTGATGATGGTCGCCGGCAAGGACATCGAGGGCGCGGTGCAAAGGCTCGCGCAAATGGCTCGCGCTGCCGGACTGCACGTCATCCTGGCGACGCAGCGCCCTTCCGTCGATGTCATCACCGGCACGATCAAGGCCAATTTCCCGACCCGCATTTCCTTCCAGGTCACCTCGAAGATCGACAGCCGCACCATTCTCGGCGAGCAGGGCGCCGAGCAGCTGCTCGGCCAGGGCGACATGCTCTACATGGCCGGCGGCGGCCGCATCAGCCGCGTGCACGGACCGTTCGTCTCCGACGGCGAGGTCGAGAAGGTCGTGCGCCACCTGAAGTCGCAAGGCGTACCGGAATATCTCGAAGCGGTTACCGCCGAAGAGGAAGGCGAGGACGGCCAGGCGGTATTCGATTCGACCGGCATGGGCGCGGCCGAGGGCGGCGATCTCTACCAGCAGGCGGTGCAGGTCGTGACCCGCGATCGCAAGGCCTCCACCAGCTACATCCAGCGCCGTCTGCAAATCGGCTACAATCGCGCCGCCTCGCTGATGGAGCGCATGGAACAAGAAGGCATCGTCGGCCAGCCCAATCATGCCGGCAAGCGCGAGATCCTCGTCGAAGGCGCCGAGGATGATCCCTATTGAGAATCAAGCGGTCGCTCTTTAAGCGGTGAAGGCCGCGAATTCGCCATATCGCGCCGGTAGCGGTTTAAGTCTCGAGAGCGTTTGCGCAAGGATTTAAGGAGCGAGAGTATGGCGGCACGGGAGGCGCGGACCGGTCTTCTGGCGATCGCCGCACTGGCGCTGATGGCGCTCTCGGCCGTATCGGCCGCCGCCGAGGACGTGCCGCTGCCGACACCGGCGCCGCCGCGCGCCAAGGCCGCCGCCAGCCAGCCTTCATCCGCTGCCGCGCCGGCCGCAGCGCCCGCGGCCGGCGCCACCAAAAGCATTTTCCCGTTCTCCTTTTCCCTCGGCAAGCCGGCGGCGCCGAGTCCGGCGACCGCGTTCGATGCCAATCAGCGCGCTCTCCTCGACAAGATCAGTGGTTATCTGTCCGGCGTGCAGACGCTGGTCGGAAATTTCGTGCAGATCGGTCCGGACGGCCGGCGCGTCGACGGCACTTTCTCCATCCAGAAGCCGGGCAAGGTCCGCTTCCAGTACAGCCCGCCGAGCCCGATCGACATCATCGCCGACGGCTCCTCGGTCGTGGTCCACGACCGCTCGCTGGAGACGACGGACTTCTACCCGCTCTCGCAGACGCCGCTGCGCTATCTGCTGGCCGACCGCATCGATCTCCTGCGCGACACCGACGTGATCAGCGTTTCAGCGGACGACACCTTCATCACCGTGGTCATCGAGGAAACGCAGGTCATGGTCGGCACCAACCGGCTTATGATCATGTTCGACGCCAAGAATCTTCAGCTCAAGCAATGGACGGTGACCGATCCGCAAGGGCTCGACACTACCGTCGCTGTTTACAATCTCGACACGGCGAAGAAACCCGATCCCAATCTGTTCGTCATCAATTATCAGAATAATTTGAAATAGGGCTTGCGAAGCGAACCCGTCATGCCCGGCCTTGTGCCAGGCATCCACGCCTTAGCGGTTGTGCGAAGAAAGTAAGTCGTGGATGGCCGGGACAAGCCCGGCCATGACGCGCAAGATCACCGCGGCGGGGCAATCCCGATCAGCCGGGCGCCGCGCTGGAAGGTCATGTAGCTCCACAGCCAATTGAGCGCGACGACGAAGCGGTTGCGCAAGCCGATCAAAAAATAAATGTGCACGGCGCTCCAGAACAGCCAGCCCAAAAATCCGGTGATCTGCAAGGCGCCAAGCTTCACCACGGCGGATTTGCGGCCGATCGTGGCCAGATCGCCGAGGTGATGATAGGCGAACGGCGGCGGCGCCGGCCGGTTTTGCACCCGCGCGGCAATGACTTTGGCGACATAGGCGCCCATCTGTTTTGCCGCCGGCGCGATGCCGGGCACCGGGCGGCCGTCGCCGCCGGCGACGCATGCGGTATCGCCGATGGCGAAGATCTCCGGCCGGCCGGGCACGGTCAGATCGGCGTTGACCTTGATGCGGCCGGCGCGATCGGGTTCGGCGCCGATCCATTCCGCCGCCGGCGAGGCGACGACGCCGGCCGCCCAGATCACCGTCGCCGCCTCGATGCGGCTGCCGTCGAGCGAAACGCCTTCCGCGTCGCAGCCGGTGACGGCGCGGCCGAGCGCGATCTCGACGCCCATGTCGCGCAGCGAGCGGGTGGCGTAATCGGCGAGCGGCGCCGGAAAGGTTGGCAGCAGCCGCGGCCCGGCCTCGATCAAAACGATCCGCGAAGTGCGCGGGTCGATGCGGCGGAAATCGTGCTGCAACGTCCGCCGCGCAACCTCGGCGATGGCGCCGGCCATTTCCACGCCGGTGGCGCCGCCGCCGACGATGACGAAGGTGAGGAGGCGCCGCCGGGCGTCGTCGTCGTCCACCACCTCGGCGCGCTCGAAAGCGAGCAGGAAGCGCCGCCTGATCTCGGTCGCGTCGGCGATGTGCTTTAAGCCCGGCGCGAATGGCGCCCAATCGTCATGGCCGAAATAGGAGTGGGTCGAGCCGGTGGCGAAGATGAGATAGTCGTAGGCGAGATCGATCTGGCTGGTGTGCACGCGCCGCGCCCGCGCGTCGACCGCCAGCACGCGCGCCATGATCACGCGCACGTTTTTCTGCGCGCGCAGAATCGCGCGGATCGGCCAAGCGACGTCGGCGGGCGACAAAGCCGCGGTGGCGACCTGATAAAGCAGCGGCTGAAAGCAGTGATGGTTGTAGGCGTCGACCAGCGTGATATCGACATCGACTTTTGCCAAAGCTTTGGCGGCTTGCAGTCCGCCGAAGCCGGCGCCGGCGATCACCACATGGGGCCGCTGCGCTTTGGTCTGCATGACCGTCTCCCGCGCCGCCATCATAGGGTAACCTCAGGCGGGCGACGAGTTCCGTTAGCGCGTTTGGTCCGGTCTTGCGCCAGGTGCGCCGCTTTCGCATATAGATCGGCCGCCCATGCAAATCACCGTCACCACCTGGAACATCAATTCGGTGCGCTATCGCATCGATCTCGTCGCCAAATTCATCAAAGCGGTGCGTCCGGACGTATTGTGCCTGCAGGAGACCAAATGTCCGGACGACGCATTTCCGCGCAAACGCTTCAAGCGGCTCGGCTACGAGCACATCGCGCTCAACGGCCAGAAGGGCTATCATGGCGTCGTCGTGCTCTCGCGGCTGCCGTTTGAATCGACCGCGATCCGCGACTATTGCGGCAAGAGCGATTGCCGCCACGTCGCCATCGTGCTCGGCGAGCGCGCGGGCCTGAAGGACCCGATCACGTTGCATAATTTTTACGTGCCCGCGGGCGGCGACATTCCCGATCCGGCGGTGAATGCGAAATTCGCCCACAAGCTTTCGTTCCTCGACGAGATGCACTTAAACGAAGCGCTGCGGCCGGCGCCGTCCGCGCGCGCCATCATGGTCGGCGATCTCAACGTGGCGCCGCTCGAATGCGACGTCTGGAGCCACAAACAGCTTCTGTCCGTCGTCTCGCATACGCCGATCGAATGCGAGAAGCTTTTGCGCCTACAGAAGGCCGGCGGCTGGGTCGACGCCGTGCGCAACAAGGTGCCGGAGCCGACCAAGCTCTTTACCTGGTGGAGCTACCGCTCGCCCGATTGGACCAAATCCGATCGCGGCCGCCGTCTCGACCATATCTGGACATCGGATAAACTCGCCGATCGCGTCTCGGCGATCGGCGTGGTCAGGGACTATCGCAGCGCCCGTCGCCCGTCCGACCACGTACCGGTAACGGCGACTCTGGAGTTATAAAAAACTCGGGGGAGCGAGAGGGGGGCGCCATGTATCCCGGCAATCACGCGGTCACGCGCGCCGGTCAGCCGGCCTTCATCATGGCCAAGACCGGCGAGGCGGTGACCTATTCGGAGCTGGAGGCACGCAGCAACCGGCTGGCGCATTTGTTTCGCGCGGGCGGGCTCAAGCGGCTCGATCATTATTCGATCTTCATGGAAAACAATGCGCGCTATATGGAAAGCTGCGCCGCCGGCACGCGCGCCGGCCTGTTTTTCACCTGCATCAATTCGTACCTGACGCCGGACGAAACGGCCTACATCGTCAATAACAGCGAATCGAAAATCCTGATCATCTCGGAAGCCAAGCGCGACGTGGCGATGGCGGCGCTCAAGCAATGTCCCAGGATTGAGCTCTGCCTGATTGTCGACGGCAAGGGCGACGGCGCCCGGGTTCAGAATCTCGACGCGGCGACGGCCAAGTTTCCGGCGACGCCAATCGCCGACGAGACGTTGGGCATCGCCATGCTCTATTCGTCCGGCACCACCGGCCGGCCGAAAGGGATTTTACGGCCCTTGCCGGAACAGCCGCCGTCGCAGCAACTGCCGCTCTATGTCTTCCTCGACAAGCTTTGGCGCTACCGCGAAGGGATGATCTATCTGTCGCCGGCCCCGCTTTATCACTCGGCGCCGCAGGCGGCGGTCAGTCTCACCATCGATCGCGGCGGCACCGCGATCATCATGGAGACGTTCGATCCGGAGCGTTATCTCCAGCTGGTCGAGCAATACAAGGCGACGCACAGCCAGCTGGTGCCGACCATGTTCTCGCGCATGCTCAAACTGCCCGAGGCGGTGCGCCGCCGCTACGATCTGTCGTCGCTCGAATGCGCGGTGCACGCCGCGGCGCCGTGTCCGGTGCCGGTCAAGCAGCAGATGATCGCATGGTGGGGGCCGATCATTCTGGAATACTACGGCATGACCGAAGCGATGGGATTTTCCGCCTGCGACAGCGCCGAATGGCTCAAGCATCCCGGCACTGTCGGCAAAGTGCTGTTCGGCGAGTTGCATGTCCTCGATGAGGAATTAAAGCCCTGTCCGACTGGGACGCCGGGCACGTTGTGGTTCAAGACTGCAAAGCCGTTCGAATATTTCAACGATCCGGCGGCGACCGCGAAGGCGCAGTCGGCCGACGGTGCGATGAGCACGGTCGGCGACGTCGGCTATCTCGACGAGGACGGCTATCTCTATCTCACCGACCGCGCCACCTTCATGATTATCTGTGGCGGCGTGAATATTTATCCGCAGGAATGCGAGAATCTCCTGATCACGCATCCGAAGGTCGCCGATGCCGCCGTGTTCGGCGTACCCAACGAGGATCTCGGCGAAGAGGTGAAGGCCGCCATTCAGCTCATGCCCGGCACCGCGCCGGGACCGGAGATCGCCGAAGAGCTGATGGCGTTCTGCGCCAAGCACCTGGCGCGGCAAAAATGTCCGCGCTCCATCGATTTCGAGGCCGAGCTGCCGCGGCTGCCGACCGGCAAGCTCTACAAGCGGCTGTTGCGCGACCGCTATTGGCAGGGACACAAGACGCGCATTGTCTGAAACGCCGGCTTTCGACGGGGCCGGATTGCCGGACCGCTACTTCGGTTCGCTGCCGGCGGCGAGCGCGGCGCGGACGTTCTCGATGTCGCGCGCCCACTCATCGGCGCGCGCCGCGATCACTTCGCGCAGCCGCTGCGCAGCATCGGGATAGCCTTCGAGCATTTTGAGAAACATCGCGCGCGGCACGCGCAAAACCGTGGAAGGCTCGCGCGCCGTGACGGTGGCCAGGCGCGTGGTTTCGGCGAGCAGCGCCGCCTCGCCGAGCAGCGTGCCCGGCCCGGCGACGACATCCGCTTCGGCGCCCGCCTGCGGCCGCAGATTGAACGAGCCCTGCTGCACGATATAGGCGCCGTCCGCGGTCTCGCCGGCGGCGAACAGCACCTGGCCCGCTTCGACCCGGTAGCTTTCCGCGCCGATGGCGAGAATGCGCAACGCAGGCGCGCCCAGCCGGCGGAGAATTGGAATCCGCTCAAGGAACGCGATGTCGTCCTCGATCGTCATGGCGCGTCGCGGACTAGGGAACGAGCTTGTAGCCGCCGGCCTCGGTGACGAGGATGGCGGGGGTTGCGGCGTCCTTCTCGATCTTCTGCCGTAACCGGTAGATATGCGTTTCCAGCGTATGCGTCGTCACGCCGGAATTGTAGCCCCAGACTTCCTGCAGCAGCGTCTCCCGCGACACCGGCCGCTGACCGGCGCGGTAAAGGTAGCGCAGGATCGAGGTCTCCTTCTCGGTCAGGCGGACCTTGCTGCCTTTGGGGTTGAGCAAGAGCTTCGAGCTCGGTCGGAAAGTGTAGGGACCGATGGCGAAGATGGCGTCCTCGCTCGCCTCGTGCTGGCGCAGTTGCGCGCGGATGCGCGCCAGCAACACGGCAAAACGAAACGGCTTGGTGACGTAATCGTTGGCTCCCGATTCCAGCCCGAGGATGGTGTCGGAATCGGTATCGTGGCCGGTGAGCATGATGATCGGCGCCTTGAATCCGTTCTTGCGCAGGATGCGCACGGCTTCGCGGCCGTCGATATCAGGCAGGCCGACATCCATGATGACGAGATCGATCTGGCCGGCTTTGGCCGCCTGCACGCCCTTGGCGCCGTTTTCCGCCGCGACCGCTTCAAACTCCTCGTGCAGCGACAATTGCTCGGTCAGCGCTTCGCGCAGTTCGGCGTCGTCGTCGACAATCAGAATCTTACGGGTGTTAGGCATCAATCCGGACCCCCGCGGCTCGTCGTCCGCCGGTCAATGAAATGGCCACCAAGTGGTATCCCAGCAATTGCGCCGCGCCGCCTTTATCGGCGAAGTAGAACGATCGAGGATACAAGAGCAAGCAGGAGTTGGGAATTCGCCTCGAGGGAGCATGCGACGGACTAAGGTAGCCACCATCGACGTCAGCGTGCGACCGGGGCGGCGCTCGCAAGGCTTGATGCGCGCCGGTCCCTGGTGCGTGAAGGTGGCGCTCGGCCGCTCCGGCATGCGGGCGAACAAGCGCGAGGGCGATGGCGCCACGCCGCGCGGGCGGTTCCTGCCGCTGCGGCTGTGGTGGCGGGCCGACCGGCTTCCCCGCCCGGCGACCTTGCTTCCGACGAGGCGCATCGGGAATGCTGACGCGTGGTGTGAGGACCCGACCGACCGGCGCTACAATCGGCCTTTCCGGCGCTCGGCCAATGAACCAGGCGACCGGCTTTGGCGCGACGACGGGTTCTATGACATTTTCATCGAGATCGACCACAACGCGCGGCCACGTATTGCCGGCCGGGGCAGCGCGGTCTTCATCCACCTTGCGCGGCCCGGTTTCGCGCCGACCGCGGGCTGCATCGCGCTGCGGCGGCACGACCTGCTGATGCTTTTGCGCCGTATCGGTCCGAAGACGCGAATCGCCGTTCATAACTAGCCAGTGGTAGCGCGGGCGCCGAAGATAGCCGTGCCGACGCGGACATGGGTCGCGCCGAAGGCGATCGCGGTGGGGAAATCCGCGCTCATGCCCATCGACAGCAAGTGGAGGCTGTTACGGCGGGCGATACGTGCGGTCAGCGCGAAATGAGGCGCGGGAGCCTCCTCGACCGGGGGAATGCACATCAGGCCCGAGACCGTCAGCCCATAATGGTCGCGGCAGGCGGCGAGAAAGGCGTCGGCGTGCTCGGGCAGCACACCCGCCTTTTGCGGCTCGGCGCCGGTATTGATCTCGACGAAGAGGAGGGGATTACGGCCCACTCGGGCGACCTCCTTGGCCAGCGCCTCGGCAAGGCTCGCGCGGTCCAGCGAATGGATGGCGTCGAACAGCGCCACCGCCTCGCGCGCCTTGTTCGACTGCAATGAGCCGACCAGGTGCAATTCGATATCGTCACCGCGCGCTTTCTGGCGGGCGATCAGCGGCGGCCATTTAGCCTTGGCTTCCTGCACGCGGTTCTCGCCGAACACACGGTGGCCGGCGGCGATGACCGGCTCGATCGCGTCAGCTCCGAATGTCTTGGCAATCGCCACCAGCGTCACGCCGGCCGGATCGCGCCCGGCGTCGCGGCAAGCCCGCGCGATATCGGCGCGCACCGCGGCAAGCCCTTCCGCTCGGCTCATGGTTTCCATTTCGTCAACGCCTTGCGGAACGCATCAAATTTTAGCGGGAGCACGAAGACCGCTTTTACGCGTATCTACTACGTTACGGAACCAGGGCCGGGGAACGCGCATGTCGGACGTCGACACGAAGTCTGCCAAAACATCAGCAAAAACCGCGCGGCGCGGCAAGCCCATCCTCAGCATTCGCGCCCGGCTGATCGTGATCGCGCTTTTGGCCATCGCTCCGCTGATGGTCGAGCGCGTACGCGGTCTGGAACGCGCCCGCCTCGAACGCGCCGAACTTGCCCGATCGCAGGTCGTCGATCTGGCCCGCGGCGGCGCCGCCGCGCAACGCGAGATCGTTTCTTCCATGCGCTCGCTGCTGCAAATCGTGGCGCGCGCCTATGCGAGGATGCCGTCCGACACAGAGGACTGCAACCGAGCGCTCACCAACCTTACCGGCAATATTCCCTGGCTCCGCGGCATCAACGTCGCGGGAATCGACGGCCGCATCAAATGCGCCACCGATCCGCACGCGGTCGGCGTGAACGTCGCCGACCGCAGCTATTTCCAGAGCGTCGTGCACACGCGCGAGTTCATGCTGAGCGATTACTTGATCAGCAGGGTTCATCAGCTCCCCAGCCTTATTGCCACCTATCCCGTGCTCAAGGATGACGGCAGCGTCGACGCCGTGGTGCTCGCCTCGATCAACCTGCAGTGGATGGGCGACCTCGCCGCGACTGCGGCGCGGCGCGCCGATACCTCGGTGGACGTGATCGACGGCAGCGGCACGTTGCTCGCCGCATCGGCCGACCAGGGAGCACTGATCGGCACGGACTTCGCCACGCTTCCGCTGGTCCGCGACATGCTGGCGAATGACGAGGGCGCGGTGACGACCGTCGGCTTCGACGGTGTGCGACGCATTTTCGCTTACGTCCGCCTGCCGTGGACGCGCGCGCGGCTTGCCGTCGGCCTGGATGAAGCGGTGGTGCATGGCAGCATCGACCGCGAGATCAGCATCGCATACGTACAGCTCGGTCTATTCGGCATACTCGTTCTGCTTGCCGCCTGGTTCGGCGGCGAGCGGCTGATCCTGCGGCCGATCCGATCTCTGGTGCAGATGGCGACGCGGCTGGGCCGCGGCGATCTGCAAGTGCGCGCCGCCGACGAGCCCTGGCTCGCCGAATTCGAGCCGCTTGCCGCCGCCTTCGACGACATGGCGCGCAAGCTCGCGGCCCGCGAAGAGGAATTGCAAATCGCCAACGAACACCTCGAAGAGTTGGCGAGCCTCGACGGCCTTACCGGCCTTGCCAATCGGCGCGGCTTCGATCGCGCGCTCGAGCGCGAATGGCAGCGGGCCGCCGAGCGCAGCCGGCCGCTGGCGCTGATGATGATCGATATCGACCATTTCAAACCGTTCAACGACCGTTACGGCCACGTGCGCGGCGACGCCTGCCTGCGCGCCGTCGGCGAGACGCTGTCGCTGGTCACGCTGGAAGAGGCCGTCCTCGTTGCCCGTTACGGCGGCGAGGAGTTTGCGCTGTTGCTGCCGGGACTCGATATCGCGCGCATGACCGCGCTTGCCGAAGAGGCGCGCCGGGCGATCGAAGACTTGCTCATCGTCCATGAGGAATCGGAAAGCGGCTTCGTCACCATCAGTATCGGCGTCGAATCGCAGGTGCCGGAGCCGGGTCAATCGGCCGCCGATCTGGTCGAGGCCGCCGACGGCGCGCTCTACGCCGCCAAACGGCGCGGCCGCAACACCGTGGTCGCGCAGGCGCCGTTCCTGCTCAGCGTGGCGAGTTGAGCGAGCGGCCGCAATTTCAAGATTTGCGTCCTCGCGTCTTCCTTTCAGCCGGTTTACGCTTCGGCGTCGGCGGCGCCCAGATCATGCCTTCGAGCTTCATGCCGTCCGGGTCGGCGAAATAGACCGCATAGTAGTTGCGGCCATAATATTCGCCAGGCGGATCGAGCACGGTCATGCCGTTCTCCGCCAAAAACGCGCCGAGCGCGTCCACGTCGGCACGGCTTGCAAGCTCGAAGGCATAATGGTGGAAGCCGATATCGCCCTTGCGATACTTGTGCTTGCGGCCCTGGGCATCAGCGGCGGCGATCCAGAACAGCGTCTTGCCGTTACTCCAGCCGGCCATGCCGGCGTAATCGTATTTGAGCTTGAAGCCGAGAAAGCCGAGGAGCTTGCGATAAAATTCCTTCGAGCGGGCAAAATCGCCAACGCTCAACACCAGATGATCGATGCCGACGACGCGCGGCATTGAAACCTCCAAAGCGGCATTTTACGCTGCCCTTGGAGTTACGTCTCAGGGCCGGGCTGCAAAGGTGGCCGTAAAAGGAAAGGGGCCGGCGCGAGGCCGGCCCTTCCCCAAAGCTGTCCAGCCATCAGCCCCTCGTCGCGGCGGCGGTGCAGTGGTGCAGCCAGCGATGCTCAAGAGAGAGCACCGCGACAAGTGCTAGCGCCAGTTTCTTCATGGGAGGCTCTGCCTTTATTGACGTGGCAATCCTATAAGCGGGAACGCGCGGTCCTCTAGTGCGCAAAAGCCACACACCGTTGGCTGTTTGTGGCGAGGCGGGATCAAGGCGCGCGGACATTCGCCAGGTCGTCAAATCAGCCACAATTGGCAGGCATTTCTCAACCTGAGCCGCCGCCGGCTTAAACGTTGCAAATATGCCGCACTGGCGAAAATCTATCGGGCGCGCCGAAAAACTGCCCGCGGCAAAGCGGAGCGTTGCTGCCGTGGGGCCGAACGCGGGCGACCTTGCGAATCAGTTGTATCCTCGGGCCCGATTGTTCTGTCGGTCGCGCCAAGGGTATGATGGCGGCAGCAGTGGGAGGGGATTGCCGTATCGCTACGGGCTTTGTTATTCGCTCGGCCGTGACCCCGGCACACGACGATGTCCGGGTCAATGCGCCCGTGACAATCAGCGATGGAAATCCACGCAAGTCCATGAAAATCACAACTCATCGATCCCTGCCACGGTCGCTTCCGCTCACCGCGGCATTGTCCGCGGGGCTTGCGTTGACGGCATGTTCCGGTTCGCCAACCGCGCCTTCGCACGCGACCGCGCAGGATCTCCTCGGGCTGAACCACATTCAGGACGCCAGCGGCATCGGCAAACGCGACCTCACGCCGGAAGAAAAGGCGGTCGTCAGCCACGCGGTCGGGCTGTCAGTGAGCAACCCGAATTCGGCGCAATTCAAGTGGCCGCAGATCGCCAATACCGAGGATGGGGCGATAAACTATTGCGGGATGGTGAAGGCAAACAGCGCCTATGCCGCCTATAGCGGCTGGCAGGCTTATATCGTCGAGGGCAAGATCACCGACGGCAAATTGTCTTCAGCCGTCGTCGGGCTCATCGCCGGCGGCAAGGACACCGAGATCGTCCGCAAGATGTGCCAGAAATACGGTCTCGATCCCGGCCCGGCCGGCTGATCGCGAAAGCGTCCCTTCCATCAATCACGCCGCCTTCGCGCCGGCACCCCACAATTGCGCACTGGCGAGGCGCGCGCCTTTGACCAGAGCATCGAGCTTGGCCCAGGCGACGGTCGGATGGATCGTCATCGAGCCGGCGAAAGTGCCGAAGCCGCAGTCGGCACCGGCGATCACCCGCTCGCGCCCGACGACGCTCGCGTAACGCAGAATGCGGTCGCAGATCAGCTCCGGGTGCTCGACCAGCACGGTCGAGTGGGTGATGACGCCCGGGATCAAAAGTTTGTCCCGCGGCAGATCGACCTGGCCCCACACTTTCCATTCGTGTTCATGGCGCGGATTTGCGCCTTCGAACGAATAGGCGCCGGCGCGGATTTTAAGGATGATGTCGATGATGTTCTTGAGCTCCATGTCGTTGGTACGCGGGCCCATGTCGATCGAGTAGCAGGTGTGAAAGCGGATTTGCTGTTCGGGAAGGCCGCGCAGCGCGTGGTTGAGGGCCTCCACGCGCACCTCGGCCCACTTCCGGCAATCCTCGAGCGACATGTTCGCATCGATGACGTATTGCGTCACCAGTCGCGGATCGTCAATCTGAAGGAGCAGCCCGGCATCGGTGATGGCCTTGTATTCCTCGTGCATCGCATCGGCGAGTGCGAAGATATATTCTTCATCTGATTTATAGTGCTCGTTCTTGATCCAGAATTCGACGTTGGTCGGCGAGATGGCCGGCAGGAATGGCTCTTGCACCTTTAGCTTCGCGAGCGCGCCCTTGAAGGTCGCAATGTCGGCCGCGATCTGCCGCTGTCCCTTGTAGGACATTGGGCCGTCGCAAATGACGCGCTTGGTGCCCGACGCCGGGTTGAGATTCAGCGAGGCTTCCCAGGCGTAATACTCCGGAAATTGATTGTTCTCGCGCGAACCCTTCCACGGATTGCCGAATGGCTCCGTGGTGACCCGCACTCCGCCGAGCCGCTCGGTGATGTAGCCGAGGAAGCTCGGTTTCGACATCTCGCCGTCGCTGATGACGTCGAGGCCGAGATCGGCCTGACGCTTTGTGGTCGTTTCGACGGCGCGCTTTATTTCGGCCTCAAGCTCCTTCTCATCGTAGGGTTGTGCGGCGCCTTTCGCCTTGATCAGTTTGAGCAGCTCCGGCGGCCGGGGCAGGCTGCCGGCATGGGTCGTGATGATGCGATCGGTGCTGGACTTCATGGTGGATACTCCCTGACTATTTTTTGGTCACGCTTTCGCGCCGCCTGGCAACCGCCCCGCCCGCCGCAGCCTGGGATTTAATCAGGCGGTTTAGCTCATCGCCGGTGCGTGAATGGGGGCCCTCCGCTGGCTCACCGCGGCCTCGTCATTGTATGCCTTTTGTGGCAACGGCGCAGTCGCGGAGCACTATGCAATCAAACTTTATGTCGCTATTATGCGTGAGTGCCAAGCGGCGCCAAGAAACGACGGGGATACAAGCCCGAATAGCACGCGCACCATCCAGGGGAGGATTTCACATGAGACGGCGCGAGTTTCTCAAATATTCTGCTGCTACGGTGGTCGCTGCGCCATTCGTGCGAGCCGCCAGTGCAGATG